>Ga0307512_10001033_pt1 | contig 40798 bp, 53 predicted proteins | sample 14_EM_MG_FD_200267 | JGI IMG/M metagenome (GOLD analysis project Ga0307512, IMG submission 200267) | Populus trichocarpa ectomycorrhiza microbial communities from riparian zone in the Pacific Northwest, United States - 14_EM | ecosystem: Host-associated > Plants > Roots > Unclassified | place...
ACCGGTTACCGGGATGCTTACAAGTTAGATATACCAATACAATGGCCGATGGCGATGGCGATGGTGATGATGAGCAGCGAGCGGAAGCAGTTCCGAACGAGATACCTAACGACTGCGATATGGCTAACAAATTGGTCGCGAGGGAGATCGAACGAGAGGATTACCGAGAGCCCAACCGAACAAAGCCACTGATGGAGATGTTTACCGAGCGGTATACCGAACGGAATGCCGAACCACCTTACGAGAGGCCTACCAAATGACCACCGAGCATACCGAATAGTCTACCGAATGGCATCACAAGGGACAGTCGAGATAACTACCAAGAGATGATCACCGAGATCTCACAGCGACAGATATTCTACCGAAGCTGCCTACCGAGATGGCGACAGAGAAGTCGACTAAGAACGCACCGACGCTGAAGAAAGATAGTCTGCAGACGAAGCGAAAGCCCAACCGAATTACGTGTCAAATCCCAGAGCGATTACAATTACAATCCTGAATCACGATTACACTGCTACCGAGCCACGATGGCAATGGACAATCGATATGATGCAGTCGTCGACGGAGCAACGAATTTTCAAAAGAAAGAGATGAGATGATGATTGAACCGCGATAACCCCAATCCAGTCACGTACCCACCCAATTGCGTAGATCCACAAGGCCGGGTAGTATCATATCTTCTCACCCTCACTATTACACTGCTACCGAGCTACGATGGCAATCGACAATCGATATATATTTAAGTCGTTGGCGGAGCAACGAACTTCAAAAAGGGGGAGATAGCGTCAGACCAGTCAAGCCCTACCGACAAGTCAAAAGCCCACAAGGAGGCAGTCTACTGAGACACACACCGAGAGTCTACCGAGAAGTCGACCGGCAAGTCTACCAAGTCGACCAAGCTTCTACTGAAGCCGCGTATGGAGAGTGCACCTATGAAGTCGACCGGACGGTCACCGGAGCGGACTTCGAAAGATGATTACTGACTCATGATGCACCTGCGAGCCAATGCCGAGTAACAATGACTACCGACTGCAAGATATACTCTATAGAGCATGTGGAAGCACTGCACAGAGCTGAGACGGCGCTAGCGCGCTTGAACTTGTTAAGTATAACCATTTTAGAGAAGCTTACATGTTAGATATCGACGGATAAGACGCGGTTGACGCGTACGATTGACGGCTATGACCGATGCGGCAGCGGAAGCTCCCATCGATGCCAAGTCATGAGCGGAAGCCACCCTGGTGATTCCGACAATGACCTACGCCGAGATATACGGGCTACGGGAGTGGATGGTCGGAGGAGTATTGGTTTGGAAGTGGAGATGTGGAGGATGGGATCACTTTTGGATGTTTTGTTGTTTCTCTCTGCTCTTCTTCTCTTCTTTGGATCTCGGCCCAGTACAAATGGCGTCGGCACGGGTTTTTACCACCTTCGGAGTCAATCAAGTGGAGGTGGATTTTCCCCGTGCGCCGGATCCGCCGAAAGGTCGCCGTTGAGCTCTACCGATCAGTTGTGGGGCTTATGACTTCGTACGGTTGCATACATAGGATGATTGTTTCATTCTTGTTTCCCTTTCCTTCTTTTCTCTTATACTGGCTTTGGCAGCCCAGGAGGTCCGCGCCTAAAGAGAGGGATAATGTAACGGCACGGTCGCACATGACGTGTCCAGGGCCGGGTAACCCCCATTCCATATAGTCGGCTCGCCACGAGCCTTAGATCTCTAGCGATAATCTTACCTTAACATCTACATATATAGTCACTCGAGTCTACATTTGCGACCATATCCCTATGCAGCCAGACGCTGGTGTATGCGTCCTTACAAACCTCCATTTTCGTAGCTTCCTACAGACGCTATCATGTGGGATCTCCTGATCAGGGATTTCCACCACACTGGCTTGCCTGAGTAAGAAAACATCCTTGAAGGAGTGAAAATGATGCAAGGCGTCCTGGATGTAGCTCAACGTCGCATCATCCTGAGATTTATATCGAGCATACATATAGAATTCTAACAATACCTGTGTGCACTCCACTGCGCAAATGAATCTGGGACGCTGAGCATGGTTTCTGCCTCGCAGAGACTGGGTTACAACTCCAAGCAGGTCCAGGCTCATTTCCTTCATCTCCTTCCCATTCCACTGAGAAACTTCCTCATGTGACTTATTCCTTAGTGTGAGGTGCTGGTAAGCAGGTACAGATAACCAGATTGCATTGTACTTGTCGAGCTGTTTGTGTGTCTTCATCAAGTGGAAAACCCACTTCTGCACATGGTCAAGGATGGCTATCTGAATGATATGGAGGAGGTCGGGCTTTGGGAGGTCGCTCACGATGCAGGGAATATGTCAAAACATGTTGAATTCTCGTTGAACATGGAGCGACATGAGTTCAGCACAGGCTGCCTTGGTGTTGCCATCGCTGAGCGTTCTATAGAGTTTGTGATCCCGCCAGAGGTGTTCATTGCCAAGAGAGACATCATCTTCAAGCTGGTTCATTGGACACTCGCACGAAAAAATTGACATGCTGCTTGAGATGATGTCGGTCGCTATACACTGGGCAATCTGCAAGCTATGCTGCCAAAACCGGTTTTCAACACCTGAAGTTGCCATCTGCCAAGTGTCACGGGCGGGGTCGGGTGTAAGTGATATTGGTAACAAGAATGTGATATCAGAAAACCAAACAAGAGGCTCGATATTCGTTTCAAGGGAATCAAGACAAGATAAGAGTCGGAGCTGTTTTAAAATCGTAACTTCCTCTGCTAGACAAGAGAACAAGCAAAGAGAGAAGCAAAATAAATCCTCCAATGCCAGCAACACTCTCTTTATATACAATTCGTCTGCCACCCTCGAACCATTCCTCATGCTCTCATGTAACATCCGAATATCATCTCATGATCTTACACACCACCAGCACCACTCCTTATCAATGCAACCATGCCACATCACCCGACGTTGCAACACCTCATTCCACTTCGTTATTGTACCAAATTATACCTAGTGTTAGCAATGGTTCCGGACCGTCACTTCGGTTCCGGGTCCGGGTCACAACCTAACCGTTGCCAAATTGGCGGTCGGGGTTGTCAACACACCCGAACTGTGAATTTGGGTACGGTTCGATGCAAATCTCCCAACCCGCCTGGATTGGGCGGGTTGTCAGCGGGTCGCCTAGCGGGTCCATCTGTAGATTTATATAATGTTCTTGTTTTTGCAGTTGGATAATTGAACATTATTAAAATTAGGTATTTGACAGCCAATGATCTCTGTTTGGATGTTTTGCAATCTGCGACAATGATTATTTTGGAATACGTGTTTTGCCTTCTACCCGTTGCATTTTTGGCTAGAGAGGTAGTCAATAGTTCTGTTATGGGCGCACCTATGCGCAGAACGCCTTGTTTACCCAATATACAAGATCAAATATTGTTGACGCTCCATTGACGCTCAGTTTCATGATGGGGTAATGTATATGTCATGTGTTATTTCAATTGAAAAGGCTGCCATGACTTTGTCTATGAATTGTTACCACATTGTTACACTTAGATTACCAAAGATCCAGCACCAATAATCCTTGACACTCCATTGATGCTCATTTTCAGGATGGGACAATACCTCGTTTATGAATGGCTGCAACCAAACGTCACTTTGTTTTGCCAAGGAAGGCTGCCATTACATCGGTTATGAATAGCTGGGACCAGGTCACTCTTCAATTACCGTACTTACAAGACTAAAAATCGTTGACGCTCCGTTGACACTCATCTTCAGGATGGGGCAGGGAGCCTGATACTATTATTTTTGGTTTGGAAGGCGGGCAATATTTCGTTTATGAATGGCTGCAACCAATCCGCAGTTAGGTTACCCAAGATGCACCGCCAAAAATTGTTGACGCTCCGTTGAAGCTCATTTTCAGACAGGGGCAGTGATTGTGTCCTTTACTCTTTCGCCACGAAAGGCCGTCAGTATGCACGTTATGGATAGTTCCAACCACGTCACCATTCAATTACTGTACTTACAAAACTGAAAATCGTTGATGCTCTGTTGACGCTCATTTTAATGTACGGTGAAGTCAAGATCTGCTGCAAATAATAGTTGCAATCTCAAATATTTGAACTTCGTGGATGCCTTGAAGCATGATTAGGACTTGGCTCTATGGCAAAGCCGAGCCCAGTAATATTCCAGCAGTGGTCGCTCTCATCCGGTTAACATTTATATGTTATGTCAAATGATGCATATTGCCTCCTACAGGTTTGTTTGTTAACGAATAATCTCTCGCGACTGGTCAACATTCTGCTGTAATAATTGTCTAAACAAAATTCGTCGTCAAACTACATAATGAACTTGGTGATAATACATTCACGCATTCTGTCCTACTTTTTTCTGATCCCCTTATTCCTCCTCATTTCCATTATATTGACCGTCACTAACGCCTTTTCAACCTTCTTCTTTGATTGTCGTATAGGCCAAATCAGTCCAGGAACATTTGTTGCCGCACTCGCATTCCGCACCTCCAGGGTTTCTGAAACATCACTGCCGTTGTCCAGTTCTGTATCTGATTCATTGTCCGCCTCCCAGTCATCTTTGCTGTTGTTTGGATCATCCAAGTCCCCATTCCAGTTAAGCCAATTTTTGGTGTCTGAAACGCTTTCAGGTGAGCTATCCTCATCACTTTCTGCAGGATGGCGGTCGATTTGTTCGATTCGGCGGACATTCAATACCTGAGTTCGTCCTCCAGGGAGGTCCTTTGCAGACAAAGCTGGTGGCACAGGTGATTTTTCCGACAATTTGAATGCAGCCGCACCATCATGATGAAAGTTTGACCAGGATGCTTTGATGATCTCTTCGGTATCTGAAATGTAACCTACGCTAGTCTTCTGTTTGTTTGGAGCGCAAGATTCCTTCTGTGTAGCTCGTAGGGTTTGGCTACCCTGCCACATCTCCAAGAAGTTGTGGACCTTGGCCATTCTGTGCAACTTCTTTTCCTCCGCCTCTCTCTTCATCTCCATGTCATTATCAGTGCTGTCAGGATCCAATACTGGGTCGTCGCCTGGCAGTATTCTGCTATTGGCTCAAGCAAACTGCCTTACTACAACTTTTTTGCGAAGTGTCTTGCCAGTGGTTTCCGACTGCCTCCACCCTATCACATCTTGCCCAAGGGAAAAACTGGCCTCCACTCCAACACCGTGAGGTATCATAGAGAATATGTCGCGTGCCACATTGGAGAGATCGGAATACTTTGAGTGCATTTCTTCTTGCTGCCGCCACCAGTCGGTGATATCAGGTAAACAAAATGTACTACAAATCTCCATTGGGTCGGAGTGGTAATCATTAAGATTCGGATTAATTTGCCTCCAGTTCTGTGGTAATTCAGGAGGTGAATTCAAATAGAGCCTCGCGGCTGTCAATAAACGTGCTGCACGATTGCTTCATCCAGGTGTCGTTTCGGCCACATTGGTAGGCATTAAGTATTCGCCGTCATCGCTGGACAAATTGTATGGTTCATAAGAAGATTCACCAGATCTAGAATCCATTTCGAAGGAGCTGAGACTGTTGTTCAGTGTGTTATCGGACTTAATGAGCAGCAATCATCTATGTTTCGTGCAGTATTCGTTCTCCACATACTTCCGCAAGGCCTCCTGGTATTGGGTAGTATAAGAAGTCTCGTCTTCAGGATTGATATCCATGCCCTTGTCCCACTTCCTAAACGACCGCAACTTCCGGAAGGGATCAAGGATATGTGCCGTAATGAGGAGCATACCAGTCATTGGAGTGACTTCAGTATAATATTTAGATAACTTTTGCCGCGCACACTTCACAGCGAAGAATAAGTCTTCCTTCCATTGTGTCTTTTTCTTGGCCAAAGCTCTCATCACGCCATCCATGTGATCAAACATGTCATTGTAGACAGTGATGATGTGATGCAGAGTAACTGTATGCCGTTTCGACATCCAAAGGGTCCAGTACCGGAATGGCCGTAAATCCTCCATCACATACTTGACAATAGTCCACTCATCCTGAGTCGTGAAGAGTGGCCGGTAGTCGCTATACTTTGGGTTTTCAAGCCACTCCTGGGTGAATTCACGCAATCGGTAGGCGCGCTCGAGCAGCTCCAGTGTCGAGTTCCAACCTGTCTTCACATCCATAATGGGCAGTACTGCGATCCGGACTTTGGCTTTTTGACAGTCAATAAACTCGTTTCGACATCCAGGTGTCAGTGTAATCAATACAGCCAGCATTCTCTGCGATATGAAGGTCAGTTTCAGCACTTTCATAATATGTTGAAATACGTACTTTCTCAATTATCTTTGCTAAACCTGGTCTCATGGCCGACACCATGTTGATTCTAGCATTTCCCTCATTTCGAAGTCTTTGACTGTTCCCAATGTCTGTGGTTTCATTCTCTCCAAACTGCTGATTGCGCTCATGGGCTTCCCAAGACTTGGTGCGGCCTTTTACACCCAGACTGCTCATGAATGCGCCCAAAGACAGCTGAATGACGTGCACCATGCATGGTATATGGTTTCTCAATGCGGGCCACTCGATTCCAGAGGCCTCAAGGGTAGTTTGTAGTTCGCGAGTCATCGAGTAATTTGAGGAAGCGTTGTTGGTTGTAATTCCAAGTAAACGCCCGTTAGTCAGTTCGAAACGATCAAGAACTTCTTTCAAATGTCCGGCTAGACGTGCTCCCATATGCTGACCGTTGACCTGTAATCCTTAATGAGCTTTCGAAATAGGAAAAGATTGGGCTATCAACCTCATGGAATGCCAGTTGTACTTCTCGCAAAGCCCAATTTCGATCCATATAGTGAGGAATGACCGACGTTATTGCTAATTTGTTCGTTGAAGTCCATCCGTCCAAAGCTAAAATAACTTTATTTGTTGATGGCAATTGCTTCTTAGTTGCATCCACTGTCAGTGTGTATTCCCTCCGGAAAATATTACTCAGGGTGCTGGCTGACGGTAACACCAACTCGCTTCGTAATGCGTTGTATGACCGTCGTAGCTCAAGGGTTGATATTGCATTCCATGGAATATGTGCCGAAACAAAACCTAACATGAGGTACCGATTCCAGGTGTCTTGGTGCAATTCAGCGGTTTGAAAGTCCTTTGATGCCCGTTTAGAGCGTTTTGTCTGTCAATTCAGTAAGTATACTTGAAACCTGAATGGTCAATTTGATTTTCCTTTGCGAACTTACAATCGGAATTCCTCGACTTCCTTGCTGCTTCAGTATGGTCAAAGCTGTTTCATCGACCGTTGAACTAGTTAATTCGGTTACCTCTGACACTGTTAATTCGTTTAACTTTGCGATATGCGCCTTTGCCAACAAGTGTTTGCCACTTGAGCTGATCCCATGTTCTGATGGATGGCGCAGAACTTGATGACAAACGATACATAAGATGCCGGGGCAGCCAGTCTCTTCAATTCCACAATGTAAATAGAATCGCCACGAAGGCGCATGTCTAGAGTTATTCCAAGCAATAGGCCGCTTCGAGCCTACATTCATTGAAGCCCACCAAGCATCGAAGACGATTTGTAAAGTAAGGTCGCTTAAATCACGAATCAAGACACGTTTGTTTTTGGAAGATATCATAACCTCTAATAATGAGGTATTTAGAGATTTTGAATCTGACATCGCGGTAGGAAATTGAACTCTGCGTAATTGGATCTGGGTGACTGTCAATGGATACGTTATGGTCAGGTAGAATGCAGGTTCTTAGATATTGACTTTAGAACTACAAGCAAGAAAAAAGTCAGACTTGTGAGACATCGCATGCATATTGGTGAAGTTGGATACAAGGGCATACAAAGACGAGACCGTTGCGATATCATTGCTAGCATTTTTGCCCATAAAGGCAGCCAATAGTCCGATTTTGTCTCATCGCAGCTGCATTGCAGTCTGATAATCCAAGATGCAAGCCCAAAAATTGTTGACGCTCCGTTGACGCTCATTTTTATGAGGTAGTAGGGATATCGTTACTAGCATTTTTGCCTAGAAAGTCGGCCAATATTATGATAATGGAAGTAGGCCATCGCACAGCCCTTGAATTGTCTATGATGCAAGACCAAAAATCGTTGACACTCATTTTTAGGAGGTGGTAGTGATATGGTAGTAGGCATTTTGCCCATAAAGGCGGCCAATACTGCCATGATGGCTTAATGCTGTCGCGCAGCCTAGTCATTATCCAAGATGCCAGACCAGAAATCGGTGACGCTCTGTTGACGCTCATTTCTCGGATGGGGCAACGAGCATGTCGCTTGCCGTTTCACATCGAAAGCCGGCCAATTACTCGTCTTTAGATTTATGTGACGATGCAACCCATTCATTGCCGAAAAGATCAAACTGAAATCGTTGACGCTCCATTGATGCTCCATTGGCGCTCACTTTAGAGACATACCAACAGTCATTTGGTGCGCAATCATTTTGCATGACCGTCATAACGTCATTATTGACAGTAAATAAGTTTTTACCATCCAGTTTGGTGCTGGGACACTAGCCGGAGATCGCGACCTAATCTGACTGGCCGACAACACAACCACTCTCACCGCACCCTCTGCACGACTATTCACGTCATCAGTCCGATCAATGACTTGGTTCCTTCGCATTTTGGCGCTTTCAGCCGGTAAATTACGGCATACGGATCCATCAACTAATTCTAGACATATAGAGCCGGACTTCCTGACGTTTCTTTTTCCAGCTCGTTTTCCTTGATTTCCATGAGGTACTATATGCAATTTTCAACATCTCGATCATGTGCAGCAGGTCTGAGCGGACAGTTATGCAGTCAGCTGCATGAACCAATGCTGCATTGCAGCTGTCATTGATCCGCGTTCAGACTGCGCACTGACCGCTCGTCCTATTACTCGTATGACATCACTGAATTAAATTTTGGTAGTATATTTCGTCTCTATTTTAAGTTTTGCTTTCTAATGTAACTGTAATTGGCAGGTCGATCTCATGATTGCTGGCTGTCTATCAACCAGATTTGGAGTCTAGAACATTCGCATGGCCAGTTCGACCCTTGCACACACTCTGAAGAAATATCATGCCTCACAATTTGGTAACTGAAACCAGGAAAAAGCTGACACGTAGCAAAGTAGGTACACAAATTGCTTTTCTGCAGGATAGGTCTTCAAAACTACCTATTTGGCTATCTATACCTCCGGCGACGCGGGAGCCGTCACCATCTCTTCGTCTGTATCCGATTTCTATATGGTAATTAATTAGGGATGCTTCATGCAGGGGTAAAAGCTTACGTGTTCAACAGGATTTGCATCCTGAAGCGGGATCGAATCGGTCGCCATGCCAGGTGCAACAACCACTATGAATTGATGTGACTGGGGTTTCTCCGAACCCAGCCTCATTTGACTACTTCCTGGTCGAGAAATCACTGCTGGCATTTCCAATTGTCCTTGGACGATCTCAGGAGTCTGCATATGCTCTCCAACGGTTATCGGGGATGGTGTGGCTGTAGTCGAGTCTATTTGGGGCTTGACAACCGCCGGAACCTTCAATTCGGCAGTCCCATAACTCATATCCCTCTCACGAAAGTAGTTGGCTGCATCCGCCCATCCCGGTTGGGTCAATTCATCAAGTCTCATCTGCTTCTGCCGAAAGCTCTCCATGCGGTGCTGTACCGTTTTGGTGATTGTGCCCATCACCCAGCCTGGTTCATCATCATCACTGAGTTTGCCGAGCTCTGTATCTTCTTCATCATCTTCCTCGTCTTCCCCATTCTGCTCATCATTGGAACTTGCAAGATCGCTCAGACAGTGTCCAATAGCATTCAACATCTCTTCAAACCTTGTTTCGGGCTTTCCGGTTGTCGGGCATTCGTTTTCAGCAGTCGTCATATGTTGCATAATCGCTGTCTCTGCGTCTTGAACTCGCTTTCTTGCCACAGTGGTCTCTCTCTCCACAAAATCTCTGATCCATTTCTCTTTCTCTTCTTTGCTTGAAAAGTGCGTTTCCTGTCTTTTCTCCGCCGCAAGCTTCTTTTTACATAGCAAGCTGCGCAATGCTCTCCATGCTCGGACCCTTTCTGCCACCAAGCCGCTCTTGCCTTCATTCGCTAGATGACGTCGACGTGTGGACTGCTCTGCCGATTTGCCGTATTTGCCTGCCGGAAGTAGAGAAAGGTTCTTGTTGGGAGCATTGACCATTGTATTGTGTGGTGACCCTGTTGTTGGGCGTGATGTTGGATGTCGCAAGATATTGACCACATGGAGGCAAGCCGAGTCTTTTATGTCAAGGTTCGTACGTTTGATCAACTCGAACAAAGCAAAATGAGTGTTTTGACCGTCATTTCAGTTGGAATAGTAACACTAACTGTACGTTATGACATGATAGTTAGCGTATGTTTCATATAAGATCCTGGCTATGTGTTGAGATGAACATCACCAGACGACCTTTCCGTCGCAGAATTTCCTTCTTATATCTATGAAACACGTGATATCAGCTGTTGTTCACCTCAATGTATCCCTGCACAAAAACAAACAAACAAACATCATCGGACCGACTTACTGCAAATCGAGGGACCGTTGGAATGACTTCCAACTTGTATCGATACGCAGCAGGATGTATCTTGAGTAGAACATGCAAGTTGACAGTCATTCATTCCTTTGTGACCTGTAGCTTACTATATATTCCTCAGGACTTTCCACTTTTCGTTATCATCTTCCTCACCTGTTCCACAACAGCAAGTCATGGCTCCACAATCACCCCAGCCCGGTGTGATTCAATCGGAATCGAGCCGAACGGCAGGCTCTTCATCCAATGCACCCCTGGCTGAGACACAGCTGCAAAGCAGACACCAGTTAGTCCACCGCGACGCTGCAATTGCAGCCACCGAGAATATGGCCCAGGACGCACATTCAAAAAAAGTACGTAAAACCGGATGCAGCAATAATTCGCAGCAGCATGCTGTCGGACGTGAGTAGCTCCAAAACGATATAGAAGGCAGTCAACTAACAATATAATGTACAGCTGGTGTACGTAGAGAGCTCCGTGACCAATTTATCGATGCCCGGAATGGCAAACCTCCATGGTCAACGAAGGTATTCATTCGCATGGTCCGTGAAATCGAACATCATGATGTCGTCAGCTCTGGGATTTTCGCGGACGAATTTCGTGATAAAGGTCCCCAGGAGTGGACTAAACAGGCTTTAAAGTCTCTAGAGGAGGCTACGGAGTCATATATGGTTGATGTAATAGCCGAAGCAACAAATTTCTTGTAGGTTTTTGATATGTCTGTGACTATGGCGAGGCAAGGAGGTCGGGTACAGCTGGAACAGTCCGACATGCGCCTGGCCTTGAATATGGCGAAAATGGCTAAAGGCGGCTTTTCGCATGCCGCAATAGAGGAAACACAACAAATAATTAAGAAACCTCGCGCCGAAGTCCGAGAAGAGAAGACGCGAGGAGTTCAGTTTCCTCAGCATCAGAAGGTGAAGGCTGCGATGGAAAGACACCCGGCAATGGTTTACAAAAATCATACGGCCAGCTGCCTTCCATGCCAAAATGGTACAGCAAAGAATCCGGTGACCCGCTGGAGGCGTAAAGGAAGCGCCGCTCCTCCTCCAGATCCGGCGGCACCTCCACCCAGAACGCCACCTGCGCCACCAGGTGACGCAGCGGGAAACGAAAGAGATGAAATAGAAGGTATGCCATCCAGGTGTGTGTATATGCATTCTCCACTTCCAAACACTCAATTTTTCAATCATAATGCATTTGCCAAGGAAAGCAAGCGCGATAAGGATTTTATTCCTGATTTGCTGAGTACACTATCTGCTGCGTGGAAATACCGCTGACATTGGTTTTGCAGACGACAACAGCCTTTTGGGCGAATCTGAGGGTGGGGACGAGAATTGATTGAAAGTAACGGGTGGGACACATTACTGTATATTTTAAAGGATATATTTATATGCACAATTAAAGAACAATGTAGTGATTATGAAAACATACATGAAATGGATCGAACGACTGTCAAAAAACTGTATTTGATAATCTATGCCAAAATAACTGGTTACATAATGCGGATACGCCTGTGGTAAAATGAGCGTCAACGGAGCGTCAACGATTTTTGGCTTTGCAGAATGGTTAATCAAAGTGCGAGATAGCCACTAATGTCTATATATGGAGTTTTGACTGGTTTCATGGGCGAAAACGTTTAGGATCACTGAGTTGCAGTATCGAAAATGAATTAAGTTGCGATTGTCCGGGAGGCTGTTGCGGGACGACCTTTTGCTTATTAGGCTAGAAAGGCTGCTAAAACCCGGTTTACAGATGTCTACGATCATTTACCACCAAGATTACCCAAGATTCAAGACCAAAACTCATTGTAGCTGTGTTGACGCTCATTGTCAAGATGGGGCAGGCAGAGTGTAGCATTCTCGTTTGCCTAAAAAGGCTGCCAATACAATGATTATAGGTAACAATGATTAATTCACATTTTAATAACCTGACTTATAGGACGAAAAATCGTTAACGCTCCGTTGACGCTGATTTTCAGAATGAGGCAGCGAGCGTGTTTCTTTCTCTTTTCGGTTGAATGACAGCCAAAACCTCATTTATGATCGTTTGCATCCAATCGCCATCTAGATTACTCATGATGGAAGACCAGAAATCATTGACGTGCCGTTGACTATCATGTTCAGGATGCGGCAAGGAGTGTGTCTCTCTTGATTTTAGTTAGAAAGGCGGCCGATTCATCCAAAACAGTCTATGATGTGCAAATGTTAATACTTTGCGATTAACAGTAGGGTATCTAAATGCGACCATAAGTAGAAAAACCTGAAACACAGAACCGGAGATTGGAACTGACGGGTCTAGCTAAACCCGGCAAAACCCGCCGGTTGACAGGTACAGGTCCGGGTTTGGCCCCCGAAGACGCCGCAGGTCGGGTTTTTGGACTGTTCTGGAACCAAACCGAACCATTTTTCTGGTCCGAACCCAGACTGCTGGCGGGTTACCCGGACCTGTTGCTAACACTAATTGTACCGCCACCATCTTGCCGCTTCCTCCATGTCTCCCAACGTCTCCGTCCTTTCGTAACACACTTTCTTCTACACCATCCCGAACTTCCCTCCATTATGCTCAAGTACCTCTGTACATTCTAACGCCCTGACAGTACCCCCCCTTAGGTTCGAGGTCCTCCGAGTGCATTTCCCAATGGTTCCGGCTTTCTAGGATATTGTTGGTGAAATTTCTCCACCGCTTGTAATTCATCGATGAACTTCGCTGGTTCCCAAGTAATGGAATCATAACCTGTCCACCGAATTAGATACTGTAACTGATTCCGATATACCCTACTATTCTCAACGCTTGACACTTGATACTCCTCTATTCCATCAACCTCTACTGTGGGAGGGGGTTCCACCCGCTGCCCCAGCAGGGGATCATCAACTACCACATCCAACAACAAAACATGCTGAAATCCATGAACTCGTATTGCTGCAGGCAGCTCCAACTGATACGAATAAGGGGACACCTGTTTATGCACCCGGAAGGGTCCAAAACATTTCCAATCCAATTTCCGAGTAAGGCAAGTAGTTCGTATATTGTGGTCATCCAGCCACACCTGGTACCCAACTTGTATATTGTGGGCAGGAATACATCCTCGATTTGCACCCTCTTCCTGTACTGCTTCGCTCTGCCTCATCTCAACTCACGGATGTTCATGGATCTGTTGCATCGTCGCCTGAACTCGCTCTTCCTCCAGGCGTCATTAATCTGGTTCCTGTGTTGGTTCCCCGACGAACGACATCCGTGGATCCACGCCCTGAACCACAAAGAATTGAGTGCACTTTATTGCCTCAGATGCTCCATTATTAGCAGCAAACTCAACAAGGGGTAGCAACTGCACCCAATCATACTGTTGATGATTCACAAACACCCGAAGATACTGTACCACCCCAGCATTCATTTGGTCTGTCTGGCCGTGTATTTGAGGGTGAAAAGCCGTAGACATCTGTTGATCAATCCCGTGTCGGCTACATATCTGTCCCCAAATGGTTGAAGCAAACTGGGGTCCTCGATCCGAAACAATAGTATTTCGCAGGCCATGAACACTTACAACTTCCCAAAGGAACAACTTTGCCAATCCTAACGCATCTATCGTAGTATGACAAACAACAAAATGTCGCTTTATTGACAGCCTATCCACAACCACCCAGACTTCATCAAATCTCTCAAACTCAGGTAGCCCTACCACAAAATCTATCGAAATATCTTCCCATTGCTTCTCCGGTACAGGTAAAGGTCGAAGCACTCCAAACGTCGTATGCCTTGAGGTCCTGGAGCGTTGACAACTCTGGCAGTTCCGTACGTACTGCATCAGCAACAACCCAAGTTTCCATCTGAAACACCCGTGTGTTCCGGACGGCTCGGACGGCTCTGATGGAACCTCGTACCTTCTGACGGAGAATTACACGCTTCCCGTCGCCCAGGTGATGGGTCGCGTTGCATAGCAGACCTCCTGGGAGCGCCGGCGTCGAACCTGCGAGCGTCTGGGAGCACCTCGAATCACAGTAGAGCATTCTGGGAAAAACAACATCTTCTTTGGGAACACTGTTGGTGCGCCTGGAACTCATAGCTACTACTAATTGTGCAACGATTTTTAAAACTCATGTATTCAGGTTGTACTCTCATCAATGTATCTATATATCTATATAGCTACCAATCTACAACTCAGAGATACACTCCGAGGCCGTGATCGAGCGAGTTTGGAGATGCAATTGGAGATCGAGATTGAGTGAACTCAGAGATGCACTGGGAGGCCGTGACCGACTGAGTTTGGAGAAGCACTTCGAGGCCGTGATCAAGCGAGTTTGAAGATGCAATTGGAGACCGAGATTGAGTGAACTCAGAGATACACTCCAAGGCCGTGATCGAGCATATTTGGAGATGCACTTGGAGGCCGAGTTCGAGTGAACTGAGAGCTCCACTTCGAGGCCATGATCGAGCGCGTTTGGAGATGCACTTGCAGGCCAAGATCGAGTAAACTGAGAGCTGCACTTGGAGGCCGTGATCGAGAGAGTTTGGAGATGCACTTGGAGGCCGAGATCGAGCGAACTGAGAGCTGCAAATGGAGGCCGTGGTCGAGCGAGTTTGGAGATGCACTTGGAGGCCGAGATCGAGTGAACTGAGTGCTGCACTTGGAGGTTGTGATCGAGCGAGGTCGGAGATGCACTTGGAAGCCGAGACCGAGTGAACTGAGAGCTGCACTTGGAGGCCGTGATTGATCGAGTTGGAAGATGCACTGGGAGGCCGTGATCCACTGAGTTTGTAGATGCACATGCAGGCTATCATCAAGCGAGATTGGAGGTGTACTTCGAGGTGGTCAATCTGGAGGCGGTCGGTGGGATGAGCACCAGGTGCTGACACTCTATTCATCGGGTAGTTGACTCGAAACCGTGGGAGTGTGACAAGGTGACTGTACCTTTGAAGCGCTTATGGAGAACTGGCTGGTGGCGGTGGATTGGTAGGGAGGCACACCGGAAGCTGAAGTTACATTCAGGGGTCAACTGGAAATCGTGAGAATGATGGGACGACAGACAATCTTAGGTGTATGCTGAACTCGGTGTTAACTCATGATTATGGCATGGAAAGATAGAGAGAGATGACTTAACTTTGTGTTCTTGCAATGATGGTAGAGTTGTGGACAAGAAAGAGGGAGATGGGGATGAAGATGAGAACGATATGGAGAATAAAAGCAGCTATGAGAAATCAGGAGTACGACATGCCTGATTGGGACTAGAAGACCCTGTATCGGTGATGTTACCCGCCAGATTGGGACTCATACCTGCCGTATCAGGGATGGTTAATTGAATGGCACATGAAATTGTCTCAAGTCCCAGTTTCTCATGATGATTTCCCCAATCTCCTCTGATCTCTCTGTTTGTTGTGCTCAACTCGACCATCACGTAAGAACACGAAGTTAAGTCATCCCTCTCCATCTCTCCATGCCATAATCATGAGATAACACCGAGTACAGCATGCACCAAGTACAGCATCATCCCAAGATCAACAGTCTCCCACTCCCAGGCTGTTTATCATCTGTCGGCGGATGTTGTACTCAACTCTCTACATTCCCACAATTCCAAGTTCACCAATGAATAGAGTGTCAGCTGCCATCGCGCCTCCCTCCAAATTGACCACTTCTAAGTACTCCTCCAATCTCGCTCGATCATAGCCTGCAAGTGCATCTCCAAACTCGATCGATCACGGCCTCCCAGTGCATCTCCAAACTTGATCAATCATGGCCTCCAAGTGCAGCTCTCAGCTCACTGGATCTTGCCATCCAAGTGCATCTCCAAACTCGCTCGATCACGGCCTCCAAGTGCAGCTCTCAGTTCACTCGATCTTGGCCTCCAAGTCGATCTCCAAACTAGCTTGACCACGGCCTCCAAATATATCGTTAAGAAGCGACGGTGGGTGTACAGAGACAGAGTGGTAACGGAGGTGGAATTGAGCGACGCGGAGTAAATATTAGTGTGACCCCGGGGTAGATAGATAGACAGCATCTCATTTTCATCTCATCTGGTCATACATCGAGAATACACACTCTATCGTTCCCAACTTTTGGTCTCACTTGCTCTTTCCGAGATTTGGTGGATCCGGGCAACTGTGTGGATCGTTACGGCCGGGTAGTCCCATATTTCCTCATTTTCTTCCTATGCTCCTCGAGCTAAATGTAGAAGGAACGTGAGGAGAGATGTTCGCAGCGTCACCCATTGCATTGCAATCCAAATGCAAGCGTGTACCAAAACGGCGATCTGTGGGCAGTATGCAACACGATGCGTGATATTGACGCCAGGCACGGAGTAATCTGCCACCAGGGTGTCTCTGACGGCACTGACGGAGCGCGTCCACGCTTACTAAGGCATTCCGCCTGGACGGAAATGGTTTTTGCTGAAGTGATCGACCTGTCTTCGCATATCTTTCCGATAATCCTGTCTATCCAAAAGGTGAAAAGTCTCCGCCCGTCCTGGATGTCCAGCCAACGCAGTATCGTGATGTTTTTGTTTGAATCGTAGCCATAACTGATCCCCTTCCGGGACATAACGCTTCCCTCGATACCATACCTGTCCCTCTTGTTCTGTATATCCCGCTACTGTACTATCTTTCAAGCTATCCCCCTGTCTTATAGCCTTCAATATCATATTAGGCAATGGATCATCCCTATATGCTCAAGAAAAGGGATCAGCTATCGAAGAGGATTCCTGTGCGGGTATCTCATTGGCTGATATCCTCAACTGTTCTGATAAATCTTGCGGTTTCAAAACAACCTGTTCCATATTTCTTAACCTTTCATCCCCCCCCTCAGGGAGGTCTCGAGGCATCCTTGTTGAAGCATCCGCTTTCTCATTCAATTTCCCTGGTCTATAAACAATCTCATAATCAAACCGTGTTGAAAACTGTGAATACCATGCTTGTCTCCGGTTTAAAAGCTTCTTTGTCATAAAATATTCGAGATTCTTATGATCAGTTATCAATTGTAAGGGGTATACTGCACCCTCACACTCTGGTCTCCATTCTTCAAGTGCCTTAATAATCGCCATCAGCTCCATATCATATATATCGTAATTGCACTCAGCTGGTGAATATTTCTTTGAGTAATATGCCAGAGGATGTAGCACTCCATCATCATCTCATTGTGACAATACTCCTGCAGATGCATAATCTGATGCATCTGTTTCAATAATCACTTCTCTCTCATGCTCAAAATTCCGAAGTGCAGGCGCAGTTGTAAACGCAGTTACCATTGTCTCAGAAGCGAACTGTTGTTCCGACTCCAATACAAATGGTTCATCCTTCCTTGTAAGCCTTTTCAATGGTTCTGCTTTCTCAGAATATTTAGGAATAAACCATCGGTAATAATTGCAAAATCCCAGAAATTGTTATATCTCAAAGAGACTATTCAGCCGTCCATTCTCAGTCTTATTTTCTCAGCTCAATTTCTGTACAGTCTCGATCGTATCCTCATCCATAGAAATACCTTTCGTTGATATAATCAACCCCAGATACCTCACTGTTTCTTTGTGGAACTCCCATTTCTCTCGCTTCAAATATAATCCTGCGTCCAACAGCCACTGCATAATCCACATAACGTGACCAACATGTTCTTCTTCGGAATTACTATATATCAGAATGTTGTCCAGATATGCTGATGCAAAATCATCCAAGGCTTCTCCAATGCTGTGATTAGTATAACCCTGGAAATCCGCTAGTGCATTTGTTGTTCCAAACTGCATCACAGTAGGTTCATACAGCCCATATCTCGTCTGGAAAGCTAGCTTATTCTCGTCCCCTTCTTTGACCCAAAGTAAATTATACGCTCCACATACATCCAACTTAGTATATATCCGGGCTTTCCCTAAAAGGTTCAACGTTTTCATTATCAACGGATGGGGGTGCCGATTATTCATCGTCTTAGTATTGATATCTCGATAGTCAATGAAAAATCGTGACCATCCACCTGGTTTTTTGGCAAATAGTACTGCGGCAGCAACTAGTGATGACGACTGTCGAATAAACCCCTTTGACATATTGTCCTCGAGCCATTCTTTCAATACAACCACCTCAGCCCTCGATATTGAATAGAGTGGTCCCCATGTTGGTATTTTCCCCTCCCTCAGTCGGACCTCATAATCAATTCCTGGTCAATGTGGTGGTAATCTATCTGCCAACACCTCATTAAATACCGGGAGGAATTCATGATACTGTTCGGGAACAATCTGTTCCAGGGGGCATTCTTTCAAACCCGTCGCCTCGATAGCCTGATTAATCTCATACAACGAGGCTGTAAGCACCGTTAGTCTCACTTTCTTAACAGTACGGAAAAACGAAACTCCATTAAGCATACCAATATCCCCTCGAAATGGCCTCAAAGGTTGAATCTTTGGTTCAAATATATCCTTAGCCTGATATACTGGTTCTGGGGGTTCCTCCGTGACTCCCTGAATTGTTACAGGTGCATCATGGCAATGTGTAATGCAATATTGTGAACCAAAGGTGACAGTATTCGATGCAATATGCACCACCACGTCATGTAATCGTAGCCACTGTATTCCGAGGACGATTGGGTAGTGTCCTAACTTTGTAATAAACGGAGGTAACTCTCCTTTATGCTCCATTATTTTCATGCCAACCTGGGCAATATGTGTAATATCCCCTGATTCAATAGGTCTTCTGTTGATTACCTCAACTTGTTTCTTCTCCTTCAATTCCTGAAGTTGTATCTGATGATAGCGAGCAAAATCTTGATCCATAAATGCAATGCCAGTAGCTCCATAATCAATCAGCGCATGTGTAGGTATATTTTGGTTATTCACAGTCAATGACCAGGTTATAACTAAATGTTTCCCTTCCATTGATCCTTCAAATACCTCCACCTTGCTAACTGATCATCGCGAAATTCCAGAGCATTTCAAAGCATTTAAAACAAAACCTTTCCGTCAACCAAAGCGCAATCCTGCTTGGGTTGCCTTATCCTTTTCCCGATTCCTCGGAACCTTCCTTGGTTCCTACTTCCTTAACTTCCATTCCAGCCGCCTTGAACGTCTGAGTCTTCCTCTTGGCTCCACATTCTGCTGCCCTAGGGTTGAACCCACCACAGTATAAACACATTCCACCCACGAACCTGTTTGCTCTCACCTCAGCCGCGAACCTCCTTCTGCTTGCGCTAAGATCCATTGGCGCTGGTCAGGTATATCCAGCAACCATTTCAGCAGGAGCCGTTTCGGGAGCCTTTGGAGCCGGAGGTGGCCTGGGGGAAGTCAAACCTATCCTTCCACAATAATTCTGCACCGATTTCTCTGCTCGTCGCTGGCTGATCTGGTTATATCGCTTCTGACAAACCGTCACAAACGCGGGAAGATCATCTGGCATATCGCTAGACGTAGACGAATCCTTCATCTCTTTCGACAGCCCCATCCTGAGGCCATTCTGCAGGGCCGCAGGGTTCCAATCAAGGTTGACAGCAACAACTTGAAACTCAGCAGAGTACTCAGAGAACATACGATTGTTTTGCTTAATCTCCGTCATTTTCCGTTCAGCGGTTGCTACTCGGTCCAGGTCCCCAAACGCTGCTTCCAGGAGTTGTATGAAAGGTGGTAGTTCTTCCAGCCCGATCGTTCCGTCCTCCCGGACGTGTGGCAAAATCTTGCCAAAGGCTTCTCCCCTCAGGTGGCGAAATGGGTACTGCATCTTCGAATGTTTGTCGGGAAAGCTGGTGGGCTTGTGTCATATTAACATCCAGAGTTGAGCAATCCAGCCTCTCAACCGAGTTCGATGCGACCCTGAAAAGTCTGGGGAGTCGGGAAATTTCTGTCCTCTGTCCTCAGGAGCCTGGGATGCAGCGGGAGCCGCTCAGGCCGCTAACGTGAAACCATTACGTAACTGCATACTCAAACTGCGGACCTCCTCCCCACACTGCTGTGCGTGCTGGGGCATATCGGCCAGTTCTTGTTGAAGTTCCGCGTCCGTCCCTGGGGCGGCTGATCTCCTCCTGCCTTGATCCTGTGTGTTTGTCAGAGTCTGTATTCGTTGCTCCAACTCTGTATGATCGCACTGCGGGGGCAGAAACTGCTTCGTCTGTCGGTCTGTAATCTGCCACTGCAGGTTGATAATTTGTTGCGGGTGTTGGCAGCCCATCTGCACCTCCTGGATCGGCTGGGAGTACTGCGCCACCCGTGTCAATACCTCCTGTGTCAGTCCGAATGCCTCCCTTCGTTCCTCGAATCCTACGACATCCTTTTGTAGGTCGAGAAGTGACAGGATGGTCGCTTGGTACTCGATGGACACACGTGCCGCTCAAGGTTCCGTTGATCCTGACATGACACCGGATCAAGCACATCTACCAATGCCAACTGTGTGCGTCGATTTCGGAGGAGGTTGGGGACGGAGGTACTATAACCATCAGCGGGATCCCAAGGGACTTTGCTGTTGTTGCTGCTGCTGCTGCATGCCAAATTGTCGACTGTGCTCCTACCCAGTTATGTCCTTCACAATCACAAATTTCCTCAGAGTCACAATTTGTTAACAAACCCCAATGCAATCCTCGACAATCTGTCCAATGTGGTCCAAACACTGGATCGTGAATATCCAAACTGCCGCCTTCTCTGGCCACTTCTGTCCAATACAAATTCCATGGGGAGGGAAGGTCAGACGGTTCCCAAAAATAAGCTTTGAGAGGTTCCTCCTCGAAGGTTGCTGTAAGTATCGTTTCAATGCTTTCGAACGCGTTCAAAGGTTCCGGGACAAACACAATGCAAGGAGTTCCCGCAAAATGAAACTAATTCGTCGTTGAAGTACCGTTACTATCGTACTGGTGCATTCGAGTATGGAGATCCATGAGGGTATTGACGGATATCAAATCCAGTATGGTCGTAGTAACTCGTTGACCCAATCGTCGCAAAAGTGTATCCAACGACGGTTCGGTGGTAGGTATACCCAACAAGAAACAGAGCAACGTTTGGAACAATACTTACACCCTGTAGAGGGATGTAGGCACATTCAATATCAGGTACGATGTTGTAAGACTCGTTCTAGTGTTACGGGTGTGGTCAGTCGTAAATGATATTGGTAACAAGAATGTAATATCACAAAACAAAACAAGAGGATCGATATTCATTTCGAGGGAATTTAGACAAGACAAGAGTCGAAACTGTTTCAAAGTCGTACCTTGCTTTGCTCGACAACAGAATGAGTAAAGAGAGAAGAAAAATAAATCCTCCAATGCCAGCAACACTCTCTTTATATACAATTTGTCTGCCACCATCGAATCATTCCTCATACTCTGATGTAACATCCGAATCTCATCTCATCATCTTACACACCACCAGCACCACTCCTTATCAATGCAACCATGCCACATCGTCCGACGTCACCACACCTTACTCCACTTCCTTATCGGACCAACTTATACCACCACCATCTCGCCGCTTCTTCCGCGCCTCCCAACGTCTCTGTCCTTCCGTAACACAATTCCTTCCACACCATCCATAACTTCCCTCCGTTATTCTCAAGTACCTCCGTACATTCTAATGGCATGACACCCAGAGAACGTTGTAATACGTGCTCCTGGCGCTGAGATTTTGTTTGAAGGTGAGAGGTTGGAGATCCCTCCGGAGTACTTTCATCAGCATCTCTCTATTTGTTTGCCACGGTTCATCCAGCCGCTTGTGAGGAGTATTGAGGTTCTTGATCGGAATCGGCAGGAGAGTCACAATCACGATGTTCTGCGTTGAGGGTATCTGGCACATTTTCGAAGATAGATTGGCAATTGTCAAATATACTGGCCACTCTTTGTTGCAGCCAGCAACATTTGAGAGGTGTGTTCCATCGGACAACAAGATGAAAGGAACGAGTGGATCCCCCACTCTGAGCGTTGACTTAACTTCGATTAGCACATTATTATCGTCCAGTATCTCTTGTTACCTGTGTCTCCCACTACCAGTCTGCCATGTGCATTTCGGTATAGAGGAGCTTCAGTGGCGTATCACTGTTAAAGCAACGCTGAGGGGCGTAAATCAGAGGTTCAGCATAGGCTGTCTGGCACATCAACCATCTCATGGTTTTGACGATGTCTCGACCCCAGCATGTGAGAGGCCGATGGCGATTGTCATTCCTTGTCATCTCCTCGAGAGTATGCAGTTGCCACTCCCCAAGAGCCTGATCATCTGGCATGGTAGCCACTAGCTTCTGGACGCCATCCCTGTGTTTGAACATCGGAAACACAGAGCGGTGTTTTCTTCCTTCAGTATGTTGTCATTGTACCTCTTCATGCGGATCTGCTTGATCCCACAATGGATGAGTATGTACTCTTCACGCATCACAAATGGGTAGTAGGGATCATTTGGTCAGTTAGTCTCAAGGCAACCCTGAGCATCGCGTTCTCATGGCTCAGCATTGTAATTACTCAGTGAAGCGCCGGCGCCGGGGTATGTGTCCGTTCGTGCCTGAGGAGGTGGCATGTATTGCGGCTCCGAGTCTGCAATGTTTTCAAAGTGCTCGAGGTTGGGAACTGCGGTCAAGTCTTCAACAGATTCTTTGTTAGTGTTGAATTTACGACGCTAAGTGGGTTCAACACGTCGAGGTGTGCTGCAAATAGTTAGATTCTTCTAGTATGCAACTTGAAGGTTTCCAGGATGGTGAATGTTGATATGTTTGAGTCGCCAGCTGTCTAAGTTGAACATCATTCAGCATCGAAATTCAGGGCAATGGACAGGGGTCTTCTCTGGGATCGTCAATGACACGCGAGAAGTGTAGTATGCACTGTAGAAAAGGACGAAAGTCAGTGCTGGGCCTGAGCAGCCTGTTCTGTAAGCTCATGATACTTTTAGCGAACTTGAGACATTTATTGAGCCTCAACACCATCTCAAGGAGGTTCCTTACATGCCAGGAGTTGCAAAAACGCTGCATGCGCAATGTACCATAATACTATAAACAAATTAAAACCAATACCAAATCCATAAATAAAACAAACCCTGAGCGATCCAAAAACCTCGTGACGCGTGTATTCGTAAACAATGCCTGAGATGAATAGATCACATCAAAGGAAATGAACAAGACAAGAACCTGGCCCTAACCCGAATGCAACAATCATTGCCTCTTCTGCAATGCGAGGACCTGTGTTCTCAACCTGCCCGTCCATCCAAAATTCCTCAGGACTGGATCGGATGGCCAATTGCCCTCCGTCCGAGCGTAGGACCGAAACCCTGCAGTCTTTTTGATGCTCGACAGCGACCGACAGAGAGGAAGACTGGGGACGGAGCTTTTCCGTCCCCGGGCGTCATCTGTCGACATCCATGGACTTTTTTCAGCCTACAAACAATTTATATTAACAAGTTACAATTATCCTGACTGTGAAGCAAGATCTTGTAGCATCTGCTCCATCCGAACCATCTCTGATTCTGTGGCCCCAAATGTCAAGCCTTGCTGTACCCACAATTTGAGACATTCCAAAGCCTCAATGATATCATCCCCCAAGCGGTTTCATACATCACTGATAAGTAACTTTGCACTGCTAACTACACGTTCTGGTTCATCTGACATGGCAGGAAGACTCATCAGCTCAACCCCCATCTGGGCAAGCAGTGACTGGCGTGAATCATTAAGCCTACTAACCCAGTACTGCAGAACCCCAGCTGATATCTCATCCTCAGAATCTCGATCTTGGAATTGCTCAAACTGATTGAGGGTATCTGCTGCCTGACGCTGGCGTTTCTTTGACTTCCAGTTAGGCATAATGGTTGTAGCCTCTGTGATGGTGATTGATGGTGTGGAATGGTTCGATACTTGAGATGAGTGACTCTTTGATTGAAACTCAGAGGACCAATGGTTTCAGACTGCACATTCAGCTGCACTGATCCAATTCGGACACTCTTCCCATTCCTCCCGAACCCACTGCAGTTTCATTTCAGGGTGTAATGTAATTGCACTATAATACACAGGTGTTTCATCTACCTTATTGTAGTACTTGTCGAGTAATGCCCAAGGATTGTTGATGGGAGTAATCATGTGGAGACTCACTTCATCGGTGGGAAGGGCAGAATATGTAGTCTTGCGATCCTTCATATGCAGTAACAGTTCTTCCATTGCAGGCAAAACATCATACAAAGCACCCTGCGTTCGATGGCCTTGGAGCATTAGTTGCAACTTGCGGAATGATTGTAGAAATTGCATGATGTCCGTTAACATTCACCAGTCTTCAGGTGTTAATTCATCGTATTTTAGCGCTGTTTCCTGGCCATCCTGCTCTCTGTGTTGATTGTGTCGTATAGCTGTGGATACAAATTCCTCCAATTCCTCCCGTTGTTGCAGTGCTCTTTTAAGCTCTTCATAATCGCCAACCCATCGAGTCACATTGCCATGTACCAAAGCTGCTGCAGCACTCTCTGGATTTAGTTGTCTGACCTTCTCTCCATATTTATCTCGATGCTGGGGGCTGCGTCCAATCCAGACTATAATGTTCTGTCGTTTACCGAAGGGTCCTCATTTCCGCCACAATAGAAGTTCGGCCGCGTAATTCTCTTGGTCGGCAAGTGAGTCAGCCTCCCCTTCGAAAGTCTCAGGGTCATTGCCACAAAGTTATGCATTAACAACAAGATTGATAATGTGTACGAGGCATCGTAGCCTTCGGTTGAGAGGATCACACACAATACTACGCAGCTCCAGTTTTGCCGCTATGCACCTTATTGCAGTGTCATTGTTTGAAGCATTGTCAAGGGTAAAGTAGCCTATATTGCCTTCAATCTTGAATTCTTGAGCAACAGTCCAGAATAATTTGGCTTGGTTTTCACTGGTATGCCTACAACGTAACTGCCAAAGTTGAAGAAGTGTATGCTGCAGTGCACCCTGCAAAGAAACCGAGTGCGCAACAATTCCCAATAGCGCACGATGATTAGGTGATGTCCATAAATCAAAGGTGAATTGAATTCGTGTGGGGAGATCTGCCAGAGCAGATACAATTTCCAGCTTCGATGAGTTGTAGAAGGTCATAATCCAAGAGCGAATTGGATTTCCGGACTTTAGAAGTGCAATTCGAAGTGATCTATAATCCGCACACTGGGTAAAAATCAGTCAAGAGCTGAGGAATTTAGAATAGAATATTGTGAACATACACATGCCAGCAGATAGAACAGAAGCATACGAAAGGCATGGCATTCCACCGGGCGAAACGCCATGTGGTTTACAATAATCCATCGAAGAAGCAGTTGTTTGCCCAAATCCAGATTGAATTCAATCAGGTGTTGTGATTTTGCAAAGGCTTTGTCCATTCGCTGGGATACTACAAGATACTCGGACTTCATCGGGCCATTCTAATCGGTATTGTGTACATCTCGCAGGTGTTCAATCATGTTTTTGCTTGCTGTTCCGGCAAAGGTTTGAGCTGATCAACCACTGGGACATATTGCAATCAGTATGGAGTACGATATACTAGTCCAGAGGAGTCTCATACAATGCATGCAACGCCAGCGTAGATTGCCTTGCGTAGAGATATACTCGTCACCATTTGCAGCGTTAAATACATACCTCTTGTGCTTGATCTTTTGTTGTTTGTAAATTGTACTTCCAGCGGTAACAGAGGAGTCGGATGGAGTACAATCTGCAGAACCAGAACCTGTGCCAAACAACGGAGTCATCAGAGTATTTGGTGCGCTGCTGAGAAGGCTAGTTGTATCATCGGAAAATACTGGGTCATCGAATTTGCTGGAGTCGATTGCAGCAAGCATTGAAGAAATGCGAGTCAAAGGGACAGTGTCAGGTAGAGATTCCATTGTAAGCCCAGTATGGTGCAGACGGGATGGTTGATGGAGATGTATATGGAAAATTAGGTGCACCTTTGATCTCGTTATACGGTTCATCATTCTGCTCGCCTCGCTATTTAAAACTATTGCATAATCGATATACAATATATGCATGGGTGTATCCATTTATATATCTCTTACCGCGCGCTCTCATGATCGAATTGGGTTACATCTAATTATATATGGTAGCCGACCGATATCAGCCGGGGAAGGTGGATGTTGGCCGGGAAAGGTAGATGTCGGCCGGGGACAGTCAATTTACCTTCCACGGCAGACCCCGGCCATCCAGCCGTCATTCTCATGCTCGGACGGGACGGACGGCAGGGGCGCCGTCCCGTCCGTCCTGGCAAGATTGCGGACGGCATGCTGTCCCCGGCCGTCGGACGGGATGGTTGAGAACACTGGCGAGGTCTGGTTCACACCTCACCTACTGAGCCATTGATGTGCACCTCTGGGAGGGGGACATCGGGGAGACTGTAGCCACCTACCGATTAGCCGAGCAGCTGCTGATTCACATCCACATTCCAGGTGTTTCCGGCTGCCTCAGCTTCTTGCAGAGTTGGCACCACCGGGCGAGATTCTTGCGGCACCTGTAGCCCCAAATGGTCCAGCCAACTGAGGGGATGAGTCTCTGGAGTTCGTTGTCATCGGTGAGGATCCTGGGTTTCTGGCCGTGGGGAATGGCCCTGAGGTTGGGGCCGTGGGGTATTCTTGTGCATCTCTTGGCATTGCGCAGGTAGCACAATTGGCTGATCGTCTACCATGGTATCTACCTTGTCAGCCAATGTATTTACTATCCCTCACTGGCCAATCGTCCGAGGTACTTTGCCATCATCCTCATCCTCATCCTCATCATTCTCCTCATCCTCATCCACCACCTCCTCCTTCTCCTTCTCATCTTCCTCCTTTTCATCTTCCTCATCATCATCGTCACAATCCCTTTCCATATCCACATTACCGTCCAAATCAATGCTCTCCGGTGCATCTACCTCATCCTCCCTGTGCATATCCACATTAGAATCACTTTCTGAGTCATATTCGCTGTCTGACTCCAATGTACAGTCGGTCTCATCATCTGAGGAAATTGACACTGCGGGCAATACTTCCGGCTTTAAATATACCCTTCCTTGTTAGCCCTGTGTGTCTGAGCCTGCCTCATACAGTTCCTTCTGCAACTGGAAAGCAACGGCACGAGAGATATCATCTCCCCAGTGGTTTGTTGAACAGTCCCTTTCCCTTCACCGTTTCCTTTCCCCTTCCCTTGCTCCTTTCCCTCCTCAGTCACCATCCCTTACCCCATCACATCTTTTGACGCCTTCATTTTCCCGGTTCCTTTCGCACCACCCTCTGTGTCCTCCTCACCCTCGCCACTGTCATTGAAATTGCCATCGCCCGTGCGGCTCCTTCCACCGCTTGGCGAGTCCGGATCCGCCAAGTTCTCATCATCATCATCCTCGTCGATTATCTCATCCCAATTCTGTGGTCCAATGGCCAGGAAGTCGTCTGGCTTGTACTGCCGGCAGCTTGGCGGCTGAGTCTTTGCCCTGAGAGCATCGCTACTGTACCAAGAGAAACGCTCGCTGGTGCGTTTAACTTTCCCCAAGCTGGTTTTCAGCAGATTGAAGCAATCGACTTGATTCCCAAAGGCATGGAGGTTTCCTACCTCCAATTGGTTATTTGGTCGGGTATTTTGCCAAACATTTGCCCCATATATGAGGGGAAGGCTGCCCAGCACGCCCGCAACGGCGAACTCCTGCTCCCGCGGTGTGGCCTCATCAGTTGGAATTGGGAAAAGTGGCGAGTCGTGACTGGATCAAGAATGATTATATCATACAAGGGGTCCCATGCGGTCTCATCCTTGACGCCAAAAATATTATATATCGGTATGAGTCCATTGATGTGTTCCAAAATGAATCCCTCCCTACAAACCTGATCCAATGACAAGCGTTGGTTTATCACCGATGTGGATATTTTTGCCTTGGCAGTTACCTTTCCCTTTTCTTTGTGGCTGCCCATTGGTGCCATCGCTGGGAGTTGAAAATGAAACTGTATCCCAAGCGTTAGCATTATCATGCAGTGGAATGTAGTGGAAGGAGGCCCAGAGGGAACGGACAAGATTGTGTTGATTATCGGGTGTGTCTTGGAACACGAGCCGTTGTTTTATGCAAGTCACGTGATGTCGAGATAGTTCAGGATCGTGGAGGAGTGTTGAATTGCTGGCGGTGTGTTTAATACGGAAGGAAAAGAGAATGGTGCTGTAGGCGGGAAGCAGAGATATTTGTACCCGAGTTCCAGCGATGTCTTGCTTCAACTTGTTTTGTTGGTTAACGAACAAAAAACAGCCCAGCCTTCCTCTTGCAAAACCACTAGTGGCCCGATGAATGAGGAGCCTTGAAACGAGATTTAGTATACCCAGTGAGAACAGTATTCAATGCCGGGCGTTGCTTGGGGATCGCAAACAGCTATAACCGCTCAGACCTAGTGCATCTCGGCGAAAACTGAGTAATTCTCAAGTTGTCCGGACTGTGTAACCATCCAACACCGCTATCAACGATTCGCAGCGGAAAACTCACATGCAACTGATGTCATCGGATAGAGAATACGTCATTGTTTGATATGTGATGCTTTTAGGTATGCCAACGGAGGATTGCCACCAGGAAGCTGAAGATATACACAATTGATGGTTGGAAGTATTGAGCTAAGAATGAGTGCAATACTATGATAATTGCACCAAGAAGGCATAAACACCCTTCAAGTGGTGTAAATAGACCTTCAGATGTTGCTGTACCAGTAAATATCGATGCTGAGTTTAATCTGGGTTTAATCTGATGGCAGGTGACCCCATGATTAAATTCTTTTCAAGGGATCTAGTCCCCGAGTATTGTCACGGTTTAGGGTCTAGCGCAGTCAACACTGTGCCTCCTTTTTTGGTTGAATCCCTCCAGGGTCGCTCAAATAGCAGTCTACCTTGCCTGCCATTGCATAGGCATGCACAGGTAGTTATTCCTACAGTCTTAACGTCGAACATCCATATCAGATGATGCCTTCCCACAGCCCTCACCCTGTCACGTCTACGGTTGTACAAAATGTTCGAAGTCTTCCTAATCGTCAGAATCAACAAAAGCTTGGGCCTTTGGGGAATTCTCAACTTCCCGCTGCTACGTGACGCATTGCCATAGCGGCTGGCAAGAAGGATTCCTCTCAAGGATGGAATTCCGTCGCCTGTACAATCCAGAATCAGAACTCCACCCCCTAATCTTCGCTGAACAATTCTCGCATTGTAGATATCACTCAATGCCTGATGTCCACCCCGTCCGCTACATAGCAACGGTCAATAAATACTCCAACCGCCACGCCGGGTAGAAGCAGTCGTAACACACCAGCTCCCAGCGGAATCACACAGACAGACTCAACGCGTTGCATTGTACCCAGTCCCACATCCGGCATTGCCAGCGCTCCCACTCCTCTCAGCAGTCTTGAAATCCTGCCTACCCCCATCCCTAAACCAGGGTCCTGCATGATCATTACAAATTGACTGTGAATGCGAGCTAGATAAAGGAATCAGAGACAGAGGCAGAGCCAATTGCAACCTCAGGCGGTGTCTACACCTCGATGAGTGGTCTCTGCCAGGCACAGCATTAATCGATTTGGTCTCACCGACTTGACGCGACCTGTATTTGCAACGGGCAGGCTCCTGGAGCTCTATATGTGGAACAGAGAGCCCTTTATGAGTGCAAGTGACATGGAGATGGTATGTTGTGCAATGCAACGCATTGCAAAAGCATCAGCTAAAGCCCCACACTGGTAGATAATAGAGATGTGCTGGAACACTGCAATGCACTAAAACAACATTTGGTCCATAGCATTTGAGGCACGCACAAAGGTGATCTTGAAAGAGGTAGGCTGAAGCAACGGCCACCGTCAGATATTAAACGATCGAACCACTACTAGGTTCGAGCACAAGTCGATAAGGTTAACTACCATTTTATTCAATCAGCAAGGGACAATATAGCAGAGCATTATGACATCCACCGCTTTGAACTCCATGCAGTGCGTTTGGAATTCATTGATTCCCTTCTGGCAGACAATAAGTATGTATTTCCTGTAGCAGAGCATGTGGAAGGTGGTGTATGCGGCCGAAATCCAATGCAGAGAGAGTCGAAAACTGCAAACGAATGGCCAACGTCGACTTTACTTCCTGGCGGAAGCAATCCCGGGGTTGATCAACATCAAATTTTATCATTGCACGAATATCCGCGGTAAGTATGCTGCTGAATTTTATAATTCCCTGATTGCTAACAAGGACGGTCATATACCCTCGCCACTGATCATTTTAACCTGCATCCGGTTGCGCCAGGCTCTTCTGAAGTGGCAAATGAACAATGGTGTTCATCCGAAAGCTTCCAAGTCAAAGCTGAAACTTGACAGACCTGATCCCTCGAACTACTTCAACTATATGAATAACATTGGTAAGAACGCATCCTGCTGCGCTGCAACGGGTCGCAAGTTGTTAACCTTGCCTGGCGTTGCAGAGACGTATACATTCTCCATAAATACCTGCAATGTACTACTGGAGAGCTACCAGCAAAGGTTGTATAAAAAACTCTTGCTACGGTCAAGCGTCAGATCCAACAGGCAGAGAACATCTCCTCTGCTGTGGTCATCAGCGTAGAAGCAGCGAGTGTTGACGATGCGATGCTTCTTGATTATTTGACCTCCGATGTGGCACTTGAGCAGCCTGAGATCGGAAGCACTGACCCAAGCATCCTGAGAGACAACAATTGCATGGATGATGAACTGCATTTCCGGATGCCTGGGGGCAGTGGGGATTATGAAGATGAAGGTAACGAACGCAACGAGCGCGATGCCATCTCCACCACAAGCCGGCAACGAAGAGCAGCGACCGAACTCAAGAGGTTTGATCTGGCATCCACTGATGGGAAGGGGTGAAAGGGTGAGGATGGCCACCGTGTGGATGCGGATCAGGAGGAAGAAGTATTGCAAGCCAATGATGCATCAACGCAGAATGTGTCGGACTGAGGGCGTGGTATGATTGACCTGGGTATCAGTGATGTCGACGGATAGGATGGCGAGGATGGTGATGTTGCGGATGCGCATCAGGAGGGAGATACATTGCAAGCCGATGATGCATCAACGCAGAATGTGGAGGACTGCGGGCATAGTACTAGAGAGTGCAAAGATTAGACAGAATATTTGAGACCTGTAAAATAGGATCATGGCGAAGCAAATGCAACAGCAACTGATGTATCCGAAACGAAGACTATATTGCAATAAGTGACAACATCTCCAAGCCAAACATATATGGGGAGAGTGCGGCATCCGATATCTAGCAATTGCGGATAGGTACAATGTGGCACTCGGCCGCCGCAAGGCATAAACATTGCCAGGCGTTGTATCAATGGCTGCAGCATAACTGCAGCTCCTGCGAAGAGTATACCACGCGTGTCGTTCTAATGGTGCATATAGGTCACCACATTCTGAGCGCAATGTACAGGAGGCATAAATGCCATGCGGCCCATCACCTGGGCAACGGAAAGCGTGTGAATCTCCATCAGAGGGTTCAAGGTTCCGTCAAAGCCATCAGAGCGGTCCGGATCACCCAGGTGTTTCTGACGGAAACTAGAGTTGTTGCTGATATATCGCTGCTGAATCCAAATCATGAATTATCACTCCCATTTCCTAATTGGATCAACCTTCCGGAGTTGTTCAGTAATTGGTATTATCCTCATTACCCCACCTTCGTATCAATACACCAATGACAGCGATCAAGCCAAGCGCAAATACAATGTGCATTATCTTTAGAGCAGTATTGGTCGCAAGATGTCTATTGTTGATGGCTATTCCTTACCAGCAGGGAACCTTATTCCGAGTTGGTGAACAAAGGTCTATTTTCTCATGCTCGATCGCTATGTTCCTAGGGACATGAGGTCCGGTCAGCATCAGAACATTATGACATCTCAAGATAAGCAGAGTCATATATAAGATAAGTCGATTACCAATAATCAACATATCAGAGCCCAGTTGACCAAATGGACTTATACAAATCAGCACTGATTTCGACCACATCTTCTTGGTTTGAGGCGAATGTGAAGTATGATTCATATTTGCTGAGTGGTGCAGGATACTCTCCGTTCAATATATGGCAAAACAACCCAGCTGCAGAATACTGTATATTTGGCTGCAATAAAGCGTATTCAAATTAAGAGTTCTGTCATTTGCAGCAACCATTAGACCGTTACGTACCTGGTGGGTATATGAGAAATCACTCTCACCGGCTCTTGGTGACACGAACCCATTTGTTCATATTTGGCTTCTGATAATCTGGTATTCATACAAAGAATCGCAAGTAGTAAGATTGTCACATTGTGAGCATAATACCTTGATGCCGGGGTTATTACTCTTGAGAGTTAGCAATCGACCATCAATGGCAGAAGGCAAGGATGATAACGCAGTTACGTATGTGCACTCCGAAGCAGGCTTTGGCTGGTGTAGGATTGTTAACGGTGTCTATCGTCAGATATATATCAGCGATACTGACGTGGTGGAAGGATAGTAATAATCTACTATCGAACATACAATCTGCATTAGGGTTCATTTATGAATATCCATTGACCTTGTCGATGTGCAAGTTACGCCTTGACTTTAGTCGTGTGTATTATCACTTAGATCTATAGAGATGTCAACTCGGACACTGCTCTATTGAAGTCCGGAGTTGTACGTTCATCTTCAGTTCTATATCACGGATAAATCCATAACTCATAATACTTGGCTTTTGGTAGCACCTTCATCAAAGCAAGTCGTTGATCGACAAGAGAGCAAGACGATACTTTTGAGTCCGAAGGAAGTCCGAGGAACCAGCCTGAAACCATGGTGGTTTGGAGGATACATCTGCGAGGATATTCGAGCGTCAGCACTACTCCTTCTGGTCAGGCGAAGCTACTTTGCTGTTTGTTATAAGACAAGTCGATACTTGGATTTGTCGTACTGAAGGAGGGGTGGTTCTGAGGTATATGTGCCAGTTGCTGGGCTGATAGTCTTGAGTCTGAAGGGAGTCTGAAGACCAACATGATAGGGTGTTAGTTCAGAGGACCTTCTGAACACGATACTCTCAAATCGTGTGCTCCAGAATAAGGATAGCGTAAGACGATACTGTTGAGTTGATACCATCTTTCGGGAGTAGAACACGAACAGTTACCTTATTTTCCCGGGTGGTATTTCTTATACACATCCTGAGTGAAACTTTTATCATTTTTCTCTTTATCAGTCCGGAACTCATTAGGGGCTTTTATTGAATAGGACTTGGGGTGGATCTCCTAGTGTTACAGCTCTCCACTGGCTGGATACAGTTTGGATGGGTTCGGCTACCTGGACGTGATCTGGACATGATCACGACGGGCTGGCTCTCGAATGTCTGGTGACGATCCATACAAGTGGACAAGTTCTGGATAGGCTGGCTGTCTGCAGACTGGAGTCAATTGAGATGTGTCGACTTCCGGCTTGCTGGATATGATTTGGACAGGTTGGCTCCCTATTGGCTGGACATGGTTAAGATAGGCCGGCTCTTGGCCTGCTTGAGATGTTCTGGATTAGCTGACTCTTGGACAACAGAATATGATATGGACGGGCCGACTTTTGGCCGGCTGGAAACAATCTAGACAACCTTGACATACTCACTCTGAGATGGTTCTTGGCTAGCTGGATGTGATCTGCACAGGCTGCCTCTCAGCTGGCTGGACACAATCCGAACGGGCTAGCTCTTGGCTCACTGTACAGGGTGGCTATCGGCCATTGATCTCAACCATCCCGTCCTAGCATATGAATGATGGCTGGATTGCCGTTGTCTGCCTATGACGGCGTTCTCGCTGTCCCCGGCCGACATCCACCGTCCCCACCAGTCATTGGGCAGTGACCAAATACCCATGTCGCTGAGTACTAAGCTCGCCATGTGATGTGGCACAGTGACTGTGGAGCGTTGGAGACACATCACATGGCGAGCTTAGCACCCGGCGATATGGGTATATTTTGATAATTTACAAACATGATTGATAATGGAGTACTAATTGCACGGGACAAGGGGTACAAATAGAAGTTTTGATGAGATTATGTTTTACATACAGTGAGAAATCAGCATGCATGGATGTTGGCAGTTGACCGCCGGGGATGGTGAAAGCTCCGTTATCGGCCGTCCCAACCATCCATTACCATCCTGCTCCAAAAAGACTGTCCCGTCCTGTCCCTGTCATAGGTTATAATGGACAGAGTGGACGGTTGAGAACGCTGCTCTTGGCTGGTTGGCCATAATCTGGACGGGCAAACACTGCGCTGGCTGGACACAATATTGATGGGCTGGTTCCCAGATGGCTGGACGTAATGTGAACCGGCAGAGTGCTTGCTGGATAACATGGGTTTTGGGGTTTAGGACTCTTTTTTATTGTAGATGCTGGCGAAGCTGCCCTTTGGAGGTACCGAGAAAGATCATCCCAGAAATACCTTGCCCCTGGCTGTCAAGTGCTTGGAGGGTACGAAAGGTTCGGCACACTTCCAGATATGATATCACGTCCTGGCAGCCATTTCGCTGTGCTAGATCATGCCAAGATAATCTAGTGACATCTATGACTTGATTTGTGTGAAGGAAAAAAGTTGAATGCACCACTTGGTCTCTCTACCAAATACCACATATATGGTGCCATGCCACCCTCCACATCAATGACTGTCTGTATCCAGGTGAATAGTCTACTAAATAGACTATCCAGCCACTCTGTTTGTTGTTTCTGTTGAGGGACATTATGGTGCAGAAGAGGAATCGAGAAAGGAATCGAGACAACAGGAGCAAATTGAGCGAGGCTCTATGACTTACTCGACTGCCATTGATAAACCCAATATTATTTGGTTCTGACTCAGTAGATCGAGAAGGTTGAAGGCCTATCTTCCACATCCCACCATACATCTTGCAGCGATGTAACGGAATTCTGGACGGAGCAGCTCTAGCTTAAGAAGCGTAAGAATATGGTGACAGGATTTGACAGAACACACAGCCTTGAGGAACCACACATATTGCATGGATCAATGAAGCTCAACATAAGTACATGTAACCAAGAGCTGGAACAAATAAAGTGCATATTTCATTGTGTGGTAAAATGAGACATCAGCAAAAGTACAAATTGACCATAGCCTGCGCCATGTGTACCTGCGTACATACACAACTCGTAGCAAGCTTCCCGTGGACCTCGGCACAATATGCAGTCTATCGTCATCTACAGTCCATTCAGTGAAACTATATAAGACTGGTGGCCAGAGATGGAGGTATACCTGTGTTAACTACATGGCTGTTATAGCAGTATGGAGACTACTGGAGAGCCTGCTGGCATTTGAACACCTTATCAGAGCCTAGTCTGAAGCCTGCTGAATATTCTGCTTATAAGCCTGTTTTATAGCCTCCTTCAGAGCCTGCTGGATGACGGCATAACAGCATAATGCTTAAGCGCTGCAGCTGAGAGATGTAATCATTGTGAGGAGTTGAGTTTTCCTTGTAATGCATTTGGCCAATGAAAATCCGTGAGTTGTTGGAAGGTTATGCACGAATGTTGACGAACTGAATCTACTTGATTGAGTGCTTCTGGTACTATATTCACCATCACCAACACTATAATCATTGCTATCATCACCATGGCCATCAAACCATTGACATCATCACTATCAGCCCTGAACTGAATGTGCACACATACACCTACAATCTGTAGGCTGCAGGCAGCAGATGTTGCTAGAACATCTGAGTCCAAAGATCCAATTTTCTACTTTTTCTGGTTAATCTAAAATTGTGATTGTCAATACCGTAACTATGAGCCATTGCAAAATCTCATTGTGGTGAGCACAATAAAGATATGGTTCACACTGTAAGATTGATTGACAATATGATTTCTGTTACAATATGATCCTCACTACCCACTACCCATGATCTGCCTCTTGGTGCCCGGTGGCTGCAAATCTTCAAGTCTCTCAATTACATACCAAGAAGCATCTATGGGAGCATATAGTCAGGTGAAATTGGGAGTGTCTTGCCTCTTGAGAGTAAACATGGAAGCCTAGAGCCAAGTAGGTTGGGAGTGTATCATGTCATGCAATTGGGAACATACTTGAGAGCATCTTGAGAGCATATATAAGAGCATATATGGCTGCGAGTATGCCATCATGTACAATTAGGAATGTTGTTATCAGCATGCTCAGAAGTGTACTTGAGGATGGCCTTCTAGGTATACCTGGGAACATACTTGGAGTATACTTGGACCCTTCTTGGGAGCTTGCCTGGGAGTATAGAGTCAAGCAGACTCAGAATGTGTGATTGAGTGAAATTGGAAACATACTTGAGATCGTACTCACATCAGCAAAATGTATTTTAGTCACTGGAAGACTCCAGGAGTGTCTGAGAAGATGTGGAGTGTAAACTTAGAAGCGTCAATTTCAGGAGAGTATCAGACCCTAGGAGGGCATTCCAGCCGGCCTTCAGAGTAACTGGGATCTCTGATGACTGCTACAGGAGTACCATGGGAATGATTGTGATAGGTTTGGGAACACCTCGGAGCGCCGGAGAGGACTTTGGGTGCACATGGGAGCACCTGGGAGCGCCGGCGATAAGCCTGGGAGCGCCGGCAATAAGCCTGGGAGCGCCGACGACATGCCTGGGAGCACCTCGGTGCGCCGGCGTCAAGTCTGGGTGCGCCAGCGACAAGTCTGGGTGCGCTGACGACAAGCCTCGGAGCGCCGGCGACAAGTCTGGGAGCACCTCGAATCACAGTAGAGCAGTCTGGGAAAAACAACATCTTCTTTGGGAACGCTGCTGGTGCGCCTGGAAATCATAGCTACTACATATCGTTCAACGATTGTTAAGACTCAGGCATTCAGTTTGTATTCTCATCTATGTATCTATATAGCTACCGATCTACACACGGCATATCTGGATTGGCTGCAGGCGGCACTTGAGAGCAATTCGAGGTGCACCTGAAAATGACGATTGAGTGAACTCAGAGATACACTCCGAGGCTGTGATCGAGCAACTTTGGAGATGCACTTGGAGGCGGTAATCGAGCATATTTGGAAATACACTTGGAGGCCGTCATCGAGTGAACTTAGAGATGCAGTCCGAGATCGTGATCGGGGGAGTTTGGAGATGCACTTGTGGAGGCGATAATCGAGCGAGTTTGGAGATACACTTGGAGGCCGTGATTGAGTGAGTTTGAAGATATGCACTTGGAGGCCATGATCTTGCGAACTTGCAGGCCGTAATCAAGGGAGTTTGGAAATGCACTTGGAGGCCGTGATTGAGCGAGATTGGAGGCCTTAATCGTGCGAGTTTGGAGAGACACTTAGAGACCGTGATCAAGCGAGTTTGGACGAGTACTTAGAGATGGTCGATGGACGGCGCACCGGGTGCTGAGACTCTAGTCATCTGTTAGTTAACTCGCTACTGTGGGAATGTGACAAGGTGACTTTACCTTTGAGCTCTCATGTAGAGCTGGCTGATGGCGGTCGATCGTGTAGGGAGGCACCCCCGAAGCTGAAGCTACATTCAGGGGTCAACTCGTAGTCATGAGAATGAAGGGAAGACAAACAATCTTGGGTACTCGGTGTATGCTGTACTCGGTGTATGCTGTACTCGGTGTCAACTCATGATCCTGACATGGAGAGATAGAGAGGGATAACTTAACTTTGTGTTCTATAATGATGTTAGAGTTATGGATGAGAAAGAGAGAAATGGGGGATGAAGATGAGAACGATGTGGAGGATACGAGTGGATAGGAGAAATCAGGGGTACGACTTGCCTGATTGGGTTGGGAAGACTTTGTATCAGTGTAATTACGCGCCGGATCGGGACTCATACCTGCTGTATCGGGGATGGTAAATTTACTTGCACACGAAATTCTCTTAAGTCCCAGTTTCTCATGATGATTTCCCCCATCTCATCTCATCTCTCTCATTCTCGTCCTCAAGTCTACCATCACCTAAGAACACGAAGTTAATCCATCGCTCTCTATATCTCCATGCCATGATCAAGAGTTAACACCGAGTACAGCATACACCGAGTACATCATACACTGAGTACATCATACACCGAGTACATCATTCACCGAGAACAGTATACACTGAGTACAGCATACACCGAGTACTGCATACACTGCGTACTGCATCATCCCAAGATCGACTGTCTCCCGCTCTCATCTCTCAGCAGACCATGTTGTACTCAATTCTCCACATTCCCACAATCCCAAGTTAACCGATGAATAGAGTCTCAGCTCCCGTCGCGCCTCCCTCCCGAACTACCGCCTCCAGATTGAGCTCCTCCAAGTAATCCTCCAATCTCGCTCGATCACGGCCTCCAAGTGCATCTCTAAACTCGCTCGATCATAGTCTCCAAGTGCATCACTAAACTCGCTCGATCACAGCCTCCAAGTGTATCTCCAAACTCGCTCGATTATGGCCTCCAAACTCGCTTGATCACAGCCTCGAAGTGTATCTCCAAACTCGCTCCATTACGGCCTTCAATGTCGCTCGATCATGGTCTCCAAGTGCATCTCCAAACTCGCTCGATTACGGCCACCAAGTGCATCTCCAAAGTCGCTCAATTACCGCCACCAAGTGCATCTCCAAACACGCTCGATCACAGCCTCCAAGTACATCTTTAAGGAGCGACGGCGGGTGTATGGAGATACAGGGGTAACGGAGGTGCAAAGAGTGATGAGGAGTATATATTCGGCAGACCCCAGAGTAGTTAGGCATCATCTTATCATACAATGAAAATACACACTGTATCTTTCGCAACTTTTGGTCTCATTCACTCATTCTGCGATATCGTGGATCCACGCAATTGCGTGGGATCCTCAACGCCGGGTAGTATCATATCTTCTAACCCGATTCCTACGCTCCTCGAACTAGAACCGCTCTTTCTCATGAATCCCGCTTGGATATCGCGAGAGCTGCAGTGGAATGTTGATGGTGGGCTCTCTGCCTTCTAGCTCCATCATTTCACAGCAACAGCCTCCAAATGGTGCATCTCTAAATGTTCTCTCAATGGGCGTGGCCTGGTGCTCCACCGATTATGCTCGAGTACCATCTGCGGCCAGATTGACTGTATGTATATATAGAGAGAGACTTCAATACTGCATGCCATATTATGATGTAGCTAATCATGTGACTGTAACAAAGATGAATATGATAAGACGAAATGCCTTGTGGTTATGTAAGAACCACTGCTGCGAGAATATGGCATCAAGTGTCCCGTTAGAATACGGCATGAAGTCTCGCGCAGAGCTGCGCAGCAATCTCGGCCGCTCTCGAAGTATCCCACAGAGCTGCGCAGCGGTCTCAGCTTCTCTCGAAGTCTCCCGCAGATCTGCGCTGAGGTCTCAGGAGCTCCGAAATTTGATTATCCTAGATGGAGCATCATGAATGCACCTCCATAACTGCAGGTGCTTTCAGGAGCACCTGAGAATGCTCTTGCAGAGTCTGAGAGCACTTTGCTTAGCTCCAGGGGGGTCTGGGAGCGTCTGGAAGTACTTAGAAGCACTGGTGAGGTCGCCCAGAGTGTCTGGGAGGATTGCGTGTGGCTTCCGGACCGAATTACATCTTGCTGATGCCTGGGTGTAGTTAAGTATATCTTGAGAGCCTACTTGGGAGCATGCAATGAAGTGCATTCGGCTGTACTGCTGAATGCAGCATAATTTATACTATTTAGTGAATACAATGGTATGCATATCATAGTAATAGCGTCAACCTGCAGGTCGATAGGAGCTCTTACTGCCATCCGTCCAATCTACTATGGATTTAGATCCCAGAAACCACTTTTCTATGGGTTATACATTGTATAATGTCATTTTTTTTGGTGTACCTATCTACTTCTGAGTCTTCTAAATATATTCATTTGCAATCACCCAGTCCACCTGTGGTATCCCTGTGCACCACCATCCCCATACTGGCTTTCTGTGCCATTATAAGCAGTGGGGATAAGATATGGATATTTCCACCACTCTGTTTAGACTCAACTCCATCTTCTACAGTGTACCCACTATACAGGTTCCAAGCCCACTAGTATATCTCTCCAAGTCTCTGTAAGTTGGTACCATTTCTATGGCCAGAGCAATAATTGTCAGTTGAAAATAAACTTTCCGTACAGCTATTTGAATTATTTGCAATCCAATGATGTCACCAAGTTTTGCTCTGATCACAACATGTTCTAGGGATGAAACATCCATAAATAGGTTGTGTTTCACTTCCCAGTTGCCAATTTACTCCGTTGCCAATTCTCCACTTACTATTGTCAAAAAACATTAAAATAATGCTATTAATGCACAACTACTCACCCAATATTAAAAATATCATGAATGTCAACCTAGGATGTGAAAGCAGGTAGAGTTATATACATTTCATATATATCACACTTTGTTGTCAGAGTGCAACTTGCAGACTTAAATTGGTGGGTTGTTTTTAATTT
>Ga0307512_10001034_pt1 | contig 40736 bp, 38 predicted proteins | sample 14_EM_MG_FD_200267 | JGI IMG/M metagenome (GOLD analysis project Ga0307512, IMG submission 200267) | Populus trichocarpa ectomycorrhiza microbial communities from riparian zone in the Pacific Northwest, United States - 14_EM | ecosystem: Host-associated > Plants > Roots > Unclassified | place...
TGCCAAGCCATCGAAATGATTGAAGCTGTGGGTTGTCAGCCAATAAAAATCCTTCTTAGAGGTACGTACCACAAGTCAGCCAATGAGAATGCTTCGAGCCGACAAAGCATGTGTATATATATTAGATATTGAGGGGTCCGGTGCGGGGATTCATCCATGAGTTGGAGATTTATGTAAGTGCTTGAGGATGTACCTCACCATCACGTGCCGCTGTGCAACCACACCACTGGAAATCAAGTCGCACATTTCTCCAACTCTCAACGGCACTGTCTACGGACGAATAAATCATAACGCATTCATCACCGGTACAAGCCAACTTGAGGTTCTAACGACTTCGTCTTCAACTTATACATGACGGGGTTCGAAATAGCAGGGGTAGTGCTGGGGGCATTCCCGCTGCTCATCGAAGGGCTGAAATTCTACATCGCCGAAGCAGGCACTGTCCGTACCTTATGGCGTCCCAAGCTTGCATTGCGCCGTTTGGCTACGCAGGTCCGGATGGAAAGTGCCTGCCTCCAGAATACCCTCGAGAACCTGTTGGAAGATTTGGTCGACGAGTCGCAGTTGAGAGAACTAATGGATGGTAGAGGGTGGGATGATGATCTGGTGAAGGAGAAGTTACAAAAACGATTGGGGAAAACCTATCTCGTGGACAGCTTTGTGGGGGTGATGGGTTTGATGGATGAGGACCTTAAACAAGTGATTCGGAAGCTCCAGTTGGAAGCGGACCACACGGATGTTGTAAGCGCTATTGCTGCTATCTGACTTCGGATTCGCGCTAATTAAACCTTCCCAATCGTCAGCAGAATACGGTTTCGAGAGATCGGTGGACCGAACTTAAAATTGTTCTCTCTATAGATGACCTTCATAAGACACTTGCAAATATCGATAAGCACAACAGAGATCTCGATGGTCTGGCTAAGTCATTAACCAGGAACCAGCACGCACCCCAGAAAGCCAATGCTGTCAAGCACTATGCGTCTGTCCGTACCCATGCGATGAACTTACACCGTGTGTTCCGCCGAAAGTTATCTGCGCCAGATTGCACATGTTCCACTCCTCACTTTGCAAGCTTGCTACTAGAGGCACGAAGCATCAAGGAGCCCCCAAAGACTGGGCCAACTCTACCAAGTCTTAAGTTTAGGGTCCTTTTCTATTCGGACTACCAGCCACCTCCGAATGTTACATTACCGCACGCTTGGCTTGGAATGGAATTTGAACCAATGGAACTTGATCTAGGACAGGAGCCCATGGTCACCCAAAAGGATGTGATAGTTACCCAAAAAGATGTCACAGCTAGCCAGCAACAACCCACCCTGCAACCTAGTCTGCGTAGAAAAGCCGCGGAAAAGGGGCGAAAGGTGTGGCAAGATTTGACGCGTTTCAAGAGGTAGGAAGTTCTGCGGAGATTCACTAGTCTATCAGCCTGGGGGGTGTCGAGTATTTAAGCAGATTTGAAGTTTCATTGAACAAGATCTTCCAATCAGTCAATAAGACTAACGACTGAGCTTTAGAAAAGAAATCGAAAGGCAGGCTAAAACTGTCGCATCCGAACCGCCACCGAAAGGAGCCGTTACGTTTGATTTGCCGGCTAAATGTGCGGCAAACACAGGCAGTTTCTCATTGCCTGTTGGTGTGAATCGGATAGAGAACTTTTGTGCTCTCATACAGCAACGCCACGACAATGCCGGTACTTCCTGCGTAGGAATTCTTGTCGACGAGAGAGACGGCACCTATCGAATCTGGCCAGCGGAAATCGCTCTCACCCAATCCTGTCTGCAGGAGACGATACTCCTTGAAGAATTGGTTAAGCGAAACCGAATCCCAATGTTCTACCGTCTGGTCTTGGGCGTCCAGCTTGCCTTTGCTGTAATCCAACTTTACCAGACTGAATGGCTAGGCGAGGTGTGGGGTAAGCGCGACATATTCTTTCTCGCACAAAGAAGGGAGCGTCAAGTCGAAGGGGGGGAATATGTATCGACCGTAGAACCGATTTTGAGTAGACCTTTGGTACGTCAAGTTCCTGCGCTGGTGCACAAGCCCTTAGAACGCATGACGACTTTTCAACTCGCAAATTACAACACCACCATTTACTCTCTCGGTGTGGTTCTCGTCGAGCTCGCGCTGGAAGTAAAGCTGGAAGAACTCAACGAAAACGGAGAGATTTCGACAGCGCATATGGGCCAAATTTGTAAGGAAGTAGGCGCTGAATATGCTACCGTTGTGGGACACTGTTTATGGGGATTAAGCACAGGATCGCCGAGCTTGGACGACAAGGCGTTCAAAAACAAATTCTATGAGAAAGTGATTGCGCCCTTGGAGAGCAATTTAGCCTCCGCCAGGGAGGCTGAGAGATGGGACGAGATTTGATCTGCAAAACGATGTTAGGAGGAGTCGTTGTTTTCTATTCGATCGACCTCATTTTTCTTAAGCACGACGCTCATTCGGATTTCCATTTGTGGAAGAAGTATTCTTGCACTAATTATGAATTTGTATTTGAACCCCCGACTGCATAAACCAAAACAAGGCAGCAGCAGTCATTGTCGAGATGTCGCGCCTGAACTTACCACTGCCCACGAGCTCAAAATGCCACGAGACTCTCCATAGGGTTTGTACCTGCGCCAAAGTTCAGTAGTATGGTTATCGTTCGCTCCTAAGCGGTCATAGGCGACAAAGTCACTGCTTTGTAATAGATCATAGTGATGCAGACTGTCCTACAGTTCGGGAAAAAATCAGCATACTTTTTGCCATTCTCCCATGCATAAAGAGACACTACGATCATTAAAGGCTTCGCAAAAAAAAATACAAGTGACAGTATGCCCTACCCGCACCCCCGCCTTTTTCCCCGTATGTAATTTAGTCAGTTTTAGACCGGTTTGACTTCTTGGAATCCTCTCGGCGCGATCTGGCTCGCCGGTGTTCAGCCTTTTCATGCCCAACCTGAGTACGCCTTCGTGAGCATTGTGGAAACTGGGCTTATTTTTCATCGTCGATACCATCCATTTTTTTATGTTATAATACCATTACTGAACCGGTCTTCGTGGTTAGTACACTTTTTTGTGATGTCAGTTTTTCTGATCTTCGAATGGTCAAGAATCGACCAAAAACGCAATAAAACCTTTTTAGTACACCCCTTTCTGACTGCTGACGTACTAACCACGAAGACCGGTACAGTATATACAAAAGCCTCCTTTCCAAGAATGCTGTGATCCAGCAAGAAGGCTTTTACTGTGGAGGAGACCGCTGCAATGTCAGACGAACCCGTTTGAGCATTACTCTATCGTAGTTAGCCATTTTTTCTTGTTGCCGGGTTCACATAGCATGTGGAAGAGTACATATCTAACTTTACCAAACATCCAAGATGCCCACAACTATAGCTTCGAATCAGGGCGAAATGGTTAGGTTGGTTGTCGATGTTAGGTATTTGATATCTTCTTTGAATATCGCATACATGTGCCGCCGTGGGCGTCTGGCGTCAGGTTCTGTGCATCATGCAGGGTCTGCACAACTGAATCGGCACGGACCACGGGGGTCTTTGCACGTTAAATCATGTCACGCAGGTTATGAGAGAGTGTAGCCTCGAAATATGTGTCACGACACCCTCTACCTAAATTAAAAGCACCACACGAACCCTGAGGCTACCTATATATTGCATATTAGATTGTAGAGTATGTGAGACTGGTATGCCTATCCATCGTAGGAGAGTAAGTAGTTCTTGGCCTAGTCACGACAAGGCTGGCCGAACGGCCACTTCTGTTGCAAGCGAAATGCATCAAATTCTCCGCCACATCCATAAAGAGCGTCTAAGAAGAGGGGAGAGCTGCAAGGTCTTATCGGCAGCAACATCCAATTCAGGGATCTTTCCGCTTGATGTCGGAGCTGGAGAAACCAATGATCCGTAAGGCGAGCCAACCCCGCATTTTTCCGTCCGTTCGGGACGTTGTTAGCGAGTTAATCCGGCCAAAATATACTAAAAAAAAGCGTCCATAGAGCTTCGCAGAGCTTCATGAAGGAGGAAGGGAATTCGTATAACGACAGGACCATAATATGATCTTCACCTAGATCTGCTCGGTTCTTTTACGCCGTGACTCCGATGAGCGAATGAGGATTTCTGCACTCAACACGTTGGCTGGCTCGCAACGACATGGGTCCAGGCGGAATATGGAGATCAAAGTAAGAGATGGTTCCTTCCATGTTAGTTTGCTCGGCTGTAGCGGTACGGTGGCGTCGGGGCAGAAAGCACGCAGACCTCCCTCACGAGAGCAGACGCCGACTTCCGAACCACCCACGAGCGAACGAAGACTTATAACTTTGCACCTGCAAGCGAATACTTAAAGGACTATGTACTTCTCAGCAGTAGCCGTCGCGAAGGTGCAGACGCAGTTGACCGTCAGCGAATGACGTTGAAGCGCAAGCGATCTGCCTGCAGCTGCAAGGGTGCATCTCGGTCCGACTTTTCTCCTGCATCGCCCCTGGGCAAGAGTCTTCTCCAGGGAACCTGCCGAGACCCCGCTTCCTCTCTCGCTCTCGCTCTCTTTCTCTGTGTTCTTTGCCTTCACCACACGTCAATTAGAGCGCCGAGTCCCTTATTCCTTATTCCCTTTCCTAGTTCAGACACGTCGTTATGGCTAGCGCTCGCTCAACAGCTCGGTCACTAGCAAAGCCGTTCCTTGTCGGAGGATCGATTGGTCTCGCATACGTCGCCTACAGGTCTCTCAATCCACGACCCGCAGCACCGCACAATCACACTGCCGGAGAAACCAACGGCTACAATTCGCCGCCTAAAGTTCCGCCGCTGCCAGCGCGACAAGAACAACTTGACCGACTACGCGCTGCAAACACTTCCGAAACGGAATATGACCTTGTCATCATCGGCGGCGGAGCTACAGGAGCTGGCATCGCGTTGGACGCGGCGAGTCGAGGTTTAAAGGTAGCGTGTGTGGAACGGGACGACTTCTCCTCTGGCACGTCGTCGAAATCAACAAAGCTGGTCCATGGCGGCGTCAGGTACCTGGAAAAGGCGTTCAAAGAGTTGGATTACTCGCAGTACACTCTCGTGCGAGAAGCACTAAAAGAGCGCGCTATCTTCCTCACCACAGCGCCACATCTGAGCATGAGCTTGCCGATTATGCTGCCTATATACGAATGGTGGAAGGCGCCGTATTTCTGGGTAGGCACAAAATGTTACGATTTGTTGGCTGGCAAGGAGAATCTGGAGAGCTCGTATTTTTTAACCAGGGGGAAGGCATTGGAGGCATTTCCAATGTTGAAGAGCGACGGATTGGTGGGTGCGTTGGTTTACTACGGTATGGGACTCTAGTTGGGAGGATTTAGAGGGCCACCCTGGTTTGACCTATTTTAGACGGCTCGCACAACGACTCACGGATGAATGTCGCAATTGCGCTCACCGCTGCATTGTATGGAGCTACGGTGGTCAACCACACAGAGGTCAATGAACTGCTTAAGGATCCGCAGACGGGAAAGATTACGGGAGTCAGGATTAGAGACTTGTTGCCAACGAAGAAGAACGAGGATTTCGTGGTGAGGACAAAGGTAGGAAGCTAGTTGCGAGCTCTAAGAAGTCAATTGACGGTTGTCAGGGTGTAATCAACGCTACAGGACCCTTCACAGACTCGATCCGGAAGCTCGACCAAGGCGTGACTACACAGGAAATTGTTGCACCAAGCAGTGGTGTGCATATCATTCTCCCTGGATACTTTTCGCCCCAGCGGATGGTACCCCACCCTACCTGCTGCTGCATCTTGCACAACATATATTAACGAATTATCCCAGGGCCTTATTGACCCCAGCACCTCCGATGGACGCGTTATCTTCTTCCTCCCTTGGCAAGGCAACACCATTGCCGGCACCACCGACGCACCAACTACAATAACCCCACACCCACTCCCGCGCGAACAAGAGATAAATTGGATACTCTCCGAAGTCCAACGCTATGTCTCCCCCGACATTACTATTCACCGCAGCGACGTCCTCGCTGCCTGGTCGGGAATCCGCCCCCTCGTAAAGGATCCGGACGCAAAGAACACCGAGTCCCTTGTGCGGAACCACCTCATCAACGTCTCTGACAGCGGCCTCATCACCATTGCAGGCGGGAAATGGACCACCTACCGACAGATGGCGGAGGAAGCAGTCGACGAAGCCATATCACAATTCAACCTCCAACCCGGCCCACGGCTACTTCCATCCAACGCCTCTAGACTGATGGCCATCACGGGTAAATGCCAGACCGAAAACCTGAGGCTCATCGGTGCTCACGGCTTCTCGAAAACTCTCTTCATCAACCTGATACAGGCGTTTGGCATCGACGCCGAGGTCGCCCACCATCTCGCGCACAACTATGGCGACCGCGCATGGGCAGTCGCAGATCTTTCGGAGCCGACACAGCAACGATTTCCGCTGCGCGGGAAACGACTGGCCACCTTATACCCTTTCGTCGACGGCGAGGTGCGGTACGCGGTACGCTATGAGTATGCTCAGACTGCGGTCGATGTTCTCGCGCGGAGAACTCGGTTGGCGTTCCTGAACGTTAATGCAGCACTGGAGGCACTGCCGAAGGTTATCGACATCATGGCGACAGAGCTGCAGTGGACCCGTGCAAGGAAAGACGAAGAGTGGAGGGAAACCATGAAGTTTATGGTTAGCATGGGGTTATCAGAGAAGAGGGTTGGTGTGACAAGGAAGGAGGTGGAGCAAGGGATTGTGACTAAGTGGGCGGAGGAAGAGATGCTGAATGGTACGTGTCTATGATTTGAGGATGGGGAATGACGAAGATATACTGACGGACTTGAAGGTGGCATTAAGGATATTGCACTTGAAGGACCGACGGACAATACATTGGCGAATGGGGGTGTATAAAACGGCTCCCTTGGGCGAGCTTTGCGGATTAATTCCTTTGTTATCGGACTGTTTTTTTGAGCGCGGTTATTTACCTTTTTTGTGTACTAGATGGGGGGTGTGAGGGGGCAAGGTGTACTTATTATGCTGTGGTGTTTTTGTGTTGTGGGATGATTATAGAATTTTTCCATCCATTCGGGGTTAAGGTTTACAGCACTCTGTGGAGCTTCTGGGCTTTATAACTCGATCTATGGCTTTTCCCATAAATAATGGTAATGGATTCAAAGATCCGACCTGTAATACTAAGGAATTAAGGTAACAAGAGTAGACTGGTTAAGTTTAAGGTAGAGGGGTAGAATTAGTTCAAGCGGCGTCACTCGGTATGTGTAGTTCGGCTTATTAAAGTTTCGTGGCGTGCTGGATGGTGGCCTCGGGTTGGGTGAGGTGATTAGTTACAGATGGTAAATCAACTGGAACGAAGACGAACATAAATGAAGGAAGGAAATGATCGATGGATCCAATCACAGTTTGGCGAGATTGATACAGGTACCCTAATGTTAACCTTGAGACGTATGGCAAATCTTGAACTGGAATTGGGATAATGATTTATGAGTTTGTGTCTGAGGATTGCTGTCTGCTTGCCGTTTCAGGAACCAAGGGAGTTCGCAAATACGAAACTCATTTGGTTGCAGACTTTGGACGTCGACAGGCTTGTCGACAAATACTCTATTTTACTCCATACCAACTTTAATTACACACCCATAATTCTGCTTAGCAGGAAGGACAGATGGAGTTAGGACTCTAATCAAGCTCAACGTTCTTGAATAAACTTGTTTAAAGGTTGTGGTGTTAACTCGAAGTTTGATGTTAGGCTCAAGTTCAGTGTTGGTCCGGAGATAGATCCTGTGTAGGATATTCTGGAACCACAGCATTCAGTAGAATGGGACGGGGTTACAATACTTTGTAATTGGTTCAGTGAGATACTTTACCATAGTTTTAGCCTCCGGACACACCGTAAATGTATATGTTGTCTATAGTCCGAAGCGCGCGTTCTACTCTACGGATTTCTGGGCACGGCGGAAATGACTGAGGCCCAAGCCACCTGCACTTGCCGCTGATCATGAAAAACTCATTTGCAGTTATCTACTTAGTAGTTACCATAGTGGCGGTGTGAATTGCTGACGACATTGCGCAGCTGCCACGCCGTTTAGTGAAGATCTCGGCGGCTTGGAGTAAGCTCGCCGCGCCGCCGGTCGTTGAATCTAAATAAAAGTTGAAACAGCGGTTGGGAAATGTTAAAGCCGGTCATCGTAATGGAAGCCCGCACGCCGCAAAACGTTTCACAGTCTCAAACAGGGTTTCGCACGGGGCGTCCTCCGCTGCCAGCTCGCAAAGGCTGGGCGCAATGCGCATCTGTTTTAAACCCTGCAAACTGCAAGGGGTCCCCAGCAAGACGTGCGTTTTCAGGGGTAACAACAAGATAGAGTAGCTATGCGTTGAAAGTCAAAATCTAGAAGCGAAGAAGTCCTCGGTCTCCAAGGCCCGTGGAGATAAGGTGCATTGAAAATAAAATCTGTTCTGTGGAGAGAAGACAAAGTTTTATGGAGAAATTGATGTGAAAGAACTTTATTCATGAGAGATGGAGACCACTTTACTTTAGCATGATTGGCTCCAAATGAAAGATCATTTACTCCTGAAATCGACGCCTCAAGAAATTGGAACAGATCGCTCGAATCCCACCCCCGATTCGTTCAGTCTGGCTGGGCATTCATAGCAGCCCATACTTGAATCTCCCCTTTCCCTTCTTCCTCCTCCTCTTCTGTTCCACAATCACACACACTCTTTCCGCGACCTCCTCCCAACAAGTCCCGATTCCTTTTTCCCTTCTTTGGATCCATTAATCGTTATTTTGAGTCTATAGACTCGTCCGCCCCTCGGCACATCCAAATTCCGCTCTCTGAATCACGGTCTTTCGAAACCGGACGATATTCAACGAAACCAGTACTATACCCATATTTTAATAACACCTTCCAACTTAACCAACAATGCGTTTCTGTACACTCCTTGCGGCTGCCGTCACTTTGGTCGGCATGTCTGCTGCTGCCACCCTGGAGCCCATCGTGATGAAGGACCGACATTTCTTTGGTGCTGACTCTGGAAAGCCTTTCTTTGTACGTATTCGGTTTCGTGAAAGCGCGAATTGATTTCTAAGGTGTCTCAATGAGTAGATCAGAGGTGTCGATTACCAGCCTGGTGGATCTGCCGATTTTAAGAAAGGACATGATCCGCTTTCCGATATCGACACTTGCGCCCGTGATATCTACCTATTCCAGAAATTAGGAATCAACACTATTCGCGTGTACTCCGTCGACCCGGCCCTGGATCACAACGAGTGCATGACCTTGATGGCAGAGGCCGGTATTTACCTAGTTCTGGACGTTAACACCCCTCTCCCTGAACAGCACTTGAACAACCGGGAACCCTGGACCACTTACACTAAAAACTACCTCGAGCATGTTTTCTCCGTTATCGAGGTGTTCTCCGGATACGCCAATACTCTGGCTTTCTTGGCTGGTAATGAGGTCGTTTTTGAGAAGGTCTCTGCAAAGACCACCCCTAATTACCTCAAGGCTGTCGTCCGTGATATGAAGGCGTACATCACCGAACAAGTTTCGCGTATTATTCCCGTTGGATACTCCAATGCCGATGATTTGAGCTTCCGTACCTCCCTTGCCAAGTATCTTGAGTGTGGTGATATTGGATACATTGACTTCTTTGGTGTTAACTCGTGAGCCCCCATAATTACACTGCTTGCTGCCGGTTGGGCATCCGCTGACAACCGCAGTTACCAATGGTGTGGGCACAACACCTTCGTTGGTTCTGGCTATGATAAACTCGTCGAGGATTACACCGACTACTCGCTCCCCGTCTTCTTTACCGAGTTTGGCTGTAATGAGTCTCCCCCGCGTCTCTGGGAGGAGGTTGAATCACTCTACCACGCAAACATGACCAACGTCTTCTCTGGTGGTCTCGTTTACGAGTGGTCGCAGGAATCCAACAATTACGGCCTTGTCGATATCTCCAAGAACGGCCAAGCCAAAACCAGGAAAGACTACACCTCCCTTGCCAAGGCGTACAAGGACGTCGGCACCGACATTCCGCTCCCCAACGGTCACACTGCTCCCACGCGCCCCTCCAAGTGCCCTGCCGAGGATGACCCTGTTTTCGAGAACATCACCGCTAATCTCACTCTCCCCTTCACCTTCGGTACAGACATGATCAAGAACGGAGTTGGTAGCACGGCTAAGCGTGGAAAGTTCCTCTCGGACGTTAGTACTCGTGCCACCAAGTATAGCATCATCCTGGATGGAGAGAACGTCTCGAACAAGGAGGTCACGGCGACATACAAGATCGACACTACCCCCCTAAAGGCTGGTGGTCACGGCAAGAACACTGGTGGTGGAGTTGGTGAAGGTGCTCCAGAGGCTGATACCAAAGCGAGTGCTGCTTCTGCTATTGTAGGACCCCGAAGTGTGATGTACTTGGGATCTCTTGGTGCGGTTGCACTTGCGTTCGGTCTGTTTTTGTAGATGTAAATGCTTTATTTGACTATTTTCGGGGTGTTTTCTTTATAAAGACGGCTTTCCTTTGGTGTGGATTTTGGTCTTTTATGGCGACTGTATTTTTGATTCCCAGATCTGTTCCGATTTGTTTTGGTGGTAGTGGTGTGTAGTGGTATATACGATTGTAAAATGTGCATCTCTGATCTGTCTCGTGGCTTCTATTGGTTGCTTGTGTTTGTATTTTTTTTGGGTATTAAGTAATGCCAGTTTGTTGAACATCTCATTGTGTGATTTGTGAATAGAGGCCGTTGAAGGAGAGCTAGAGCGAGCACCTATTATACGCTGAATCGCGCGAGGTACCTGGGAATGTTAATAACGGTGGGATTCAAGCGTCCTTTTAAACCTTTGCTAAAGTGAGTGGTAAGTCTACGGCGTGTACAGGTGTCGGTGAGGTGAGGTGCCGGAAGTGAGGGGATTCGTGTCGTACGTACTACCTACTATGTATGTTACGCGGCTGTTCGTGTATACGTAACCCCTGCCGACTTATAGAGTACCGGTACTACATGGGTAGCGGATGAGGTTGCCGCGAGTGAGTTTGATAGAGGGGGACGGAGGACGGAGAAGTGGAACGGGAACGGAGCGTTGCTGGGGTTTGGTTGATGAGTGGGTTGATGGTGGGGTGGAAAGTGGGGATGCGGGCATCAGGTGTCACTCAGTAGGTGGTTTTGTTTGCAACATGGAGATCATAACGTGACCTACCAGGGAGCGAGTGCCATTTGGAAGTTGCGAGGAAATTAAAAGAGAAACAAGAACAAAGAAACCGGCCAACTAAAGTTAAAAAGCCGTGCTTTATGTGCAAATATCCCTAAGTGTGAGAGATACAAGAAAGACCACAGAGCTGTGAGATCACTATTGACACGTCATTATGACCCCCGAGAATCTCATACTGAGAATCGCACCCCGCGTGTTTATCTTTTCAAAATGGTATCCTCCGACAGAGCTGTTCCGCAATATAGAACAAGAGATCGATAGTATTAGTTGTTTGCCAACTTATAGCCTCTAAAACCTGATGGCATCTGCACCTACTCAACACGGCATTACTTGACACGAATTTGGCTCTTTGGTATGTGCGTGAAATCTCTGTGGGAATGCGGTATGCTAGCAGTACAATTCGCCCACGACTAAACATAGTTCTGCTGATGAAGAGCCAAAACAGCAGTGCGATCAATACAACATGTCGACTTTGGTACATCATACGGGCAAGCTGATACGTACAATTAAATTAAATGATAGTTAATTAGGCACACGGGAACGCTCTCCCCAGAACAACGGCTCGCACCCCTTAGTTTGGACAGTGGCTGCCGAAGAAACCCCGATGCTAACACACATACACAGCGGAGAAAGGAACGGATATTAACGCCATAGTTATCAAATTCACGGTCCTGACGATGCAGATACTCTTGATCCAGGCAGTGTGATGCTGAGCAGCAGCACTACAACGGCCGCATGCTCGTTCTCGGCTGCCTACGACAGCGTTGTCCATCCGTTTTCATCCTTGGAGTTGGCATCCACATCGTCCTGCTCCACCAATAATCGCACTATGGCTTCATGGCCATACTGGGCCGCTCATGGTAACAGCGTCATTCCCCTGTTATCTTTGGAGTCGGCTTCCATGTCCTCGTGCTCCAGCAGTAACCGCACAATGGCCTCATGCCCACACTGGGCCGCCCAGGACAGCGGTGTCCATCCATATTGGCTTTTGGAGTTGGCCGTCATATCCTCACGCTCTACCAGTAATCGCACTACAGCTTCATGTCCATTCTCGGCTGCCTATGACAGTGCTGTCTGCCTCTAATTATTCTTGGAGTTAGTCTCCATGTCATCGCGCTGCACCAGTAGTCGCACCGCGGCATCATGCTTGTACTGAGCTGCTTACGACAGTGATGTCCATCCATTTGCATCCTTAGAGTCGGCCTCCACATTATCGCACTTCAGCAGTAACCGCACTACGATACCATACTCGTACTGAGCTGCCCATGACAGCGGTGTCCGTCCGCATTCATCCCTGAAGTCGATCTTTACATCGTTCTGCTCAACCATAAACTGTGCGACAACGTATAAGCCGCATATACTGGCAAACTATAGCGGATAGTAGAGGTCATTTTTCAAAATATCGTGCTGCCTCGAAAAGTACATTTGGGACATGGAATGGAAGCCATTGGGAGATTTCAACAGTTGAAGACTTTCTGGGGAGCACTTTGCTGGCATCAGAATTGAGGTATGTCGACGCAAGTTTAGGATGTGCATTCGTCACTATGTCAAGTAAAAGTAGAATGTACTTTTGAAAAGTAGAATGTACTGGACGAACTCCTTGAGTCTCTTGTTCAAGCACGACAAGGCTGGCGCAAGGTCAATAATCGTGTTGGGATCAGCTAAAGCTTCGTCCACTTGATAATCCCCGTCCTCAATCGCAACTGCTAACTGTAGCTCCGGGAATTGCAAAGGTCGGCTAGCGTTGACAATCCAGGTCAGTACATTTAGGGCTAACTATTTCTAAGTATCTTCCATTCTATAGATTTTTTCCATCGCTAAGTCGTATGTGGGGTTCAAGTCTTTCGAGATCCCAAGCAATGCCTACCTTTGCTTCTTTAGAGTGAGTTAGCGGAGAATGTGATCAACTTGGAAGATGGCCAGCAAAAACTTAGCTATAGCACGTGAGCTCCCGAAAAAGGCTGTACTCTTAGGATTCTACACTCATATCCCCTCTGCCTGTTCGAGAAGAACTTTAACAATGTCATTGGCCAACTACGGGCTGACCCTAGATCCCTGAGCGGCCTTTTGGCTGATTTTATTTCGAATTACCACCTCCATGTCATCTGCAGCTGCCAGAATCTCCACTTGCAATTCCATTGCATCAGCATGTTAAATATCTCAAGGGTGCGGTCGACTAGTAACTAAAACCTTAACAGCCTCTGTGATACATGCTCAACGAAAGAGAGAATCTTATCCCTCTACGTCATCAATAATTATATAGACTTGGTCGAACCGCTAGGCTGCCGCAATAATAATACATTACATATCTGCTAGCGTCGGGGATTTCTCCTCCCTGACAATGTTCATACAGAATTTCAATGCTAGAATTGCAAGGCGGGTTTTGGTGAGGTAGCAGATACTTGAGAAGGCTGGCTACTATGTTATCTGCTGTTTGAGTTTCGTTGTCCGGCGTTCTAATCGTGATTGCAGTATATATAAGCGACAGCGATGTTGTCGCCCGATAGTCCTTGGATGAGCTCGTCTATGATGTTAAAGAATCAGCAATATAATAGCGACGAGATCCAAACGAGATGAGTTACTAACGCGAAAAAGGTTTTCCCAGTACTAGCTTTTCATTAGGAAGCTATTATCAGTCAAGGCATATTCTGCTCTACTTCGCCAATAAGGAAGTGTTGGGTATCCGGATACTGAGACACTACAGCACATAAGCTGGATCATTCAACCACTGCTGGTACGCATATCCCCGGAAGAACCATCTCGGGTATTTGCTTATCTCTTGCCCCGAATGTCCCTGTGTCTTCCTTCATGGTCCACAGTTAATGGAAGTAACCTCAGGACCTTTTTCGATGGTCAGCTGCAGGTGATCAGTTCAGAAAGATCTTATTCCTTGGCCAATATCCTTGGAGCCAGACGGAGACTCACCTGATTGTTGAACCTTCCTGTCACCCTCTGCCCTAGCCTGGTCGTTTCGTAGTTCACTTCTCAGCGCGTTGACTTGGGAACTATGTCGCATCAGCTGCAATGACCAAACAGTGGATTTGAGTCATACTTACAGTATGACTGTTGATAATGCTATCTGAAGCGTGTTTTTATGCCTATAGATTCTGCCGAAAAGCTCTCGCGACTTGCCGGCCTCTAACGGCCAGAGGAGCTTCTTTCCTAAGTTTCGTACCCTGTCGTGACTCGAATTGGCCCAATAATTCGACGATATCCTTAAGTGTCTTACCAATACCACTCAGCCCCAGCGATGCAGTTGCGTCTTCATAGAAGATATTAGCCATGGTTGTTAACTTTTGACAAGGTTGGAATGTATGGATATCGACGTCTTACGATATTCGTTGCTAATGACTACTTCTAAGGTCGATAGCAACTTCGTTAGGGTCATGACTTCTTGAATTAAATTAGAAAGTCCCCTTTGGCAGCTTGCTGCGTTCTTGATATAACTATAACTTCTTTAACTACTATTTAAGCGAAGTTAACTAGGCTAGCAATGTTAGCGGATGTAGAGAGTAGTGATGATTCATGAAACCGATTTGCTAGATGGAGTATGGAGTATATTGAAACGCTATTTTGTCTGTGTTGGAGTGGTTAGGGTGAATTTGTAGAGTCTTCAAAATATCACAAGCTGAGCTGCAGCTGAGTATGGCGGAGTGAAGTGGTCAAAATACCATTTCACGATGTCTTATATTGAATTAGCGGGATTGGGTAAATTCATGTGCACTAACACCTAATTTCACCAATTCCATGCATGATATTGTGAATTTAATGATATTGTAGCATGATGTTGTATATAACTAAAAATGTTGTGCATGAACTTGTGAAATTTGGTACTGGTGCACATGAATAAGGACTTTTGGAACCTGATGTGCATTAAATACTGAATTTCATAAATCATGCATCAAAAATAATTTGCAAAATCCAGTATTTGATGTACATCAAGTTCCAAATTTCCAAATTCATGTGCTAAAACACTGAATTGCACCTAGTGGATACATGATGTTAAATTATGTTGACCACTTCATGAAGTCATATCACAAAGTTGTGGTGGTAAGCTGATGTGGTGTATACACACTGAAATTAGGTGTTGGTGTGCATGAAGTTACCCAATTCCATTAATTTCATGCAAAACATCGTTGGAATGGTATTTTGACCACTTTACCGCACCATAGCTGAGGGGCTGACATTATGGATCGACGGCAGTGCTTCTGATAGGCAGGTAGATGAAAGTTCTATTAGCCAAATTCCAGCTTTGATCTCAAGGATAGTGCAACATGCATTGGCTCATGTGCACTACCGGTGTTCAACGTATAGCGATCGAAATCTGAAAGTCATTTCGTGATATCACCAAGAGTCACTCGGTGATTGGGCTGAACGTCTGGACTCCAGCGAGCACGTATATTTTGATAAAACCATCCGGTTTCGATATACCATAGTAAAGCTCCTCTGATATAGGAGCTTCCAGTTACTTATATTTGTGATTGTAAGTTATTTTCTCGCGGAGTTGATGATTGTCACATTTTGTCACTCGGCCGATCTCGACCCTTGATCCTTTGTTCTGAGGCAACAACACTCTGCTTCCTCACCACTTCCAAACAACTACCAACAATGAGTATCCACGAAACCGCATACTACCTCCCTCCACATAAACGCTTCGCTATCAATAGCGGTACAAACAACAATAATTATGACGCACCACTTCGCAAACTCACAGTTTTCCCCGCTGGTCCTGCCGCTCTTCATGCGTTCGGAGGCGAAGAATTTGTGAAGGTGTCAGCCGAGGACATAATTGCTGGTGATACTGTAAGTATCTTGACCGTTTTCCTGCGATGATTGCTGTGATAACTGACCGTGCAGAAATTCCTCTTTCGCCTTCTCTCGGAGATGCTCAACCTCCCTCGTCAACATTGGCAGTTATTCCTCGGCGACACCAAGATGCGTTCTAAAGCGCTGCTCGAGATTGTTAGGAAATGGAATAAGGGCGCTATTAGTGTGTCTCCCCATCCTTATTCCCACCAGCTACTAACCGTCGTTCATAGTTCTACACTTCGTACATATCACAGACACTGCAATCTGGACCTATCTTCTGCGCCCATCCTCTAGGCAGCTCCAGTGGCGACTCCTATCTCCATGTTCGCCCTCCTTTTCCTCCGCAATAACCTATCAAGCCCTTGCCACCACCCGCTTCAACTTAGTCTCCCCCTTCCCTGAAGAGCACTCAGAGGACGTGTGGAAATACTACCTTGAGCAGCGCCTCCGTCTCGAAGCGCGTCAATCTTACAAACCGCCTCCTGCCGGTACTGCAAACAATCACTCCATCCACACGATCATCCGCGATGCCCCCTTCGACCTGTTGCTCTGGGGCGGCATCCCAGAGTCCTTCTGCCGAACCCTCTGTGACGGAGTGCTAATAGTTTCCGCTCAATACCGGCATACCAATTATGTAACTGAGGGGAGGGTGTTTACCCGAATCTACCCCCCGCACTCGCTGCACCACATTGAAGTCGCATTCTCGCACCATTTCGTCCGTGGCGAGAGTCCGGACGGGAGAAACCACGGCTGTGCACTCGGCTTCCGTCACGTCCTTGTGGACGAGATTGCGTACGATAAGGCTATGATCCGTCGACTGTGGAGTAGAGGGGTAGAGCGGATGTTTTTGTGGGAACAGAACGGATGGAACAACGTATTTTATGCTTTACAGAGAGTAATTGAGGATGACGGACGAGAGAAGAGAGGCGTTGGTATTGATGGGGAGGATGTCCAGGATATTATCGAGTATCTAGGTATTCCGGGTGAAGATGGTGGAAATACAGGAGCTCTGGCACTGCGCTTTTTGTTGGCGACGGTCACGGTGGATGCGGGGGTCACTACCGCCGGCGAGGTGGATGAGAATGTTAGGGATAATGCGCTCGGCCCGTTTCCGTGGAAGCTGGGGGCGGAACCGTATTGGTTTGCGAGAATGGCAGAGTACTGGTGTCGAGGGAGGAGTATGAGTAAAAGGCAGATTGAGGGGAATGTTGAAGTTGATGGGGTAATAGAGGAGAGGAAGAGGTGGAGAGAGGCTGTGGATGGATAAGAATTGTTTTGTTGTTGTTGTTTATTCATACTGTATTTACTCTAGCTAGAGTATGACAGGCCCTTATCCCCCCCCGCCTCCGGGCGAGCCGGTTAGATGGCGGAGCTAGGAATTGTTTTTGCGGATGGTGTGGTTTGTTGATGTTAGGTATTACATCAATATATGATGCCGCGACGAGATGGGCTGGGATTTGCAGATGCTGCTGAGGAAGAGGCATTGCGAATACTAACCGTCTTTGTGGTTGGTATGTACAATTTTTTGTGTTGACAGTTTTTCCGATCTCCAAATAGTCAAGAGTCGACAAAATTCGCAATAAAAACTGCTAGTACACTCTCTTCTGGTTGCTGACGTACTAACTACAACGATCGGTACTAGTACGGTAATTACAGCATCTCGCCGAGAGTGAATAGTCATTTGTGGGTGTAGATGGGACCAATTTCCTAGTGGAGATGGGTTGGCGATGACTAGAACCTCTATCATAATATCTCTGGGTCACAGCTGTATGAAGCCTTCAACATGATGTGTTGCCGTAACCGTGAGTTTGTTTTAGTCTGGCCATACTAAAAATCTGTTTTAAGGTCCGGGTGATAGTATGTATTTCAACCCTGCTGTCCGGAGCTCGAATGGGTATAGATTTTGACTAGCAACTGTAATCTGCAAAGTACGGCTAGTTGAGATATACCGCGGCAACGTGGGTAAGATGCCATCCACATAAATTCCATTTTTAACCTTGGTGACAAAGGGGGGCAAAACTACAGTACTAGGCCTAAGGATTCCCGCATGGTCTCCCACTGCAGTACTAACCTAGACTCTATGACCATAGCTACTAGCTATCTTCCTCATACAACCAGGAAAGAACTAGGTAAACCTATATGCTGTTCGGAAGAAAAGGACGGAGAAAGTCTGGAGGAATGGCCATGATATGTGGAGGTTGGTTGCCAAAGACGCAGCGAGAAACTGAAATGTCCATATAGACGGCATTTATCAACAAAAACAGGAACCAAGAACGGTGGAAGCTGCCAGGAGCGAGATGACTTTTAGAAGCGGTTGTCCGGAAATACGATACCTCAACAAGAGAATGTACCGTACCATCGGCCAAAACCCACAGCTGTATAGATAAATATCTCGGAGTATGTACACCCAATGCAGTGTATATCCGGTGCCCAGGCCTACTGCTGTTCATAGAATCCAGAGAATTCATTTCGTAAAGAAGTGAATGGTAACGGCATACCCAAACTAAACATTCGGAAGTCAAGGCTCGAGCAGCTTAAATTTTGGACTCGAGCAGACCCACACTTCCGCCGATCAGCTTGGGCTGGCTCGGACTCCAAGGCTTGAGCTTCAGACTCAAGCCAACTTAGCTAACGTCTGCTCATCACTAGCGAAATCTTGAGATAGATCTTACTATCCCAGGGTAGAATTTCCCTGGTACTGGGTGATATACTATGATCAACAAACTACTCTCCATGAAACCAGCGACTACTGGAGGCGTGTCTATTAAAATTTAGTCATCCCTCAGCCTGATAATATGAGAGTAGGTATTGAAATATACCTAGCGCTGCGGTAAATCGGTTCGTCTCGTCTGCGACACCGCCCCAGAGGTCTATCCCGCGGTTATTTGGACCGTTTTCCGTGAGATCAGGGAGGAGCTGGACATACTGAGCACAAATTAAGTGAGCTAGTTAGAAGTGTGCGGACTCGGTTCAAGAATTAATACTTTAGATGATATCAATGCGGCTGTTGCATGAGAGTGGTAGGTACCTTCGGTACTTATGCAAGGTACCGCGACACAGACTTTCTAGAAACATTACGTCGACTACTTTATCCACCTTCACCCATCAGAAGTGCTCGACTCAGTTCTTACATATGACTCAAAACTCGCTTTTTGTCCAGTGTCCAGCACAGCCTCCCCCGCGTACAACCTGATAACCAGTATCGAGATTCCGCAGCACTGAAATTCCAGAGGAGTATCCAGTGCGCGAGCGGATGATGCGCATACCACGAGAGGCACGAAAGGGGTACAATTTATTGGACAGAAATTATGGATCGATGCATGCAAATATGTATGGCCTAGGGATTGCGCATCCCGAATTTTTGTCTCACGTATGTCTACAGAGGATCTCCCGCGCTGGTAAACTCAGCCCTCTGTTTATGCATAAATTCCCAGGTTCGCTTGCAGCTAGTACTCGTGTCATGTGGTATGATACGTTAAGCGTATAGGTATGAAGTAAGATCATGGGAGAAGTCGTTACGTGGATGACAGCACAGCACATGATTCTACCGTAGGAGACGGTGGACGGGATGGCCCAATGACAGGGACAGATTACATCCGTCTCACCGACTCGAGTCTTGCTTCTTCCTCAACAGAAATAGTCGGTCGGTCGGGGTCTAACTACAGCTGAAGACTCCGCCACAACTACATCCCGGAAGGTGAAACGCATTACTTCAAGGTTGGTATGTATTTCTGGAACCGATGGGACTGCACAGCCGCCATCAACGGGTGCGCAAGTATGCCGGAGACGGCAGTACTGCAGTAACTGCGTCTGTCCACGGTAAGTATGCGACGGAACAGGTCGCTGGCTCGACGTGAACATAGCCACTGCACGGGCATGCAGGGTGACTGATGCATAGCCATCCCGACGCTTGATTGACAGGTACCGTTGGTACTTGCTAGTCAGTACTTTTAGTACTACCGATGTGGGCGAGGAGATAAGCTCGTAGATAGCCGCCAGGCACCCAGCAGCGAGGTACATGCTCATGCAACGGGTGGCACAAGGTGTTCGTGGCCATTGTGCGCAACAGTGCGCACACCGGAGGGGATTCCCCACTATCGTTGGCACAATCGCGAGCGAAGTGAGGGAGTCGTGAATTTTCCGCTTCGCTACTTGTATACTTCGCAAGAAGAGGAGCCGACCGGCCCGTGTTGGCAGAGCGTACGGTCCCTTGCGCCTCCCGGGATCATGGCTGTCTGCCTCGCAGAACGCCTCTGCCCATTCCGAGATCCCAACGTTCCGTTTGGAAGATCTCGAGTCTTCTCCCGCTAATCTGGATCCATCCACCTCACCCAGCATTTAGCCACGCCCGTCACATGCCAGCTCGAGCTTTCGTCGCAACGACAACCAATTTCTGCGCTTCGCTTGGCTGCTGCTCACATCTAAAGGCTGGCTGGTTGTCATTCCGGCTATGCTTCGCTACTCATGATCCGACCCGTTGGCGGCTGTCATGTCGGACTCGTCTCTGTTGATCTGGGCAACGACACCGACCTGGGCAACTTTGATATCTTGCTCACGAATATCAATCACCAGGTGCTAGTTAAAGATTTTCAAAGCCTTGGGGGCTGCCGAGCGTTGAGAACGGAAGATGAACCGGTGAAGGTGAGCAACGCGGAGTGTTGTTTGGAAGCCACGATGGTCCATTTCAGGAACACGTTGATCCATGTCCACTTTCTGGCACTTGGCCACCATCTACATGCTTGTCATACGAAGTAAGTGGAGTGAATCTTCACTATCGATTTCTACTGTTAGTGCCTTGCAGGTATGTTGTGTGCTTTTTGACGGTAGCCTTGTCTCTAGGAATTCCTCGATTCAACCTGGCGGGCGCGTTAACCACCTACACCAGTGCCTGCGGGATCTCGCATCAATTATAAGGACGCCAACCAATGATTTTGGACTTGAGTAATTCTTGCAATGCGAAGACTGATTACGAGTCGAAGTAGCAGAGTTGCTGCTCTGGAGGGAAGAAAATGACGTGCAGTGACGACCAGTCGGTCGTTTGTCTATTGGAGCGGAGAAGAGCGATATGATTTTTTGAGCTTTCGCTGCTGTAAACTTCATGAACCGTAGTTGTAAGTTCATTGCTGCCGTTCAAAGGCCGCCGCTGCAAAGGGAAGGAATGAATATAAAAGAAGAGCTATTTTGTCGTGCCAAGAGGGCTCAAATCGTCAGCATATCGTAGAATAGATGCTAGATAGGTGGTTTATTTTGGTGTGTGTTGCGATCGAACAAGCATGAGGCTCCACTCCAATCAAGGCATCAATGTTCGCCAGATTGATACATGCAGAGGATATCAATGGCCAATAAGCGTGGGAGCATGATCCTCGTCCAGACACAGCGAGTGTCGAGTCCAGAGCATGGTGACTGTAGAGGACATAGCGCTCCAACGATGCACGACTAAAGTTACCTTAGGCCATCTTACGCATCTTACTTTACGTCTCGATTGTTCGCTGTTTCTTCCCTCCCTTCTCTTCCTCTTCTCGCTCAACTCTCGTCCGCCCCGCTGTTCCCTTGGTCATCTTGCGAACAGCCCAGTCCGGTGAAGCTAGCAAGCCTACTTTTAGTACTTCTTATCACTGTCTCGAGACCTGACACCACCACCAACACACCACCACTACCACTCCGCTGTTCGCGATATTAAAGAAATCGAGGGGATCTCGAGGTTCGAGTCGCCTGCCACGCGCGACCAGTCCTGTGCTTCATCATCGTCGCTTCATCGTTTCGTCGCTTCACGTATTTCTCCCCCCACATTGTCCCCGCACGTGCGCTTGCTTCTTCCCCACGACCCTCACGTTTCCCCTCGTACGCCTAGCGAGGCGATACACACACAACAAGTACCACCACTAATCCCGATTTTGCGCACACAGAGTCAGGATAATTGACTGGGTCGCTCCGATCCCCGTTGCATTTTCGCTCACTTCCTACGTTTGCCGTCTACCGGATCTTTCTGTCTCGATCAAAAGCCAGCCAGCTTCGCGCTCTTATCCTTGAGCCGTTTCTATCTAGAGTACATCTCGGGGTCGCGTACAGGGGTACTGTCGTCCCCGCTTCTTTATTTGGCCTGCTATCCCTACCCCGCTGAGCCCCCCAAAAGCTCTCTCACGGACCAACGCCAAATTCTGCATCATCATCACGACCATTAAATCATCAAACTCGCCACGCAACGAACACTACTACTACCAAACCGTCATGGCGGCTTCAGGTTCACCGGGTTTGCAACCCGGTAGTCATCGAAACTCTTTAAATTCCGAGCACTTTCCTCCCAGCAATGGCTTGTACAACCAACCAAGCTACAATTCGCTGCCGCCAAATTACGACCCTCATTTTGTTGAAGACATCAAGACGGAGCTGCCTCACGTACTTCCTTCGCAACAGGGCGACCTCAACAGCCCGCAGCAATTCAGCGACTACACTCCCTACCCCGCGTCAGAGAGCTTTGGCCTCACCACATCCGCTGGCGTCAATCCTGCGAACACCTTGTTATTGAGCTCAGCAAATTCGTCGCATCACGGGACTTCTCAGCTCCAAATTGATCCGAATCAGAATTTCCAGGGCCACCAGCAGCCAGGCACCGAGAACTACCTGTCGGCGTCATCTGCTCATCCTTCTGCCACCTCCAACGTTGTGTGGGATCAAGTATTTCAGGCCCAGCCATCGTGGGATCAGCCCAGGGCGCCCAGCGAGTGCTCTGGAGTTTCATCGGGGATGAGTCCATATCTGGGTGGCGAGGAGTATAGCGAGCAACCGTCCCCAATGGTTGGAGCGCAGCATTACCCAAATCCAGGGGGTTCGATGCAAGAATTACTGGGAGGTGACGCTTTTGGAATGGAAAGGTTTTCTCTTTCAGACCGCGGATCGCCTTGTCCCTCTACCGGTTACCACAGTGAAGCGAACAGCCCATACATATCTCCTCAACCAGATAACCATTCACTCAGTCCCGTCCCACCGATGGGATTAGGTGTGGGAGGCACTGGCATGAACCATATCATGGGGCCTCCTCCGGCAGGACATGGCGCAGGACCGCCAACAGGATTGGGTATCGGAGACGAGACCGCTCCGCGAATCGACATCTCATATGCGCCTCCCCAACGACAGCCTACGTTTCCAGACAAGCCGGGGGCATTGCCTGATGACGGGGCCCTAAGCCCGCCTCCAAAGAGTATGTGTATCCTCACCATGGGCTAAATCCACTCATTCTAACAATGACGCAGGCCCTAGACGGCAGAGAGCCAAGTCCGACCCACATTTCAATAGATCGGGAGCGCCGTTGTCGCGACCTATCTCACAACCCGGATCAAGGGAGCACAGCCCGGTCCGAGGGAGTACGAGAGAAAATTCACTGTGTCCACCCGATCCAATCATTGCTCCTGTTGGCAGTCCCGCAAGTGGCTCAACTTCGTCAAAGATGGCCAGGCGATGCTCCACCAACTCGTTGCCCAATCGGGACTACATATTAGAGTTGGCACACCCTAACCGCCCAGGAGCAACTCAAGGAGACAGCAAGCGCGTACAGAAACACCCTGCAACGTTCCAATGTAACCTATGTCCAAAACGGTTTACTCGGGCCTACAATCTTCGCTCGCATTTACGCACTCACACCGATGAACGACCGTTTGTCTGTACAATATGCGGAAAAGCCTTTGCACGTCAGCACGATCGGAAACGACACGAGGGACTTCACTCGGGCGAGAAGAAGTTTGTTTGTCGTGGTAACCTTAAGGCTGGCGGGAATTGGGGGTGCACACGGAGGTTTGCCAGAGCCGATGCATTGGGACGCCATTTCCGTTCCGAGGCCGGAAGAGTGTGTATTCGACCATTATTAGACGAAGAGACGGCAGAACGGCAACGGCAACAAATGGCGCAGCAATCGCCCGCGCAAATGATGGATCAAATGGGTCATTTTCACCCGACACATTCTGATGCTATGGGTAGAGCTTCAAGTACGAACACTTCTTCGATGGGAGTTTCGTTCCCTAGTGCCATATTGGAGCAATATCCGGCTTTAGCGACCATGAGTTGGGGCAATGGTGATAATTACGACCCTGGAGACGACTATGACCCTGGAGATATAAGCGGGTTTGAGGCCAGTGGGAATGAATATGATGACGATGGGAATGTCAGCGGAAATAGTGCTATGAGTAACCACCGCAATAGTTATGATGGTTATAACAATAACAACAATCATGTTTCGGCTTATCAGTAGTGCTTGCTCATATTGTTGCTGGGTGGGTCGAGGGATGCAAATTCTGATTGGTGGTTTCTTTCGGCTTTTTTGGTACCTGTCGGGGCCGGTTGGTCTCCTCTTCAATCTTTTTTATAATTCCTTGCTAGTATTGGCTTCGCGTTTCTCTCATACACGGTTCGGGCTAGGGTTTGCTTGTATTGTTTCTTGTGTTCATATCGACTTGTCATGTACTTTTCATAGAGCTCTTCTCGCTTGTTTTTTTATATTGCTCGGATGGGGCGTGAATTGCTATTATTTTTGCTGTTATGCGTGCGGGTGCAGGTGATACCAGATGGTGTTTTCTTTGTTCTTTGTCTTCCTATCTGATGCCACGATAATACACAATTCTTCCGTCAAGACTCGGAAAGATCATACAATGAGTGACATGATAACTATCCGCAGAGCCGCAACTCTATCCAAACCTCGCCCACCTCCTCCACCACGCAACCACGCAACCACAGCAATCAGCAATGTCGTTCTCTGCCCCCCGTCTTCTCCGCCCACCATTACTCCTTTCCCGCCTCCCCCGCCGCAATTTCCATGCCACCATCCCCCGCCAGACCTTCCTCGACACCACCACAACGCTCCTGACAGATCTGCACACTACCACAGGCCTCTCCTGGGGCGTCCTAATCCCTCTCACAGCCGTGACCCTCCGCCTTGTCCTCACTACCCCCTTCACACTCTACTCCCGCGCCAAAACCGCAACCATAATCCGGCTCATGCCCCTACAAGAAGCGCGCGCGCATCACCACGCGCGCACCCTCCGCGAAACCATGATGCCAGAGACGTGGGAGCACGTCGTACGCATCGCCGTAACCCGGGACAGAATCGACCTGTGGAAGCGGTGGAAATGTCAACGGTGGAAACTGTACCTCCCTCTGCTACAGCTCCCTGTCTGGGTTGCGGCGTCCGCCACACTCCGCGCATTGCTGCCGAAGGCAGAGAGGGATGGGATTGTGTCATTTTTTGGTGGGCTTACGACGCCCCCCACGGCGGAGGGATTGGAGACGGAGGGGTTGTTGTGGTTTACGGATCTTACGGCTACGGACCCCACGATGGTTTTGCCGGCGGTGTTTGCGGCTGCCGTGTTGGCGAATGTTCGGTTCCAGCTGTGGGCGAATCCGCCGGCGAATGTGAAGCAGAGACGCTGGGCGAATGCGCTTAGTGTGCTCGTTGGACCGATGTTTGTGATTGCTGCTGGGATGCCGAATTTGATGGTTAGCTATTGGGCGGCGAGTGCGGTGTATAGTGTCGGGTTGAGCATGGCGTTGCATAGATGGTATCCGTTGCCAGAGAGGATCGGGATGTGTAAGGGTAAGGCGGATCAGGGTAAGGATGATGATGTGGGGAAGCTTGTGGATAAGCTCAGGTTGAAGGTGTAGGTGAGGGCAAGCTTTTCTTGTATCGTAGGAGAGGGGAGTAAGTCTGAGGAGTGTATGGAATTAGATATCACGTATATAGATAAACAACTATATCACAGGAAATTGAGGGGTGGATTGGGTCGAGGTCATAGTTTTCTCCTTTTCGCTACAATATTGTCAAGTGATCGTTATATATGCTTAGGAGGCCCGTACAGATGTCTGTGTAAAGCATATCCAATCGGCTATCTATATACCTCACCGCAAATGCTCCCAGCTATTTATATACCCGAGTATGCAAATGGCCGCCCTAGCTCTACAATCGTGGGTATAGTCCGACTATAGCGTATGTACGAGTAGACCTGATTGGACGCACACCCAACAAGAAGCTTCCGCGAAGTGGGAAACAAAATAAACGTATGAGCCATATGGCTGGACTTGTTTCCAAAGTAAAGGCTCTAGTTGACGTGGAGGAACATAGTTTCTAACACACCCTGAGTTCCATTTCACTCTAAATAATACCTAGCATGAGTGACACAAAAGGCGGTGCTGGATGGCTCGTAGTTAGCGGGGTGAAAGGTTGTAGTTATGTGCTGGACTTATCTTACTCTGAATTCTTATGGTATCACTAATACCTGTTCCCAGCTGTTATCTTATGGAGGACGAAGATTGTCGATCATGGGATATCACCCATATTTATAGGGTCAGATTTCTGCACTTCACCGAGATTCGATTAGAGGATGTGGGAGTGGAGGGGGTGTCAGACTTTACTTTGTTTTTTGCTTTTTGCGATTTCATTGGAGTGGCGAGGTTAGTTAGGAAGATATATGCAAGCGGCCGGATGCAATATGATTACAAACAGACAAACCGAGATTCGATAGATCTCTGTCTGGGATCTCCCTCGTTTATGGCAGTCCGAGGTGGTCAGCTACTAACGATGTGATGAGGCACCGTCTATGTGATCGCTACAATATCTTTATCCCCTCAAATGATGACTGATGGTTTTTTTTGTAGTGCGCAATCCAAGTAAACTACTTTCTCTCGTTCCAGTTTGTCTAGCCACGTGCTCGCAAGCTCACAGTCGGCGGGATTTATTTTGCCACCACACTGGGCATGAGAGAATAAACTACTGCTTTTGGTGCATACGGCAGCATACCTGATTGGGCGGGGAGACATCATGTCAGGGTCCTCTTCGTTGCCCGTCATCCAATTACCAATTAGCATTATGCAATAAACTTATAGCTTACTACAACAATTCATAAGAATCACCACTCGAAGGGATACTGTACCGGTCACAGTGGTTGGAACAACACCGGCTGCCGACAGGAAATTCTTCATGAAACGGTCGGTGCTGATGGCTCGGTCATTATTACTCGGATCGATTTAGGATCAACTCCGATATAACACTGTGGTGGGGTATGAACTAGTGGAGATCTCGAGAAATATTAGACCTGCAGACAGAAGAACGATCATATGACAGATTCATTAAGTTATAAAACTCTATGGGACATTCAAGTATACTCAAGGTCATTTGGTACTATTGTAGACCCTCTGAACTGAACGATGATAGGCTGGAGGGAGCTTTTTGACCAAACAATGATGGACCAGGCTTTGGAACGCTACCCCACGCCCCAAATGACCCGGTGTTATACAGTAGTCTCGCTATGTCTTTGGTGACCACCCACCAAATATGACGGCCATCCCTCTAGACTTTCTCCGGCTAGGGCTATGAACCCCTTATTGTAAACTGCGGTGGTCAGCATCCAGTATATTAGCATACACCCAGGGCATCTACTTCAATCCGAAGTGGACCTGCGTCACATGCATTCTTGCAACCACCATTTCTCCCACTATCAGTCAATTTTGACTTCATCAACATCTAATGTCGTATCGGTCGGTATACATTCAAGGACTAACCCCAGTCCACACCTGTTATCAGTCACTTTGCAATACATTTCATCATCTCCATCTTGCTCAGAAATGTTTCTAACCCCTCAAATACCATCACATATCTCAGATAGTAGGGGATATAGTAGTCGAAGCATCTATTCACCTAGTGATAATAGAGTTACTGCTGTACTCGAGACATGTCGGATGATTGAAGCATCTGCTCTCTGAGCTACCAACCGCACTCAACTCTATGCCCCTAAGTGCATTCGACTGTATGCTCCTAGATGCACTTGACTCTATGCCTCCAAGCGCACATGACTGCATTTTCCCAGATACACTCGACTGCATGCTCCTGGCTGCACTTCATCATCCACCCATGTCAACTTCATGAATATTTCTCCGATTGAGACTTTTTGAAGTTAAATGATCACCCGAGAGCATGGTGTGGAGTACTCCTGGATAGTTACACAGACTAGCGGAGTGGCAGGTGGTGTGTGGTACTAGGCAGGTAGTTGAAATCATGATGTCGATCCACCTGAGTCTATTGGCGTGTCGTGAATTCGGAGAGAGATAAAGTTCTATTCTCAGGAACTTATGAGTCATCTAAATATAGTATGCCAAGCCTGTCAACGCTATCGTATCATTTCCACGTGGACGTACCTCTCAATTCTAATATTACCTCCCAGCAATCAAAAGCCTATCCGAGACTGCGATAGCCTCCCCCACAGAGCTGCAGAGAATATGACGTCCTCGTCATGACCGGCACTTAACTTCTACACATTCAGTTAGTTGACGCAGAGCTGTCATTTTGGCAACGGTTCGAACACTAAGGGTTTGATGATGGGCAATCGCCGGTCAAAAATCTGCATCCTAGGAGTAGGAGTGGGTGTCCAGTGGGCTTTCATCTATACTATAGGTCGTCGACAAGCTCCTTATGGTTTACGCCGGGCAGCCTTAAGATACAAGTCAGTACTAGTGACAATCAAAAATTTTGCATTTCCAAGACTAATGTGGTCGTTCGTTAAGACTTATTTTCAATGCTTAGTACCGCAGTGAGTGACCATACGAGAATCCCTGGTACTGTAGTTTTACACTCTTTTTGTCACCGAACTTTAGGAATTTCAATATCCCTTCTGGGGAAAAGTATTACTGGTGAACTTTAGGATACATTAGTCAATACAACCCGAATACTCTACCAGGACAGTGCAAAAGTGACTGTCAGAGTCGCAGCGGTGCCAACTTGAGCGGGTGATTTTGGGTGATACCTCACTACCATAATTCTGAGTTCGAACCACCCATTACCATCTCCACCACTGTAATTTGTCATATCACCCCAAGTTTTGATCACACTGACTCTAGAAGTTGATCCTCCATTCATTTATAGTGATAAAACTAAGATAATTTTAGATGATGAAACGGAACATGAACAACTCTCGAAACCTCTAAACGCCTTGTTTTCGCATTCATACAGCGACTTGCCTCTCCCTTAAGGTTTATACACCCTACGGACGGGTCGTCTAGTACTACTTGAGTATATCGCACAACGACTCTTGCACAATTCTCTGTATTACCTACAACCTTTCATCTCCATCGGGGATACCGGGGAAATCACCGCATGATCCGTCTAAGTGCACTTTTCGAAGCCACACATTTATGGAATATCACCTAACTATACTAGCCAGCTGAAATGATGTGCACATGCACATGCACTTGCATTTGCGACTTGTTTGACTTCCCACACATTTTGGAGATCTGTCCTCTCGCCTCTCATCAGTATATATATTAATACAAGTGCATGGTTCCTTCCGTATATGTATGTGTCACAGGCTGTTGCACACATTGGATGGCTGGCATTCGCCCTCTATCTCTCTAGGATTCTCTTCCCTCACTCTCCATTCAGGTAGCAACACAAGCGTTGTTGCTAGCAGCACGGGATTTTGATCGATATCAATGAGGTGTTAAATGCACCCGTAATCTGGCATGCATAAGACGACAGTCACATACGAGGTAGATACATACTCGAGTACTTTTTAGGTCTAAGTGCAGAATATGTAACACCAGCGGACACTCCGAGACACTCCGCTAGCCGGTGATTATTCTTTACGCTTACATCATCGATCTTCTACGACCGATTCACCGCGAGCAAATCTTGCTGTGCTGTAGTGAGAAAATTCACCATTGTGTTGCAACCTATGATTATGAGTGACTCGGCAGCGACATAGGAAAAAATAAAAATACAGCATGGATTTGGGTCATGGAAGATGAGTTCGTACACCCCACTTCTGGAAGCAGTCAGAGCGCCATGCACTGAACTGGGTACTCGCAAAACTCGGGAAGAAGTGTAGATAGACGTTGTTTCAGCCTCCCCCCCTACATACTTTGGTTGCACAGTAAACTGATTTCTAGAACGCGTACGGTTGCGCGTACCTCTCTCTTTAATCGTGCTATTCTCAATATCCAACTCACTCTGCTACCGGGTGAGGTGGGAAGCAACAATCTTAATGCTTTCATTTGCTCTATGCAGCAGTCAGCCACCAACAGCTTGTTACTTGAAGTATACTTTTACAGTATTTCTGGACTTGAAGTTGCCTGACAAACCCCCACGCAGTGCGTAAGTGCATGGTAGGGATACCAAAAACGGCACGTACCTGAATGGAGTGTCTGCAGCCACAGCCGTGTGTAGAGCCTGGAAAGTGGGAGAAAAAATCAAAAGCTATGGCATGTTACAGAAGGTACGTACCGCAGTGCTGGATTGGTCGACGACCGTATGGTCGGGTGATCGTGTGCAGCCAACCAAGATGTCGTAGACAGACATCACTCGATCTCACTCTCATCAGGGGTGGTTGTTTGGGGCAAAATACTAGCCCTTGCACAGGGAAACTATCTCAGGAAATTGCACCAGTACGTGTGGACTTACACCGCCAATAGCTACGCGTCAATTTCAACAGTTTACCAACCTCCGACGATAGTGTGTATACAGGCCGAGCTATTATCCGTCAACTCCTACTCTGCATGTTGCCATCGCTACCTGGATATTTCTCCGGGAAGCTAGAGTACCAATTACTGGGCGTCCCAACGACACGGGCGATGGGATTGGATGCGGACAACTTTCGATTGGGGTTATGCGGGATTATTATGGTGGGGTTCAGTTCGCCAGCAAGAGAAGGGTTCGTGTGCGTTGAGATTAGCTTTCACACCTGCCCCCTGAGCGTGCGTGGCCGTAATCGTAAGCGGCCGCTCGCTCGCTTCCCCGTCCGTGCACGACTCCCTGATAGCGGGTTGCACGGCCTGGTCGGCCACTCCGTCGTCCACAGCCAGGGTCTCCTACAGCGACCAGCCCCCGTGCACGATGAAAGTTTTCCCGGCTATCTGCCACACAACAAGACCATACCGCAACCGTTGCCTTCTGCGCTGATCGCGGGGGCTGAATTTTCTCCGACGGGTTTAGCGAAAGGGAGGCGTTCCCAACGCCACGGACCTGCTCCCGAGAAGCGGGCCTCGAAACGGATGAAACAGGTCCTTCGGACAGATTGGGCGCGCTGAATAAACAGTACTAGGGAGTGAGAACCCATGACGCTCGCACCCGAAACAACGAGAACGGGGATGCGAAATTCGGGCGAGAGGGAGTAGCTTGAGGCGACCAGAATTGCCCGCGCAGATTCGCAGCGCCAGGGAATGCAGAAATCAGACCACTGGAACAGATGCGGCTGTTAGTCAATCCAACGTCAATCGCCGTCTTTCGAGCATTGCAATTAGTTGCTCTTTCCAGAGTCCCGCCCCGGGGGTGCGTTCGCTCGCTAAGAAATAAAGTTTTCCGCAGAGCAGGAAGCGAAAACGGCAATCCCAGTTTCGCGAGCCGCGCCGTGCAACTTCGCTGTTTCACCGGACGGGCGTATTACACTCCGCCCACGTTAGGAGCCCGATCGCTGGTTGCGCCATGTCTCACTTCCAAGTGCCTACTCTGTGCCGGTGCTCGATGCAGGGCCCGGCACGCATGGGAGGGGCAGTTCAACGGCCTGCCCACGGCACGCTGTGACAGTCTCCCTCGTCACGACACACGGCACTCGAGAATCGGGTCGACTGCCACGCAACGGGGGATGCCCCCCACAGTCTCAGCGTCAGCCCACGACAGTAAAAAATGCTTCAGCCAAGGCGGCGGCGAGCACACATCGCAGAGAAAGCCCTCGGCTTGCGGGCTCCATGCTTCGACCCTCTGCCTCCTCGGCGAGCGCTCGCAGCGTCCGGTCCACGCAGCGATATCTCGTGTGCGTCTGTCCCAGCGCCCGGCTGCAGCTTGGCCACTGCCCTCCGCTGCCACACCGGCATCCCCAATCCAGCCGGTGCCAGCACAACCCACCTGGCCTGGCTGCTGCCATGCCCCATCCAGTATGCAGACGCGTGGGGGCGCGGCGCCCTCCGCCGATCAACTGTGGCGCTTGACTGGTGCGGGATGCGCTGCGTGCGATGCGGGGTTCTCGAGGCAGCGTAGCGGATCAACCCCGTCGTGCTTGGGACGGCTGCGACCAGCTGCCTCTCCTTCATATAAAGGCGCGCGCACGAGAGAAGTCAATTAAATTAGCCCCCCACACCACACCACACCCACCTTGTTCTCCGCCCACATTCCACCCTCCTCCCTGCGAGATCGTTCCGCGAGAACGGTACCGAGCAAATACACATGGCGTTCCACCAGCAAATGGAGGCCCTCGAGGTCGACCCGGCAATTGTATGTGGCCCGCGGGAGCAGCACGCCGGATGGAGACTGACGTTATCTGGGAGAGCAGCTTTGCAACGACGACGACGATTACGAGAGCTCGGGCTACAGCTTGAATTCGGCAGTAGATCGCTACATATTCGAGAACGGTACGCGGCTGGTCCGCATTCGACGTGTCGGTGGCGATGCTGACTGCGGATGCGAACGGATGAAGGCCGACGGTATCACGCTTACTACGGCGTGGACAAGAATCTCATGCCGACCGATGAGATGGAGCAGGATCGCTTGGATTTACACCATGAGATTATGCTGCAGCTATTGGACGGCGACCTCCATCTCGCCCCACTTGGGGACCCGCAACGCATCCTAGATATCGGCACCGGGACGGGGATCTGGGCAATCGATGCCGCCGATAGGTACCCGGCAGCCAAGGTGATTGGCACGGATCTGAGGTATGTGCTTTTCCTGTCAGTACGTGCCGCAATACGGAAGTACACGCCGCGGGATCTTGACAATGCTTTGACGGGAGACAAACGGCTCGGGGTGCATTGTGATCGGGAGGTGTTTATGGATACGGACAACAGCAACGAGTGGAGTTGAGAAAGTCACTGCGTATCCAACCTCCAGTGCGCTAGGTCGAGGAAGTCAGCCGGCCAAAACTCTTGCCGTAAAATACTCTATCAAAACCTCGACGTAAAGCCTCGTCTAAAACCCGCGGTGTGAACCTCGCCTATATGGACCGCATATGTGCCAGGAACAAAAAAAGTTAAAACAAAGCCTGATAATACGAACCATAGTCCGATACAACCAGCATGGGTTCCAGAAAACTGCAAATTCGAAGTCGACGACGCAGAACAAGAGTGGCTATATCCTCCGGTACGTTCAGCTTCCCTCCTACTTCTCCGTAAGCGGATCACTTACCAGAAATGGGGCATGTTTAGGACTATTTCGACTTTGTGCATGCCCGAAATCTTGCACAAACCATCGAGAACTGGCCATTATTAATGGAACAAGCCTACAAGTGCACCTCCCTCTTTCCTACCCCATAAGATTCGGACTGCAACTGATATTCGTGTGCCATCAGCTGCACGAAACCAGGAGGCTATGTAGAAATTGCTGAACTGGGCGTAAGCTCACCCCCTCCCTCCTCTCATCCCACGCCCGCCCGCTAACTTTACCCTTAGGCCGAAATCCACTCGGACGACAACACGCTCACGGCAGACAACGGGTTCAAGAGGTACCTGGAGTACATCGACCGGGCCTTCGTCAAGCTCGGGCGCCCACAGCACGGCGCAGAAATGCTGCAGCTACACCTCGAAAACGCAGGCTTCGTCGATGTGCAGGTGTCGAGCTTCAAGCAACCGTTTGGACCGTGGGCGAACGACCGAAGGATGAAGCATATCGGTGCTATGGTTTTGCTAATGGCCGAGACGGGCCTGGAAGCGTATGGAATGGCGCCGTTTACGAGGGTCCTAGATATGCCCCAGGCGGAGGCCATGAAGCTCTGTAGAGACGGTGTCATCGCGGTGAAGAATAAGAACCACCATATGTATTCCTACTTGTGAGTTTCCCCGCACTCAGTTATTGGGTAAGTGTTGATTGATGCAGCTATGTGGCGTATGGACGGAAGCCGGAGAGTCACGAGATTAGAAATTGATGGTGACGGACAAGGGTAGGGCTATAGCTATTATTCAATTTCGGCTTCGTTTCGTTGATGATAATGATGCGTTGTTGGAGCATTTGGTTCTGCGGTATGTGCGTTTGCATTCTTGTAGCTGTGGTTATTTGATTTTAGGACAGATTGGCGTGGGCGTTTCGTGACGGTCATCCATTGGGGTATAAGGGCAATCGATGAGTTTACAGTTAGCCTATGGGATGAACTCCTTCTTTTGTAGTATTACTTGCTGCGTCTGCAAGCAATCCTCTCCGTCCACCCACCCAAAGCACTCTGCGAGATATATTGCCATAAGCAATTTTGAGCTACCCACCTATATATCTGCGGCTCACCTCCCCAAGAGCTCCCAGTCCAACGGGACGGGTCGGGTGTGTCACCTTCTTATGCGGGATCTTCTTTTGATAGGCCAGTTCTAAGAGATGTACCGGTTAACAAAAAAGGTATCGAGAAATTATCTATATACAAAATCACGCCCCATCCCTCCCAATTAAACCCCTAATAATAAAAAAATAAACCATTACCAATTTCCCATTTTTCCCAATTCTACCCACTACCCACTACCCCCACCAAAGCAAATAATAAAGACCACCCAAGTTGTAATTATAAAGTTATCGCGACTTCTCTTCTAACTCCATCAACTTCCCGAACTCACTCAACCATAGCCCCTCAAAAGTCTCCTCGTCGAATCGCCTCGCACTCCGGCGAGCCCGCTCTCTCATCGCCGCAACTTCCGGCTCTGGCAGAGACAGCGCCTTCTCGAAAGCTGACGCAAACCCTTCCGCTGTGCTGGCATGGAACCCTGTCTCCCCGACCACAATATCCTCCTTCGGCCCACCGGAGTCATGGACAACACTGATCAACCCCGCGGCTTGATACTCGACCACGCCGATCCCAAAGTGTTCATTCCACATCGCGTTAACGCCCACCCACGCTCTCCCCAGCCATTCTAGTACTTCGCTCCACAATGCGTCGGTCACAAACACAACCTGGTCTTTGATACCCATCTCTCTCGCCTGGATCCTGAGATCATACACCCGCGTTGCGTCCTCCGAGTGTCTCACGCTGCCCACCAACACCAGTTTTGCATCCTTATGCTTTGTCGTGGATTTGTAGAACCTCGAGAACGCGTCAATGAGCAGCTTATGGTCCTTTTCTGGCCGGAACTGCGCAATACACAGCAGCACCTTCTCTCTCGTCTCGTCTGCGGTCGCGAGTATTTCCCGCAACAACTCTGTGACGGCGCACGGAGGAAAGACGATGGTGACATCGGTGCGCCATAAGGAGCGCATGTGCGCGGCTGTCCACGATGAGTTCACCATAACCCGGTCCACGTACTTCCCGCACCGCTTGTACAGCGCCGCAAAGAGAAGCCAGTATTGTCGCTTCACTGTGGTGCGCAGACTTGCGTTCGAAGGGAGGCTCTCGAGCATGTCGGTTGAGATCGTGGGGTAGTGCACGTACGCCCCCGTAGGGATGTCGAAAAGAAGCTTTGCGAAGGCGACCGTGAAGGCGTATCCCATCGTGTCGATGTAGACATCTGGAACTAGCAGGTTGAATGCATCCCATGCTAATATGAGCGAGCCGATGGATTGTCCGAGGAGCGTAAAGTGCGGCCAGGTCGAGGCGGCGACGTAGTGGCGCGTAGAGAGGTAGAGGAATAGGATGCGGTTTGGGTCAAGCGTGATTGAGAAGCGTGTCTGTGAGAGAGTTAGAGCTATCGCGGGTGACGAGGTAGAGGGGTGAGGAGGGCAGCGTACTTGGATTCGGGAGAGAATCTGTTCCTTCGATGCATCTTGGTCGCCAGTGTAGACTACGCTCATGGCGTTCGGATGTTTGTTCTGGACCGCGCGGATTGCGACCCAGAGAACACGTTCACCTCCTCCGCCGGCATTGCTTTGCGATCACCTGCGTCAGTAGTATCCATGGACGGAACGCGACGAAACTGCGACGAACCAATACGGGTGGAAAAAGCCGATTATCCGTCCTTTGGCGCCGGCACCTAGCTTTTCGAGTATGAGGGATCGTTTTGGGGTGGTGCGTCGCAGGAGGTGCGAGCCGAGCTGCCGGAGGCATAGACCGATGATTATGTAGTAGAAGACGAAGAGAAAGATAACCGAAGCTGCTACCGAAGTGAAGAGGATGGAAGTGAGGGACATTGTGAAATATGTCCCCGCGGTGAGCTCTGCGGATAGGATTGGTTTGAAGGAGAGCTTCCCGCCGAATGACGTAGATTAGATTGCAGATTAGATTGGGTTAAGAGTGAGAGGGTAACTTCATATTCAGTCACTCGATATTGCCAGTTCCGGTCCGCGGCATGCACGGTCATCTTTGAAGTGCTAGTGCTATAGAAGCCACAGAAATCTACATTTGTGAAACAAAACACTACATAGAACGCTTGGATACATGAAAGATTATACAAATTGCTCGCCCACCCGCTCCCACTCCGTCCCGCCATAACTCCCGAGCTCCCGGCACATGTACATGTTCAAGCAACCAAATATAAGGAACGAAATAAGACCAAAATCTTACACTACCCGATCTAAAAATGTGTGTATCTGCTCACACCACTGAGTTGTCTGCACACGAAAAACACAGACCTGCAGCCTCTTTCTTCATTGCAAGGACTGAAGAATACAATCCAAGAACCATCTGCAGCAGAAGTCAGGATTGAACAAAGTATCTGGAAAGGGGCACCCACAATAGATATGCCAAATGGGATGATCAAAATGTTGAGAATAGTCAACATGCCGTTCCATTTGCTCTTGAACCATTCGCCCTTGTTCATGTAGAGCCACAAATAGCCGCTAATACCGTCTATTGAGTGTTAGAATATGAGCCACATCTTATTTAGGTGGCCAAAAAAATGCTGGCGGCGCGGTTTGGTGAGTTGCGCGCAAAGCCCGCCAGAACGTGCTGACCGCCTAAGGGAGAGGGGGGGGCTATCAACGTACAGGTAAACCACGACAAAAATAGGGCACTCTGTGTATCAAAACATGTTAAGTCATACTCGATGTTAACTGGAGAAGGAAGCACGCACAATCAAGCCCAACAAGTTGTTGAACACTGGGATAGCACTTGCAATTACCCAAGCCACAACCCACAGTCCGGATAAAATGGCAAACCAGATACCATATGATCTCCAGGAGTTCGAGTGGAGCATTTCTTTCTTAACGCAACGAACGTAAATGTGTTTCTAGAAATATTAATGTTTCGTCCAGATACAGCTTGGTGAGAAGGATACAAACAACTGCGATGTGGCCGTTGATGACACCTGCAATGACAATAGTTGGGAGTGCAATTCCGTACGCAACCTTAGAGAGCACACGGCTGGTGCTGCCTAGAGCTGGTGACATCACATTTTCGCCGGTAAAGCGGTAGATAACGACTGCCGTAACAGTATAGAGGATTGTGTCGGTGATTTGAAGGGTGAAAAGTGCCTGGATGATGATCAATACTGGTTAAGCGCATGCTATTGTAAAACCCACCTTGTGGAATTCCGCTGGATCCTTCATTTCGGAAAACAGACTAAAGAATGCCACATGTCCAGCTAGACGAACTTATTAGGATCTCTCGCATACTCCCAAGGATGATTCACTAACCATAGGCAAAGATAATGTTTGTAACAGCCCCAAATCCTTCGTACAACGCGATACCAGAGTTGAGGACACGTAGGCTGACTTCCTGACTGGAAACGCCAACACCGATCATACATACGAAAACCGCGGCAAGAACTGAGGCGGAAGATAGGTACGAGAAGTATGACATGGCCTTCATGGTCCTGGGAAGAGTGCAGAGCAGCGAAATTACAAAGCCCGCAAAAGTGAACCAGATTGTGCAGGTTGCGTGGTCTGTAAGCACATTCATCATGATGGAGAAGCTGAGGATATGTGCACCCATAATGAAAACTAAGAAAGACGCCCTTAGCTAATGGTCTCCAGCGATATATGATGCTCCTCACCTAGGAAGAAGAGCTGGCCGATAGCACAAATCTCGTAGCCGATTCTCCCGCCAATAATGCCACCGGCTTCAGCGAACGTGTGAACCTGCGGGTATCGGAGCTTGAACTGGCCAAGAACATACCCGGTGTACGTTGCCAGTATTCCGAGGCCAATGAGCAGTATAATGCCTCTAAAACAATATTAACTGCTATGCTTCACAAGCTGCAAAGCAAAATTGACTGACGGCACCAATCCCACGGCCTTGAGCGTGCTCGGCAGACTCAGAATTCCAAGGGAGACTGTCTCTGCAATCATGATAATTGCCGTTTGTCTATATCGAGTAAGTTCTGTCCTCTCCTGAATTAAACTTTGGGAACCTACTGCCAGGTCATGACCTTGTACTTGATTACAGCGCCATCTTCGTCCCCGAATGGATCCTCGCCTGCGCTCGACAGCTTCTGAACTATACCTGTTTCTTCGGAGGATGAGTCTACCAGCGGAGACTCCTTGGCCTTTTCTTCTTCGGAGAGCGTGTTTTTGAGCAGAACTGGAGAGGGCTTTGGAATAGGGTTTGCCATGATAGTGGCAGACGAATCTGTGGAGGTAGTTGATACCTCGGTGTGGCAAGTATTGGTTAATCTGGGTAACGAAAGTCTTTGGTTTGGTTGAGGATGCTCAATATTGTGCCTCCTCGAAGGGTGAAGAGATGAAGATGTGAAGAGGAATGCAGGGAGTATGGGAGCTATGTGGTGGTGCTTCAAACTTTGTGGCCAGAAGGATGAGCAGATCGATTGGGTTCAGATGAGCAGAATCAGCTGGCCAATATCTAAATAAATGCGGGGGTGGTGTTATCATGGTAGAATCTTTAAGTTGATACGATGGGTATCGACGTCATGCTAATGTGGGCTGGACCCAGCAAAGGTTGATAGCAGCTGTCCCCAAGGACCAATAGAACCGATGAATTTCCATTTATAGTTCCAATTTAGGCTTCGATTATTCGAAACGAGCCGAAATTTAGGTTGTTATTCACAACTTCAGATGGTGCTCCACTTTGATTGAACTGGAATCTGATGTCCCTGTATCTAGATATCTAGAATGTTAAGATATCGGTTTGATATGGTAGACAGGATGATAATACTTATAACAACTTGCTTCCTTGCAATTTTGGTGCTTATCTGACTCCAAAGTTCGGGATGGAGCTGAAAGTTTGCCTCTTGAAACTTTAATATTATTCTCGGAGATAAGCTATGGAAATGTCGGATTGTTAAGTTCGCTCAGTGCTCTTAATCGGTCAGATTGACCGCCCGGTTATCTATAGCTCGGTAGGCCGGTTAGGCTAGGTTGTCTCTGGGTAAGATGCCCTTGGCATAGACCGGCCCGGTCAATGCTCAAAAAGCCCGTGTGTCTGTAGATATCTGCAGATGCTTGACGCTTAGAAGGTAGACAGTAGATATTCATGAGTTTTGCAGGTATCTGGGGTCGGGGTAGAAATAATGAACTATATAGTTAAGCTGGGGATTTCCGCATCTTTGATTTTGGCTGCAGTTCGTCGATTTTTCTTTTGATATCGTCAGGTTATACCCCATATCATCTGTAATTATCTAACGCTCGCGCGCGCGGCGTGGCGATTACCCATGTTGGTACATCGAGGAGTTGTGAAATGCCAATACTAAAATATCAAAACGCTCTGTACTTGTCGATAAGACTCGAGAGACCCTCATATAGGCATGGCTATCAGTTGTTTGTTACATACTTAAGTGCTTAAATACTATCGGATCGGGCAACTAAAGTTTGCCGTCGCCTGCTAACTAAGAATTGCCCGAATGTTACAGATGTACATGATGTTACAGATCTGACACACGGCCTTTGCTGCAGGGGCTGATGCCTCTTGTATATATCTCGAGCCTTTCTCCTTCTCTCGTCTCTGTACCACAGTCTATGCACACGGTTCTCCCCATATCGTAACACCGAAGACACCCCGATATCCGAGTGACTGACTGAAAGCGCCCATCTGTATGGTGATGTAACATGATGTTCCGAAACTGTGAGCAGTCCTGCGGACTTTTAAATATACGGCCATCCAACTAGCCAGATAAGCGGAGATCTGTATCCCTTAGCAAGCTAATCGGGGCTTGCTGTTGGCACATTGATGCTTGGGTACAGCGCATTGCTGTACGAAGTCGCTCTGCACTACATTAGTATGTGGGGATGAGAGAGTTTGACAGAACTCTTAATGTGCGGAGGGAAGACTTGCGGTGGTAGAGAAGATTGCATATTCGAGACGGGAGGACTGATGTTTCTGCCATTTTCCCCGCTCCTTCGGATTGCCGGGCGGAACCCCTTCCCCTACATGCACATTTCCTCCGTTTCTAGATAATCCATTCTCCATATCCCTCAGCTAGGGTCTTGGCGTGCTTTCCCCGTAATACCTGACGGTCATCTACCGCGTTTCCTTGTTCATAGAATAGTGGATAATAATTCAACAAATGTTGGCTTGTTGTGTCTGGCTGCCGGTGCATGTACGTTTGTCAAGCATTTCATCATGGGATCACTCCATCTCGACAGCAATTACGAGCCTCGTACTGCGTAGAAGGAGTCTCGTTAAATGATTGCGTGTTTATTTGCTGTTGATATCGTTCAACAACGTATGAAGCATCGGGCTGTGGAGTGTTTGTTATATAACTATACATATCGTCGATTGTCTCTTCATAGGCACGTTCTCATGAGCTCGGCGATCGTAACTACGGCATAAACTGAGGGCCACTGGCCGCTCTTGTTGGAGAGCTTAGCTAGTCATGTTGGATCTAAAATCTCAAGGAGAAGAGTAGTGAGTGGGTGGCTACTGTAGGGTTCGAATCATGACGTCACTAAATTGATTGCAGCTCCCTTGGTAGCGCCGG
>Ga0307512_10001035_pt1 | contig 40717 bp, 42 predicted proteins | sample 14_EM_MG_FD_200267 | JGI IMG/M metagenome (GOLD analysis project Ga0307512, IMG submission 200267) | Populus trichocarpa ectomycorrhiza microbial communities from riparian zone in the Pacific Northwest, United States - 14_EM | ecosystem: Host-associated > Plants > Roots > Unclassified | place...
GACATCATGGGTGATGAGAGGAAAGTAGCACTGGGCAGACAGGTAGATAATTCACCAATAGTAGACTATTAGTAGTCAGACATGGGAACCCATGGGCCGCGGATTGTTGCCAGTGACGTTAGATTATGGCGCCTGCGAGCAGCTGACTAGAACGTCCGCCTGGCTGGTTGCTTTTTAGCAAGGGGTGGTGGCTGTAATGTAGAACAATGACGTATTACTCTCCGTGTAATGGGGCAGAACATAAAGAGTCCGCATGCTACGTCCGGTCTACGGACACGGCAGGCAGGAATGGATAAACCAGGTCGGCTGATGGTCCAATTAATTAATTTCCAACATGTTGACCTTTCCTTATATGTCACAAGATTTTAAATAAGATTATAAGAATAGTTGAATAATTAGAAATTAAATGGCCACTTAGAAGAGTATTGGTTATATCATAAAATATTTAAAATAAACTGCATGTTTGCAGGCTCGGAAAACCATTCAGCCGGGGAAAACTATTGAGCCTAAAGAATTATTCTCAGAGGGCGACTTAAAGCGTACTGGTTTCCCACAAATAAATTAAATACATTTATTTCTTATAAGGGTTATGCGCCCTTATCGCCGGAGTGAAGCGGCTTGACCTGTGACCATCATCTCACTCGAAGCTTTTCCATTCATTCCAATATTTACGGGCACCCCTAATCGGCGTGCTCACTATGGCTAACTCTCTGCTCATAAGGAAACGTTGTTGATGTTCCCTGTTTATCGTGACGAATACAGAGTCTCGAAGGCCATACTCGTTGAACGGTCGAGGTGTCGAGGTGTCGCCGTGTGGAGTGAGCCCGGGCCGGACGGAACTGTCCGGCGCTGCGGACCTCGCTTAGATAAGGCTTGATCACATCGGTGCACGCTCCGCTCGAAACGCACCTATGCCGGAATGTTCCTCTCACTCCATTATTGTAGTCTTTTACTTCTAATCAATTTCTTTCACTTCAGTTTCGTCATAAGATAGGCTGCATCCAGTTACGATTCGTATCACATGACCAAATGTGACAATGGAAAAAAAACATATTGGCTCTTGACACAAGAAATAAATGACATTTCTGTGACTAAGGAACAATGGAGATTTGTTATTAAAATACATCTGTGGTTCCCATTGTCTTGTTTAAGCGTTTTTGAAGGAGGTCATAGAAATTTGGTGTCGAAACTCCATTTGTATCACATGACCGTATGTGACAACCTGTGACAATATGGTGAAAAGATTATGCCTTAGGTGCATGAGAACGATATAAATGTGATTTTGGTGACTATGGAAACATGAGGATATGTTATTAAAACATATTTGTGGTTCTTGAATGTTTGTTTAAGCATTTTTGAAGGAGGTGATAGTCTTTCAGTTTTGGCCCACAGCAGGTCACGTCATGTGATACGAACTGTAACTGGATGCAGCCTATCTTATCTCACTGGCACTTTGTTGATTTGTTGATGTCTTGCCCCCAAGACCACTGACAACCTCCAACATGCGCCCATCTAGTTCAGGCAATTACCATGTGTCTGTGTGAATGCTGTACATAAAAGACCAGCGGGGCAGTGGGTGAGGCGGTCCACCGCCCTCTACCTCAACCCACCACGACCAAATCCCCTTGTACTCCCTATCGTTTCCTCACAGCGAACTAACTCCCCTTTCCACGGCCACATTTCCTCCCTACTTGTGTTATGGATGACCAGTCTCGATCCACTCGTTTTCGGACACTTTTTGACTCTGCCTTGCGGGCATACAAGGAGAAAACGGGAATAACATTGGCCGAACATTCGCTTGCCATGCAACTCCAAAGTTGCACCTCCGTCGAGTCCATTACGTCTCTTATTCAAGACCAAATACGAACATCCAGTGATTCCGGAGGAGCCGATAGAATAATGAATTCGATCGGGAGCACCATTTCAATTATTTCCACTGTCTCCGCGACCGCTGTCTTTGACTGGGCTATCAACATGGTAAGTCAGAAAGTGCTGACAACATGTTTTTCACATCGCTGATTTTATTTTGCAGGCATTCTCACCTCAAGCCGCAATACACACTGGTCTCGCTATCTTGCTTGCTGTATGTGCCTCTCTGAGTTTCTACGTGCGTATCCTTGTAACATACGGATGTATCAGACGGCCAAGAGGATAGAACCCAGCTCCGATCTACTTATAGACTTGGTCGGGTCGATCGAACACCTTCTTAGGCGCATAGAGATATACACACAGATCCCCCATACACCCGAGCTGGACGAGATGGTGGTTAAGATAATGGTTGAGTTGATTTACACACTCGCGCTGGTGACCAAAGGGCTGACGCAAGGACGATCGAGTGAGTCCAGTCTCGTTGACGTACCACCTTACTCAATGCAACGCAGCGAGATTCCTAAAAAAACGTTTTGGAGAGAAGGAAGTTGAGGCGGCACTACAAATGCTAGACCGACTCACACAAGATGAGGCCCGGATGACCGCAGCGCAGATTCTCAAAGTCGTCCACGCTCTCTTCGAGAATATGAACGTAGCCATGGGTGGTGAGCAAAAGTTGCTTAGCTTGTCATGCATCGTATGTTGATCATTCTTAACTTCAGACGGCCAGCCATCTGTCGACGGGGTCCGGGAAGCTCTCGGTACGTTATTTTGGTGACGACGAAGTAGTTTTTGTCTGATTGAGCGTTAGAAATCCTTCATAACATGACAAGCGAAATGGACAAGTCTAAACGTTAGTTAATTTCTAATGTGACCCTTGCCGACAAGAAGCACTGAGGTCGGTTGGCAGGTGCCAAGTTGCAGAGAAATATTAAAACTTGGCTCTCCCCCCCTGACCCATGGAAAAATTACCACCTTGCCTGCGGATTGCACCACGCAGGGACTGCGGCGTGGCTCATTCAAGGCAGAGCGTTCTCGGATTGGACTGGGGAAACATCCGGACCGAGTTCCCTTTTATGGCTACATGGGAAACGTGAGTTTCCTCTAGCGCTTATGCTTTCGCAGAGACTGATGTTTTATCCCTTTGGTAGCGGGAGCAGGGAAGAGTGTGCTTTGGTATGTTAATCTTTGAATATTTTTGTCATGAGAACCCACTGTGGCGGACAGTTCCACAATCATCAAGGAGATTGACACGATGCGAAAATGTGGGCTTGCATCACTTGCATTTTACTACCACGACTTCCGGGAGGATGAGAAGAAGAATCAGCGCGGGTTACTCTCATCTATGCTATTCCAACTCTGCGACCAGTCCAACTCATATTATGAAAGCCTTTCCACTTTCTATTCGGGACACCGCAACGGTGTGCAAAATCCCAGTGACGATGAGCTCGCTGGGTGTTTGAAGGACTTGTTGGGACTCCCGATGCAAGCTCCAGTCTATCTGATTATAGATGCCCTGGACGAATGTCCAGATCCATCTGCTTTGTCGTCCCCCCGCGAGAAAGTCCTAGAGCTTTTGGAAGACCTTGTCCACTCAAGATTCCCGGACCTGCGCATCTGCGTCACTAGTCGCCCCGAGGCTGACATCAAGCAAGTCCTCCAGCCTCTAACCTTCCGTGCCATTTCCATACACGATGAAAGCGGACAAATGCATGATATCGAGAACTATATCAAGTCAACCGTTAACTCGAATAGGAAAATGCGAAAATGGAAATATGAGCACAAGCAACTTGTCATTGACGCTCTGACAAAGCGAGCTGATGGGATGTAAGACACTAATACCTCATCTCATCACGACTCTCACTCATAGGTCTGCGTTAGGTTCAGGTGGGCGTATTGTCAGCTCGACTACCTCGGCGATTGCCTTCCAGGGCGTATCAGGCGTGCTCTGGACGACTTACCAGAGACACTTGATGGGACATATGAGCGCACGTTGCGGGAACTCAAGAGCACGAACTGGGAATTTGCCCGACGGCTGTTCCTATGTGTCGCGGGGGCTAAACGACCTCTCCGAGTTGAGGAACTGGCAGAATTTTTAGCATTCGATTTCAAGGCAGGACAAATACCGACATTCCACGAGGATTGGCGCCTGGAAGATCCGTTGGAAGCTGTGGTGTCTACATGCTCCACGTTGCTTGTCCTTGCCCATGCCGACGATTCCCGAATCATACAATTTTCGCACTACTCGGTCAAGGAGTTTTTAATGTCAACCCGCTTTGGCGAAAAACGTGACAACAACCATGACATAATTTCCCGCCGCTATTATATTTCCATGACATCCGCCCATACCGTCGTCGCGCAAGCGTGTTTTGGTATCTTACTGCACCTGGATCAGAACATCACCAGAAACAGCCTACGGACGTTTCCTCTCGCCGAATATGCTACCAAGTACTGGGTTGAGCATGTCCGGTTTGAGGGTGTGTCGGACAATGTAGAAGAAGGAATGAAACAGCTGCTCGACACAAGCAAGCCACATCTTGCAATTTGGATCTGGTTATGTATCCTAGAAGTTCCCAGGACGCAGACGCGACATAGACGAGCCAACAGGCCGTTGCCATCCATTGGAAGCCTCTTACACTATGCTGTTGAGCACCTCCAAGATGTGCATGCGCAGGGCTCCGGTGACAACTCAACTCTATTACAGCAAGGACGTGGGGAAGTCACACGTTTACTCATCGGACATGGCGCGGACGCGATAGCGCAGGAGGCCGATCTATGCACTCCGTTGCTTTTCGCGTTACTAAAGGGAATGGTAAATCTCACACGCTGGCTCGTCAGGCACGGTGCCGATGCGACGGCCCAGGATAAGGACGGGTGGACTCCGTTGCGTTCTGCAATGGAAACTGTGGACTTTGCACGATTGTTCGCCAGGCACTGCGCGGATGGTGGATCGACCCCATTGCTTTCCATGGTGCTGAAGGAAACCGTGGATTTTCTACGCAAATGGGTTGAACAGTTCCCGGACGTGAAAGCCCAGGATAACGATACGTTGACTCAGTTGCTTCCCGCATTGCAAGAGGGAAGCGTGAGTCTCGCGCGCTTGCTCGTCAAGTATGGTGCAGACGTGACAGCCCTGGATGATAACGGGTGGACTCCGTTGCATTGGGCAGTCGAGGCGGGAAACATGGGCCTTACATGCCTATTTATCGAGTACGGCGCGGATATGGAGGCCCTAGCCAACGACGGTTCGACCCCGTTGGGTCTCGCGATGGAAGCAGGAAGGGACGACCTTGTAGACTTTCTCGTTGATCATGCAGTGCACACCACAGCCCAGGTTGCCGAAGGGTCCACTTCGTTGAATTTGGCGATGCAGGAGGAAAGGATGGATCTTACACCCTTGCTCGCCGAACATGGCGCGGACGCTTCAGCCCAAGATGCCGAAGGGTCCACTTCGTTGCATTTGGCGGCACGGGAGGGAAATGCAGGTCTCGCGGTGGAGGCAGGAAGAGAGGATCTTGCACTCTTACTCGCCGATCCTTCCGTATACGCGACAGCACAAGACACCGGCCAGTTCACTACGTTGAATTTGGCGGTGCCGGAGGGGAGCATAGATCCCACTCAGGTTCGCTTGCCCGCCGAGCACGGCGCGGACGCAACAGCCCAGGACGCCGACAGGTCCACTCTGTTGCATTTGGCGGTGGAGGGGCAAGATGTGGACCTCGCACGCTCGCTCTTAGAGCACGGTGCGGACGTGACAGCCAAAGACAACTACGGTTTGACTCCGTTGCATTGGGCGGTGCAGGTGGGCAGCATTGATCTTGCACGCTTGTTCATCAGGCATGGCGCGTCCGCTACAGCTCAGGACGATGGTAGCTGGACTCCGTTGGATTTTGCGCTGGAGGGAGGAAGAGATGATCTCCTCGGCTTGCTCGTCGATCATGCCATGGGCGCGACAGCACAAGACGCTGACGAGTCGACTCAGTTGGATTTGGGGGTGCAGGAGGAAAGCGTGGAACTCACAAACTTGGCCACCGAATATGGCGCGAACGCGACAGCACAGGACGTGGTTGGGTCCACTCAAACTCAGGACGCCGACCGGGACACTCCGTTGCATTCAACGGTACAGGAGAGAAGCGCGGATCACACACACATGATCGTCAAGCATGACGTGGGTGCGACAACCCAGGACCCTGACGGGACCACTCCCTTGAATCCAGCGGTGTTGGAGGAAAGCGTGGGTATCAAACGCTTGCCCGCCGAACATGATACGGACGCGACAGCCCAAGGTGCCTCCGAGTCCACTCCATCGCATTTGGTGGTGAAGGAGGAAAGTGTGAATCACACACGTTTGTTTGTCGAGCATGGTGCAGAGGCAACAGTCCAAGACGCCGATGAGGCCGTCCCATTACATTCGTCGGCGCAGGAAGGAAGCACAGATTCCCCTCACTTTCCCGTCGAGAAAAGCGAGGACATGACAGCCCAGGATAAACCCGAGCTAACTCCATTGCACGCAGAGCATGGAGTACAGGACAACCAAGGTCGACTCCGTCGCGTCATGCATTCCTTCCTGGATGCACCCGAGGTGGTGTTGGTGGGACTATTATTCTATTGGATAGTTACACTCAAGTCATACTGTTACTGACACATCCTTCCATCATACGAAGACAGTACATTTCTTATTTGAGATGTTGATATTCATGTGGACCCACTAAACTACGGTATTTTTCCCTAAAAACCACGTTTGCGTCACAACACCAGGTTGTAAATGTACGAACATACCGGGGAGATAGGGGAATCAATGGCTACTAACGATATGGAAGGTTGGTGAAAGGGTGTAGGAGAGGGAGGGGTAATAAGATCGAGCATGAGGCCCCCGAAACAAAGGGAGGGTCATGGGGCGATACGAAATGAGGCATTGGAGTGGGGAAATACGATCGTCAATCTGCGCGTGGTCCCGCGGTCAGTAGTGGCGCTCATCTTACAACTCCAGTATAGATGGGAGTCTTGCTTCTGGGGTGGCCTTGGGAGGTGCTACCCCACCAGTCACATATCGAACCACGTCGTTCTCAGATACTGGCCTTGAGCCCATACTGAATATCTGTTTGACTTGAGCCCCGGAACCAGACGATAACTGTGTCTCCATCACCTTGAACTGGTCCTTCTCTAGTTGAGGACCCTCCTCGGGTGAATGAAACGATGACGCAGGGAGGAGGGGGCCCTCTGTGGTCTTGCTTTGCTCCGCCAGAAGGGGACGGTCCGTTTGTGACGGCGTCGGCGCCTCCTTCGTGCTGAATATCGGAAGACGCCGCGGCGGAAGTCTCATCTTCTTGAACTTGGCAACAGTAGCCTTGAGGGCAGGAATCTGTCTGCCAATAGCCCCAGCTACACGTTTCAGCCCGTAAGTGGTCGATGTGGGGTGTCCACGTCTGGAGGTGTCTCGAGGACCTAGTGCGTCTGCAGTCAGTGACCTCCGAAACAGGACCTGGTCAACCTTCACTTACTGTCCTCCTTCGTGACAGGTGCGGGGACCCGGCGTCGCGCAGGGGGGTAGTTTAAAATTATGACAGGCATTTCAAGATAACACAGAGACGGGAAGATCGCTGGAAGGGTAATAGTATACGTCTGCGCTGAGGGCCATGCGATATATGTGGCCCCGCGAAAAGCACCAAACATAGACGCAGGGAGAAAACGCCGATACCGCATGTACAAGGACCCGGAATGGACATTCCAAAGAGGTATTATTTGATATCGATATCGCAACAAAAAACCAAGCATCTGGATTATGAGATGAAATCAAGCACAAGAGATAATGGCAAGGTAGCCGTAGAGCGGTCTGGTGGGGTACTGCCCTCCTGTATTGCCAGTGGCTTAACCATTTACAGACGCTTGTTCTCATGAAATCTCACGGCATGCCGCTCCGAAGGGACAAAACGATGGGAGGTGAGAAGAACCCCAGCTTGCAATGCACCAGCATTGGCCCTGTCCTTGCCCCAGCCGTACTTGATGGGCCGACCATGGACCGTCTGTCCCCGAAGCTGGACGATGGCCGTCGCGGCGTGTCCGTGAGTATCCAACGCGACGAATGCAAAGTCACGATCTGCCTGCATGCGTATCTCCGACAAATATTCGATAGATGGGGTAGAGAGGGACGATGTCCACCTGTGCCAAGGGACGAGATTGCCAACGTGGGGTGGCATTATTTGATATCGACATCGTAAGAAAAACCAAGCATCTGGACGATGAGATGAGATCAAGCACAAGAGAAATGGCAAGGTAGCCGTGGAGCGGCCTGCTACTGTAAAGGATCCGCTCCGCTTCTGCTCCTAGGGGTTCTTCACTTTGACAATCCGCATCTTTCCGAGATTGACGCCTGGGCCTGGGCAAGATCCAAGTCTCATGACAGTCCTAATATCCCAATATAATAGCTCGTAACCAACTGAATATACTCCATATATTCGATAAAAGTGGTGATGAGAGGAAAGACAGATCTCTGTCACGCCTGCAGGAGCAGCGATACTAACACCAAGCAGCTTTGCGGAGTTGCAAAAATCACCCTATGATAACATTAACGAGGGGTGCTGTGAGTGCAATGTGAGAGATGGTAGCTCTACGGTCATGAAGGCTCAGGGAGCTCATTTAGGATACAGCACATGTATGCTGCGAAGGAAATTTGACATAACGTGGGCTTCGAGAAAACTGATTTATGGACAAGACAAAATGTTTTCAAGCAGGAGAGAAGTCAAAATGTAATAATAGGTTGACGGCTTCCGGTAAAGCTTGAGCTTGAACAGCGGCCGCCGTTGAAACGTTGCACAGTCGGGGAGTAAAATTCATTGGGAGAAAGCCAGGAACACGCCATAACCAAATGGGGTACCGTGACAGTATTAGTTTCGTTCTATGCGCGGGATGAATGTGGGTATGGCATCGATGTGCGATGGGATTGGATTACTGTATGCTGAGCTGGGATTGGCTACGAACGAAGACAATGTGCGATGTGGCGATCACCTTATTTGGCGCAACACGGAAACAATCGTCACAGAAATAAGTCATGAGATAACCGAAACAACGTAAGTTGAACATCATGGGCGGGGTCATAAAAAGTTGTAACATGTCTATTCGGTCGCGGTCAAACAAAACGAGAGGCAAGGTCCCCCAACGATGTATATAATTATAGATATTACTTTTATTAAAAGTGGGTAAAATAGTCGGTTCATCCTACAACCGTAGTCTTCACTTTTTTTTTCTTTCTGCTTTCTGAGATTTTCACAAGGGGGGAAGGACAGCCCGAGGACTCGGAGGGAATGCGATCGTCTCGGGAAACAATTCTCTAGGTATCAGACAGTGGCGAGAAAGAAAGGGGACGGAAGGGGCAATGTGGGGACCTAACAGGCGCCTCAGGCTGGCTTTCTGATGCGTGATGCGTGTGTGGGTGAGACTGAACGTAATGAACGCCTAATCTTTGTAATCTGGGGCCCGCGGAGTCGGATGTAGCTGAACTGAACACGTGAGTCAAAGAGCCGTATTGCTGCTACTTACCGTGCAATCATGAGCGCGCGCAAACACCCCCCACCTCACGCTGCCACCGATTCGGATCTACCGATCTCCGGCTGCGACGACGAGCCGGGCAGATGCGTACCGCCCGCGCTACCCGGGGGCTGCAGCACGCCCTGCGGCCGAAGGGTCCACTCCAACTCAGGAAGTCGACCAGGACACTCCGTTGCATTCAGCGGCGGTGCAGGAGAAATGTGTGGATCACACACACATGACCATTAAGCATGACGCGGATGTGACAACCGACTGGCAGGACCCTGAGGGGACCACTCCCTTGAATCCAGCGGTACAGGAGTAAAGCGCGTGTATCAAACGCTTCAGTGGCTCCACTGGCTCGCCGAACATGTGCGGACGTGACAGCCCAAGACGCCTCCGAGTCCACTCCAATGACACCATCGCATTCAGTGGTGCAGGAGGAAAACGTGGATCGCACACGTTTGCTTGTCGAGCAAGGTGCAGACGCAACAGTCCAAGACGCCGACTCGGACGAGGCCATCCTATTACATTCGTCGGTGCAGGGAGGAAGGACACATCCCGCGCACCTTCCCATCGGGGAAAGTGAGGACATGACAGCCCCGAACAAACCTGAGCCGACTCCATTGCTGCTACTGACACATTCCATCTATCATACAAAGACAGCACATTTTTTATTTGAGATGTTGGTATTCATATGGACCCGCCAAACTATTTTATTTTTCCCCAAAGACCACGTTTGCATCCCAACACCAGGTTGTAGTGTACGAACATACCGGGGAGATGGGGAATCAATTGCAGTGGCTCCTAAGGGCATGAAAGGTTGGTGAAAGGGTGTGGAAGAGGGAGAGGCGGTAAGATCGAGCATAAGGTCCCCAAATAAAGGGTCATGAGGCGATACGAAATGAGGCATTGGAGTGGGAAAGTACGATGGTCAATGTGCGCGTAGTCTCGCGGTCAGTAGTAGCGCTCATCTTACAACTCTACAATTCAAGTATAGATGGGGGTCTTGCTTCAGGGGTGGCCTTAGGAGGACGTCGGGCCACGTCGTCCTCAGATACAGGCCCTGAGCCCATATTGAACATCTGTTTGACTTCAATTGAGCCTCGGACCCAGACGACAACTGTGCCTGCATCACCTCGAACCGGTCCGTCTGTGACGGCATCGCCTCCTTCGTGCTGAATATCGGAAGACGCCGCATTGGAAGGGGCAGCCTCATCTTCTTGAACTTGGCAACAGTAGCCTTGAGTGCAGAGATCTGTTTGCCGATGGCCCCAGCTATACGTTTCAGCCCGTAAGGGCCCGATGTGGGGTCACGTCTGGAGGTGTTTCGAGGAACTAGTGCGTCTGCAGTCAGTGACCTGCGAAACAGGATCCGGCCAACCTTCACTCACTGTCCTCCTTTGTGGCAGGCGTAGGGACCCGGCGTCGCCGCGCAGGAGGGTAGTTTGAATTTATGAGCATTTCCTAGTGATAGGAGGTAACTTGAACGCAGAGGCTGAAAAATCCAATCGCTCGAAGGGCAATTGCTAATTTGCTATGGACCATGTTATATACGCGTCCCGCACGCAAGGCACCAAGAATAGACGCAGGGAGACAATGTCGATACCGCATGTACAAGGACACGGAATGAACATTCCAAAGAGGTCGTGGGGATCAAGCGCAAGAGCAACCACCTTTTCGTTCCATGAACCCTAGTTGCATGAGGCATTTCTCGGCTCCTTTTTTTTTCCCCAGATCTTCTCTCCGATCAGTCAGGCAAGGTTTTCATATTCTCCCCCTTATCCACTTATATGCGCGGCGATGCACCGGCATTTCCCCGAATCCTTATCCCTTATCCCTTTAGAGCTTGACCCCGCTAAAACAAGCCTGGACACAGATGGGAGTGGACAGATACAGATGGGTCAATGTGGCGCCAAACACCTGGTATCGAGGTCAATCGAGATCCAAGTCCAGCTCTCATGTCAATCTACCAAAGAGAAATACCTGCGTCCTCCATAAAACCAATTACTAAACCATCACCTTATTTGGCGCAACAGGGGGAAGGACAGTCCGAGGACGAGGAGGAGGGATCGCGATCGTCTCGGAAAACAATCCTCTAGGTATCAGAGTAATCAGACAGTGACAGTGGCGCGAATGAAAGGAGACGGAAGGGGCAATGTGGAGGAGACTCGATACACGAACGACCTAACAGGCGCCTCAGGCCGATTTTAGCGACGTGTTTTCTGATGATGATGAAGAGCACGTGTGGGACTGTTCGCCTAATCTGGGGGCTGCGGAGTCGAACACCGTGAGTCAAGAGCGCTCGCTCACACGTATTGCGTATTGCCGCTTTGGTTGTCCCATTTTAGAAGTTCGTACACTGTCCAACCTTTCAGGACTTGCGTGACGAATATTCAGTGTTCAGGCTCGGCCTTGGATACATCCAACTCCCTCTGTGGGTCCGGCTTACTGGTTCTCTCCGTCTCACCGTGACCTCGATTGTTAGAACCCAGTCACGATACTTCTGGTCACGATACTTCACTTCGTGTACACGTGACTTGGGACCCCTTCGCGTCGTATGTACGCGCGTCCCCCTTTTCCCTCAGTTCACATGTGTTACAGTGACTGAGGGATCACGTCTAGGCTTTAACAGGTTATGGGCCTCGTCTTTTGAAGCCTAACGTTCCCCAACTTTACTGCTGCTGTCTCTTGTGTCTCCACCTGGTCTTTCCGCCCGGTCGTCTATCGTCTAATTGGTCTTCCCACCTATCACATTGTCACACGTCTTTCCAAGACGACGCTTGTTGGCCCTTGGCTCCTCACTCTTTCTACCTGGCTGCCTGGGGCTTCTACCGCCCATTTTACCTAACGACTGCCCATACTCCTCTCTATCCACAGACTCCCGTCGCCTTCTCACTCGCGTGGCACATCCTTGCCACATTTCTGCCATTCAGCTTGCTGCGTGCATTTGGGGTATGGTAGTCTGGCGATACGCTTTGACCAAATCTCCCTCGCCCAGTGGTCTGGACATTGGTTGGCGCAGATCTGGCCTTACTTTACCTACTCACCTACAACACTTCCTTCATTTGTAGCCTCATTCTCTTACGCTTTCCACTATGTGTTTTGAACATTACATACTACATTTGGGCATTGCTTTTCACATCCTATCACGAGCAGCCAACAAGTTAGTGTAGTTTTTAGCTGCTTTCCTGAGCTGTATTACATGCAAGATTACATGGCGCAGTTGGCCGTATTTTATCTCTATTCAATTCACAATTCACAAGACGATAACGTACATGGACCACTCCAAGACGTAGGGCGGAAGATTCGGCTGGTAGCTCCCAACTTCCTCTATCTGCGCCCTGTTACGGTTTCTTACTATGGCAAAAGTGGGTCCCTTCCAGGAATGGAAATTTACTGTGAAAAGTAGTCCTTTGTGTCCTTGATTGTGCCATATCTGTTCCGGCAAATGGCCTCATTGATAGCACATATATGGTGCTGCGAGCCTGAGAGAGTTGGTGTAGCAGCTGACATGAGCTGATTCTACTAATTCTAGGTTGAAAGATAAGGCCAAAATCTTCCCAGCGGGATAGTTAGACTGATATCATGACCATGTCATTCTTTTCGGAATCTGCCTTGACATTGCGGATGCCACACCCGAGTTTCACTGCTACCGGTCATATGCATCACCACCTGTCAACATTCAAATTCGCTCCGGGCCAGATGTGGGAATTATAGCAACAGATAGTTGGCTAAACTCCCCAACAGCACACACGGGACCTACAATAACACAGTGCCATCATCATCAGTTGTTACAAGTATATACGCACAGTAACTAATTGCTGTAAAAATTTCGACGTGATCCTTGGATGTCGTGCATCATTCCACGGAAGAGGTCATGGGCCCCATACGGTGTGGTCACTTCGACAGTTGGATCTTGATCTGATGACCGTCCCAACAACCCACCTCTCTCTCCACGACGTTGACACTGCCGCCCATGCTCGCCCCGGAATCTGGCCCGAGATAGCCGGTTTTCCTGTGCTGCCAATCACTGTCACGAATGACACACCCACCGACGTGAGTGGCAACAATAGGGTACACCTGCTCATTGCACTTTCTCGCCTCTTGCGCTTTCTAGCGTACGTGAAACAAGGTCTTCCTGACGCGCAAGCCACATCCCAAATGCTGGTGTGCGTAGCCAGTGTTCGTAGAACTCGCGCTGTTTTGTATTTGATTTGAAGGGCAATACCGCCCCGGTCTTGAGCAAAGCAAAGAAAATTGCATTGTTGAAGGACCTGAGGCGCGAGCCTGCGCTTGTCTCGGAAGATCGGGGGATCAGAGTGCTCAAATAACGGTTAAGGGGAGCCAGTAATGCGGCCGAACGGGAAGAAAAGTGACGGCGGAGGTTGAAAGACGCTTCCGCCACTGGGACGAAACACAGTCAGGGGGATCATCGCACAGCAACATGTGGGGTGTCAACTCACACGTTTTCGCATTCCCACTTCCTGCTGTGGATCCCAAAGTCTGAAGGAGTTGGCGGTCCTTGGACGTATACCGTTTGTGTGTCTTTGTCCCCCATCCAGGTGACGGCCCAGGACCAGCGAAACGGGTTGGGGCGTTTGGGGACTTCCCGCCGAGGGTGAGGACATGCGTTCAATGGCTTCACGTTTTCTCAAAGAATGTGTTCGTGACTCCAAGTAGTAGGCCGGCTTTTGGAGCCATTTCGTTCACCAATGCCGCGTACTCCTTATCGTGAGTTGTGAAATAAGTCCCCCACCCATGGAATCTGTGAAATGGTGAAATGTTTAAGGCACCCTGGGATGTTTGAAGAAAGTCTCTCATGGGTCGGACAATATCGCGGAGCCACCATATCGTATTGCTTGTCCATGTAGGGGACTGCCCGAAGATAATGATCCGCTCACACAATACGAGGCACTCCCATATAGATCAAAGATGGGACAATGAAGCCTCAAATATGTGAATCATACTCGGTATAGCAAGCGGAGGTGAACAGGCAAGGAGCTTGCACCATAATTAGGACACAGAATGTTCGGATGGAAACGAGTTGTCAGAACGTACGTGCCAATCTTGGTCCGTTTGTGTCTGTGGGGCCCGCTGCCCAGTTGCTGCGAATCCAGGTCTTGGGGAAGCTCCACACGAAGGACAGTTCCAAGGAAGCCGAGCTCAATTGTAACACCAGGAACTGGTGGGAGTCTACACCCCGTAGAGAAGTTACACTAGTGCGTACTTTCGACACGTTGAAACACACCACTTGGGCTATATTATGCGATGCAACCCCCAATATAGGTTCACCATGAGTGTGATAGAGGGGCTCCAGCTGGTTGAGCAAGGCACAGAATAGTGCTGGATATGGATTGTGTGTCAGGACCACGATACACCTCTGGGACAACAGAAGTGAGAAGACGCAGCCGTACGATCGGTGGCAATACCTGAGAGTACCCGCGTTTGGAAGTGTTTCTTTTCTCTTGATTGAAGTACGAAAAGCTGCAAACAAAGTCGTCCGGAGACAGCGCATGTCGGGTATCAAAGAGAGAAGGGCCTCCTTGGTTCGCCATCGGAATCTGTTCTCGAATACGAAAGGAATGTGTCTCGGAACCTTCTTTGAATAATGTCGAGTCTGGAAATGCTGAGAAGGCACTAGTTCAAGTTCTACTTCAATAGGTACACGGCGAATAGTGAAAACGACGGACATGTTCTCAGTTTCGAACGGGTACAACGGCAACGGTGGGAATATGCAGCTTGATGAGGGCCCCAGTTCGAGGTCGAATTCGACTGAAGAATGCAATGGATAAGCATGCAGAGTGAAAGGCTAGATTAACAAGCGGAAATTGCCTATGGCTAACCCCAACACTCAGCGGCGCAGGCGCTCTAAATTTGCAACTTCAAACGTGGTCCCTTGGATGGTCGGAAAGAAAGCCGGGCCTCCTCGTTTCGGGGATCTCAAAGGAAGCGTCCTCGTGCGAGATAAGCTAACATTGATTTGTCCCAGATCGGGAAGGGAAGGCTCGATTCAAGTTCAAGTCCGGAGAGGAAGAGGTGACATGGTGGAGATCGAGGGCTCTCCGTACGTCGATATGTGCGCCTGCTTGTCGGTTATCCTCTGGAACAGCAGGGTATATTAGGACGCTACCAGAGGGCCCAGCGTCAGCGTCGGCGCTTTTTTCCATGCAGTGTCCGTCACTGGCACGGACAACACAGCAGTCAGCGTGTTGGCGGTTAGCAAAAAAAGACCAGCAATCAACCAGCCAATCAGGGCTCATCACCGGGATTTGTTTTACCAGTTTCCGGGCCGGTCAATTCACATCGCACATCGCACGACGCACATCGTCTTCGTAGCCAATCCTACTGTAGTATCATACGGTAATCCAATCCCACATTCATCCCGCGCATAGAAACGGTAGCCCATTTGGTTATAGCGTGTTCCTAGCTTTTTCCCAATGAATTTTCACTCTTGGTTGTGTGGCGTTTCAACGGCGGCAGTTTTTCAAGCTTACCGGAAGCGGCCGTCAAGGTATTATTGAATTTTGACTTCTCTCCTGCTTGAAAACATTTTGTCTTGTTGGTTGCCCATAAATCAGTTTTCTCGAAACCCATGTCAGCTGCTATATAACACTATCATGACATCACCCCTCCGCAATATTGTCCCCCCCCCACAGTCTGATCAACCATGTCCATCAGCCTGGGCGCGCTCCGTTGACCACGACCACGGCGCCGTCTATTGATTACAGTGTGCTGTGCGTTCTCGCACACACCATTTTTGACTTGGCGGCTGTGGGACGCTGTTCTCGTACCGCATGGCACCGGCATCTTTTGTTCGCGGAAGCGATCGTTGCTGGAGGTGATGAGAGCGAGTGTGTTGCCGCCGTAGCACATTCTGCTCTCGGTCGTTATTTGGTGTATGTCATGGGTTTTCACGCGTCGAACAGGGTCTACTGTATCACGCAACACTTCCATATCAAAACTGCTGCACAGGTGGTGAGTCAGCACTACAAGTTTATTGGTTTTGTTTCTGTCTGTCCCCTTTTCTCTCTCTCATGAACTTGGGGTGAACATGGGCGATGTTTGTTGAGAAATCTAATGAATATGTGGAGACCTGTCCTCACTAAATCCCCGGACATGTTTTTGAGTGATACTCGATATTCTACAGGTAAAAAATACCTTTAATCCAAATAATATAAAAGACGAGGAAAAGGCCGTCAGCATATAAAAACAACAATGGTACAAAACATGGGTTATACATGTGTACCCCGCTCATATGACACAGATTTTTTCTATCGATCTCCGGCTGCGATGACGAGCCCGGCAGATGCGTAGCACAGTGGGCGGCAAGGCTCACGAACAACACAGGGCAGCTGCCCACGATCAGGGAAATTCCATAAAATCCAAGCGTAGCCTGTATGATGGGTCCTATCAGTGGTCGCGTGTCGCGTGACTAATAGTAAAGCAATCGGCGCTTACCAACAGAGTACATGGGATGAGGTGCCAGCTCAAACACGCTATCAAAGACAAGTGCGCCACGTTGAAAGAAACAATCGCCCGTGGCTACCGCCCGCGCTACCGGGGGGCTGCAGCACGGCCTGTGGCCGAAGGGTCCACTCCAACTCAGGAGGTCGACTGGGACACTCCGTTGCATTCAGCGGCGGTGCAGGAGAAATGTGTGGATCACACACTCATGACCATCACTGGCAAGCATGACGCGGATGCGACAACACTGGCACAAGACCCTGAGGGGGCCACTCCCTTGAATCCAGCGGTGCTGGAGGAAAGCGTGTGTATCAAATGATTCAGCTGCCAGCCGAACATGATGCGGACGCGACAGCCCAAGATACCTCCGAGTCCACTCCAATGATCCTATCGCATTCTGTGGTGCAGGAGGAAAGCGTGGATCACACACGTTTGCTTGTCGAGCATGGCACAGACGCAACAGTCCCAGACGCCGATGAGGCCATCCCGTTGCATTCGTCGGCGCAGGAAGGAAGCACAGTATTTGTGTACTTTCCCATCGAGAAAAGCGAGGACAAAACAGCCTAGGATAAACCTGAGCTGACTCCATTGCACGCAGAGCATGAGCACAGGACAACCAAGGTCGACTCCGCCGCGTCATGCATCCCTTCCTGGATGCACCCGAGATGGTATTAGTAGGACTATTATTCTATTGGATAGTTACACACAAGTCATACTGCTACTGACACATCCTTCCATCATACGAAGACAGTACATTTCTTATTTGAGATGTTGATATTCATATGGACCTACTAAACTACGGTATTTTTCCCTAAACACTACCGTGCATCCCAACACCAAGTTGTAAATGTACGAACATACCGGGGAGGTGGAGGAATCAATGGCTTCTAGGGGCATGGAAGGTTGGTGAAAGGGTGTAGAAGAGGGAGAGGTAGCAAGATCGAGCATAAGGCCCCCTAAACAAAGGGAGAGTCATGGCAGTGAAGTATTACGAAATGGGGCATTGGAGTGGGGAAGTACGATGGTCAATGTGCGCGTGGTGCAGCGGTCAGTAGCGGCGCTCATCTTACAACTCCAGTATAGATGGGTGTCTTGCTTCTGGGGTGGCCTTAGGAGGTGCTACATCACCATGTCGGACCACGCTGTTCTCAGATACGGGCCCTGAGCCCATCTGTTTGACTCGAGCCTCAGCCTGAGGCCCAGACGATAACTGTGTCTCCATCACCTTGAACTGGTCCTTCTCCAGTTGAGGGCCCTCATCGGGTGAATGAAACGATGCCGCAGGGAGGAGAGGGCCCTCTGTGGTCTTGCTTTGCTCCGCCAGAAGGGGACGGTCCGTCTGTGACGGCGTCGCCGCTTCGTTCCTGCTGAATATAGGAAGACGCCGCAGCGGAAGTCTCATCTTCTTGAATTTGGCAACTGTAGCCTTGAGTGCAGAAATCTGTTTGCCGATGGCCCCAGCTACACGTTTCAGCCCGTAAGGGGTCGATGTGGGGTGTTCACGTCGGGAGGTGTCTCGAGGGCCTGGTGCGTCTGCAGTCAGTGACCTCCGAGACAGGACCTGGCCAACCTTCACTTACTGTCCGTGACAGGCGCCGCGGGGACCCGGCGTCGCGCAGGGGGGTAGTTTGAAATTATGACGGGCATTTCCTACTAGTGGAAGATAACTCAGAGACTGAAATATCGCTCAAAGGGCAATGGTGAACTGTGATAAGGGCCATGTTATATATGCGTCCCGCGAAAGGCACCAAGCATAGCCGCAGGGAGAAAAAACGTCGATACCGCGTGCACAAGGACTCGGAATGGACATCCCGAAGAGGTATTATTTGATATCGATATCGTAACAAAACCATGAAGGTGAGATCAAGTACAAGAGAAAATGGCAAGGTAGCCGTAGCGGCCTGGGGTGTGAAGGTGGTCCCCAGGGCAGGGTTCCTGACATCCTGACTCTGAGTCGGACATTCATTCAGCTCGAGATTGACGCCTGGGCGAGATCCGGGTCTCGTGACCACATTCCAATGAAATTAATTCATGAAACCCCACTGGCAGTTGCTCCCATTTCCCCCACGTTGTCTATACCTTTCTCGCCCCCTTTTTTTTTCTCAGCTCTTTCGATCAGTCGGCGAGGTTGTATTAGTATCCCTTTTCCCACTTCTCGGCTCCTTTTTTCTCAGCTCTTCTGCTCAGTCAGGCGAGGTTTTCATATGGTCATGAAAGCCCAGTATGGCTCGTTTTGGACCTAGCGCATATATGCTGCAGGAGACTTTGATGTAACAGCTGAGATGAACTGATCCTAGATTCAAAACGAAGGCCAAAATCTTCCCAGCGGGAATGATGGGAGCGCTATGATTCTTATACAAGATACCTTCTCTTCTCTTCTCTGTACAACAGCGGTCATTCTCTCCGACGGGTAGAATTCTGTCCCCCCCAACGCCTAACGCTATTGCACAGCCCGACCTCGCCCCTACCCCTTTCGAGAAGCCTAATAGTGCTCTCCTTGGGATGACACATGAGGACTTCCTTTTGCGTCCTCTTGTAACACTATCACGACCTGACCCCTCCACAATACTGTCCCCCCAGCAGTCTGATCAACCATGTCCGTCAGCCCAGGCGCGCCTACGGAGGCGATCGTTGCTGGAGAGTCAGGAGTATCCGATCATGCAATGACAACAGATTCTGCGCTCCTGCGCTCAGTCGTTATCTGGTTACTTTGTGTGTCAGGGGTTTTCACGTCGATTTCCAAGCTGCTGCACAGATGGTGGGTCAACTTAGTCGGTTTTATTTCTGTCTGTCCCCTTTTCTCTCTCTCATGAACTCTAAGGTACATATAGACAATCTTTTTGGGGAAAAGCTGGTGGAAGACAAGTAGGGCAAGGATATGTGTAGACCAGTCCTCACTATCACTAAGATCCCCGAACATGTTTTCGAGTGATACCCGATACTCTACAAGTAAAAAATACCTTTAATCCAAATAATAAAAAAGACGAGAAGGCCGCCAGCATATAAAAACAACAAATGGTACAAAACGTGGGTTATACAGGTGTACCCCGCTCGTATGACACAGGGCTTTTGAATTGGGTTTCCATCCATACTTACCGTACAATCATGAGCGCACACAAACGCCCCCCCACCTCACGCTGCCACCGATTCGGATCTATCAATCTCCGGCTGCGACGACGAACCGGGAAGACGCGTACCGCTACTGGGGGGCTCTAGCACGGCCTGGCCTTCCTTGTCGCCGAGGACGGGAGCGCCGTCGGATCCCGGGGCGATCTTGAGCATCTCGCGGACGAAGGACGTGCCCCAGAACACGGCGCTGAACTTTTCCACGTACTTGAACAACTTGCGGTGGTTCTCCGCGCGGACCTCGGCGGGCATCGTCACCGCTTCGTGGATCGCGTCCGCCACCTGCTGGCTGTCCCACGGGTTGACGACGATCGAGCCGTTCAGCGATTGGGCCGCGCCCGCGAACTCGGAGAGGATCATCACGCCTTGGCGGTCTTGTTGACATGCGATGTACTCGTATGACACCTGATTTCCACCGGGTTTAGTGCGTGGGTCGGGGGATCGGCGAGAGAAGACAGATCGACGTCACTCACTAAGTTCATGCCGTCGCGAGTACTAGTCACCAAGCAGACGTCGCTGACCGCGTACAGCGCGCACAGTTCGTCGAACGCCAGGCTCTTATGCATGAAGTGTATCGGCATAAACTCAACGGTGCCGAAACGTCCGTTGATACGACCAACGAGCTCGTTTACAGTTGCGCGCAAATTCTGGTACTCCTCGACGTCCTGTCGAGAGGGCACGGCGAGTTGCACAAGGACGACCTTTCCAATCCACTCCGGGTGTTGGGTGAGGAAGAGTTCAAGTGCGTGGAGCTTCTGAGGAACGCCCTTGATATAGTCAAGTCGGTCGACACCGACGATGACCTTGACGCCGTTGAAACGTTGCTCAAGGGCAGTGATACGCTTCTGAACGGACTCTTTCTCCAGGTTCTACGAGTGAAAAAAAAAATCCAGTAAGCGAAACGCAACGATGGACGTAGCAAAAGAAGACACGCACCCTTATAAAAGAACTCGGGTCAATTCCAATCGGGAAAGTTCCAACATGGGCAAGCCGACCCTCAAACTCGACGCCATTGGGCATGGTAGGAAGCGAGAGAATGCGGGTGCAGGAAGAGAGGAAGTGACGGGCATAATCGTAGGTGTGGAAACCGAGTAGATCCGAATAGAGCACACCGAGGAGAATTTCTCGACGAACGGGCAAAATCCTGAAAGCAAAATGTCAGACAAGCAAAAAAAAACAATCAAAAAAGGGAGACGCGTGCGTCAGTCGGTGGAGCGGCGCCTCCGCGGGCGCCTACGCGGTAGGTCAAGAAATAACACCGACCTGTATATCTCGCTCGAAGGGAATGGGGTATGTAGGAAGAAGCCGATCTTGACGCCCTTGACCGTTTCGCGTCCGTCGAGGGGGAAATCTTCCGACTCGATCCCCTCCGTGATATTCGCGAGCTCGTTGGCTGTGAATTCACGCCTGCCTTCCGGGCCAGTGAGGAGGCCGCGCAGGAGCATCGGGAGGAGCATGAGGTGGTAGTCTTGCACCCAAACCATCGAGTTTTCGCGAACCTGTTGGCGGATGACCTCCGCGAAGCGCATATTGGCGATGCGGTAGGCGAGCCAGTTCTCCTCGTCGAAGTTCATTTCGCCGGGATGGTAATGGAAGAGGGGCCAGAGGATGGAGTTTGAAAAGCCGTTGTAGTGGCGGTCTGCGACGTCGTCATCGAGGTATACAGCCTGACAAGAGTACTCCTCCATCAGACGCTTGTCGACTATGGGCCTGTCCTTGGGCGGGATGTAGAAGCCTGTCCAACCGATCCAAGTGAAACTCATGGACTTTTTCGTGCCGGAGAGGGCGGAGACGAGGCCGCCAGAGGACATTTTGAAGTGGTATTCGCCTTGGGCATCTTTTGTGATTGTAATTGGAAGACGGTTGGAGACCACGATGAGATGTTGTTCTGGAGGTGCTAGAGGACTGGGAGAGGCGGGATGGTCAATTGGTTGTGTAGACATGATGAATGGAGGGGTGAATGAGGGTGAATGGACAAGGCAGATGTGGGGTGGATTAAGTAGTTGCGCTGGCAAAGATTATCGGACAGATGTCAACAGTTGGTGAACTCATGGAATTTTAGATGGAGCCCGCGGTTGACGTCAATCGTCACTGGTCCGTAGACGCGGTCACGTTCATCATCCCGCGCTTCCACTCACTCGCTCCACTTGCTCTCTAGAGCTCTCTGGTCCCCATCAATAATGATACAGTGGTCATCGTCGCCCGTTGGGTTCACGATGGCCAATCTGACAAACACAAGAACTCCCGTCCCGATGAAGATCCGTTCAATCTGTTCCGACATCCAAATCGGGCACACATTCAAGAAATCTGCATGCTCAGCGCCGAGAGCACTGCTGGCACCGACACCTTACGTACTAACTTTCCGCTGTCTTTGTCGCTCCTAAGCTCTTAATCCGGCAGTCCCCTCTACGTTTCTCAAACATCAATCCCAGTTAGTCACCCTTTCGATCAAGAGAATAGCCAGTATATATTTTTCAGCGACAGTGAACAGTGAAGATACATAGCCGATGCAGCAATCAGTCGAAGAGACCGAGGCCCTGGCGTAACGAAAAGTCAGCACCAAGTAAACAAACAAAACAGCTTTAGGGAGACTGACCATGTCTTCGTCCGAGTCTTCATTTTCTTCCTCCTTCTCCTCAGCTTTAGCAGGAGCAGCGTCCGCGGCGGATGCGGCGGCAGCGGGAGCAGCAGCAGCAGCGAATGCTTCCGGATTCGCGAGGTATTCTTTGACCTGGAAGAAGATTGAGGACCGTTAGGAAGAATCGAAGTTGACAGACTACCTTCTCTGCACCCTCGAACGTGTAATCCGTCATGAGTGAAATTGCAATCAAGTTCTTGTAAGCGTTCACGAGAGAGTGCGTAACCGACACGAGCGTCGGATAGTTGAGGGCCAGTGAGATGGCCGCTACCGTCTTAACACCCGTCAAGAACCGATCGACAAGCTCGTCCGTGGTCACGTCAAGAACATCAGGAGGAAACACGTTCCCTTGATCGTAGATCTGCACGACCGCCATTCCGTATGTGAACGGTGAGATGTTCAGCATGTTCAGCAGTGTCGCCTCTGACGGCCCCACGCGCGTGCCGGCTGTAACGACCTGCACGTCCGATACGATTTCGATGGTGCCACGAGCAATCTTGGTCGGGATACCAAGTGCCTGGAAGAAGGATGTCTTTCCTGGCTCCATACCCGTGTTGCCAGCCGGCACATGGACATTCCTGGGCGCCAAAGCTCCTGCACGTGCGGGGGCGGCCACCTTGTTGGCTGTGATGACCTCTCGAATCTCAGCAAGGTCGTCAGAGGTAAAAACGAAGCCGATGTTGCCACGGACGTGCGGGAGGAGACGTTCGAGTTGCGGATATTCGCCAACAATGGAGCGAAGAGCACGTCGGACCATAGTGTTTTTACCCATCAGGACGATGCCCTTACCGCGGAGGGCGACACGAATCTGGTGCATTTGGTTGGAACCAACGTTGTCGACATTGACAATGAAGATGGAGGCTGGAAACGGATCGGTACAAGGTGGGAGAGCAAACGAGACAACGCACGGTATTTAACGATGAGCTGCTTGAGCTTCTCAAAATAGAGCTCCTTCTGAGCACGAGTAGCACCCATATTTTATGCAGAGAGGTGCTTAAAAATAACCTTGTAAACAATGCATCGATATATGAGCAGAAAAGACTCACTAAGATGAGTGGGGTCTATGAATACAGAGATGCGATGTCTTACGAATACTAGGAATACCAAGTGCCTCCCTATTGACCTCTAAAAAGTGTACGCATTATTGTTAGGAGTTGGATCTCAAGGTGTAAATAAAGCCATAAACTTACCTGCGTGCCAATGGATTTTTCAAGGCAGACGGTGTTGAGGTGGGGTGTCGGATGAAGGGTCAATCGATTCGATTTGTCTATCGGTTGACTGAGATTAGAGTTAAGGTTCAACAGTCGGTGAATACCGGATTTAGGTCTCCGCTAAGGCCAGTCGCGTTCACCAGTCGGTCACTTTGGACAGGCTCCAGCAAAGCACGTCGAGTCGTTGGGCCGCACGTTCGTTATTCTCTCGGACACGCGTAAAGTCGCGATGGAATGTTGCGATGTTCCCTTCTACGACTCCCCAGACCGAGTCATGTATTCCGACTCTTGTGCGTATCTCGTCCTGCCTGCTCTTTCGTCCGCAATACTCACAGCATCATAGCACTAACACCACGATCCCGAATGATGTTCGAGAGACGTCATCTGGTTTTTCCGGAGTTATAGCGCGAAGCGGGGACAATACTCCGCTAGCTATTCCACAATGTGACTCACCGTCTCAAACATTGGGCGAACGACGGCCTCTACCCTCCGCTTCTGTTCCTGCAATCCGGATCCTCTGCCGTATATTCTCGGCCTCAAATCTTGCGCGAAACACTCCGGAGATATATTCTCCACGCGTCCTCCGCCAGCTCTATCTCGGTGCGCACGCGCGAGGGATGTTGGGCGACCTTAGTGGACCACAATTTAGTGCTATCATAGCTCTTTACGGCACACTCTCTGCCATGGATCCTCCAAGTCAATTCAAAAGCCCACTCGCCCAACACATAGACAAGAGGGATCCTCGGGCCTGGTGGGGCTTCATATTCCAGATGGTGCGAGATAAACAGCGAGTCACCGGGGTCCTCAAGGAGTGCGACTTATATTGGTTGATGAGAGCAAAGGCGTCGAAAGTTCCCCTGGCCTATTTGGATGTGAATGTATATGCTGGCGATGGTGGTGGGTTCCCATCTATCTCTTGTGAGAGCTAAATTGATAATTGTGTAGATCCAGACCCCATTCTGATGGCCGCACGAGAGCGGTACCTTACCATGAATGTCAACTCCGTCTCTCAGGATGATCATGTACCCTATTTGAAAGCTTTGCTTTCTGTGAAGAAGCAGGATGCAGTGGTAGAAGCCGTAGCGTGGCTTTGTTACTTGATGAAACGGGACATCTACTGCACGCCCAGCTTACTCGGGGTCTTCTGGGATGTTGTGTTGGATGCAGACAAAGCCCTGCCAGATCCCATCAAGGAGAGGATTATAGGCGTCATATCGCAGCGCCTTACATTGCCCGTAGACTTCTCCGAGGAAGCTCGCATCCGCTTTACCTCACTACCCCCAGCACCAGAAACGGATACTCCAGAGAAACACCCTTCCTTTTGTCTCACTGCATCCGACCTGGCGCGCCAAGTTGTACGCATCCTCTTTCCACGCGTCACCCCTTCTCTGTCCGGTTCTGCCTCCCAAGTTGCGATCCAGGAATGGGCCTACGCTGAGACCCAGCGCATGTTTTCACCATCCTCGCGGATAGAGTTTCGCTGGCGGAATCTTGTGTACCTTGCCCTCGCCAACACGCGTTCTTCACTACACTCATTATCCACTGCGCCTACCCTCCAGACCATCGATAACCATCACCCGTCGGCTGTGGACTTCAGGATCGTCGCGGTCATCGCCCTTGTCGAGCGGGTCACCACTGTATTGGGCGTGTCTCCTGACTTACATGGCCTTATCCGTGCATTGTGGGCGTCCTGGGTCGACATTGCAAACAACGACGCTCATGCGCACCCCGCACTTGTACGCCCCCTTCTGGGGACCTTCTTTCGCCTTGCGACACGAGCACGCGACGCGTCACTCGTGACCTCCGGTGTGCGTCTGGCCTCAGTTGGGTTTTGGCAATTTGATCTCGGAGACGATGCTGCTCGCAGACAGGCACAACTACTCGCAGTTGAATATTTGGCTGCTGCTGTCGTTTCGGGTGATACCCTTTGGGAGAGGATCGTCACGGAACTCCCACCATATATCGTATTCCCACAATGGCACGCTATGTTACTCTCAAAGACCATTCTCCGTATCGTTCGCGCGGATACACAAAGTGCAGCAGATGTATACTACTTGTGGAGGCGCTACCTGCCTGTACCAGACCTTTCCGCACCGCTAGGCCTAATGCTCGTTCAAGAAGGTCGCGTGGACCTCGCAACGCCAATGCTTGCCAATGTCAATTTCACAGGACCCTTCCTCGGAACGATCCTTCGCCCACTTGCCAAGCAGAGCCAGTACATCGATTTGGAGCTTGCCTCCATTCTCGCCAAGGCGCTGCCCAACGTATTCAAGTCCGAAGCACTGCCTCAAACGACTGCCGCCCGTCAAGACGTGTCGTGGGTGCTCGTTGCGCTTGCGTGTTCGGGGCAAGCACCTGCTGCCATCTCCACTTTCAAGATTGTGTACAATCGCGATCCCGGATTCTTCAACTCTCACGTTGTACGCACCTTCCTTCGTACGCTCCTTCATCACAGACAGTTCAGCGGGGCCGCCGAGGTTGCGAAGCTTTTCCCGCACACCCGTTGGCAGCGATTTGTGCTACTTGGCCTTGCGCAGAGGGGGGGAGCTCTGCGAGTGGAGGCACGACTCGGCGGGTCGGACCGACCTAGGTGGCTCACTGACGTAGTTGCGCACGTGCGATCGGGCCGGCATCATCGTGCTGCGGGCCTCCTGCGCTTCTGGGTCACCCGGCGGGCCCGATCTCCGCGTGATGTGCGCAATGGTCTAAAGGTGCTCGCACGTGCGCGGGGACCAGCCTCGGCACAGCGCCTGTTTGGTAAGGTGCGCAAGCTGCACGACAAGGGGACGCAGACCGCTCTGGGAAACATCATTCTTGACGGTCACGTCGCGCATGCCAAGTCGCGCGGTGCCCGGCATGTGAAGGGCGTGCTATGCGCACTGCGCCTGCTCATCCAGGAGCACGGCTTTGTACCTGACCGCGTGACGACGAACATCATCGTCAAGGCCGCCCTGCGATGGCCTTCCGTGCTCGATGCCGCGCTTGTGCGTCGACTATTCGATTATTTTGTGTGGAGCGGTTACCCCGGGGAGGGCGTAGGTGTGCCTTTCGGGTCTAGCGATGCGGCGATGGCAGAAGCGTCGGTGGTGCTCGGAACCCCGATTCCGATGCCCAAGTCAAAGACGTCGTTCGCGCGGCACATCAAGCCGCTGTACAAGATGTTCATCAAGGCGCTCTATCTGCGGAAAGACGTAGCTGGTGCAAAAATGGCTGTGGGGATCCTGAAGGAGGCAGAGAGGATGGAGATGGAAAGGAACGCGAGCAAGGGGAGGAAGAGACGGGGTAAGAAAGTACCAGTTTGTGAAGTTGTACCATGGTCGAGTGTGGTAGATTGAGAATGGCATTTGTGTGGTCCTATTTTGGTGGCCCTTGTGCGCGCCCACGTGACAGCTCATAGGCCCGCTCCGCTGAACTCGTCAACTCGTTCAACTCGCTAACCTGGGACCACCAGAAATCCAGAATAATGTCGGCGTCGGCCTCATCTGACCCTCCAGAAAGGATCAACAAAGTCAGCATCGACCATTATGTTTTCTCCGATTCCATTCTTTCTAACCTCCCGACTTCCAGCGCAAACTCGACGATGCTATGCAGAGTTTAGATGAGGCGATGGGTGTGCAACAGCACTCAGGAGAACGACCCTCCAAGCGCCCTCATCTGGTTCATACCCTATATTCGACCCTTGCAAAATACGGCATCAAGACCGGACAGCCGATGTCGTCAGTCGACCCGTTCACCTGAATGCGACCCGACTTTAACTCTGAATCATTCGTCAAATAAACTAGGATGTCCTTGAGCAGCGGAAAGGCAGCGGATCTTTCCAAGACTCCTCATCTCGCCGCAATCCTCGCAAGGACTGCCGCGAAAACGCGCAAGGCAATACCTACCAAGTTTCGCCCATCGGCGCCACTCACTTCGGGCTCCACCGCGCCGTACGAATACCGCCCGTCGTCCACACAAAGTTTGCTCGAACGCCTTGCGACGTACAAGCTCAACACGTATGCTAATAAACCGCCTGCGATCGATGCGCTCGCCGCTGCCAAGTGTGGATGGGTGAACGACGGAAAGGACAGGCTGGTCTGTGGAATCTGCAGGGCGTCGTGGGTGCTTGCCGGACGGGAAGGGATGAATCGTGACGCTGGTAAGTCCAAGAGCAATCAAACTATTGTGAAAAGGCGTATTCAAGCGTATCCCCCGTCGCTCGTCCGTAGCAAACGCTCTCGTGGAGAAGCAGCGCATACAATTGGTACAAATGCACAAGGATGGGTGCCCATGGAAGAAACGGCAGTGTGATGGTAAGTTCTGTTCAACTATCTGACCCTGCACCGGAGTTTTCTGATCTGCTCTTAGCCGACGTGTATCGCATCCCTCTGGCATCCCCCGCTGTCATGGCAAAAGAGATCAAGAGCCGAGCACGTTCCCTGGACCCTGTTCTAGAAGGCATTGAGATCAAGCATCCCTTGGTACAGCTGACTCCCTACGTAGGGTTCCTTATCTGATTGCTTTCGTGTTAGTCCTCGACGCAAGTCAAGAACCTTTTGGGGATCATTGCTTCCGTCGAAGCCGAACCTTCTATCAGAGAACAAGCAGGGTCAGAAAATGCAGGGGAAGGAGTGCCACCAATCACGGGATCGTCACCACCCCCAGAACCATCTTCCACTGCCATCCTTACTTCGCTGTTCGGCTGGTCTCTCGCCCCACCTGCAAGCTCCTTCCCGTCCACGACTGCTTCTCCTTCTTGGTCCCGCGCCTCCTCTGTCGCCCCCCAAGAAACTCCCAGTACGCCACCACCTCTCCCTCAGACACCACGACGATTGTCGGGATTCGGTGGCGCGAGTCAGTTCAAGACACCTCGTCGTGTATCGCTGTTCGATACACCGAATTCTCGGAGCCCCAGGACTAGTGTAGCTCCCGAGCGGCGGAGAGACACTCCGCTTTTGCACTGCCCCTTGTGTCATAGGCGAATTGGTCTTTGGGCCATCAGTTCGGCTCCTCCTACAACTCCTACGACGGACAGTAATACAGGTTCAGCCCTGCTCCCCAAGGCGCGCGAGATTGATCTGCTCAGAGAACATCGACCGTACTGCCCATATGTCGTGCGCTCTACAACGGTCCCTTCCTTACCCGTTGCACCAACAAGCGCCCAACACTTAAGGGCGCCTTCTTCCACACCATCACTCACATCATTTACATCATTCCTTTCTTCATCGAACGCATCACAGGCGCAGGTCAATGCCCAACAGCCCGATTCTGTAGAGGGTTGGCGCGCTGTGTTGATGGTTGTGTTACGCTATCGTATGGGCCAGTGGCAACGTCGAAAGGTGTCAAAGGGTCTACCAGAGCGCGTCGACAGTGAGCCAGATACGACCCAAAATCAACCAAGCGTTGTACCACCCGAAACACCTCCCGACATTGGGGAAGAGTCGTGGGTCGAAGTTGACCCTGTAGAGGCGATGGTCGAGGGAGTGAAAAGCAGAGGGGTGAGTCCTTCGTTCCAGTTGTGACATAAGCAAACGCCGATGAGCCTGGTGATTACAGGGCACTGATCTGCTGAGATATGTAAAAAATCTGCTGGGCTAGTTGACACAGTATCATACTGCAGTGGATTGAATTGATGGATGGTTGACGCACGTTGATGTTAGCTACACATAGCGAGGTCGAATTTGATATAGTTATCGTATCAACTCGAGGCACGACCGCCACCGGTTTTACCCAACATCCTAACAACCATCACTGTTTTGCTTGACTTCACAATCTCTCCTTTATATTCATTCCTTTTTCTTCATACTCGATTAAATCACTGTCGGTCGAGCTCCATGCCCACTGCCCGACATTATACCCGTCTCTCTAATCCACGAGCGAGCCTCCATGCAGACCGTGAAATGGATGCTGCATTTGACGACGATGACAAGGATGACCACGGAGAGACGGCACCTCTCACCCTCCATCAACAGCGAACTCCCATATCGATAGGACTGCCACCTTTGCGTAGTATCAGCGAAGACGACGCTTCAGCACCGAATACGTATGACTTTGAGCGCGACTACGACCACCCCCCGCCAGGCTCTCCCCCTGCCCACTCCACCTTCGCCTTCCCCAACGATTACGGCAATTCCAACGGTTTGCTCCCCACATCCCCCGTCGTCCCCTCGCCGCCGCGGTCGATCTTTAGCAGGACGTTCGGTGCATTTTTTCCGCAGTCCTACCAACGCGTCCCTGGCGATAGCCGTCCGAGGGGTGGGGGAACCGACAACGACGGCGTCTTCGCGAACGTGACGGCGAAACCCACGCCGCCCATATCGATACGGGTCGACGGCGGGGACATCCATATCGTCCCAGAGGAGACGCAGCAGGAAGCGCCCCCCGTACGTTCTCTCTCCCTTTTCTGCCCTGCCCTTTGCTAAAGGGCAAAATTTAATCTGCGGACTTTTCGGCTAACCTGGTTTTGACCCTTTCCATCGTCGGCGTTTTTCCAGTCCTACGTGGCGGCGTCGGCAGATGCTGCGCCCTCTTACTGGGAAACCATCGTGCACGCCCCGGCGGGGCTGGACATGAACGGCGACATGATCATCGACGAGCTGCCCACCGGCTCGGTCCTCGTATTCGTGCTCACCACCCTCATCTCTTGGTTCTTCCAGCTACCCGGCTTCATACTCACGTATCTCCTGCACGGCACGCACGCCGGCCGATACGGCTCGCAAGCTGGGCTCGCCCTCACGCTCATTCAGTGGGGACTCGGCACGACCGTCATGGGCGCGTTTCCTCCGGACGACCCACCACCACCACCCCCGCCAGATGAGTTTGGCTTTGGCACCGCGCCGCCTCCTCCTGGAGCGGGCAGACCCCCGGGTCAACCGGAAGGTACTTTCCCCGCTGGAGGGATGATGGGAAATATGACAATGATGGACGAGGGTGGTGGTTCGTCGCTCGCGGATATGCAAGGGGCATATACGGGGCACGAATGGATATCGTTCCTTCTCATGACAATCGGTACGTCCCCAAGTCCTTTCTCGTCCTCTCCGTGACCCGTCTGCTGCTGCTTCGGACTGACAAAAGAGAAAACACCGCGACAGGCTGGTTCTTGCTTCTCACGTCTATGATTGGCTATTTCCGCGTGAAGCGCTTCGAAATGTCGGTCCGCGCATCGCGCACGGTTCCAGCGTCGCTTTCGACCGAAGACATCCAGCGCGACGTCGCGTTTCGACGGAACCTCGAGGACGTTTTCGGCATCAACGTCGTCTTCGACTCGGAAACTGCAGCGACCGCGGCGAACCTCGCGCCATCGCAGAGTCCGGACGAAATGCGGCGGACGAGAGTTTTCAGGGCAATCGAAGAGGCGCGACTCCAGAATGACCTGCGCAGCGCTGGGTTGCTATAGACTCGCCGCGGGGCTCCGCTGTCCATCGTGCTTATATTTACTGTTCTCGGAGGTTATATATGTTTACATCTTTCTTGCGGACCACCTTTGCTCACTTTCACTGGATTGGATGTACTTATCGCTCCTTGACTTACTCATTCTTGGCCCCGCAGAAGGCGTCCTCTCGCTCACTCTCCCATTGTAAAATACTACAGTCAAATAATTTGGGGGGAATTGACGGATTCGCTTCGCGAACTCGAAAAGTCCATGGACTCGACTCGAGCGTGACTTTCTCACCTTGAGAACCCTCAGACCGGGCTGGCTATCAGCATCAGCCTTGGCTTTACCCCCCGAAAACCCTCGACACGTTCGTTCATTCGACGTATGGTGAGAAGCGCCGCCACGCGACGGGGGTCATGCGAGCGTAATTGAATGCGACCAACCTGGACCGCATCGTGGCATCACAGAATCAGCAAGTGTTCTGGATCTCAGGGCACACCCCTCCCTCACCGTCTATCCCCGAGAAGAAGAAAGACCGTCCCCAACCGTGGCTCAGGAACCCCACCCCTTCGGCGAAGGGGTCGGGACCTGTGGGGTAGACTCGAGAAGAATGATCCACTCCTTTCAACGACATGATTCACCATCAACATCACTGCGAATAGGGTCGTTCGTGTCTTTGTTTTTGACCAGGGTCTCACGAGGGTCTACCCCCAATTTAGCTGCCTCTGCTAACACGCCGCTGTTCGACAACTGCTTGCAGGTCCGGGCGTTGCGCAGCGCTAACCGTCTGATAGATAGAACGTTCGGTTGTGGCGCCCGGGATGAGAAAGTAATTGTAGTGATCGCTCTGTCCAGTGCGCGACAAGTTGACGTAATCGTACACAGTATCAATCGCGACATCAGCAGCACAGAAAATCCCGTCACTTCAAGTTGACTGTTGGAGCAGACCACGATAGGGCTCAGAAAGCGACGTAAGAAAACAAGACCTCACCCTGACACATGGCTTCAATCGGGCTTCCGAGTCGGTCGAATGACCAGAATGACCAAGAGGGTTTGATTTAGGGGCTATATCAGAAGGAGTAGACAGACAGGAACTAGATCCATCCGCCGTGCGCTCCACGACTGACGCCCAAAAGAAACGAGACAGACAGGACAGCGTAATAAGTTCATTTACGCGAAGTGTGATAATGGCGGCGGTGTACCCTTTGGTGCATTTCACAATCGCACATCGTGGCCCACATCCAGCCGCGGGGAATCGAGATGTCGAGATGTCAGAGAAATCCTCATCCGCCAATGACCTCCATCGACATGGCCACATGCGCTCTGCGCTATTCTTCCCAGTGGAGCATACGCATTCAGTTCTCGAGCGTGACCCTTCTGTGCTTGGGAAATGCGGGCAGAAGGCAGCGGGTGCCATGATCGTGCCATCCCGTGCCTCAGCGGCGCATCGCGTCTCCCATTGAATGGAAGAGGTCGCGCGGGGTCGCGCGCGAATTTTTGCGCAGCTCGTCCGTGATGAGTCTTCGACCTCTCCATGGCGTTGATTCGGATAACGTAAAATAATTCGCTCGGGCCATCCATCCCCTAGAGCAATCGCGGTGAGTGAGCCAAGTTTTTTGGGGGTGGTTGAATGCAGACCTCGGACCTTGCATGGGCACGAGGCGTCCGGGTTATTCGAGGGTCGTTACTACTTACTCACATGGTCCCATCAGTGGGTCATCCCTACACCGTGAGATTCCCCCCCCCTCCACGAGGAAACGGATCGATGCGGGCGGGGCAAACTTACCGAAGGGGGGCGCTACCACCTCCCCTAGCTTGCTCTCTCCAACGCGATCTCTTCTTCAGACCGCGGTGGCGGTGGCGGCGGCGCGTCGTTCTGTACGTCTGGTGAGAGCTGGCGTCCGCAGCTACTCCTTCTCCTTCTGCGCGTTTGCTTCGAACCCGACCTACGACCGACCGAAATGCCCGTTTCGTCGGGGCACCGAGTCGCGGTCGCGCACATCACGAACGCGAGTTTTTGTGGCCGAGCGAGTGGTGCGGGATTTTTGAATTTGCCCCTCCCAACGAACGATAAGGTTGTCCGCAGTTTCCTGTCGAGAACTAACCATTCCGCCAAAAACGACAGAAGCGAAGGCGTGTGTAGCTTCTCGTAAAGACGTGTGGAATGCCCGCATTGGACGACGTTGGAGATGTCATGTGTGTAGAGAGAGCTGACGTCCTTGGAGCGGTGTTAGATAGGTCGTAAACTGTGCCTTGGACGTTGCGCAGACGCGTAAGAAAAGATAAGGGGAGGGATTTTTGCGGATATGTGAGGTCACTGAGGTCACCAACCCTGTACCATGCCTGCGTAGGGATTTTTTGGTCGCGGTGGCCCTTTTTTTGCGCCAGTGAACGACATGGTGGTTCAAGGTAAGAGGGTTGAATAGGTGAGAATAAGCGTGTTGATGGGCACCAGTGATCCGAATTCCCAAATCATACCTCGAGACCCAAAAATAAGTTTCGGTTTTCGACTTCGACTTTCCAAGGCGCAGCAGCGACGCCGCGGGATTGATCGCCTCACTACACCACTTCAAGCTTTCGCAGCGCTTTTGCTTTGCTTCCCTTTTTTTTCTTTTCTTCCAGGGGAAATCAATCATGCTGGCGTGGATCGCGTGTCTCGCAATCTAGCTCTCAAAGGTACGACCGAAGCCACGGGTCAAGGGCCTGGGTCCGATATCATATCATAATCTATTACCAGGGGGCGGGCTCACAACGAGGCAGGCGGCTGTAGGGCGTTCCGTTATCGACCCCGGACTCGCGCATGGGAATTCAGGTTGAGAGATTCAAGTTTGGCCGTCCTGCTCTGTATATAAGGCCCTCGTCTCCTTGGCTTGAGGATATCAGCACACCCACTGCCATCGAAATGGATAACAGCGTAGGCGCACAGCTCCAGGCTCAGGTCAAATTCTTCCCCCCACTTCACGAGCAGCGTCGCTCGTGGGCTCTTGAAATACTCAGACGCGAGCGAGTCACTTCGGTAGGACGATGAGATCGCGTCCGTGTCCTAACTAATTTTTGTCTCACAGGTCCTAGATGTGGGTTGTGGTGAAGGTGTCTTCCTCCAGCACCTCACGCACTCCCCGCCATGGCGCGCATACAGCTCCGCTACGCCCGCCCCGGCCGTCTCTGAAAAGCCCGACTTCATCCACATCCAGAAACTTCATGGTCTTGACATTCTAAAAAGCGACCTTCTGTATGCGACCGACGTGACAACCCCGCCAAAGCTCACATATGGTTGGACGCGGTTCGAACAACTCGATGTAAATATCTGGGAGGGTGGTCTACAGGTTCCGAATCCCACTTTCAACGACATCGAATGCATCGTCGCTACAGAAGTGTAAGACTCCCAACGCCCGCATACTCTCTGACTTGGCTGACGCTGAATTCTAGGATTGAGCATCTGCACGATGACGCCCTTGATGCCTTCGCCCCGGTCTTACTGGGGAACTATTCCCCTCGTCTACTCCTGTTTACCACCCCTTCTTTCGACTTCAACACACGCTTCCGTGCCCCGGGCGATGAAGACTGGGGTTTCGCTGACCCCACCGGCCGCACCACCCGCACGTTCCGACACCCCGACCACAAGTTTGAGTGGACCGTAGACGAATGTGAGGAGTGGTGTAAAGCGGCCGCTGACGAATGGGGTTATGAAGTCGTCATCAATGGCATCGGACGTTCCATCACCAAGGACCCGTGGGGGCGGGACACTGACATCGTCAAGGCCAGCCAAGCCGTCACCTTCCGAAGACGTGAAGGAGACGAGTGGGCAGCAAAACGCGCTGCCAAATACGCGTCGTGGGCGTCGAGCACGTCAGAAACCACCTCTCAACCTCACAACCTCCTGGCCACGCATCGATACGAGGCGCACCCTGGCGCCCAGAAACCGGCCGCTCGCGACGATATTGTGGCTGCCGTCAAGGCAGTCATTCAAGACCTTGGCTCCCCCGCCGTTACCGTCTTCGAGCTCTGGCGCGAGGACTCGGTCTCTACGCTCTGCGGTGGTTGGCTAGAAGTCTTACTTGACGTCCTGGACCGGGACGAGTCCTTGGTGGTCCACAAGGAGGGGAAGCACGCGGATGATTGGAAGGTTGAAGCCCCGGGCCTCGAGTTGCACGGCAAGAATCCTTGGCAGACCACCACCAAGCAGGAAGATACCTGGGGCGAGGACTCTGAAACCACCACCGAGACCTACGACGACGACGACGACGACTACGCAGAGGAGTACGACGAGGAATACGATGGTCAATATTGGGACGAGACTGAGGATTCCGGTTGGGCGATGTCGGAGGGTGGGGGCACAGAGACCACTGATACCAAAGCATGGGAAGAGTGGAGGCCAGCTCCTGGCTGGCTCATTGAAAGCAGCTGGGACTGACGCACTCGCCTACATTTGATCACTCCTTACAAAGTAAATGTACAAATAGCGTAGTGGCCAGAAAGGGAAAGAAGATATATATGCTGCAGTTCATTACACTATTGACGACGAAGAAGAGAGCGCGAGAAACGAGAACACCTGAACGGACATCGTGACCCCAAAGTTCGCCATGAATGGATTGGTGACGTACGTGAAAAAAAAACCCCCTCCTCCCAGGGTTCACCGCTCTTCAGTGTTCCAGCCCAAAATTCACCTTCGGAGCTAGTGGTGCCATCCGGCTAAATCAGGACGGTCTCTTAGAAAAAATATGACGAGATGGGCGGACCTTCGAGCGGATGTAATTGGGCCAAGTACGCTATGGCCCACATCAGGTAGCAACACGTTAAAGTCAGCATCAGGCTGGTTCGGATGAGTCTACGCGGGATGTGGTAGTAGGTCAAGGGCTGCGCAGCTGACGCGGAATGAGTGTGAACGCACGTTTGTTGAGGACCTTTGCGAACAGAGACCCAAGACACTGCCATAAGGCCTAGAACGACGAAGAGGACGAGGACCACGGGGAACGCGGATGCCATGACGGTATACGATGGTACGATGGTACGAACAAGACAAGTTGGGCCAAGTCAGGTCAGGTCAGGTCACGAAATATAATCACGTGATGTGAAACGCATGACCATAAGGCCACGTGTGATATATTATTGGGCTACGCTATTACGACGGGTATATAACATAACTTTTAATCAAACTTCCGACGACGGTACGTGATAATCCGTGGCTTATTCGGGAGTGTAATCATGGTCTACAGACGGATTAGTTCCTCGAAAAAGGCGCAGGCAATTAGAACGTACATGGTAGTTGGGCCGGGGAACTCCACCCGGGATGCGCATCTCAATGTTGCGCACCACCGTACTGATCACCACGCCAAGCTGCAAATACGCGAACTGTTCCCCGATGCATCGATGCCTACCGGCACCGAACGGCTGGTACGGACTTTCCGTGCCCTTGCTCACCGCACCAAAACCGTAATCGACCTTCTCCCCAGTCTCGTCAGTAGACTGCTTGAACGCCTGTTGAGCCTGGCCCTCTGGGTCCGTCCAGCGACTCGGAATCCATTGCTCGGCTTTGTGCCACAACGTTTTGTCGACTTGTGACACGGCAGGAGACGCAAGGACGTAGTGGCCCTTCGGCACAACATACTGAGAGTCCTTTGATGGTGCCGAGAGCGTCCCGGGGACGACGAGGTCTGCGCGAACGTAACGCATGATACTGTGAATCGGCGGGTGCATGCGGAGGGTCTCGCGAATTACGGAATCTAGGACTGGAAGGGCTTTAAGTTCTTCATAGGTGGGCAGGCGAAGGGTGCCATCGGGTTGAGAGAAATTTTTGACTTGCTCCTGATAAAGGGTCTCACTAAATCGAGCACTGTTCAGTTTAGATGCAGAATAGAGAGCATTAGTACTCACGCGACATCGGGGTTATCAGCCAGATGCAGGAGGGACCAAGCGGCCGTTGTAGAGCTGGTATGTTGCCCGGCCATGAGCAAGGCAATCATTATATGCGCAATCTCGTGATCAGGAAGTGGAGTTCCGTTGCGGTACGTCTGGCCCATGAGGGCGGCAATCATGTCATGTTCGTCATTCTATAGAATGCAACATTCAGTAAAGAATAGAACAGCGAGACAAGCCAACCAACCATGCTGGTACCCTCCATCCTCGCCTTGATGATATTGATGTAAAATTCAGCCATCTTCTTCTGCGCACGGTCACGCCTGCGGTAGCTCTCAAGCGGCAAATTTGGGAACATAAAGTTGAGTGGGGTGAAACCACCATCGAGATCTGAGAACAACTGTGCAAATGTTGTGTCCATGTTATCACGGACTTCCTTTCCTTGGAGCGTACGTGCGGCAGTGAGGATGGTTATTTCCTGGGTGACCTTCAGCACGTCGAATTGACCCCACTCGTTGACGTCATTCATCTGGAAAATGCGGAAGCCTGGGTCCTTTTTGAGGAATTCGGACACCTCGTTCTCGATCATCTCAACGTATGCACGTAGGGTATCCAAGGAGAGGCCGACTTTCATGAACTTTTTCTGTTCCATGAGCTTTTCATTCGGGCAGTCATAAACGACATCCTTTCCAAAGACGGGCGTGGTCAAATGCTTCGATGGTGCGGGTGAGCATCGTCTACACCTTGAGACGCGCTGGAGAGGGTGCATACCGTATACGCGTCCTCGGCGGATAGGTTGGCCACTTTCCCACCAAGTATGAAGTTGTTTCCGGCCGACCCCAGAGCCACGGTCATTTTACGTCCCAACAAAATGAACGTGAACACATCCCCATACTAAAATACGAAAAGTCAACGGAAAGGTCTTTGTCGGTGCGTAGGAATGCTCACTTTTTGGCGGCAGGACTCGAGAAACGCGACTGGGTCGTTCCCGTAGCCAGCAGCGGAGCCAAAGAAGGGCAGGAAATGGAAGACTTCTGGGGGTAATGAGCGGTCCTTAGGCAAGGCCTACGTGGCACGTCAGCGTCGAAGTTGTAGACGAGGAAGACTTGGGGCTCACCAGTTGACGTAGGATATTGAGGAAGACAGCGATGATGGGGATGTTGATGAACGCGAGGAGCGCGATGCGCGAAACGGAATTTGGGAGGAATGTCTGGGCCTCGGAAAGATAGTTAGACCAGGTATCATAGTTGAGGATGACCGTGGAATTGAGACCGAGCCCCATTGTGCTCGTCATGATGGGGGAGAGAAGAGGGAGTGGTGGGAAAGCACTTGCATAAGGGAGGAATTAATACAAAATTTGGCCAACCAGAATCGAACGATACTATAGTATAACATACGTTAGTTGCCTATTCTAGGGATGCCACGCTAGCTGTGCGACAACTTTAGCCTGAGTACGGGATGCGTTGTCAGCGCTATCTTGTCTATCGCCACTGCCACCCCCGTTCCAATCTCCTGCGCAGTCTCTGCTCCCTCCAGGATCCCGAATAACCCAAGGTTCTCGATGTGCACTTCTTGTACCCACGTCCCACGGACAATATCCTGCCGTGCACGCGCACTCACCCGTCCAACTAAGCCCTCAACAGGGTTATTCCCGTCAAATTTTCCGCCACTCTCCAGCCAATTTTTCACAAAAGCCAACGCCCACCATCTATTGTGCGAGTGCTCGATCCATTTGCACCTGTGCTCCCTCGCGCCGATGTGGTCGAAGGTGCCCTGCAACTCCTTGCTGCTGAACAGAGGCTTGTTGTGAAGCAACGCATGCTTGATTTGCCAATGTGTCACGAGGTCCCCGTAGCGGCGCAGTGGCGACGTTGCCCTGGTATACCCTTCGCCTTCCGCCACGCCCAGCGTCCAATGTTCTGCGGGCTCCAATGTATACTGGCTCAATGGAAATTGTATCCCCTTGCGTCGTACTTCAAAGAAGTCCACCCAACCATCCTTGTCCCGCATATGCAGCAGGTCAGCAAGCGCTTCGTCGCTTCCCACTGGTGCGGCCAACGATCGTCGCATAAGTGGAACAGCATTGTCGCGTCCAAAACGTGACGCGACACGATTCGCGACTTGCGCTGCCTCGGCGACGATCTGACGAGACCCTGACGGAAACGGTTTCTGAACCGCGTAGGAGATTTGCGGATATCCCAGGAACAATCCCGGGTGCATCAAATTGACCACGCCAACAGGGAGCGGTTTTGGCGTAACGTTCAATTCGGGACCTCCTAAACCGAAGCCGAAGATAGACATGTCGAGTCGACGCGCGACCATTCGCTTGGAGAATAAGTCGAGTAAATGGAAATTCTCCTTGTCGACAGGCGATAAATTCAGGGGAGTGGGGGTTGACAACGTAGGCCGGCCAAATGGGAATGCCGTGTCATGAAGTTGTAATGATATGGCGGAGTCGACATCGTCGTAACTTAGTGTACGGACATTGCGAACTATACCCGCACGGACTCTGTAATCAATAATGTCACCACTTGGGTCGACCTTGGCGCTGAAAGTCAGGACATTTTCCGCTTGGCCAGTTTTTGCAGCGTCACCCAAACTAAGCTTGCCATTCACGAATGATTCTGGGAGCATGGACCGTGAGCTATGGTGAAAGTAGAGGGTGTGAATGGCGTCACGAGCATGACGAGCATATGAATGCGTGGGAGGTAGAACAGCTGTGGGGTCTGCAACGTGAACATGAACCCAGAGATTGGAAGGGTCTGTTACGTCGCGTTCGACAGATATGCCATCGTCAAGCTCATGGGCTCCGTAATCGTCAACCGTATAGACGGGGAGCTGCCCAAAGTCATGACGGATAGATTCCAGCGGATCAGTGGGGTATAAGTCATTAGGGCCGAGTGACTGGGTGATCGTAGGAGACGTGGAGGACTGTTTACGCCTCATGTGAGGTGCGGGAACCGGGGTGGCGGTTATGAGAGCGGGCTGGGCTTCCCTGAGCGAAGCAATGTCTTGCCAAGGAGGGAGAACGCCTAGGTCAACAAGGAACTGGCGCACTTGTGCTGAGTCGACGTCACCGTCGTACAAACCAAGAGTCTTTATTATATCACAGATGAAGGGGGTGTATTGGTTCGTTTGGACCGAGCGTATGTCGACGAGGGAATCGATGAAAAATTGGATTAATAGCTGGTCGTCTTCAGTAAAAGAGAACTCCGCCGCGGCTTGATAAGATGGGGCGTGATTTTTTGAATTCCTGGTCATCCTCCGCAGCCCGAGAATGATCTCCTTGGAACGTAACGCAAATTCTCTGGGGCATGGACTGTTGCTGTGCATCAAGCGCGAGACCTGGTTGAAACGCTCGACGTGAGAGCGAGGTCTCACGTAGAACGTTTGGGACGAAATGAAGTCGTGACTATCCATAACGAACATTTGGGAATGCTTCATCAGGCGGGTGTACACGGCGTGCAGAGCTAGGCTGCGGTCCGGGTGCTGGACGTTCAGAAGCTTGGCAGCCTCCGCGACAGTGATGGATGCCCAGGCGTCCTCGTCAGGAGCGCAGACCTGCGGGTACACCGCGTTGAACGGCATAGCGTACCCGTTACAAAGGTCTTCGGCAGACTTTTTGAATACGCGCAATTTCTGCGCGACGGATACTCGGGCCATGAGTTCTCT
>Ga0307512_10001036_pt1 | contig 40699 bp, 40 predicted proteins | sample 14_EM_MG_FD_200267 | JGI IMG/M metagenome (GOLD analysis project Ga0307512, IMG submission 200267) | Populus trichocarpa ectomycorrhiza microbial communities from riparian zone in the Pacific Northwest, United States - 14_EM | ecosystem: Host-associated > Plants > Roots > Unclassified | place...
GCAATGGTGGTGGAGATGATGATTGAAAAAAAGGGGTTGATAGAATGCATGCAGTATGAGAAATTTGCTTCATTCTGTAATTCAATATCACACATGGTAACACTCGCTCAGCATTCCCATAACACTTGCATAATCCCCAAAGTACATGGTAACCAGTCATAATCTATGGTAAGCAACTGTAACACAGAGGAAACATGGAAACTATATCTACATTACAGTTGAATCGAAACTTTTCCCAACGTGCTTCACTGTACACCCCAAAGTACGCTTCAGGATACTCCCTAGTACACTTGTAAGTACATACCGAAGTATGTTTCTGAGTGAACTTCCAAGTACACATCCAAATATACTCCCAAGCTGACATCTAAGTGTTTTCCCAAGCACACCTCTGAGTATACTCCCAAGTAGACCTCTTTGTATACTCCTAAGCACACCTCCTAGTACACTCCCAAGTACACCTCCAAATATGCTACCAAGTCCACCTCTCAGTTCCCTCCCCAGTGAATGATACATTATGCTCCCAACTGCACGTGCGAGTACACGCCCATCTAACCCCCTGATCATCATGCCAAGCGTTCCTCCGAGTGCACTCCTGTGTACCCATCTCGATGTGCTCCCAGGATGACCTGTTTGTTAGCAATAGGTCCAGGTCACCCACCAACTGTCCAGGTTTGGACCCCAACAACGAGTCGGTTCAGTTCCAGATCTGTCCACAAACCCGACCTGCCAACTGTTGGTGGGCCAAACTCGAACCAATATTCGTTGACCCACGGGTTTTGCCGAGCTTGGATAGATCCGTCAGTTCTAATCTCCGGTTCTACTTTGTGGGTTTCACATTGATGGTCACATTTGGAGATGCTACTGTTAATCGTAAAATTTTAACATTTGTATGGCACAGTGTGTCCTTGGCGTATTGGCTGCCTTAATGCTCAGAACGAACATAGACCTGCGCCCTCCCACATCTGAATATGAGCGTGAATGGAGCGTCAATGATTGTTGGTCGTGTATGTTGGGTCAACTGGGGGGCAACATGTTACACACAGCCATAAAGAAAGTATTGGCCACCTGTATAGCCAAAAGAGTAAGCGAAATTCTCCCTACCCCATCTTGGAGATGAGCGTCAACAGAGCCTCAATTATTTTTGGTGTTGCATCTTCGGTAATATGAGTGGCGCTTGATTACAAGCATCCATGAACAAGGATATGGCAGCCTTGGTAGGCAGATATGTACGTGAGATTCCCGCCACATTCTCTGGGACAGTAATAACTTAGTTCATGTACCAAGCAACCTCTAAGTATTCTTGAGTCTTTTACCGTGCAAAAACAGTCAAAATGATGTATATAGACGGTAACGTCTACATCACACTGTGATTGACCATGATGGATGGCCAACAATCATTGACGCTCCGTTGATGCTCATTATCATGATGGGGCAGGGAGCGTTTCACTTCCTCTCTTTCCTATAAAGGCGGCCACAACTTCATTTATGACTGTCTGCAACTTGTCACCCCCAGATTGCGCAAGATACACGACCAACAATCGTTGATACTGCGTTGACGCTCATTTTCAAGATGGGGCAGGGAGTGTATCGCAATCTGTTGTACCTATAATGGCAGCCAATAATTCAGTTATAACTGTCTGTAACCTATCCGCGTTTTGATTTCCTAGGATGCATGACCAAAAATCGTTGACGCTCCGTTGATGCTCATTTTCAAAATGAGATAGGGAGCATGTCGCAATAATTTTTGCCAAAAAAGGAAGCCAATACTTTGATTCTGTATAACCACGACCAAATCAGTTTTCAATTACCAGACATACATGATCTAAAATTGTTGATGTTCCGTTGACGTTCATTTTGACACAGGTGTATCCATAATATTCGATTATTTGATTTGGCGTAGTCTATCATTTACATTGTTTTGGGAGCCTTTCTAGTGTTTTCATTTACTTTCTCCTTGATCACTACACTGTTCTTTAATACTACATATAAATATATCCTTTAAAATATACTTTTCAGCGTCCGAAAATTGTAGATAATAATCATCTCCAACATCCTGTGCCGTTCAATCAATTCTTGTCATCACTTGCAGGTCCACTCATTATGCTGCTCTCATCTTCAAAATGGATGTTAGCTGCATTACCACACGGCAGATAGTGTACTAGCCAGTGGATGTTCCTTTGTCAGTCAGCATATCTGGATCAAAATCTGTATTGTGCTGGCTATCCTGGGTATATGCATCAAGAGTAACAAATTTAGCGCAGGGAAAGAAAGTATGTGAATACACATATCTGGCTGGCGAATTATCAACTTGGGAACGTTGAGCTCCGGCATTGTTACCGGTTGGGGTGGATGGCGTCCCAGTCAGAGGTGGCGTCGGCTCAGGAGTCCGCATTCTGCATTGGTCGGGTGAAGGTGCACGTAGTCCTTTACATCTCCAGCATGTCTGGGGATTCTTTGCATTGCCGTTTTGGCAAGGAAGGCATCCGGCCATGTGATTTTGGCAAAGAATCGCTGCCTGTCATCTTATCGCAGCCTTCACAGTGTTATGCCGAGGTGATTCAACACCCTCCTTCTTCGTTTCTCAGACCTCAGTGCAAGGTTTCTTGATGAGGTATTGTGCTTCCTCTATTGCGGCGCGCGAAAACCCTTCTTTGCCCATTTTGACCATATTCAACACCAGGCGCATGTTGGACTGTTCCAGCTGTACCCGACCTCCTTGCTTTGCCATAGTAGCAGACATGTCGAAAACCTTCAAGAGATAAATTGCTGCTTGGAACAATCAGATTCGGCTATTACCTCAACCACATACGGGTCCCTAGCCTGCTCTAAGGTCATTAAAGCCTGTTCTGTCCACTCTCGGGGATGCTTATCAGGAAATTTGTCTACCATAATATCCAGAACTGACAACATCATGATGGTCAGTGTTGCGGACTGTGCAGACAAGTGTCATGGTCCCCCATGGAGGATTCCCATTCCGGGCAGCGATCAATTGATCACGCAGCTCTTTCCGTACACCTGGAAAAGGTTATGCGGTTCAATGGTGGCCGTTTGCCTTGATCTGGATAAACTTAAATCCAACTGCATGCTGCTTTATATTCTTGCTGCTTCCGGTCTTACGGATGATTGTGAAATGTGCATTCTGGGTCATATTTTTGGTGGCTGCAATGGCAGCATCGCAGTGGACTAACTTGTGTCTGTGTTCCTGCTGTGTGCCAATCAGTGACGTATTCGATGTGGCGCCCGGCGATCGGCTTGAGTCAGATCCACTCTCACCTGGCCGCCGGGGTTGTGTATCCATGATTTGCTGGTGTGGAGTAGGAAAGGAAGATGATAATAGAAAGATGTGGGAAGTCCTGAGGACAATATAGTAAGCTTCATGTCAGACTGGAATAAGTAATAACCAACATGTTCGTTATACTCAAGTGAAATCCTGCAGCGTATGGATGCAATTTGCAGGGGTTTCCCACCTCCCCACGAGTTGCAATAAGTCTGTCCGATGTTGTTTGATTGTTTACAGGGAGCAATCGCGGTGTATGGCATCCAAAATCGCATGATTGTCAGATATAAATATTACACTGTTTGAGGGACAGGATGTCTGCTGATGTTTGTCTCAAATTAACCCCGGGATATTACATGAAACTGACGCTAACAATCAAGTCATGTTGTACTGTTTGCCTAGCTATTCCCAATGTATTGACAGTCAAAAGGCAGATTTTGCTTTGTTCAAGGTGATTAAACATACCAACCTTGACATAAATGAGGCAGCTTGCCTCCATATTGTCCATATCTTGCAACATCAAACATCTCACCCAACAACAAAGTCACCCCAAACTGCAATGGTCAATGCTCTAAACAAGAACTTTTCGCCAGTTCCAGTGGGCCAAGATTGCAAATCAACAAAGTGGTCGACACAACGAGGTAATCAAGTGAATGATGGCAAGAGCGGCTTGGATGCAGACAGAGTCCAAGCCCTTGGGGCATTGCACAGCTTGCGATCCAAAATGAAGCTTCCGGCCGAAAAATAACAAGAAACGCACTTCCTAAGCAATAAAGACAAAGAAGAATGAATCCAAGATTATGTTGAAAGAGAAACCACCGGGGCAAGAAAGCCATTTGAAGACGCGGAGGTAGTGGTTGAGCAAGTGCAGGAAGAAACAAGGAAAGCTGAAAATGCGGGATTGACGACCACAGAGCCCGAACAGATTTTACAGGAGATGATGGTTGCTATCAGAGACCATCTGAGTGATCTTGAATGTTCCTACGACGGGGAGGATGCGGAAGGTGAGGAGGATGAAGAGACAGCGCAGGGCAAGTTGAGCGAAGATGACGAACCTGGTTGGGTTATGGGCACAATCTCCAAAACGGTACAGCAGCGCATGGAGAGGTCTCGGCAGAAGCAGATGAAGCTTGACAAATTGACACAACCTGGACAGGAGGACGCAGCCAACTACATCCGTGCCAGAGATGAGAAATACAACACATCCAATTTGAGAGTACCGGCAGTCGTTAAACTGCAAACGCATGATGATGTAGCCACACCTGCACCGAGAACATATGGAGAGCTTCCAGAGTGTTTTGACATTGTACCCAGGATATTGCAAATGCTGCAAAGGACTACTCGACCAGGAAGCTGTCATATCCAGCTAGGTACTGGGAAGCCTCAGTCGAACAGATGAATATCCGCCATTGCGCCTCACGCAGGGCTCGATTCAACACTCATTCAGAACACGAAGCCTGTTGAACTCGTAAGCTTCCACCCTTGCAGATATCCTCCCCAGCTAATCACCATATAGAAATCGGATTCGGATGAAGACATGGTGACAGCTCCTGCGTCTGAGGAGGAATCACAAGGCAAAGTTGTAATGTTGACGTCATATCTCTGCGAAAAGCAATTTGTATACCAATTTTGCTATGTGTCACAATTTTTTTGATTTCAGTGACCTAATTGTAAGACATGATAATTCGTGTGTGCATGTGCAATGGTTGAACGCACCAAGAGAAAGTTCTTGAATCCAAATCAGGCTGTAAGATGGCCAATAAGTTTGATTTCTGTTTCCCAATTACTGTTATGCGAGCACACAAAAGCCATATTAGTAACGAAATGTGCTAACAAAATTTATGTGAGTGATATCTCGCGAGTCATAGCAAGAGTGGTCAGTGCTCAATCCGAATCTGTCTGAATGACGACCGTCATGCTGCATTCATCCATGAGTCCAACTGAATAACTCTCCGAACAGACCTGGCGCACATAGTTGAGATATTTGACATCGCTTATGGTAAGTCATGGAAATCGAGGAGAAGCAGCTTGATAAGGAAAGGTGAGGAAGTTGAGCTATATTTACCAAATACTAGTGAAATGATCTACATGCCATAAATGGCCCACCGAAAGCGCAGTGATGTGATGGGGCCTTGTCATCTCTCACTCAGATAATGCGGATAGAGGTTAATCAGAAATTTAGAGGCCACAAAGCTCCAGGATGCAAATGATAATACTTTGAAACACAATATTGGATGTCAATGATGAGTATAGGATTCATTCGATCCAAGTATTGAATGTAAGAATGCTGATTTGATGTAACTAATGTCAGCGTCAACAGAGTGTCAATGACTGTTAGTCTTACACATCCCTCCAAAGTGAATGTATTGGTTGGGGTTATAGCGGAAAAGGAAAATGACACAGTCATTGACCCATCCTAGAATGAGCGTTAACAGAGGCTCAATGATGTTTGACCTTGCATCGTGGAAAATCCAAGGGCTGTGCAGCGACATTAACTGATATTCGAACTATCGGCCGCCTCTCTATGCAAAAATGGTTGCGACAACATTGCTGCTATGTCCTAAAAATAAGCATCAACAGAGCATCAACAATTTTGGTGTGGAATCTGTACACTACCCAGCAATGAACTGCATCCGGTTGTTACTAAATTGGGTTATACGCGGTGAGTCTTTTCAATATGTTCTTGTATTCGACTTCACAAATATGCATGCAATGTCTCACAGATCTGATTTCTTTGCTTGTAGCTCTAGAGTCAATATTTTAGAACCCGCGTTGTACTTTACTAAAACATGACTCTAGGCAGTCTCTCAAGTCGGATTACACTGCTTTGTAATTCCTCCTGCCATGTCAGATTCAAAATCTTTAAATACCTCATTGGTAGAGGTTATGATTTGTTCCAGAAATGAAGGTGTCGTTATTCGTGATTTGAGCGATCTTACTTTGCAAAGCATCTTCGATGCTTCGCGGGCCTCACTGAATGTCTGCTTGAAGTGTCCTGTGGCTTGCAATAATTCTAGACATGCATCCTCATCGCGATTTCATTCGCTCTCTGGAATTGAGGAGACTGGCAGCCCTGCAATCATATGTATCATTTGTCATCAAGTTCTTCGCCATCCGTCAGGGCATGGAACTAGCCTGGTGGGGAAAAAATTGCTGGCAAAATCTCACATCGCGAAGTTGAACGAAGTAATGGAGTTAGAAGTTACAGAATTGACCATTTCGATGGTGGATGAAACACCTTTGGCCATCCTGAAGAGGCACGGAAGTCGAGGAACTTCAGTAGTAAGTTTGCAGAGTAAAATGATATTTGACGTCTAGGTTAAGCCATACTGACTGAAATGACACACAATATGCTCCGAATTGGGAGGTAAGGACTTTGACACTTCCAGATTTCACCAAGACACGTGGAATCACTACCTCATGTTAGGATTTGTTTCTGCTCATATTCCATGGAATGCTATATCAAGTTTTGAGCTACAACAGTCATATGAAGCATTATGAAGTGACCTAGTGCTGCCGTCCGCCATGTCCTTTAGCAAGATTTGCTGGATGGAATACGCACTGACCGTGGTTGCAATTACGAAGCAATTGACGCCACAAAATAATCTTAGTTTAGTATGGGACGGATGGACATCAACAAAGAAACTAGCCATAATGTCAGTCATTGCTTACTATATGGATTGAAATTGGGCACTGTATGAAGTACAACTCGCTTTGGATGAGGCTGATCGCCTATTCATTTCCGTTGTCAAAAGCTGATAATGATAGATCAAGGGCCAACATAGTGGAACAAGGCTAGCCGTGCATTTGGAGGGCCTGCTTGATTGTTTTGAGCTTACCACCGGCTGAATGCTAGGAAATTCGACCAATAATGCTTTCTCACATTACTCGATGAGTCGCGAGCTGCAATCAACCCTTCACACCTTCGGAATAGAGTTGCCTGCATTGAGGAACCACATACCATACATGACGCACATCATACTGCTGGCTTTAGGTGCATTCATGCGTAGACTGGGTATAAAAGGCCACACCAAGTATTGGGAAGCCCGTGAGCGCGATGGGCATTGTGGAGAAAATGAATGCATCAACATTAGAAAGAGTCAACGACTTCAAAAAGAGGGCAATGGTAGAATCAACAAGGTGTCCGCCATGAGATCAGGTTTCGCAAAGATAATTGAGAAAGTACGTATTTCGAGATATTTTGAATGTCCTGAAACTGACCTTCATATAGCGAAGAAGGCTTGCTGTATTGATTACGCTGACACCTGTTCATCGAATGGAGTTCTTGACTTTCCAAACGCCAAAGTCCGCATCACGCCACTACCAATTATGCATTGTGAAGGCACGTTGGAACTCGACACTGGAGTTGCTTTAGCAAGCCTACCGATTACGAGACTTCACCCTCGACTGGCTCCAAAATCCCCACTACCGTGATTACCGGCCATTCTTCACAACACATGATGAATGGAACATTGTCAAGTACGTTATGGAAGTATTGAGGCCATTTTGATATTGGACGCTGTGGATGTCGGAAGAGGCATAAGGTCACATAGCATCAACTTATCACAGTCTACGATGGCATGTTCTATCATATGGATGGCATCACCCGAACTTTGGTTAAAAAGAAGACTCAATGCAAGCAAGACTTGTTCTTTGTCGGGAAGTTAGCGTGACAGAAGCTGTGCAAATATTATGCCGAAGTGACTCCTCTGACGGGTATGCTTCTCATTTCTGCACATATATTCAATGCTTTCTGCAAGTTGCAATTGTTTAGGAAGTGGGACAAGGGAATGGATATTAAACCCGAGGATGAGACATCCTATTCTACACAATACCAGGAGGCCATTCTGAAGTATGTGCAGAATGAATAGTGTGCCGAACATGGATGTGTGCCGGTCAATTAAGCTGAAGGTGTACCGACCAACAAACTGGTCCCCTCTGCAACGGCATCAGGATTCGGTCAATCATCCTCCGATCGATGTCATTTGTCCAATAATGATGAAGAATACTTGAAGCCTAACACTGTGGCTGAAATGACACCCGGACTCAGCGATTGTGCACAACACTTATTGATCGCTGCCAGGCTCTATTTGAATTCACCACCTGAAGCGCCGAAGAACTGGGGGTAAATTAATCTAAATCTCAATGATTACCACTCCGACCAAATTCAGATTAGCAGTACATTTTGGATACCGGACATAACCGACTGGTGGCGCCAACAGGAGGAAATACACCCGATGTATGCCGATCTCTCCAACGTGGCACGCGACATTTTCTCTATCATACCACATGCTGTCCAAGTGGTGGCAAGTTTTTCCCTTGGAAGAGATGTTATCGGCTGGAGGCCCTCAGAAACTGCAGGCGAGACCCTTCGCAAAAAGGTCGTTGTAAGGCAGTTTGCTCCATCCATTAACGGGATCTTCCAGATCAGACCTTCAAAAGAGCGTGGTGTATATCCAGCCGGTTATATGCCGGGATACAGAATCTATGGGAGACGCGTGAGGCACGTGATGACCCAGCATTGGATACGACACACACAGAGAACAACTCAGAAATGAAGAAAGAGGTGGAGGAAAGCAAATTGCACACAATTGCCAAGGTCCAAGACTTTGTGGAGATGTGGCAGGGCAGGCAAAACCTACGTGCTACACAGAAAGAGTCTTGCGCCCAGAACAAGCAGATGACAGCTGTAGGATACATTTCAGACACGGACGAAATCGTCAAAGTATCCTGGTCACGTTTTCAACATGATGGTGTGGTTGCATTTAAATTGTCAGAAAGATCAACTTTGCCACCAGCTTTGTCTGCAAAGGACCTCTCTGCAGGATGAACTGAAATATCAAATGTCCACTGAATCAGACGAATCAACCGTCATCCAGTCGGAAGTGACGAGGCTAGCGCACCTGAAAGCATTTCGGACTCTGGGAATTGGCTCGACTGGAATGGCGACTTGAATAATCCAAATGACAGCAAACACAATTGCACGGCAGACTCTGGATCTGATATAGAGCATGTCAATAGCATCGAGAATCGGGAATGCCCAGAGCAGCAAGATGAGAGTGCCGCACCCAATGTTGCCGGATTGATTCGCCCCTCACGGAAGTCAGAGAGACAAGCTGAAAACCTGCTGGTGACAGTCAATGCAATTGAAACGGTGAGGAATAAGGAGATCAAGAAAAGTAGGATAGAATGCTTGAATGTTTCACCAGCTTCTTTGTGTAGCTTGACCGAGAGTTTCAGTTAGATATATATTATAGGTGAATGGTGAGCAGTAGCTTGTAAATATCGCTTCATAAAGAGATGTATAGCAGCTGCAATGAACCTTTTGGCAAAATATATAAATTGTAGTAGTTGGAGAGCGAACAGTGCAAGAATATTACTGCGCTCGGCTTTGCCACATGGCCGAGTCTCTATCTGTCAGAAAGCTGACCAATAACTTCAAATCATTATGAAAATGATTAACGATGGCAGCAGATGTGCAATGGAAAATACAGTAAAATGTGCGTCAACTGAGCGTGAACGATTTGTGGTCATGTGAGGACGGTAATTGACCAGTGATTTGGTCACTGTTATGCATAACCGGCGTATTGGCAGCATTTGTAGGCAAACATGACAGCCAGACGGTCACCGCCCCATTCTGAGAATGAGCGTCAACAGAATGTCAACAATTAGTAGCTTTGAATATTAAATAATTTATCTTCCGATTGGTTGCAGACATCCATTCAACAGGTATTGGCCACCTTCAGGCACAAACACAGCAGCGGCACGCTCCCTGCTGCATCCTGAAAATAAGCGTCAACGGAACGACAACAGTTTTAGGTCTTGCATATTTGGGAATAAAGGCATCATGCAGATCTTTGCACCAATAACAGTATTATTGACCGCCTTGATATGCCAAAATGCAATCTATTAAAGGAACAACACAGATTCCAAATTGATTGATATTGCAAACTGCAAAATATGCAAAAACAAATTATTCCTTGTTGAAAACATGATTTCGATAATATACTATTAAGAAACTGCAGAAACAAGAGCCTTATATGAATCTGTAGATGGACCCGCTGGGCAAGCCACTGCCAACCCGCCCAATCCAGATGGGTTCGGAGTTTCCCATCGAACTTTACCCGAGTCGACAGTTCGGGTTCATTGACCACCCGGACAGCCAATGTGGCAACGGTTCGGTTTGGACCCGTACCTGAACCTGAAGTCATGGTCCGGAACCGTTGCTAACACTAGCTGCTGGACTACAGGCAACCATCATTCTAGTCAGAGGCAATGATAGTGGATAACACTGCAGATCAGTATGAGGTTGAATAAATATCAAACACAATATAATGCTGCCAAATGCTGTACTATTGGGTTCTCTATTGATGATTGTAATATGTACGAAGAAGCCCAGAGTCAGCAGTAAACCTTCTGGTGCCGTGGATTTGTGGATACGTTGTCCCAAATATATTGGACAATGCTGCGGACAGCATCACAAAGAATGTAGTATTTTGGAATGGTGGATACTGTGTATTGTATATTGTTACATCATTTCTACGTTGCTTTTGGACTGCAATTGGTATAAAGTATGTCAGTACTCATTTTACCACCTCTCGATTCTAGTCAACTGCAACTGAAGAGTTACATGGGAGCTGACCCAGAGAGAAACTGCACTAATATATCCTGATCAGCTATACAAGATAGCGACATATACCATTACACAGTAAATATTTCTCTAATCTTCCCTTCACTGGTACAAGTTGAAGCAACCCAGGTAGTCAAAATCAAATCTGGGAGGTGAAGGATTATGGGGGAATTAAAATATTATAGATGGTACATAATGTGAAGAGGGCAAGATTGAGGCTTTTCTATATAAGCTGCCTGTTCCAAGTCATTTATCCCGCTGTCCAAGCTGCCTGTACAATTGATACACACCATTACTGATGTTTAAAATCAGATACTCAATACTTTCTAATCTGAAAAGAAGTTTTCAAAAATACCAAGATAACTGAATGGACTTACAGATTATAGACTAACAGTCACAGATTTATCTATAAGTTGTCACTCACCACCACTACTGGTATTTGGTGTTGTCAGTTTCCATACACTTTTGAAGAGCTATTGATTTTCATATATATAATGACAGAGCTTTTTCCATAGATAGTAGATCATATTTAACTTGCTTAATATTCAAAACAGGTTGTGACCTCCGAGGCCACCTATTGAACTCACTTTTGTTGTACAATTTCCCAGCGCCTCAATAATTCGAAATCTCATAGAGTCTCAACAATGCTAATCTTCAATTGATACCATAGCAATCACTGTATAAACAATTCTCAAACTCAACATCCCAAATACAATTATCACTTTGCACTATGTCTGCCCCAACTGAGTTTTTTTACAATTGATCACTTATTTTTTCCCCAGCTCACTTATCAAAATTATCCTATTTACTGGCCATCTGTACACTGCATGTAAGATATATCTTGGGCATATGAGATTGTCACTGTAGACAAGTACCTTCTCATGTGTAACAGATCAGATGTATACAGTCTGTAGAATGAACAGCATTAGATGGTTAATAATACCATCGCACTAATGTGTCTTTGTCGGGAAAGTCATTTTGTCACGTGTAATCAACTGTAAGGTTTATAGCCTCCGGTAGTCTCCCGTAACTGCCAGTATAGCAGATAATGCAATTCAGCACAGAGCCAATACGCATAATGCGGAACGCCCATGTATAACCCACAGTAAGCGTTTAGTAGTATTTCTACATTTTTTCTAAGCTATCTCTGTGCTCTCAGTGGCATAGTGAGAATCATTGTGCAGGTCATGAATTATTTAACAGAGGCTACTCGTACAATCCCTGATCACAAACAGCTGTTTGAGTCCACAGAAAGATCATGAAGTATTCATTTATATCATAATATGGCATCTATTCTCTAGCTATCTATATCTATCTCTATATATGTACATTCGGTCGAGCACACTCGGAGAAGTAATCTAGCGGGCTTGAAGGCATGACCGAGTGCACTCTGAGGGGGCAATCTAGCGGGCTTGAAGGGTATAACCTAGTACACTCGGAGGGTGTAATCTACCGGGCTTGAAACGCATGATCGAGCACACTCGGAGGGGGTTGACGTAGTGGAATTGGGGAAATGATTCGGCACAATTGGATGGGGGTAATATGCATCCGGGGGGGATGATAGAGCCACATTTGGAGGGTATGTCCGAGCAGGCTTGGAGGGAGTGTAACTGAGTGAACTTGGAGGGACAATCGAGCTCATTCAGACTGGAGTGATTGAGCACACTCAGAGGGGGCTGATCGAGCGGGCTTGGATGTGACTGAGCACACTTAGAGAGACACTTGGAGATGGTGATCTAGCTCACTTTGGGATGCACTCGGAGGAGATCGATCCGGGCTGGCTGCTGACGGTGCTCGGAGACGGTCCATCATGGTTGGCTGCAGGCAGTGATTGGAAGCTGGCTGGTGACGGTCGATTCTGGCTGTAGGCAGTGCTCGGAGCCAGTCGATCAGGGTTGGCTGCAGGCGGTGCTTGGAAGCTGGCTGGTGACGGTCGATCTCGGCTGGCTGCAGACGGTACTCGGTCGAACTGGGCTGACCAGGAGTTGAGACTGCATTCAGCGGTTAGCTCGAGATCATCAGTATGTAAGGAGAACTCAACTTGCGTTCTCCAAGAGCTGGCGAAAGCTGGTTGCAGATGATCTATCGGGGCTTGCTGGAGGTGAGACTTGGCAGCTCTCAGGGACAGACTGCAGACAGTGTTCCGAGATGGTGAATTGGGGACGACAGAACAATCAATCTAGACTCTATTCAGTGTTAACTCACAATTCCAATATATGGAGATAAATGCCACAAGTGAACTTCAAGTTCTTGAGTGCTGATAGAGTGTTGAAGTTGATAGACAGAGTTTGGGGATAGTGATGGGAGGATGTAGGAGTATATGGGGAGTAAGAGGTATGAGGTTTGGAATTGGGTTCTGAAAGGTAACTCACACAGATGAAAATCTTGAAGTTGGGCAGATAGCTATTAACTTGCCAGACAATGCAACATACAATCTATTTTCCAGCTCTTGTGGCAAGTTTTTGTAGATTCATACAATTTGACTGGATCCTCAAGGCTGACTATTCTGTTAAATACTCTCACCTAGTGTGGGCAACGGGTCTGGGTAACCCGCCAGCGGTCCGGGTTCAGACCGCTAAAACGGTTTGGTTTGATTCCAAACCCGTCCAAAAACCCAACCCGCTGCATCTTGGCCGGCCAAACCCGGACCCATACCCATCAACCTGCGGGTTTTGCCGGGTTTGGCTAGACCCGTCAGTTCCAATCTCCGGTTCCAGCATTCGGGTATTTCTATTTATGGTTGCATTCAGATATCATATTGCTAATCGCAAAATATTGACATTGGTATATCATTGTCCATTTCTGATGTATTGGCCGCCTTTATGATCAAAAACAAGCAAGAACTGCTCCCTGCCCCATCCTGAAAATGACAGTCAACGGCGAGTCGATGATTTTTCGTCTTGCACCTTGGGTAATCTGAATGGCAATTGGATGTAGACGTTCATAAATGACGTATCCGCTGCCTTTATATGCAAAAGAGAATGTGACACTCCCTGCCCCATTCTGAAAATGAGCGTCAATGGAGCGTCAACGATTTTTGGTCTCGCATCTTGGGTAATCTAATTGGTGAATGATCGCAGACATCTATATACCGGGAATTGGCAGCCTTTATAGGCAGATACCAAGTAACCTTCCCGCGACAGCCTCCCGGACAACCACAATTGAGTTCATTTTCAAAGCTGCAACCCAGCGATACTGAGCGTTTTAGCCTATAAAACAGGTCACAACTTTGTATATAGCCATTAACAGCCACATGGCGCTTTGATTAACCATAATGCAAGGCCAAAAATCGTTGACGCTCCATTGACGCTCGTTTTCATGATCTGGCAGGGAGCGTGTTGCTTTTGTTTTGGCGTATAAAGGCGGCCAATACTCTCAGTATGCATCAAGATGGCCAAGTCTCTGATTAATTACCTGACTTACAGGACCAGAAGTCGTTGACACTCTGTTGACGCTCAGTTTCAGAATTGGGCAGGGAGCGTATCGATTTCTCTTTTGCCTATGAAGGTAGCCTGTACGTCATTTATGCATCACTGCGACCAATCACCATGCAGAGTAACCATGATGCTAAACCAAACATTGTTGACGCTCTGTTGACGCTCATTTTGCCGCTGGCGTATCCGCAATATAGAATGATTCACTTTGGCATAGTATATCAATAATGGTCTTTTGGCAGCCGTTCTGTGCTATTCATGTACATTCCCCTTTATTACTACATCGTTCTTTAATGATGCATATAAATATACCCTTTAAAATATACTTTAATGTATCTGCTAATTGTAGATAATGATAATACTCCGAATTCCCATTCCCTTCAGTCAACTCTCGTCTTCGCTGTTAGATTCACTCAAATGGCTGCCCTCGTTATCAAAATGGCTGTCAGCTGCATTACCACGCAGCTGATAGTGTAGTAACCTGTGAATGGACCATCATGAGTCAGCAAATCTGGAATGAAATCTTTATCGCGCATGCCATCCTTGGCAAAGATCGAGGGTTGGGAAGCGGAGTATGTATATACATATATGCGGGTGGCATACCTTCTGTCTCGGAGCTCGCTTTGTGATCAGATGGCACAGGTGGCGATTCGGGCCGAGGTGGCCCCGGTCTGGGTGGTGGAGCACCCTTGCCTTAGCGCCTCCAGCGTGTGGGTGGATTTTTTGAGGTGCCATTTTGGCAAGGAAGGCAGCCGTCCTTTCGATTTTCGCGAACCATTGCCGTGTGTCTTTCGATCGCAGCCTTCACCTTGTTGTGCCCGGTAAACTAGACACCCTGCTTCTTCTCTTCTCAGACTTTGGCAGGAGGTTTCTTGATTAGTTGTTGCGTTCCCTCTACAGCGGCGCGTGAAAACCCCCCTTTGGCCATTTTGGCCATATTCAAGGCAAGACGCATGTCTGACTGTTCAAGCTGTACCCGACCTCCTTGTCTTGCCATAGTAGCTGACATATGGAAAACCTCCAGGAAATTAGTTGCTACTTCTACAGTGAGAACCGGGTATTACCTCAACCATATACGACTCCATAGCCTCCTCAAAGGTCTTTAGAGCCGGCTTCATCCATTCCTGGGGACGTTTATCACGCAATTTGTCTGCGAAATTCCCAGAACTGACAACATCGTGATGTTCTATTTTGCGGACTGTGCGGACAAATGCCTTCGTTGACCAGGGAGATTTGCCGTTACGGGAAGCGATGAATTGGTCACGTAGCTCTCTACGTATGCCAGCTGTGCGCTTTATTCGCAGTTGACTGTCGTCTACACAGATATCGATTGACTCACATCCGATCGCATGCTGCTTTCTATTCTTCTTGCTGCCGGTTTTACGTACTATTGTCAAATGTGCGTCCTGGGTCACATTTTCGGCGGCTACAATTGCAGTGTCGCGGTGGACTAACTGGTGTCTGCGTTGCTGCTTTGTCACGCCAAGAGGCTCATTGTGTGAAACGCCTGTCATTCGGCTTCATTCGGCTCCAATAGCACCTGGAGGAAGTGTTTCGGGAGCCATGGCTTGCTGTTGTAGAAACGTGAGGAAGATGATCACGAAACGAAGTGGGAAGTGCTGAAGATTATATTGTGAGCCCCAACTCAAAATGGAATGAGTGACAGCCAACTTGCACGTTCAATTGAAGCTGAATACTGCTGCGTATAGCTGCAGGGGATTCCAACGGTCACGTGATTTCAGTCAGTCGGTCCGACGTTGTTTGTTGGTTTACAGGGATACATCGAGATGAACGACAGCTGATATCTCATGTTTGATAGATATAAAAAGGTCATTCTTCGACAGAAAGGACATGTGGTGATGTTTGTCTCAAGACATTGCCGGGATCTTACATGAATCACACGCTAACTATCAAGTCATAATGTACTATTAGCATGACTATTCCCAATGATGTGAGGGTCAAAACGCTGGTTTTGCATTGTTCGAATTGATCAAACCTACCAACCTTGACATAAAAGACGCAGCTTGCCTCCATGTGGTCCATTTCTTGCATCATCCAACATCTCGCCCAACAACAAGGTCAACACAAGATACAATGGTCAATGATCGGAAAAAGAACCTTTCGCCACTTCCGGCGGGCAAATATGGCAAATCGACGAAGCATTCCACCCGACGACGTCATCAGGCGAATAAAGGCAAGAGTGGCTTGTAGGCAGAAAGGGTCCGACCATTGCGAGCATTGCGCAGGTTACGATCCAAAAAGAAGCTTGCAGCGGAGAAACCATGGGAAACGGACATTGTAAGCAACGAAGAGAGAGAGAAATGGATTGAGGATCATGTGGAGCGAGAGACCGCAGTGGCAAGACAGCGAGTTCAAGACTCAGAGACAGCGATAATGCAAGAGCAGGCACACATGGGTAATGTTGAAAATGGACGATCGACAACCACAAAGCCTGAAATAACATTTGAGGAGATGTTGAATGCTATCGGAGACAGTCTGAGTGATCTTGCAAGTTCCAAAGATGAGGAGGATGGGGAAGACGAGGATGATGATGAAGAAGATACAGGGCATGGCAAACTGAGCGAGGAGGACGAACCTGGCTGGGCGATGGGCACAATCTCCAAAACGGTACAGCACCGCATGGAGAGCTTTCCGCAGAAGCAGATGAGGCTTGACCAACTGACGCAACCGGGATGGGGGGACGCGGCCGACTACTTGCGTGAGAGAGATATGAAGTAAGGGACAACTGAATTGAAGGTTCCGGCTGTTGGGAAGCCCCAAATAGACTCGACTGCAGCCACACCATCACCGACAACATTTGGAGAGCTTATGCAGGCTCTTGATATCGTCCCCAGACAATCACAAATGCTGCAAGTGACGTCTCGACAGGGAAGTAGTCAAATGAGGCTGGGTTCGGAGAAACCTAAGGCAGACAATCACATAGTACCGCCGATGCCTGCCATGGTGCCCGATTCGTCGCAGATAGAGATTGCGAAGACAGTTCAACCCATAAGCTTTTACCCCTGCATATCGCGTCCCTAGCCAATTACCATATAAATATCAGATTTGGACGAAGACATGGTGATGGCTCCTGCGTCACCGGAAGTGTAGATAGCCAAATCGGTTTTTTTTGAAGAGGTATCTTGTGTAAAAGAAATTTGTGAACCTGTTTAGTTACGTGTCAGCTTTTTCTGGATTTCAGTGACCAAATTGTGAGACAGGATTATTCGTCAGTGTGTGTGCAAGGGTTGTACGGGCCATCCGAATGTTATAAACTCCAAATCAGGTTTATTGACGAACGACTATCTTTATATGATGTTGCCTGTTACGGATAAATGATAAAGAAAAACCTAAATTTGAGATGAAATTTACTAACAGAGTTTAAGTCAGTGATGTCATACGACTCATAGAAGGAGCGGTCAAAGCACATGCGAAACTCAGACAAATGACAGCCGACAGGCTGCATGAATCCATACAGCCAACTATATATCTCTTCGCTCAGACCTCCTGCACATGGTCGAGAAATTGAAAACTGCTTATGGTACGTCATGGCAATCTTGGTGAATAAGCTAGATAAGGAATGGTGAGGAAGTCAGGCTATAAATAACTAAAGCTAGTGCATGGAGTGTTATGCCATAAATTGCCGGCCGAAAGCGTTGAAACGCGATGGACCTATGTCATTAATCATGTAACTAACGTGTATAGTAGTTGCTCAGAAACTGAGATTTCTCGAAGATCTTGGATTCAAATGATATTACCTAGACATTGTATACTGGCTGCCAATAGAGGCTGTATGCATGTTTTGTACAAGTGTTGTGCACCCAATGACTGTCAGTAGGTCTCTAAGGTAAGCTCAAAGGTGAGCGTCAACGGAGCGTCAACGATTTATAGTCATATCTATCCAGCAATCACCTGCCTGCATAGTCGCATCCATTCAAAGAAGAAGTATTGGCCGGCTTAGTAGGGAAAATGGCAAGCCACACGCACATTGCCCTGTCATAGAAATGAGCGTCAACGGAGCGTCAACGATTTCTGGTCTTACATCCTGGATAATTGCTGAGCTGTGCAACGGCATTTAGCCATAATCATAATTTTGGCGGCCTCTATAGGTAAAAACGCAACAGACGATATCGCTACTACCTCCTAAAAATGAGCGTCAACAGAGCGTCAACGATCTTTGGCATTGGATCATTGACAATTCAGAGGGTTTCGCTGCATCCTTGACTCATAATCGAACTATCGCCCGCCTTTCTAGGCAAAACATGGTTGCGACAACATTGGGACTATGTCCTAAATATGAGCGTCAATGGAGCGTCAAAGGCTTTTCGCCTTGCATCATGGAAAATGCACGGGCTTCGTGGTGACATTGAACTATCATCGAACTATCGGCCACCTTTCTACACGAAAATGGTTGCGACAACATTGCTACTATGTCCTGAAAATGAGCGTCAACGGAGCATTAACAACTTCTGGCCTTGCATTTTGGAAAAGGCAAGGGTTGTACGGCGACATTGACACATAATCGAACTATCGGCCGCCATTCTAGGCAACAATGCTTGCAGTAAGATCGTAACGTTGTCGCAAAATGAGCGTCAACAGAGGGTCAACGATTTTTGATCTTGCATGTTGGATCATCTGACGGCAATGGAACGCAGAAAACCCACAATGAACTCATTGGCAGCCTTTAATGGCAAAAATGTAAGTGATGATATCGCATCCGCCTCCTATAATTGAGCCCCCACACAGCGTCAACAGTGTTGGTGGATGCTCAGATCGCTACACAGCAATGTACTGCATTGTGCAGTTCCTAAATCGAGTTTTACGCGGTCAGTCTTCGTAATCTATCATTGTATACAACTTCACATATATGCATGCAATGTCTTACAGATCTGATTTTTTTGCTTGTAGTTGTATAGTCAATATTTAAGAAGTCGCAGTCTGCTTTACTGTATTGTCAGTTACGCCAGTCTTTCGAGTCGGATCAACCAGCATTCTAATTCTTACCACCATGTCAGATTCCAAATCTTTGAACACCTCTTTACTCGAGATTATGATCTCTTCCAAAAATGAACGTGACTTTATTAGTGATTTGAGCGACCTTACATTGCAAATCATTTTTGATGCATGGTGGGAATCAATGAAGGAAGGGTCGAAGCAGCCTGGTGCTGGGAATAAATGTAGACATGCGCCGTCGTGGCGATTCTATTTACACTGCGGAATTGAAGCGACCGGCAGCCCTGGCATCATATGTATCGTTTGTCATCAAGTTCTTCGCCATCCATCAGAACATGGGACCAGCTCAATGGGGAAACACTTGCTTGCAAAAGCTCACATCGCAAAGTTAAACGAATTAACAGAGACAGAAGTCACCGAATTGACTAGTACAATGGTTGATGAAACAGTATTGGCCATCTTGAAGAGGCAAGGAAGTCGAGGAATCACAATAGTAAGTATGCAGAGGAAAATCAGATTTGAAATCCAGTTTAATCCATATTAATTGAAATGGCAGACAAAACGTTCGACGTTGGCAGATAAAGACTTTGACACTTCCGAATTTCACCAAGACATGTGGAGTCGAGACCTCATGTTAGGATTTGTTTCGGCTCATATTCCATGGAATGCAATATCAAATCTCGAGCTACGGCGGTCATGCAAAGCATTACGCGATGACCTCGTGCTGCTGTCCGCTGCAACCCTGAGCAACATTTGCCGTAGGGAATATGCACTGACAGTGGATGCAATTAAGAAGCAATTGCCATCACGAAACAAAGTTTGTTTATCTTTGGACGGATGGACATCAACGAACAAATTGGCCATAACATTGGTCATTGCTTACTATATGGATCAAAATTGGACATTGAGTGAAGTTCAACTCACTTTCGATGAGGTTGATCGGCTCTTATTTTCCCGTTTCAAAAGCTAATTAAGGATGATAGGTCAAGGGCCACCATATGGGAGGAAGGCTAGCTGTACATTGGAGTGATGTGCTGGATCGTTTTGAGCTCACCGACAGGCGTTTGCTCGGTATTACGACGGATAATGCTTCCTCAAATTACTCGATGATACGCAAGCTGCAATCAACACTTGAGGGCTCTGGAATCGAGTGGCCTGCATTGAGGAACCACCTACCGTGCATGGCGCACGTCATACAGCTGGCTATAGGTGCATTCATGAGCAGTCTCGGTGTAAAAGGCCGCACCAAGTCTTGGGAAGCCCATGAGCACGATCAGCACTGTGGAGAGAATGAAAATATAGACATCGGGAAGACTCAAAGACTTCGAAAACAGGGTAATGCTAGAATCAACAAGGTGTCGGCCATGAGACCTGGTTTGGCAAAGATAATTGAGAAAGTACGTATTTCATGATATTTTGAAAGTTCTGAAACTGACCTTCATGAAGCAGAGAATGCTTGCTGTATTGATTACGCTGACACCTGATCGTCGAAACGAGTTCATTGACTGTCAAAACGCCAAAGTCCGCATTGCAGTACTTCCGATTATGGATGTGAAGACATGATGGAACTCTACACTGGAGTTACTCGAGCGGGCCTACCGATTACAGGAATTCACACGTGAATGGCTTGAAAATCCAAAATACCCCGAATACCGGCCACTGTTCACAACTCAAGATGAATGGACGATTGTGAAGTATTTCATGGAAGTATTGAGGCCATTCAGATATTGGACCCTTTGGATGTCGAAGAGGCATACAGTCACATTGCATCATGTTCTCACAGTGTACAATGACATGTTTAATCACATGGATGGCGTGATGCGAGCTTTGTCTAAGCAGAAAACTCCATGGAAAGAAGACTTGTTCTTCGCAATGAAGTTAGCTCGACAGAAGCTGTCCACATACTACGCCAAAGTGACTCCAACGACGGGTATGCTTCTAATTTCTGCACATATCCTCGATCTTTTCCAGAAGTTGCGATCATTCAGAAAGTGGGACAAGGGAATGGATATCAATCCTGAGGACGAGACATCCTATACTACTCAATACCAAGAGGCCTTTCTGAAGTATGTGGAGAATGAATACTGCGCCAAACATCCACAAGTGCCCGTCAATACATACCAATGCTTACCGAGCAGCGATCACATCTCCTCTGCAACGGCTTCACGATCCTGTCAATCATCCTTTGATCCATATAATTTGTCCAGCGATGATGAAGAATACTTAACGCCTAACAATGTGGCTGAGACGACACCAGGACGAAGCGATCGTGCTGCGCGGTTATTGACCCCCGGCAGGCTCTATTCGAATTCGCCGCCTGAAGCACCAAAGGACTGGGGGCAAATTAATCCCAATCTCAATGATTACCACTCCGACCTAATGGAGTTAAGCAGTACATTCTGGATACCGGACATAACCAACTGGTGGCGTCAACAGGAGGAACCGCACTCAAAGTACGCCGATCTCTCCAATGTGGCGCGCGACATATTCTCCATCATACCGCATCGTGTCGGAGTGGAGGCCAGTATTTCCCTTGGCCGAGATGTTATCGGCTAGAGGCAGTCAACAACCACCGGCGAGACCCTTTGCGAAAAAGTCGTTGAAAGGCAGTTCATTTGAGCCAATACCAGGATTTTGGCAGGCACTGATCCAGAATTGGATAACGCGAACACAGAAATCAACTTGGAACTGAAGAAAGAGGCGGAGGAAAGGAAACTGCACAGAATGGCCAAGGTTCACGACTTTTTGGAGATGTGGCAGGGCAGCCAAAACCTACGTGCTACACAGAAGGAATCTCGCGCTCAAAACAAGCAGATGACTGCTGTGGGATACATTTCGGACACTGAAGAGATCGTCAAAGCATCCTGGTCACTCTTTCAACATCATGGTGCGGCTGCATTCAAATTGTCAAAAAGATCTCCTTTGCCACCAGGTTTGTCTGCAAAGGACCTCCCTGGAGGACGAATTCAAGTCGTAAATGTCCGCCGAATGCGTAGAATCAACCGTCATCCAGTCGAAAGTAACGAGGATACCGCACCTCAAAGCATTTCGGACACTGAAAATTGGCTTAACTAGAATAGGGACTTAGATAATCCAAATGACAGTGAAGATGATTGCGCGGCGGACGTTGAATCCGATATGGACCAAGACAATAGCATCGAGGATCCGGAATACCAAGAGCAGCAGGATGTGATCGCCGCGCCAAATGTTCCCAGATTGATTCGGCCTACACGGAATTCAAAGAGACAGGCTGACAAGGTGTTGGTGACGGTCAATGCAATCGAAACACGAAGGAACAAGGGAGTGACAAAAAAGTAGGACAGAATGCATCAATGTTTCACCAGCTTCTTTATGTATCTTGACTGCGTGTTTTAGTTGGAGATATATTATGGGCGAATGGTGAGCAGAAGCTTGTAAATATCGGTTGATAAACAGATGTATAGCAGGCACAATGAAGCTTTTGGCAAGAAACATGAATTTTGGTCATGTGTGAGCAAACAGTGCAAGAATGTTACTGCGCTCTGCTTTGCCACAGGGCCAAGTCTTAATCTGGCAGAAAGACTTCCCATAAGTTCAAATCATGATGCAAACTACTGTCGATGGCAGCAGATGTTGAATGGACAATACAGTAAAATGAGCGTCAACGGAGCGTCAACGATTTGTGGTCATGTAAGTACAGTAATTAAATAGAGCTTTGGTCGCCGTCAGGCATAACCGATGTATTGGCAGCTCTTAGTGGCAAAAGAGACAGCAACACGGTCATCGCCCCTTTCTGAGAATGAGCGTCAATGGAGCGTCAACAATTTGTGGTTATGTAAGTATGGTAATTACACAGTGCTTTGGTCGCTGTTAGGCATAATCGATGTATTGGCAGCTTTCATTGGCCAAAGAGACAGCAACACAGTCATCGCCCCATTCTGAAAATGAGCGTCAACGGAGCGTCAATGATTTGTGGTTATGTAAGTACGGTACTTAAACAGTGCTCTGGTCGCTGTTAGGCATAATCGATGTATTGGCAGCTTTCATTGGCAAAAGAGACAGCAACACAGTCATCGCCCCATTCTGAGAATGAGCGTCAACGGAGCGTCAACAATTTTTAGCTTCGCATCTTGGTTAATTTATGTTCCAATTGGTTGCATACATCCATTTATCAAATATTGGCAGCCTTTACTGGCAAAAACAACAGCACAATGCTCCCTGCTGCATCCTGAAAATGAGCGTCAACGGAGCCTCAACAATTTTAATTGTCGCTTATGTGGTAATCAAGTCATCGCGCTAATCGTCGCATCCATAACGGAATAATTGACCGCCATCATTGGGAAAAATACAACATACCAAACGTAAAATATCGATTCCAAATTAATCTTTATTGCAAGCTGCAAAGCATACAAAAACACATCATTGGTTGTTGAAAACGCCATTTTGATAAGATACAATTAACAAACTCCAAAAACAAGAGCCTTATTTGAATCCATAGATGGACCCGCTGGGCGACCCGCTGACAACCCGCCCGATTCAGACGGGTTGGGAGTACACCTTTGAACTGTACTCGAGTTGACGGTTCGGGTTTATTGACAACCCGGACCGCCAATTTGGCAACGGTTCGGTTTGGACCCACACCCGGACCCGAAGTGACGGTCCGGAACCGTTGTTAACACTACTCTCACCCTCCTCAAGTCTGAACTACCCTTTTCAGAAATAACAGTGCATGCAAATGCGGTGATAGAATCTGCAACTTACTGGTAATACCGATGATGTTCAATACTATTATATTTTTGGCCTTTATAAATCTTGCTCCCAGTAATATGAAATGAACAGACCATGAGGTACCAGTCCACACCATAGTACAGAGGTACCACTATTGACTTGTCATAACTCTCTGGTAATAGCCATAATCAATCTCAATTACAGTAACATTAAAGTTGTCTCAGACAACAGCCATATAGATAATCCATAGAGGTAAAACAACAATATTGGTGATCCTGTTGATATTCAGTAGATGCTACAAAGCTGATTGGACTTACTGACAAATTACATCTGTAGATTTAGACTTGTTCACACATTGTAGAGTCTGTCTAGATTAAACAACAAAATATTCCACTGTATAGTACTTGGTAATTGGATATTGATTATTAATTGATCTGATCTCCCTTAGCATTCACTGATGATTCATTGTAATCTTACACCCTCTCTAACCATGCCAATACAATTCAAATAATATTTTAGGATTTACAGCCATTAAAATTCATTATAAGCAGTGTTGAAAGAAATTGAGTGATCATATATATACGCCACAGCAAAATGCATTTCAGCAGCTGGGAGCCTCCAATAGTGAGGGAGAGAAAGTAGAGTATAAACTTACAAGTGTCCAATTCAGGGTGGAAATAGATCCAAGAATGGCATTTCGACTGAGCTTCGAAGTCACCTGAATATCTAATTACTGGAGTTGGAGGACTAAGGCAGTGACTACTATTTGATTGACTGTATGACGGAGGATTGGAGTGATTTTTGGAAATACCTAGCTCTGTTACTGAATTGGTGCTGGACTTGCAAACGAAGAAGGAGTATTGTCAGGGTTCTATTGTATCTCATTTGGAGACTGCAGGTCATATCTGAGACTCTCTTGATGTTTTCCACAATGGATTATCCAGCACAGCAAAAGTCAGGCATGTATTGTTGTTTCTTATCAACATCCAAGTCATACAATTCTAGCTAACATTGTTTTAAAGATTTCATCTTTTCCATAACTACTTCCAGATAAAAAAAAAAAAAAAAAAAGTGATTCAAATATAAAAGTAGGTACAACAAAACAATAACTCTACCATGCAATCAAATGATAACAATGACACATGGTGTCAATGTCAACTGCTGAATCTGTCACGGCTCAGGCTACGAGTGATGGATTGAAGGGTACGTAGAATTAGTATCAGGTGCATGGAAGGAATTACCGTTACAGAAGAGCAGAGATGTTGATAGATGCAGGAATGGTGCAAAGATGTTATGAGAGGGTGGCGGTATAATTCGTTATGATGAGGAAGTGCTTTGAGGTGTTGCGACATCAGGCGATGTGGCGTGGTTGTGCTGATAACGAGTTATGTGGTGGTGTGTAAGATTAAGAGAAGATGTTCGAAAGGTACATCGGAGCATGAGGAGTAATTCGAGGGTCGCAGTCGAAGTGTATATCATGAGAGGTTGTTTGGTGTTGGAGGATTTCCTTTTCTTCTCTCTTTTCTTGTTCTCTTGTATAGCAAAGCAAGTACGACTTTGAAACAGCTTTGACTAATGTCTTGTGTTGATTCTCGCGATATGAGCTTCGGAGCACCTTGTCCTGATTCCGATATTACATTCCTGTCACTAATATCACATATGTCCGACTCCACACGTTACACTAGAACGAGTCTCTTACAACATACCTGATATTGAATGTACTGTCAATACTATCAGACTGCTTGATTTGATCTGGCATGGTGTTACTGAGAAGTCACCGACAGTTAGATCTCGATTTGCTACATGTGCAACCACAACCTTGCGAATCTGGATGCACTTGCACCCTTCGAACGGGTATACATACTGTAACGAACCTTGCTCTGGTACCTGCTGGGTATATCTCGGACTGAACCATCGGTGGATTCACAGTTGCGAAGATTGCATTGACATGCTACCACGACTTACCGGATTTGATATCCGCCAATACCCACATCGATCTCCACACTCAAATGGGAGAGTACGACAGTAACTGTACTTCCTGAACGAAGTGGTTTGATCATGCCTGAACTCGATGTTCCCTTTCCGAGCACGAACCTTGAAATCCTTTGACACCATCGAAGGATTATTGATTCCTGAGGTAGACTATTCGACTCTACCAGCATAGTTTTGTGAACAGTCAGACGTCCCCTCTCGTTGGAATACATAGTGGACAGAGGCCGCTGCATACGGAGGAGGCTTGTAACTCGACGATCCCGTATTTGGGAATAGTAGGACTAAGTATTGGGGAGCCCACACTTGGTTTGACTATGAACCTGAGCTACCCTGTGAGTGTGAAGGACATGATTGTTTAGGAACACATTCGATGGAAAGACACGCACCAGCAGCAGCAGCAACAGCAAAATCTGCGCCGGTCCCTCTGATTGTTATTGACCCCCCGACTCCAACTCCTCCTGAAATTGATGCATATAATTGGCACTGGTAGATGTGCTTGATCCGTTGGGATGTCAGGATCACAACAGCACGATCGGGTAGCTCTGGTGTCCATGGATCACCGGGCCATCATAGGAGCAATCTTACACAGGAACCTGATGGAAATCGACTTCAGGGAGAGGCAAACATTGCTGGAAGACGCACACGAGGTGCTGAGGAGAGTGGCTGAGTATACCGAACCCACGGCCATGGTACAGATGGTGTGCAATCACCCGACACACATAATTTCATTACAGAAACCGATCACGGATGTGCAGTCACAACAATCCCTGCCCCCACAGTGCCAGCACTCGACGTTCGAACAACAGTTGGAGAGACTGAGGCAGCAGGTGGAAGACGCCAGGAGAACCCCGAGAACGGCATGAATGGACAAAGAGTTACCGCAGGAACTGGACGATATGACACGGGAGCACGACAGTCAGGTGAAGAAGTTCGGGCATTGAGGAGTCAGTAACCAAATGCGCTATCCTTTGCGCCCCAGGTAGCCCCGACTCCCCCCCTGCAAACCGAGGACAGAGGCCACATGTTTCCAGACTCCCCGGACTTTTCGGGATCGGATCAACCTCAGTTGAGAGGCTGGATCGCTCAACGTTGGATGGTTATAAAACAAAAACCCACCAGCTTTCCCGACAAGCAGTCAAAAATGTGGTACGCATTCAACCGCCTGAGGGTAGGAGCCTTTGGCCAGATCTTGCCACACGTCCGGCAGGACGGAACGATAGGGCTGAAAGACCTAGCAGCATGTATACAACTACCGGAAGCAGCTTTTGGGGACCCTGACTGCGTAGCCACCACCGAACGGAGAATGCAGGAGATTAAACAAAAGAGCCGCAAGGTGTCTCAGGATTATGTGGAGTTCCAAGTTATTGCTGCGGATCTGGGTTGGAACCGTTCTACTCTACACAACACTCTATGAATGGGGCTGTCTGAAGAAATGATGAACTCCTTTACGTACAGTGATATGCCAGAGGACCTTCCTGCCTTTGTAACGGTGTGTCAGAAGTGGGTTAATCAAATCCGACAACGATGGGTGTAGATGGCAGCACAGAACAAGGGAGCAGGGACATGTTTGGCCTCTTCCCTCAGACCCCCAGCTCCCCCGAAGGATCCCACAGGAGCCCCCGCTCGAACAGTGGCGGAATATATCGGACCAGAGCCTATCGACCTCAGCGTGGGCAGGAGGAGGATTATCGTGGAAGACAGGGCAAAAAGGTTCACGGATGGGAGGTGTTAATACCGTGGTGGGTTAAATCACAAGGTGGCAGTATGTGCGGCGAGGAAGAAAGCTCAGACGTTGAAGGCAGCTGGAGCGCAAGTAAAGGAAGTAGGAACCGGAACAGGTTCTGAGGAATCGGGAAAAGATTAGGTCAACCCAAGCTGGATGGCGCTTTGGTTGATGGAAAAAGTTTTGTTTTAAATGCTTTGAGATGTTTTGGAATTTCGCGTCTTTCAGTTAGCAAGGTGGAGGTATTTGAGGGATCAATGGAAGGGAAACATATAGTGATAACCTGCACATTGACTGTGAATAATCAAGAGATACCTACACATGCACTGATTGATTGAGGAGCTACAGGCATTGCATTTATGGATCAAGATTTTGCCCGCCATCATCAAATACCACTTCAAGAATCAAATGAGAAACAACAAGTCCAGGTTATTGATGGAAGACCCTTCCAGTCTGTGGACATTACGCATGTTGGCAACGTAGGAATCATGATTCAAGATCATAAGAAACGATTACCCATGATCGTTATGAAGTTAGGACATCATCCAATTGTTCTTGGGATGCCCTGGTTACGATTGCATGATGTTGCAGTACAATTTGTATCCAATACAAATACTTTCAGATCACAATATTGCATGACACACTGCCATCATCCACCCATTACGGTACAAGGAGTGACGGAGAAACCTGCGGAACCAGTCAATTCTCTGAGTAACGAGATATTCGAACCACAAATCCGCCCACAACGACCATTTCGATGAATCATTGTTATGCTTACTGGATGTGTGTTCGCCAGGACAGTAAAAAAAGGGAAACTTACGGTGTTTAAAGCATCTCTTCATGATATCAATAAGGCAATTGAAGCCAATCATTTAAAGGAACGTCCATTGGAAGAACTTGTTCCAAAACAGTATCATTAATTCCTCCCATTATTCAATAAGGTTCTTAGCTTACCGATTGCCACCTCATTGACCCGGCATTGATCATGATGTGCGCTTGAAGGACGAACAAATCCCTACCTGGGGTCCATTGTATTCAATATCAAGATCCCAGTTGGTAGTCCTAATGGAGAGGCTGGAGGAAAATATGTCAAAAGGGTTGATTAGACAATCATCGTCACCCTTTTGCAGCACCAGTAGCGTTTACGAAGAAACCAGACTGTGCTTTACGAATCTGCATTGATTAACGAGATCTCACTAGCAAAATGATAAAGAATTGATACCCACTCCCCCTGATAAATGAAACACTGAATTTTTTAGGGAAAGCTCGGATATATACAAAGTTGGAAGTACGAGGAACCTACAATTTTCTTCGAGTTGCGGAAGGGGAGGAGCATAAATTGGCCTTTTGGACAAGGTACGGACTGTTTGAACCTACGGTATTGTAATTGGGAACAACAAATGCACCAGCGGACTTCCCCGGTTATATCAATAATGCCATTCGAGATTCATCAGATGAGTTTGCATCAGCGTATTTGGATGATATTTTGATATATAGTGATTCGGAAGATGAAAATGAGGGTCAAGTTCAGTGAATCATGCAACAATTAATGGTGGCAGGATTATATTTGAAGCCAGGAACATGCGGGTTTCATGAGGATGCAGTGAAATACCTAAGGTTGATTATATGGACAAGGGAATTTCTATGGATGAGGATGAATTTGAGACCATACGGAATTGGAGTCGAGAAGAGAAAACTGCCAATAGAAGGCTAAATAACCTCTTTGAAGTACAACAGTTCCTTGGATTTTGCCATTATTATCGACAATTTATCTCTAAGTATTCCGAGGAAGCGGAACCCTTGATGAGACTGACCAAAAAGATGAACCATTTGTTTGGGAATCCGAGCAACAGCTTGCTTTCGAAATGATGGTAAACACCTGCACGACAGCACCGGTGCTTCAATGTTTAGACCACGATTGAGCGGCGATGATTGAAACGGCTTCCTCATATTGTGTATCCCCAGGTGATTCCTCCCACTATGATGATGATGGGGTGCTACACCCAGTAGCTTACTTTTCGAAGAAACACTCACCAGCGGAATGTAATTATGATATATACGATAACAAGCTTATGGCAATTAGTAAAGCACTTGAGGAATGGAGACTAGAATGTGAAGAGGCTGCGTATCCCCAGCCACTGTTAACTGACCATAAGAACCTTGAGTATTTTATGATAAAGAAGCTTCTGAATCAACAGCAGGCACTATGGTTGGAGGTTTCAACGTGGTTCGACTACGAGATAGTCTAGCGACCAGGCAAGTTGAACCGGAAGGCAGATGCTTCAACGAGGAAGCCGGGAGACCTTGCTGAGGGGGGGGATGAAAGACTCAAAAACATGGGACAGGTGGTTTGTAAAGTCGCAGAACCTACCGGAACTATTGCGGTTGATGGTGGACAGCTCGCCCACCCAGGGCCGTCGCTGTATTTGTGATCTTATCACAATGGCAGATGAGACTGACCCGCTACCAGGAAAGATAGTAGAAGGGATTCGAACGAATAGTGGGTTACAGGAGATTGCTATTGCGGAATTCCCTGAGGAGGAAGGACGGATACATTATTGAGGGAATTTATATATTCCAAAAGACAATGAGTTACGCCTACGTATTATACAGGAACACCATGATACAGCCATAGCAGGACATCTGGGACGGGCAAAGACGTTTGTCCTTCTTGACTGGAGGTAATATTGGGAGAAAATGCGGAAGGATGTCGACCAGTATGTATGGAACTGCCATAGTTGTCAAGGATCATGGAGTTCCTGACATTTGACGTTTGGAGTCCTTCGACCGTTACCGGTTCCTCGGAAACCATGGGAAGTTATGTTGATGGATTTTGTGGTAGGGTTGCCAGAGTGTGAAGGGTTTGATGCGATTTGGGTAGTAGTAGATTGACACTCCAAGATGCGACAATTCATTCCCTGCCATATGACTTATGGATGCCCTGGGATCAGCAGAATTGTTTTTGAAGGAAGTGGTACGTCTCCATGGACTCCCATTGACAATGGTCTTGGATTGAGGGCCACAGTTTGCGTCAACCATTTGGCAGCAGATATGGAGCCGATTAGGGATTGATCGAAGAGTGTCGACAGCTTTTCAACTCCAGATGGATGGGTAGACGGAGAGAATGAATGCAAATGAGGAACAGCCCCTTCGAGTGCTTGTAAACCATCAGCAAGATGATTGGGTAAAGCGGCTTCTGGTGGCTGAGTGTGCTGCAAATAATGGAACGTCCGAAACCACTAAGTGTACACCATTCTTTGCGGTCCAAGGTGTGGACCGTCAGATGTCATTCATAGGAGAACCAATGAAAGACCGAGATCTTCCACGAATCAATGCTGATCAGGTTCAGGCAATAATGCAACAAGTTCCCGAGCACCTCCAAGTTGAAATGAGGAGAAGTCAAGCAATCCTGGAGGAGGGAGCGAATCATGCACGAATTTCAGCTCAGGATATTCAGAAGGGCTCTCAGGTGTGGTTTGATACTCGACATTTTCGGACTACGAGGCCAACATTGAAACTCGATTGGAAACAGCTGGGCCCTGTTACAGTAGTTCATTGGGTATCCCCATATGCTTACGAGTTAGAGCTTCCTGCATCAATACAGATTCACCGAGTACAACGGATTTCTCAGTTGGATCCTGTGGTGGTTGACCCTCTCGAAGGACAACGAATTAATCCACCACCTTCCGTCGACGTTGAGGGAGAGGAGGAGTATCAGGTTTCGAGTGTTGAAGATAGTCGGATGTATCGAGCCTAGTTGCATTATCTTATACATTGGATCCGGAATGATCCCTTGACATGGGAACTTGCTAAGTCCGTGGAGGGGTTACAAGCGGTAAGGGGATTTCATCAACGTTATCCCAGGAAGCCAGGACGGTTGGAAAATGTTCTTGGAGGACCTCGAATCCATGAGGGGGATACTGTCATGGCTCAGGCTATGAGTGATGGATTGAAGGGTACTTAGGATTAGTATTGGGTGAATGGATGGAATTACTGTTACGGAAGAGCAGAGATGTTGATAGACACAGGAACGGCGCAGAGATGTTGCGAGAGGATAGCGGTATAATTTGTTATGATAAGGAAGTGGTTTGAGGTGTTGCGACGTTGGGCGATGTGGCGTGGTTGTGCTGATAAGGAGTTATGTGGTGGTGGTGGTGTGTAAGATCATGAGAAGATGTTCCGATGGTACATCGGAGGATGCGGAATGATTCGAGGGTGGCAGACGAAGTGTATATAAATGGAGGTTGTTTGGTGTTGGAGGATTTCCTTTTCTTCTCTCTTCACTTGTTCTCTTGTATAGCAAAGCAAGTACAACTTTGAAACAGCTTTGACTCTGGTCTTGTTTTGATTCTCTCGATACGAACTTCGGAGCACTGTGTCCTGATCCTGATATCACATTCTTGTCACCAATATCACCTACGTCCGACCCCACCCATTAAAAAATCTTCCAACCTATCAGGACTGCCAAAGCAGGAATACAACATTTCACAGCTGCACTAACAAGCAGGAGGTGCATCATATATGTGCTGATGACTCAGGTCTGCTGAGTGGGTTAGAATGAATTGCAATATCGCATTGGTGGATTTGTGAAATCTGACCAAGGTTGAAATGAGATGATAGCTAGCTGTGAATCAAAATGGAGGTTGAACGGGAACATAATGTATCAGTTTGAAAAACGGAAGTGCCACCAGAAAAGGAGGAATACCAGCAGGCATGTGCAGGCTGCAAAAGAACAGTACAGAAGGCAACGGCGGGGTGTAGCATGAATTAATCAGTTACAACTTCATATCTAGAACAGATGATAGAGATTAAGGAGCAGCAATCTAGTGGAGTATCACAGATCCTAGCTGAGCAGCCTTACCAGGTGGTGCAGATTCTAGAATGAAATACAGACTCTACTTATGGAAGTCAAGAATTGAGAAAGGGAATTGTGGAGCACTCATCTTAGAGGGAAACTGCTTAATGGGCAGTAGACAGCATGGAATAAAATATTGAAGTGCCAATCATCCCCATGGAGCACCAATAGCAACTCAAGATGATTTGTTCAAACAGCTGAGAACATAAGGAGGGGTGGTGGTACCAAGTGGCCCACAAACATGTAATTGAATGCTAGCAGTGGCTTCTACAGTAATATCTATCACTGGGAAAGTACAAAATTTACCATAATACTAATCTTGAGAAAATATAGCTGTAACTATCTTTCAAGCGGTATATTTAGGCAGTGCACAATGAATGATTGCTGTCACCAGTGCAAAAGTCTGCCAAGCATGTAGTGGAAAGGATATCAGCAAAATGTAAAACAGTTAGGAAGTTATAACTAAACATCTCCACAACTCTACACAGCTACACTGATGCTTTATAGCGCTTCCAGATGCTGACAGCCAGGTTGAATGCAAAGCAGGAGTGCTCTCAGGCACTCTGAGAATACATTCAAATCCTCCTTAGTGATTCTGAAGTAGTGGAGTACAGTACAAGAGCATTCTGAGGAGTGAGTAATAGTCATCAGAATGCTACAACTTCAAGTCATTAGGTTGTGCAAATTTGAAAGGAATTGGGAGTATTGGGCATATCCCCAAGACTATGCCTGTGTACCTTGACCCTGTTGCCATACTCTCCTTGTGTGATTTTTACCAGGTCTGTGTCCAATTGTACAATTCAATGAACTATTTTACCCCTACTCCTGTGCACCTTGATTCAGCTATTCAAACTAATATACAGTCCAGTCAGTATCTACATTTGCATGACAATTTACAAGTTATAAGCTATCCATACTGTTTGATGCAGCAATTTTTCGCACCAATTGTGCCAGTCTGATTTATGCTTTGATAGTGGCAAGATGCATCATGTTGCTCTGTTGACAACCCAGATGAGACTGCCAACACAATCAACTCAGCTGTGCAGATCTTTGTACATTGTTGGATTCACCATTGCTTGTTGAGCATGAGGACATAATACTCATTGTTAAGTCTACTTGCACATAATATAAAAGGTCAATATTGCATTTCCCGCTAGCAGGCAGTCCTGACATAGTATGATCTCATCCAGTTCAGTCACGCTGAAAGACAATACTGGAAACAAGAGAACTTGCCTTAGAAGGTGTTATCCAGGATACTTGCTGCACTTTGTGTATATACAACTCAGATGTTATGAGACTCAGTCATAATCCGTTGGTTTGCAATGGTATATTCTAACTTGCAACCAACTTCCAGACACTTAACAGCAGTAGGGCAGTGAAATGGTTCAGGGTAGTACGATAGCCCATTCTGAAGATTGATAAGTATAGTGTCTAGGAGTACATTCCGATCATATCTGAGGATGAATTCACTGACTTCATGTCCCCAGTTCCCTTCAATATGTGCATAGAATATCTATTCGACGTTGGGCAATACAAATCTACAGATGCCTCTCTCAGTGATATACAATTCATCAATCGGTACACACCCCAGACATGTATTTCTTACAAATAATGTATCTTTTGGGACACAGTGTCGAAAGATGGCTCATGCTGACAATGGTGGTGACTTAAAAAATGAGCTCAACATGTAGTTTGGAGTGAATTGGTAGTAAACAGTCCATTGATAACATTTGCAGAGCCAAAATCATACCAGCCTTCAAGGGCAAGATACAACAGTGTCTTCTTTATATTCTCAAGGACTGTACACCAGTTACTATGCTTGAGAATCTGTCTTATGTAATTGACTATGTTGAAAGAGTGATATGGCTCTCGCACATTGCCGATATGAAGCTGTTCAAAAATCTCAGCAGAACAACTGTCACCAAAATGCATTTGTCGTATTTACTCAGATATACATCAGCAATGTGTATTGTAGTCACCGGGAGCCTCGAAGAGTGTCTGAGAGGATGTGGAGTGTAAACTTTGAAGCGTCAATTGGAGGAGAGTATCAGACCCTAGGAGGCCATTCCAGCTGACCTTCTCAGTAACTGGGATCTCTGATGACTGATGTAGGAGTACCACGGAAGTGATTGTGATAAGTTTGGGAACACATTGGAGCACTGAAGACAAGACTGGGAGTGCCAGCAACAAGCCTGGAAGCACCTCGAATCCCTGTAGAGCTGTCTGGGAAAAACAACTTCTTCTTTGTGAATGCTGCTGGTGCGCTTGGAAATCATAGCTACAACTTATTGTTCAACAATGTTTCAAACTCATGTATTCAGTTTGTATTCTCATCCATGTATCTATGTATTGATGTATCTATATAGCGACCAAATCTACACACAGTATATCTGGATTGGCTGAAGGCAGTACTTCAGAGCGAATCAAGGTGTGCCTGAAGATGATGATTGAGTCAACCCAGAGATGCACTTGGAGCCTGTGATCAAGCAAGTTGGGACATGATCTTGGAGGCCAAGATGGAGTGAACTCAGAGATACACTTGGAGGCCTGAATCGATTGAGTTTGGAGATGAACTTGCTGGCCAAGATCCAGTGAGCTCAGAGATGCACGTGGAGGCTGTAATTGAGCATGTTTGGAGATGCAATTGGAGATTATGATTATGTGAACTTGGAGGTGGTGAGCTAGCGAGTTTGAAGATGTAACTGGAGGCCATGATCGTACAAACTTGGAAGCCATGATTGGGCGAGTTCAGAAATGCACTTGGAGGCCATGATCAAACCACATTGGATGAGTACATAGAGGTGGTTGTTGGGAGGCATTCCAGGTGCGAAGCCTCTAGTCATCAGTTCGTTACAGGAACTGACAACTGGGGGAATGTGACGAGGTGACCGTATCTTTGATCTCTCATGGAGAGCTGGCTGGCTGCAGTCGATCCTATAAGGAGGCATGCCAGAAGCTGAAGCTACATTGAGGGGTCAACTTGTAATTGTGAGAATGGAGTGAAGACAAACCAACTTGGGTTGATGCTGGATTCAGTGTACGCGGTACTCGGTGAATGCCAGAGTCAGTGTTAACTCATGATCATGGCATTGCGAGATGGAGAGAGATGACTCGACTTTGTATTTGGCGATGATGGTAGAGTTGTGGACGAGAAAGAGAGATAGGGGATGATGATGAGAACCATATGGAGGATGTGAGCAGATATGAGAAATCAGGGGTATGAGTTGCCCGATTGGGTTTAGAAGACCTCAAATCAGTCACACTATTCAGCAGATTGGGCCTCATACCTGCTCTATCGGGGAAGGTAATTTGACTCACACACAACATTCTCTGAAGTCCCAGTTTCCTATGATGATGTCCCCATTCTCCACTCATCTCTCTCTTTCTTGTCCTCAACTCTACCATCACCTAAAAACACATAGTTATGTCATCCCTCTCTATCTCTCCATGCCATGATCATGAGTAAACACCAAGTACTGCATACACCAAGTACTGTATCATCCCAAAATCAAGTGTCCCGCTGCCGGCTAGTCTGTCACCTCTCATCTCTCGGCTGACCTTGTTATACTTCAACTTGCTACATTCCTACAATTATGAGTTAAACAATGAATAGACTCTCAGCTCATCAGCAAAATGTATTTTAGTCACTGGAAGCCTCCAGGAGTGTCTGAGAAAATGTGGAGTGTAAACTTAGATGCCTCAATTGCAGGAGAGTATCAGACCCTAGGAGGGCATTCCGGCCCGCCTTGGGAGTAACTGGGATCTCTCGTGACGGGTACAGGAGTACCATGGGAGTGATTGTGATAAGTTTGGGAATATGTCGGAGTGCCGAAGAGAACTTTGGGTGCACCTGGGAGTGTCGCCGAACCAACACGGGAATCACAAGCAAACTCTGAGAGATGCCTGGGTTTTTGTGGATAATCATTCAGAGGACTGCAGGTGTGATCTGGGACTCTCCGGATGTACACGAGCAATCGATATCCCTCAACGGCAAATATGATGCATGGATTATTGTTCATTATCAATTCTGAATCATACTAGCTATCATCTTCTTCAACATTGTATTTTTTGCCTTGCAACATTAAGGAACCAAAGAAAAAGGCAAGTGATTCAAACATAAACTCAGGTACACCAAAACGATAACCCGACCAAGCGATCGAATGATATCAATCAAACATGGTGTCAATGTCATCCACTCCATCTCCTATCTCATCAGGTCCGACGAATGCAGGAACACACAAGTCATCAATGGCGCAAAGAAGCTGGAAGCACTTCTTGTATTTCCTGATTACTCGTTCCTGGCGAGTGGCTGAATTTGAATTCCAATGTCGTTTGGCTCGATTTGTGATATCTAACAAAGGTGTAATGAGATGTTAGCTAGCGGCGATTCTGAATGGGTGTTTGAAAGGCAATGATTATTCGGATGAAAAAGGGGAGCAACCACCAAATCCAGGCTGAGGAGCGCCGACGGGGTTTGAGGAGCGCCCATACAAGCGGAGGAGCGCCGAAAGGCGAGGGGGTGTGGGGTAAAGAGTGCTGAATTCAATAAAGAAGCGACGAATCAGACCGAGGTGCGCCGGTGGGAATCAATTGCGGAATGAAATAGAAGAGCGTTAATCTTGGCTCAGGAGTGCGGCCGGGAATTGAGGAGCGCCTATCCTCGCAGTTTTGCACCGCAGTGGGTATCAAGCGGCCCACTGTTGTGTTATTGATGAGTGCTGTGGCTTCCGGAGTAAAATTTATCACAGGGGATGGGCAAAATGTACCTCGAAATTCATCTTGAGAAAACATAACTGTGCCCTTCTTTGCCCCGGCATATTCAGACAGCACACAATGGAGAGCGGCAGCTGCTAGCGCTAAAGTCTGCGGAGTGAGTGGTTGGAAATACTGGGATGTCATAGGCTGGTGCCCCAAGCTATTGGCGGTGAAGGAAAATTGGTGGTAAATTAGATCAAGCACATCCATTCACATGAACCATGATTTCCTATCATCAACGACCTTGGAGAGATATGCATCGTCAAAGTGGAGCTCCTTAACCTGGATCTGGATATCAGTCTCAGAGCGCAAATCGAACTGGTAACTACGGACAACAGTCCGATGTGCCCCATCTGCCAACAATCCTCGAATTGTATTCATCTTCAGTTTCAACGATGTATATTTTGGGATGTAGTCAATATCCGAAATCTGATACATGCGCATTACACAGAATCCATGACTTACAGCTTCTCGTGTTTGCGGATCTATTTTCAGAGATGGACTGCCAGGCAATTCACAAAAAGATGGCGTACCTACAGGAGCGCCTCCTGATGCCCTCTGATGATCCTGAGCTTCAATAGCGAGTTTCCAAGCTTCTTCAATCATCGAGTACATGATATTGGATAATATTGGCCACGGAGTCTTCGTGAATATGATTGCTTCCATGAACCTTTTCGCTACCTCACAAGTAGCCTTTTGGTGTCTGGGAACGTTCTGATCTGCACTGACCTTGGGTTGTGGGACATTCTGGTCTCCACTAGACTTGCGTAGTGGCAGCGCCTGGGTGGATGGTGCATGGTCAGACTCGGATAATTTGTTGAGGAGGGTTGACTTTTGGCTGTTGAGTAGTGGTGGTGCCATTGCCCAAGCTGGATTTGGGGAATTTGGAAGCGGAGGGCGTGCACTAACAGGATCGGCGTGGCTGCGTTACTTTGGCAGTGCAACCCATGTAGTTTGTAATGACTTGTCCTGGCTCGCCTGGCCTAGATGCAGTACTTCCTGGTGGTGATCCAACTCATCTTCTTCGATGTCGGACAATAAGGTGGACTCTCCGGGGTCTTCACTTTTGTCATCACTGATCCCCTGATTGGTATCGTCATCCTGCTTCAATATTGAAATCGGGGACATTATTCATCATTACCACAATACACAATGCACGATGGAGGATGATTGGAAGGCAAACATTTGACGGACAACGAAGATTGGCTGCTTTCTTGAATTCCAGTGCTCTCTGAAGGTGTGCTTCATGATTCTTCTGTGAATAGTGATTCCTCACCTGGCTGGGCATAGGTTCCATTTGTGGTAATGAAGATAGAAAGTTGAGGAATATGGGAGAGAATGTATATGCAGTAAATATAAGATCAAGTGTAATAGAATAACGGGAAAATTGGAGCAAGAAGTAGCGCATAGTTGAGGAGGACGCAATTCGAGGCGCACCATGAAGGGTGCAGGAGCGATAACTTCAACGGTTCATATTTGAATCTAGGACAGTGGTCTAGTGTTGGGATATAGGATGTTGTCAGGTGCGCCGGAAAAGATGAATTCCTAAGGCCGAATGTTAGCAACCCCTATCAACAACACTCTGTATGGATGTAAGAAATGGAGGTTGGCAAAAGCCAACACACACAAAATGAAACCAGACGCACCGGAAGACAGCTCGCAACATTAACAAACCCTCAGTTCTGGCCGAATGGAGCACTGGAAACCGGAATGACAATGTGCGCCCCTGCATAGGACTCTCTAAACGTAGTAATTATGCGTGAATGTTCGAGTATTTGAGGTGACCGCATGGCATAGAATTGGGGCAGCATTTAGAATCTGCAGAACACAATAGATTTAGGACCTTGAGAGTGACAGCTGAGTTGCAAGGGTTCATACTGAAGTTTGTTATCGATCCATGAGAAATATGCATCTCCGTATGTGGTATATTTGCCAGAAGGACACACATATTGTCATGATATTCTATTGTAGTAGGATGCTACAGCTAAGTCAGCGCTTGATAAGGCAATATCATAAGCATAACTTCCCTCTCATGAGTTCACCTGGGCCGTGTCTGCAGAATAACCTTCACAACAATGTTGCAGTAAACAGAGGAGAGAGTGTTTGGTATACGAAGGCGGGATACAGGCGGACAGACAGAATGGTAAGGTATGATGGATCATTCAGGGGTAATTGTTTCGATCCAAGCACTTGGCGATGCCAAGATTGCCACCCAATGGGACATGAATACTCACTCACATTCTGATTTTGCGCCTAATATCTAGTAAGTTGCACACCATTAAATCACATATTCATTGTGAGTCTCACCACTACAAGTGTGACTTCCATTGATGTTGGGGTTAAAAGATTATATGCCACAAAGGAACGAATGCATATTGAGACATCATCTCACATCAGGCAGAGGAATGATGATTGCTTGCATAAAGTTCCGGCAATTGATGTGCACCGAAGTTTAAATGGTTATGCTTCGATTCAACGGCTGGGGATTGCGAGCTAGCCCTACTCTGACGGTGAATTGCACACTTCGATGCTGTCTTTTCTTGACATGAGCTTTCAAGAGTCTATCTCTTCAAACTTTCACTCTTGATGGAAATTGGTTCACATGATCTATTTTCAGATACAAGTTTTGGCAGCCCAAACATACAAGTTAGTTAGAATCGAGTAGAGTCAGCATTCAAAGCATGGAGAACTTCGGCCTCATTGAGTCAGTATGGTACATGGGTGAGTGGGAGCTGCCAGCCATCTTGCAGAGTCACTGAACAGAATCTGTCTTTTGAGATTCTCACTCTGAAGCTCCAGCTCTTTTGACAGAGCCTGAACATGCAGAAGCTATTTTAGCATTTCGAAGCATAGGTCCACGCATACTACTTGGTCAATCTCGAGTTAAGTGGAGTTACTAATTGGCTAGGTCTGTGCATTTATGATTTAGTTGTACAGGGTGACATTCCTTCAACGGACAAGTTGACACGGAGCTGACAGTTCAAGGCATTTCAGTGGTGGCCGTCATATACTGATCAAGCACAGATTGATGTTGAGCTGATTGGGAGTACGGATATCACTATGCCAAGGACTATGATGTAACTTGCCTCTTTTGTAGTTAGCACCATTAGTCATCGATCGACCATATGTCGATGCGACAAGTCTCGTTACATGATACAATAGACACACCTTCGCATACGCCCGCGCACACTCGACTACTCGAGCACACGCCACCGTACAACAGGTTATGAGCCCTTGCGTTTAAAAGGGAACCGACGATCAATTACTTCCATTTTCGTTTGTCGAGTGGAAGTCAACATCGTCACGGAGAAGCGTCTCCACAAGCTAAGCAATTACCCCACACCCCGCCGTATTTCTGACGGCGGCTGCTGGA
>Ga0307512_10001037_pt1 | contig 40684 bp, 34 predicted proteins | sample 14_EM_MG_FD_200267 | JGI IMG/M metagenome (GOLD analysis project Ga0307512, IMG submission 200267) | Populus trichocarpa ectomycorrhiza microbial communities from riparian zone in the Pacific Northwest, United States - 14_EM | ecosystem: Host-associated > Plants > Roots > Unclassified | place...
CTAGAAATATAGATAAATCTATTTATATCTTGTACCGCGCGCTCTACAGTTACAGTATATGTATTAATAGTAACCGCCCGATGTCGGCCGGTGACGGTGGATGACGGCCGACATGCCGTCCTCAGCGTGCGAGGACGGAACGGACGGCCTTGGCGCCGTCCCGTCCGTCCTGCAGATATTGCGGACGGACGGGACGGTTGACAACACTGGTCTAGCTTCAAGTTGCTGTATGTGTACCTGCATCGTGAGCCTCAGGTCTGTTTGACATGCAGTTGGTGTATGAAGATATGCCTCAGGAGAGCGGCTCATATCAGAGCAAACGGATATGCAGATGGATATATATGGAGACCAATATAACTATGAATATAGGGGTCAAGTCTGTATTTTCACGAACTTCGGCCCTCGAGAGATCAGTGAAGTCCATCAACAAGTCTTTCTAGCATCCAGAGTAGCGTGAGCTTCAATGTCCGGCCGAGTGATATATGAGTACTTGAGTAGAATAAAGGGAATCGCTCTCTACTAGAGAACCCTCTCCCTCTCCATCTTCCTCTTGGTCTTGCTCTTTCTTTTCGCTCCCTACTAATCTAGCTGCTCACTGATCCGTCGCCAAGATAACTACACTCACTTATTCAGCAGCAAACTCAAAAAAAATCTATTAAAATATCGGGTAGCTGATTCTGCGGAGCGCAGCTCATAATTTTTGGAGACATTTCTAACTGGATCACGTAATGAGAGTACTGCATGATCGAAGTCATTGAGTGTCTGAAATGATAGTTCAATAAGGAGCTTGCTGGAGGGATGGATTCGAAGGATACTGGAGACGCAGAAAAACTACAGCATAACCTGCAAATGAAAACGGAAAAGTTTCTGCCGTGAGAGTGTTCGCAATGTTGTTTTTGTTCCGATTCCATATATCCAAATTTCAATTTTTGTGTTATTTCTTCTGGATGTTTCTATTTTCTAACAACAAACTGGGATTTAAATTGAGCGGTTAGTTTTTCAATTTGTCGTATCCTATCTATCCTTTGTAACACTTGCCTGGAAATCATATGGAAAAGAACATCAAAATAGATCTGCGCTAGACGTTCCCGAAGATGTTGACACAATTCAATTTAAGTGTAGTTGAATAGAAAATATGTGGGTCTTAAATATCCTCAAGGTGAAGAACCCAACAGTAATCTTTCCGGTGACCATTCCTATGGCAATAGTTGCATGTCTGTCGGTCACGGTCAGACTGCTGAGGTCTCTTCGGTTTGAATAAAGTGCTGATCCGGTATTGGCATCACCGATATCCGCAGGACCTGCTCCGACATCTTTTCGCCGTCGATCTTCATCCAAGAGATGGCTGATTAGGCGCTCAATATCGATTTCATTTTGATTGCCAAAGAAGCAACAACAAAGCTTATTGCCCAGGCCAAAAATAAAACTGAGACTTTGGTTCGTTGTCAATTGTTGCTCCATCATTACGAAGCTGCCAGCAGATGGATCGGTGCGCATTAATGCAAAGTGATATCACATAGTCGTCGTTGGATTTGGCGTAGTCAGCAAACCGCAGTCAATAAAACTCCTTCTGAAGATAGAACCCTGATGAGAATCCTGTTGGTTCATACGAGGTTCCGTAGCTTCTTCCAAAGGTCCACTGGATTTCGAATGCCTTCCACATGTTTTTCTACTCCTTCGTCTAAACAGAGGATTACATTTGTTGTGGCTAGCATGCATCTAAATCCCATAGTTGAACGTCGTGTGCTAGTCTTGCAGGTTGCGGGCATTCTTCGCAAACAATCGACCGGAGGTCATCTCGATAGGAACATCTCCACCTTCATTACCAAGGTTAAGTAGTTGGTACCGCTAAGCTTCGGAACGAGATTGTGGAGAGAAGATGACGATATTGTAGCGATAGCGGCAGTGAGACCGATGGGTTAGGGCTCGGTATCGGTATCGATTTCGTGTAACAGTAATTTCGTGGATTATAGAAAGCGACCACCGGGCTCATAACCTATTGCGATACGGGAGGGGAGAAGCGTATGTGTAGATTCAATGGTACAGAGAGAAGAGTGAAGGAGAAAGACTCGGCATATGTACAGAGATCTTCGGTAAAACTTCGGGAATGCCGAACACCACTTCAACAAACTCACGTAGCAATTTTGGCTGAGGATTTGGCCGAGGGTCTGGAGCGAGACAAGTGGACAACTTCTGTCAAGTGTGCGACCAGAACTTTAAACTTCGACTTGTGCACCACCGACCACCAAAGTTTACTTTTCGTGGGCCGAATATTTTGTAGGGGTCTGCGCTCTCTTATGTACGCGTTTGATTGTGGAAGCGAGAGTTTAACAGCTTTGCACAGTACTAGTGGAGCCAAGACCGACAGCACGATATAAACGTGAACTTTGAAAACATACTAAGTCCTAGCGTACTGCATGTTTCTCATCCAACCCTTAGAACATTGCTAATGATCAATATTTTACTATACTGCGGTCGATACCTTCTGACTCGACCATTTTTTAATAAAGTGTCTAAAAAATATTTAATTGTGCATTTTTCCGCCGTGATGCTCAGTACACATAACCAGACCGAGCCTTCAATGGGCCGAGTCGCCTGCAGCTCACACAACCCTAAATCAAGACCCGGGACGGACATGACAGTTTAAGACCTTGAGCTACACCAAATATGCGAGAAATCCCATCCCTTTGACAGTAAGTAGAGTTTTTCTGCATGAAGGGTTTGGCCGGTTTGCAACGCGATTAGTCGTATTGAGGAACTGGTTCGAACCGACTCGAACCAGCTGCTTCTCCTAGGAGAACCGGTCCCATGTCGTGCGTTCAATCCCCTGAACCAGTACCGAAACGCACCATGAACCGGCGGTCTGAACTAGTTCGCTACTGAACCATTGACTTCCTAATTCACACTCAATCACATACCTCTTTACATGCTGAATACTCTCATTTCGGGATCCATGAGCCCTTGTTGGAGGTGATTGACAGCATAATACCGTAAAGTACTGGTCGGACACATCATCACCCACCGCCCTCCCAATCTTAACTTCACACATAACGGCGAATCCAATTACGCATCTTGCCATATTGCCTTAGACGCTGTCGTTATCTCATACAACATAGAGCTTTTAGCAGTGTTCCTAAGCGGCCCGGCCTCCATTCTGAAAGCCTGCGCTAGCGGCGGCCCGGCGCGGCCTGGGTCAAAAGCCGGCCGGCCTGCATGTGATTTAAAAAGCCTGCATCGGCCTGCATAAGCCTTGGTCTGGCTGATGGATGGAATACGGCAATGGCAGGGCTACGATGATTAAGTTGGATATGGTTTATGTTTCGTACTTTGGAGACTTTCTTAGTATAGGCAGCAGAGAATCTTTCGAACAAAATATTCAGTTTAGGCTTAGTCCGCCAAGAAAAGCCTGCAGGCCGCCAAGAAAAGCCGCCAGGCCGCCAAGAAAAGCCGCCAGGCCGGCCGGAAAAGCCTGCAGGCCCGGCCCGGCCCTCATTTGAAAGCCGCCGCTAAGGCCGGCCTGGCCGCTTAGGAACACTGGCTTTTAGGGTGGTGGCATGGAGCCATGGCAATCAATAAAAATCGCATACTGTGTTACGAACTTTAAAACTAACTACGTGAGGTACTTTCGGTAACAGTCTTTCCAGGTTTAACATACAGACAAATCACAGGAATGCATCATTTTTCGATTCACAAATCATTCAATAACGATGTAGCGAATGCGATATAGCGGTTCTGAACAATTCACATGAACGTATATTCAGATCAAGCTCTTTCGGTAGATAGCGCAAAACACAAAGCAGAGTACACTATTCCAGCTCACATCCGATGATACCCAATATGTACATCAACCTTCATCTTCGAAAAAATTAGGCAGATCTCCCCTCAACGCTGCGTCAAAAAACGCGATCTCAAACAAGCAAGCCTGTCGGAATGCAAGCTTCCACTTTGCCAAGTTGACTTCGTTGCCGTATTTGTTTTTATTAGCTTCTAGAAATTCTGAGATGTGCCTTTATTAGTATACTAGGTGTGCAGTGAATGGATGGGATACGTACTAATAAGCCTCTCCGACGGGCCCGGATTAATGCTGTCCTTGAACCAGTACTTGTAGAAGTACGACTCTTTGTCTTCTAAATGGAAATTAGTATGTAACAACTTTCTCGTGAGGAATACGTGACATACTAGGCTCTCTCTTCTTTAACTCTAGCGCGATCTGGTTCCAGCCCTGTTCTTTACATCAGCTTTCGGTAATCTAACACACCTCACCTTACATTTACCTACAAAGATACATGGAATCATCCGAACATAGTTCGAGAATACATCGTCCGTCATCGCACTAAGCTGTTCCCAAGCCACATACCCCAATACTGGCGGCGAATTCTTCTCCTTCAGTAGGTCTTCCGCGTTAATTTTCATGGCAATGCAACACTCGTAGTAACTTCCCACGCCATGTACAGCTTTGGGAATGGTCCCATGCGCTTCCTCGTCTGTCCGGAGAATCTCCTTCCACCCGGCTTCCGTGTGTGAACTAGGATCCTGGAGGAAGAGAAAGGTTAAGAAGCGGACATATTCGATAAGGTAGCGGTAGTCTTGGTTTGCGTTGTCGATGCAGTTAGAATCATGAGCCTAATTATACAAAGACAGATTGTTTAGGAGATATACTTTGGCATAACCTTGAAATATTGTGTTAAATTCCTCCCCAGTAGAGTCGTAGCCCGTTTGACAAAATTTGTTCTTTAATAACATGTCCCAGACATCCTGATTTTCTTTAATGAGGAGTTCGATTACGGTTTCGTCAGATTGAATAGGAGTTATTGGACGCGGTTGTTGATCGTCTATTACTGTGAGCTAACGGTCTAGTAAAAAATGGAGAATTGATAAACCATCATGCGTCTCTGTAACGAAAGGGATTTTTTGTGATTTGAGATTTTCATCATAGGCATACAGATGACCGCATGCGACTGTTATATCCATAGTCCCTGCCATTAGTAGGTGTTAGAAGTGGAAGTTGTGATGGCAATAAGTTGTGGCTGATTGATAAGAATGAAATGACGGGCAATTGGGGTTATGTCAACATATTTTATACCCGTACACTGCACATCTGGGGGGTATAATTATGGAACGGAGGTGAAGGCGCTTGCAACTAGGACAATATGTCAATTTTCATATTTTGGCCGTGTTACCTGGCTGCACCGAATCGAGATATTGGTGTAGAGCAATACTGGGGTTGTTTCGTTGCTGTTGATACATTAATTATTCAGGGTTAAATATAATATATCACATAACCGCTGTTAAAATCAGAGAAGCACAATGCAGAACTCCTCCGGCCTCTCCGTAAATACCGAGTCTACATGCATACGCAAAACCATTCCGGCAGTGTTCGTTTGTTTCCGTCCGATAACGAAGAAGCAAAGTTAATTTATAGGATAAGCAGTGGACGCATTTTGTGAGTTCTGTGCGGGGTAGTTCCGCTCCATTGCACCTTTCTGTCGAGGATTGATTTTCCCAGTGTTCCTAAGCGGCCCGGTCCGTGCACACAACTGTATATTTTAATCTCCGATATCTTCACTCCGTAGCAAGATATCAATTTACGGTTACGTGCAAATGCTGGGCAACGTTTTAAATAGTCCGGACGAACCCGGTCTTAGGTAGGGATCAGTATAGTCTAGTTTAGTAGTGAGGTTAAATTGAACTGGACCACAGAGTCACAGACTGGAAGTATTGCATCTGGACTGTACTGGTCTGCACCAGTCCATTTTCTGGCAATGTTACTAATCTAGATTCGGTATAGTTCCTAGCAGGCGGCCTACAAAATCACGGTTCTTCCCCACTTTTAAGCAGCGAACATGTACAAGTAGACAAATGTGTCTAGTATAGTATGAGTTTCCACTTAAAATCGGCAAATTGATTCCATTATTAACCTGATTCTAGCAAGTTTAAACTTAACCCTGCATTGAAGCCCAGAACCAGTCCAGACTAAGTTGGAAATTGTCCTATGAAATGTTAGACTGATCCGATTCCAGTCCAAAATGAACGCACTGAATTGGACTAAATCCGGACTGTTCCAGTCTTGACCGGTCCAACCCAGGGCTATTGAGAACATTGATACTGGGTTGCAGTGATGTCAACCGTCGCGTCCGTCCGGGATCACTCAGGATGGGGACGGACGGTAATGTCGGCCGGGGACACCACTTGCTGTCCTCAGACGTCCCGGCAGATATCCATGGATAATGAAATTCGCAAGTAGTAAAACGAGTTGAATTATATAAAATCTCAAATTTACTACACTGTGTAAATTAAACTCTATCTATCAACGTTGATTTACTCATATTAAGCTATGTAGAATGCTTAAATACTTGGTGTTGGCTGGCATAGTGGATGTTGGCTGGGGATTGTGGATGTTGGTTGGGGGTGGTGTTTTCGTCCCCACCGGCCGTCCTCCACGAGTAAGGCGGACGGCCTTGGAGTCGTCCCGTCTATCCTAGGGAAGCCATGGACAGACCACCGTCGGTGGCCGTCGGACGGGACGGTTGACATTACTGCTATAGATATTTACGGTAAGATATATATGTGCAGATATTCAGGCTTTCTCGACCATTGATCTAACCGGTCTATGCCAAGGGAGACTTTCAAAGAGTGACCGGGCCTGACCGGTCTAGAAATCTATAGATGAATGAGTGATTGATCTAACCAGTTGGAAACACTGGTTGTAAGAGAAGCTGCTATCTGCACGGCAGTCTCATCTGTGCATTTACCGAACCTTATTTGCAGCGCCCCTCTCCAATCTACAATCGCCTTCTACTATACTAAGGATCCTTCTTTGTATCGAGCTTGGTTAAACTCTCTTATCGAAAATATAGAGAATATCCCACTTGTTGCTCTGTTTCATCTTGTTGGTTTGTTTGTAATCATATTGCATTCGGCCGCTGGCAGCCATGTCATATCCCTTACATATTTCCTCCCCGCGTCTTCCATAAGATAAAGAAACGAAACCAAAGTTGCGAGTCCTCATCTCACAAAACAAAATAAACCCGCCAGAAAACAACATCAAACTTTTACACCCCCCCATCACTCGACTCCACGTGATCTGAGTTCTCCGCCTCCTCCACCACTCCGCTGATTCTGCTGACATCTGTATAAGATAAGAAATCCATGAGAGTATGTGAACATTTTTCTTCTGCAAAAACGAAAGACATTGGCAATGAAATCTTTGGCTTCTTCAACACCTTTTCAACACCCTCATACACCTCTTCCCCCTCTTGCCCATCAACCCAAAGCCTGTTTTGCTCTCGTTTCCATCTTCTGCACCACTTAAACAAGTGGTCTCTCATCTGATATTCATGCCCACACCACCAGCATTTCATATCTCTTCTTTTGCTGATCCACAATAGGTATTTCGCAATCAATGCATGTCCTGACTTAAGCTCAGTGTCCTCAGATGGCCAGTCCGGCCCGGCTTCACATTAACCTGACCGGCCTGCAGGTCTCACAATCTGCACCTGGACGGACTGCCAAAATACAGGTGACTGTATTATGGACTGCCGGGCCCTGCAGGGCCCTGCAATAAACGCTGACTGCTGCCAGTGCTTTTTCTCATGACTAGCTACCGCAAAGTCTGAGAGGTACCTGAATTTGTATGCAGGCTTCACAGGTAACCTGGATTTGTATGCAGGTCTGACAGATATCCTGCCGGTGCCTACATGTATCTGAATTTGAATGCAGGCCTGACAGGTAACCTGCCGGTGCCTACAGGTATCTGAATCTGTATGCAGGCCTGACAGGTAACCTACCGGTACCCACAGGTCCCTGGATTAGTATGCAGGCTTTGCAGGTAACCTGGATTTATATGCAGGCCTGACAGGTAACCTGCCGGTGCCCATAGGTGAGTGCATGCCCACAGTGATTTTGTATTCCTTGCCTGGCCGGCCGGCTCTATGTCAACCAATGCCCGGCCTAGACAGTAGGTAAACCTGCAGGTGACTGTAGGTCAGCCTGGCCGGTTGGGGACACTGGTTAAGCTGATAAAACCTCACTGCAATCGTCTTTGTGGCTCCCATCACCGCACTGTTACCTCCCCTCTTCACCAAATCGTACCAGTAACAGTGCTTTGACTTCTTCCCCCCCTCGTTTATTTCTTTCTTACTTTCTTCCCATTTCACCTCGGTTAATCTTCGGCTGATATGGCAGAAAGAAACATAATCTAAAAACGGTAGCAGATTTTGCGTTTCGGTATAACTTCCGTAATGCTTATATGCCGCCTTTGTTGCATGTTGATTGGCTTCTTCATTGCCTTCTATCCCCTTATTGGCAGGTACCCACTGGTACTCCACACAGATATTTTTTCTGGCTAATGCATCCGCCCAATTCATCGTTCGTAACGCTAGCACGTATCCTGCTCCTGGCTCGTCGGATTGTATTCATGTTAAGGTTACCTGAGAATCCGTAAAAACCGTAACTCTGGTAACCTCCTCTTTATCTGCCATCTCATCCGCAATCTTCATCGCATCCAACATCGCATACATTTCTGTGTCAAACGCCTCTTTCTGCCGGCCTAAGTGCATCCTCCTCTTTTCCCATCTCCCTTCCTCTTCCCATACCACTGCACACCCGACCCACGCATCTTCTTTTCTCGATCCATCAGTCCAAAAAACATGCCCATCTCTTTCTGCCTTAGCCTCCTCCAAAGCTTGTTTCTCATCCTGAATTATCACTTTGCCCTTAAGGCTTCTTCCTTCCATTGGTAATGTCGTCCTTTCATAACTCCTCCTCTCGAAAGGTTTATCCTCCAGGATCAACTCATTAATCCCCTCCACCCTTTGTAGGACATTACTCCGTATTTCTAACATTCTTCCTCCGCCTTGAGCATCCGGCATCATCACCTGTCTCAACTTATATTGGCGTACACGATTATTAAGAACAGCCTTTGCTGGTCGCAAACCCGCATCATTCATCAATGCTCCCTGAGGAGTTGTCCTAAAGCATCCGGTTACCCTTCCGCCCTGTTCATTTAAAGACTTTTGCACCTCTCAAGCTCGATTTTCCTGTCCATGCCACCACAATTCTGACCCATACAACACCACTGCCTGAACCGCCGCAACTTGAATTGTTTTGCACCCTTCCAAACATAATCCTTTCTTCATCATCAAGGATCTCACTCTGTTCTGTCCTCTCCATCCTTTCGTGAAGGTCTTCTTTTTATGATCATTCAGGGTAAGCATGTCATCCAGCCATACCCCCAACCATGTTGTCGGTTCTGTATTATAGGGAACCTCATGATCTCCTACCCTTATTCGGGCATTCATCTTCGGTTCCTTATACTGTCTTCGTTGAGTAAATAACATCGCTTCCGTTCTTTTGATGTCGAACTGACAGGCATTCTTCTTTGCCCAAATCCTTGTTTCCGCAGCGCATTTCTCCAGTCGTTTTGTGCATTCCCCCACATCCCCACCTTCCACCACACATGCCACATCATTGACAAAAGCTATACCCTCACTTCCACACTCTTCTTCAGTATCCTCAACTTGGCCGAACAACCCTGAAAGGTATATAACAAAAAGTACTGGCAACACTGGTGACCCCTGTGGAACCCCCATTTCCACATCCATACTGTCTCCCTCATTTCCATCCATCGACATAATCACTTTTCTCTCTTCCATAAAGCTTTCCACCCACCTCACCAGGTTGGCTCCAAACCCCATTTCTTCCATTCTTTTTATTAAGTTCCCCTTTGCCACATGTGGAAAGGCTCCTCTGTTTCATCTAGTGTGAACCATGGGATGAAAACGGGACGGCAATCCCGACCAAAAACCGTCCCGTGTTTGTGCCAAGACGGGATTTTTCCGGGCCCAGCGAAATCTCTGTATGACAATGGCATTGACATTCCGGGCCTCTACTGCTTCAAAATCACAAAGACGGCCACCGCGTAAGGGCGGCAGTACCAAATCAAGATCGGACTCGTGGGACTAATAGAGCTCATCGACAATCCCGTCTGCATACCGTCCAGACGGCGAGATATCCCGTCTTGGCACATGCACGGGACGGTTTTTGGACGGTAATTCCGTCCCGTTTTCATCCCGCGGCTCACGCTAGGAATAACATGGTAAGTATAGGCACTAGAAAAGTACGGTGAGGAGCGGCATGGGGAGAAGGGCACAAGGAAAGGCACTGTTATAAAGGCACTGCTAGTAACATTTCGTGGTCCCTGTTACAAATGGACCCCTAACCCAATTCTTACACTTCAATGTCTTTTATGGTGCTTTTAAAAAATCACATCTCCGACTCCCTTAGAGACTACGGAACTTCAAAGCGAGAACAGGAGGTATAGCAGGCACTAGGTCAAAGAAAATAAGGGTAATATGCGGGAGTCTTCTGAAGCTACTGTACAGTAGTCAAGGTTAACTCTACTCGTGGTAGGGGTTTAGTACCGAAGTATTCAACCTCCCAGACATGATCAAAACAGTGATGGCTATAACTAATCCGCAATTTTCGAAGCATTCAAAGAAAGTCTCAAACGCAGATCATTTTTCTGTACTAACTCACTACCACGAGTAGCTATACGTAATACGCACTACAATATACATGCTGACAGGGACTAAATAGATGTCTGTATTTGTGTTGGCAAACTACTGCCTCATGCTCAGGTATTTAGCGATTGCCTTATTGTGCCAAGGCTGAGGGAAGCGTTTATTTTTATCAACACAGAATTTGTGCAAGGATTTTTAACAGAACACAGAGATTGGTCAGAGTGCAGAGTAGGCGTCTTTCAAGAACCACTCCCATAGAGTATCACAGACCACGTTTCTCCTTTGTTTCTCGAGGGTAGAACACAGTGGATGGGTCGCCGATAGGATCTGGATTTTCTTTGTCCGTTAGAGGCCTACGGCCACTCTGTCTGTATACGGCATTCGGTTAAATACGCACTGCGTAAATGTGGCCGCAGAACATGAAACATTCCAACTATTACCCGTTGCATTGTGTGACGCGGCAGAGCAGTCGGCTTCAGCTGTCCGATCAGCCACGTGCCTGATGCACATGAACTCACAAAGCCCGATATGGACTAGTGAAACGAGGAACGAGCTGAATCGCAATGGCTTTTCTGACCAACAACGTGGTTAGCAGTTGCTTCCTTTTTATCAGCCTACCAACATATCAGCCAACATGGAAGAAGCCTAGCTTTCACTAGGGCCTCGACTCGAATATCACCTCGACTATGCATCGTAGGCAGCCTCTAGTACATACAGTCATCACTGAATTAGGCTACCCGGTTGTCGTATAGAATAACTGGATTAAGCTGATCACTTCAAATTCACTCGCTGAATGCCCTTAGGTGGATCAATGCTGATAAAACTAAAATTAATTCTAAGTGAAATTTTCCTTCTTTAAGCACCTCGGCATGGGTGATACCTCTTCTCTCTTTCTCTCTGTCCAAGCTACCTCTTATCTTAGGCCTAGGTCTATGTTTTTCATCTTGACCTTGACTTAAATTTTAACGTGTTTAAGCGACACCGCTTTTCTTTCGGAACAATCCTGCTGGTGTGCCGTCAACTGCTGTACCAGGCTGCGGGGTTGACAGATGGGGGTGTTGTATTTTCACGTAGAAAAAAAATCACAAGGGGCAGAAGAGATATGTATGAAGAAAAAAAGTTAGGCTATAATTTGGGAAGCTTAGAAATAGGCGCAGAAGTAGGACTTTCTTGCAGCAACATTGAGATACGAGTCAGAATTTGCGTACAATAACTGCCAGCATTCAAATCGGATCTGTACCCAAAATTTTCTATCAGGTAAAAAAGGGGTTGTTGCTCACCACCTAGTAGAGTACTTTACTGAGAACTTCCATCGATGGTCGGAAAACCATAAACTGGTTGTAGACGCACGGAGGTGAGCACCTTACGTATATACCATAGACAGTTTAGGGCTCAGAAAATTAATATCGCAGCTATATTTTATCTCAATAAATCTTTCATCTCTAAACTGTAATGAACATATGAAAAGAGGAGGTATTTTATGTCTCGACGAATGAAACGGTAGTGAGATAGACAATGGGAAAGGGAAGAGACCGCAACAAATTAAACCCATATCCCACTCCTAATTCAACCCTAGCATCATAAAACAATCGTATTACAATAAATATTATTAACATTTCCAAATTAAACCTTAGTTTTATTCTCGTTGCCACGGCCTTCTGACTGCGAAGGATGATTGGTTTGCCAGCGCACCCAAAGATATTAGTTCCACATCTCTACCTGGACGCTATCTAACTCCTCTAGAATTTTGAAGTCAAGCCCCTCCTGCCTTACAGCAACTATAATGAGGTCGAACAGCTCCAACGAAGCCTTGTTCCAATCCGTCTTCTCGTCCAGCCTTGGAACGAAAGGGATGGCGGACTCGTCGACAAGAGGGTCCACAAACGAAACGTGTGCATCCCATGTCTGTAGTAAGGCTTTCATAAGATCCACACCAGGCGAGCAGTTGATAAGAGACTGGCCGCGCTTGAAGCCAGCCCCGACGACGAGAATATGAGGCCGTCGTTTCGCAAATTTTTCGGGGTAACGACGGTGGAGGGAGACCATCGCACGATTACCGACTAAGGCCGGCCGCTGGCTCATCCGCTCGGTTGCGGCCTGCAAGAGGGGGAACTCGCTGTTGCTGAGCAAGTAGTAGGGGTTGACGGGGATGCACGGCCCGCCGACACCCAGGCTAGGAGTGAACGGCATATATCCGAAAGGCTTCGTCGACGCAGCTGCGCACACTTCATATGGGTCGATCCCGTACGGAATACACGCGTCTGCCATCTCATTGACGTAGGCAATGCACAGCATCCTCTGACAGTTCTCATACAGCTTCATCATCTCGGCCACCTCCGGCTTCGAGACTACAACGACATTTTGGAACACTTTCGAGTAGAGCTTTTCGATGCTCTTTAGGGATCCGGGAGTGATGTCGTCGAGGGCGGAGATAATCTTGGGAATAAGCTCCATTGGAGGCTCCGTCCGGCCGGGGTCAACGCGCTGTCAAAAAACAAATTAGCATTGGGTTGCACTTTAGTTTGTAGACGAGGTTTCACGCCCGACCATCCGCGGGAACGACATCAGGTAGCAGACTAGAGCTATAATGGATTTATTGATATACCTCAGGAGACATTCCCGCCTTTAACCCGTGTGAATGCATGAGGGGAGCCAGAAACTGTCGCGTCATACCAACCGCCACCGAACTCTCCACCACCACCGTAGCTCCCCGGCGTGTGTACAGGGCAATGGAGTTGATTGCTTCTCGCAAGTACGATGTGTCAATGCCTTTGTCAGGTGACAAAGAAGTTGGTACGGCGATCAAGAAATGCGTTGCAGGAGCAATTCGACATGCATTGGTTGTCCAAGTAATTGATGAATACCGGTTGAGTGTCGGTGCAACTGTCTCGAGACGTTTTTTCGACACGTCAAAGGCGATAATGTTGTAGTGCGGTGCAAAGGCTGTGATCAGGTGGAGTCCGACGTATCCGATACCGATCACAGCTACCAAAGGCTCCTCCGGCGGTGTGACGGATTGGTGAATCTGATCGTCGTGTGTTCTCTCCGGAACATTGAGTTCTTCTGGAGGTGGGGTGTCTGGAAGGCCATCTGACATAGTGCTCCACATATTGAGAGAGTCTCCCCTATATGGTCGGTTTTGAGACTGAGGGAAGACATGGTTGAGGTTGTCGTTGGAGGACTGAAACTGCAATGAGGACGACATCGTGGTTGTGTGAGGAAGAAATACGAAAACAACCAAACGCCAATAACGACTGTGAAAGTCGAATGCAAAGCTCCAAAAAAGTCACTAAAGCACTTGCAGTACTCGGATTCACATGAGCATAATATATAGCAAATTGTTTGCCATTATTTATGAACGCACAGTTGATTGCTGCAAAAGCAGTTCAAAGACATTGTCCTAGCACTCGAGCGGCATGAATTTCCGTAGGCTCAGTTCATTGAACAAGTCATATTGATTTCCGACTCCAACACGCTCATAGCTCTTTGTTGGAGTAACTTCCTGATCGAGGCAGCGGTGACTAAGATCATATTCTCCATCTAACACTGTACTCACGGCAACGAACAAACACCAGACTCCTGAATGGCTAAGACCTAGATATTTTCCACATGTTAGAATTACTTGTTCGAGAAAATTTCAGCCCTTGGTTAGTGCGGCTGAGCTTAAGCGAAACCGACCGCCCGGAAGTGCCAATCGTCGAGCTGGCCACACCCCTAACCCTTGGTATCGTTCGTAAAAAATTAGAAGCGAAAGCATAAAACCTCCTTTCTTAAAAACTACGTTTAATTTCACAATTGTCTTTTCTGCTTTTTTAGTATTATCTATGCCATCCGAGACTCCTATACTAGCCATATTTAGTCATTTTAACACTGGTTTAAAGTTCACACGGGGTGCAGTAACTGGAAAATCTTTCAAGCAGTTCAATGTGGTGACAGGTCAGGTAGCCACAAACAAGCAACACGACATATCACCTACGCTACTGAGCCTGCAATAATGTCCAGTCACTGTCTTCCTCTCGTGAACTGGCCCCACCCCACATTCCGCAGACAACCCATTATGTAGTTAGACCTCGCTCATTTACAACTGTCAATTGTCCCGTTGTTCCTCTGCTCATCGTGAAGGGCTCTATCGTTATATTTTCCCCTCGTTCTTTACTATTTTACTTTCTACACTCTTTTATTTGGTGCCTTGATCGATCCGACCATTGATCATGGACATTCCCACACACTCTCTACGGTTATATGAATCTTCTCCGTATCCACTCAATGGAAATTTATCTTCCGAAGCCTCTCGGTCCAATTTTTACACCACGAAGTCCGCCAAACCATCGGCGGCCACATCAACTGCACCGCCGTCGGAGGCGACAGGTTCCTGTTCGAGCTTCGAACGCACCGTTCGTACTTCCGCCAAACTCGATACTCCCTGTACTACACCGTCCTCAAGCTCCTCACCGGTATTCCACGGCAGTATCTGTTCCCTCCCTCCATCAAAGGCAGAGAATGGAGTGCCGGTCTCAACAAGCAAGTCGTCGCCTCGTGATATAACGTCCATCCGTCAAGGAGGGCCTGTTGCGGCCACGACTCCTGATTGCTCTGCAACCCATGCCGCCTGTACTCCAACATCAGACGACCGCTTGAGGGACCAGACACGGCTTGAACCGGAAGAAGATCGCATTAGCTTCTGTACCCACAGTGGCGTAGATTCGCAGGGCCAGAAAAACTCCCTAACTGTCGACGCACAACCGGAGGTACACAATTCTCAAGGTCATATCCACAACGGCAATCAACCCCCTGTTGTATGTTCTCTTGCCTAATTATCCCTTGTAATCATGATATGCTGTCATGACGAATACTGACTCCGTTGCTTAGCCAATCGTGCTCACCAGTAGCGAGAGACAACCGAGTTATGCCGACTCTTTCCAAAGCTCCATCATGCAGGAGGAAGCAAAATTCCGCTGGGACTCCGATACCGAGTTACACAAAGTATCTAAAGATCTGCTTCGAATGCAAAAATGGTTTATGGTCCTCGGAATCTGTACCACCAACGGCGTCCTCATCTATGCGGCATGGCAGTACTCCGACTACTATTATGTTTTTCTACCTCTTCTGTGCGCCAATACCTTCTTACAAGCAATCATGATCGTAAGCCTTGTTTTATATGGTATCTACAGCGGAATCGTTAATTGTTTCCGAGACCCGGAAGCGAAATGCACTCCTTCAGAACTTGAGAAGATTGTCATGGTTCTTCCGTGCTACAATGAGACGCGCGAAGAAATCGAAAAATCCTTGGACTCATTGGTCGCACAGAAGAAGATTGAAGACCATCCAAGGCTTATCTTCATTATCGTTGATGGTAACGCAAAGGGTCCCGGAATGGACAAAACCACTCAGGAGTACCTTCTGGACGACATTCTACAGTTTGAAACTCGAAAGACCTTTGATAATGGCTACCGTGCTCGCGATGGCTTGTTCATGGCCTGCACAGTCCAGGAAGGTCTCTACAAGGGAACCCCATACATTTTACTCGCCAAGCGGTATAACCAGGGAAAAAGAGACAGCCTCTGCTTCGTCCGCTCTTTCCTCTATCATTTCAGATCTCGTTCTAGCGGCGTTTCAACAATGTTCAACCCCAACCTTTTCGAGCACCTTGCGTTGCTCTTGATTCAGCATGGCCTCGATAACATTGATTATTTAGTTGGTATGGACGCTGATACCGTTTTCGACGTGCATTGTGTCTGGGAAATGGTCAGGGCTATTCGTCGCGAGGGGCCTAGTGTTGTTGGGGTCTGCGGTCACGTCTGTGTTGCATTTGAGGGCAAAGACTGGGGCTTCTGGAATCTCTATCAATCGCTTGAATATACGTTGACGCAGGGCCTTCGACGGTTGTTTCAGTCCAATGTCACTGGCAAGGTCAATTGTCTCCCTGGTACGTTCTCTCACCACCGCATCTCCCCCTTTAAAGCGATGATTAACGAAATTCGAATACAGGATGTTGCCAACTGTTACGTGTAGAAGAATCAACATTCGGCGACGAAGTCTTACGCGAAAAATTCGGTTATGTCCCAAAACCGAACGACCACATGACACTTCATATCATGGGAAATTATTCAGAAGATTCGATACATGCAAGCGTTATCTTTTCAGCCTTTCCCGGGAAGCGAACGGCGCAGACTCTAAAGGCCAAAGCGTACACAGCTGTACCGCAAAACTGGACTGTATTTCTTTCTCAACGGAAGCGATGGAGTCTCGGTAGTGTGTCGAACGAGTTCGTGATGATATTTAGACCGGGTATTATCTTGATTGAGCGCATTCAATCCATAATTACGGTTATCACATGGTGGCTTATGCCGTTCATTCTTGCTGCCGTTGTTGCTTTGGTTCTGCTGTTTGTACGAAAAGGAAGAGAGATTTTCAAGGATAAGATCCTGCTGGGACTTGCCGCGGTTCTGCTCCTTCGCTACGTAAGTAATATCCGTAGCTATTAACAACAGTCATCCTTATTAACATAATTCTCTTATAGGTCTACTCATTCTGCCTTGTCTTTTGGCTGCCTACGAATAACAAGGAACGCCTTCAGTTCATTGTCGGCTACTTAGTGCACATTTTGGTCTCCCCCTTTGTAAATTTCATCATAACAGTGTACAGTATGATGCATTCGGACGATTTTAAATGGGGGAAGACAAGGGAAGTTATTGAATCGGAGACGGAGGAGCTATTTGAAGGTGATGAGAAGCGACCAACAATGTTATAGGTCCATATGCTTCGAAATAGGGATATTCGATTGAATGTACCGGGTGTAGGAGGATCTGTTATTTTCAATAGTAATAGTAATAGTAATCATAATAATGCAATGACTTTCCAAGCATAATTGACTTCCGTCTTTTGACTCGCTGCCCGGATGGACCCAGAATGAATGTTTACCTAACTGTTCAATCTAGAATAATCCCTTTTGCAATAGAAAGCAGCAAACCCTGATGATGTCCGAATATTAGGCATAGACCGACGGATAACAAGACCGACTAGTAATATGAACTTCAGAGTTAGAAACGTATGGATAGTCATCAAAATTCCAATTGAGCCTACTCAGATAAGTATAGATGGCTTTTGAGAATAGCTAGTTGTAATGTGCTTTGAAAGAGGATGGAATAAGTAACCAGGGAGCCTAGCATTGTCTTTCTCCCAGTTCTAGCTTACTTCTCCACCATTCTAGAATAAACAGACTAGAAAGCCATGGTTCTGATTGCTAGCGTCTTCCGGTGGCAGGCCCTATCGTTGAGCCACGTGTTAGATAGAGTATGAATAATAGTATTACATAGAGTTGGGTCGCCGCTCTCCCCCACCAGGGCTTCTGCTTGTTTTATTTGTTTTAATCATACTGTATTCACTCTATCGAGAGTATACTCCTGCTCATCTTCGCTTGCGACATTCGGCAGTAAGACTGCAGCACCTAGGGGGTGCAACCCACGGTAGCGTGCAGTAGGCCCAGACCGTCTCAGCTGAAATCTAGCACACATGCAAATCGAGATCAAAGTCGCGGTCATCGTAAGGTGAATCAGGTACAGTGCATGTACTTAGATAAGGTACAGGATTTGTGAAAAATTAGCGAGAGATCTGGAACATTGCGTAAAGTGGTCACCGTGGGAAATTGCCTAGCGAGCTATGCTAAAAGGATTCTAAGGTATTAAGTGAACACCAACCACCTACCAACCAATCCATTACTAGTTTCCTTTGAAGAGGAAGCGGTCCCACTGAAGTATTTATTCAGCAGGGAGCAACGAAATCCTAATCCAAGACTAGTAATTACTCAAAAGGCTGCTTTCTCACCAAGAAAGAACCTTAGGATCTATGAACTGTGGTTGAGCCGTCTCACCTTACTGAGTGAGCAGCTAGGCTCGGTTTCGTTTTCTACTCTTTGTTTATCAGAGACACGTTTCGGGCCCTTCGAATGAGACATGAAAACAAGCTTTATTGTTTAGAGGTACCCAATGCCAAGCCCTATACGCGAGAAAAACAAAATATTATACTGTAGGCGTCCGTCCTACTCTGTACTCTGCCATCCAGCACTTCGCCCTACAAAGGGCCTGGTTTGCTGATAGTGCTGACACAACTAATACTTTATTGTTCAAGAGCCATGGAGCTACATCCCGTCCTTCGTCGGTTGGCATGGCTTTTCATGCTGTTGGTTAGCGACCACGATCTAGAGCTTCCAAATTCCAACTAAAGTCTAACCCCTTTGTTGCTCCCTAGTTCGCAAGGTATTTCCTCGGAGCGGCGAAAAGGTACCAAAGCCTCTGAGTGGCTGAGTCTTGCTTAATGTGGAAATTATTTATCACACAATATTCAGCCGCTTGCATATATTGTTTGTAAATGTCGGCGTATGATCATACGATATTCAGCCGCTGGCGTATATTATTTATAAATGTGGGCGGGTTTAGCGTAAAGTATGGTTGGCAAGATTCCCATAAGAAAAATACTTAATAGGGAGGTCAGCCTCACAGCGTCACAGCGTTTCCCTGGTTTGTATCTGTAGTTTACATTTTTGCCAACAATATGAATCTGTGGGGTGTCCCGGAGCCGCCATCGGCCGCTGTTGAAATCGCTGCTCTTACACTCCCCATGGTAACACAAGATTTATATTACCACCAGGTCACACCCTGCTAACCAACCGCCATCAAGCTCAAATAAGGGTGACCTGAATATGCAAACTCGCTATAAAAGTAGTTGACCAAAGACCCGGGGAAAGTGACTACGCCTCCTGAGTTTCCAACAATTGAAATCTACGCCTCTCTACGGGTATCAGTGTAGGGATGCTGAATGTCAGTCAAGTGGAGGGTGTAATCTCCACCGTCGGCCATCTCTGCGGTAGAAGCAGAAGGTATTACTTGCTGGTATCTGGATTAATCTGCATAGCAACAGCGTTTGGTACAATTTTTGCTTGTATCGCCATATCAGGTTATTAGCATGCCCGAAAGGATCAGCGCAATTTAGACTTTACATCAGCCATTGAATTAGGTAACAAGGCTTGTGAGAGGACATGACAGGAAGGTCAAGTGAGCAGCGGCATCCCCACGTCTGTGGATGCTTCGAGGCGAGATCTCGCTTAAACGACCATTGATTACGTTTTGAGTTATGGTTTCCCGATTAATCCTTGCTCCCCAAAGCTGAATATGTATGTTCCCCTATGAACGAAGTAAAGCAAAGCCAAAATCTCCAGCTCTTTAGCTGCGCTCCTCTCCCTTTCCTCCGCCCAACCACGCAGTACCAATCAGTTTCGTGACCGGAAGTCTCATAGTCGCTCTCTTCGTTGTTTGTCTTTCCTTTCGGCTGGTGCTCAATCACTCTTTTTGATCCAGCAAGTGCAAGAATCCCGAACAATGCTTCTCAACACCATCCCCGTCTTTATGACCTTGTTCTGTTTCTGCAGTACTGCGCTGGCACTGGATTCCTCGGTTTCTGGACTTGTAAAACGGGCAGTCACCATAGATGGTACGTGCGGATTCACCGGCGGCGGCAGTGGAAAGAATTACACCTGTGGCAGTACCAAGCCTTGCTGCTCACGCTTCGTTAGTATTCTGCAGTCATATGATATTCCGTGCTGAGATATGTGGAATAGGGATATTGTGGTTCCGATTCTGGTTATTGTCAGACAGGCTGCCAGAAACTGTATGGTGTGAGTACTAAAAACCTCTTGGGAATCAACTGGTACTGAGTTGTATATAGCAATGCGATGGTACACCAACGGCAACTGATTTGTGGGTTTGTGGGCCCCAGAACAACAACTTGATTTGCGTGGACCCTAAATGTTGCTCTAAATATGGTATGATCGCTCAATGTCTGTTTTTCATGGGTACTACTGACCTTCAGAAGGCTACTGCGGAACGAGTGATGTTAGTAGCAAACTAAACCGCCCAAGAAATTTCTAACTCAGTATTATTCCAGGCCCACTGCGGTACGGGCTGCCAAAGCGCATTTGGGGTATTCTTTTCAACTGCTTATCGAAAACTGTCATCTCTAACTCGGCGAACTAGAAATGCGTTACCGCCAGCACATCGTCAACATCCTCCAGCTCAACCTCTTCCAGTACCAGTTCAACCATAACATCTAGTTCCACCTCTTTTAAAACTAGCTCGACAGCAGCGTCTAGCTCTACCTCGACTAGTACCAGTTCAACGACAAAATCGATCTCCACTTCTATCAATACTAGCTCGACGGTGACGTCTAGCTCTACCTCAACGAGTACGAGTTCGACTGCAATACCTACCTCCACAAATGGCAGGTGTGGGACCAACTTCAATACAAGATGTGCTACCGGTGAATGCTGCAGTGGTGCCGGCTGGTGTGGAGTTGACATCTACTGCCGTTCTCCGGACTGTCAGCGTGACTATGGCAGGTGCGACGCCGACCTAATGCCTGCCGGGGCATCGACCATCGATGTGCCCAGACCTAAGATCGGGAATGTTCCATACGGGCAGATTATCAACAGCTGCACCGGCTCTCCTCGGGCAGTTGCGCTAACTTATGGTTGGTAAACCTATCCTACAACACCACCACCCCGCAGCGTCTCGTAAGCTTGTGTGTTCCTTCTAGCTAATCCTGTTTCCTCGGTAGACGATGGCCCCCTCGACTACACCAATGACATGCTCGATCTGCTCAAAGCATACAACTTCAAAGCCACGTTCTTCGTCAGCGGTGTCAACTTCCACAAGGGCCAGATAGATGACGAGTCAACGCCTTGGCCAGCGGCTATACGACGGGCCTACGCCGAGGGACACCAAATCGCCAGTCACAGCTGGTCTCACGCTGACCTTTCGACCAACATCACAGACGCACGTCGCTTGGAGGAGATGATCAAGCCGGAGATGGCACTGCGGAACATCATGGGGAAGTTTCCGACATATATGCGTCCGCCGTACATCGAATGCAATGCTGCGTGTCTCGCGTTGATGGATAAACTCGGATATCATGTTATTTACTTTGATCTGAATACCAGGGACTACCTGTACATCACTCCCGACACTAACCAAGTTGCAAAGGACATTGTCCACGACTACCTCATCCAGCAGGGAGTTCAGGAGTATTTGTCGATTCTTCATGATGTCCATTGGCAGACGGTGCATAATTTGTCGGTGTACATGTTCGATGAGATGGTGAGGGGTAATTGGAAAGGTATGGTTGTCGTTCGATTGAAGGAACGCATTGCTGACTGCGATAGGAACGACTGTGGGTGATTGTTTGAATGATCCGGTGGAAAACTGGTACAGAACGCCTTGATGTGGCGCGCACTGATAGCTTCATATGTGTGATCCCCGCACTCAACTCGAGTGGTTTTATTTTTTGTTCTTGATTTCATACAGCGGAGATGTATCTAATTTTAATTTTCATGGTCCTTCTTGTTCATGTACCAATTTTTGAAGAATAAAGTGGGATTTGAAACGACTGGCTTACTTTTCATTTTGTCGTATTCCATCTATTCCCCGTAGTACTAGCCCCAAATGACATAACGAAATATTAATACAGAGCTGCAGCGGACACCTCCGAAGTAGTTAACATGCAATCAACTTAGTGAATAGAGGATAATTGTGTTTTGAGGTGCTCGTTAAAGCCAATGACTGTTGCTGTACAAGCAAAGCGGAATGGAGACGCGCGAACACACCGCTGAGATGCACTTGTGCGCGTTTGTCACATGCGGAACTACCCGCCGCTGCGAACCGCATACAGTATGCGGCACGTCAAGTTAAGCATTTAAGCGTTAAGCATCTAAGCGTTGACCGGGATTGTAGGCGCTAGTGCTAGCGCAATAACTAGGAAGATCCCAGTACGGCCAATGCCATTCCCTAAAAACGACGTCTTGCCCTCCAGACCAACGACTTTACCCGCACCCCACCTCATTTGACATGTGCTTCCGTAGAGGTGGTAACTCGTGTAGATTTTAGTGTACTAAGATCGAGAGAAAAAGAAAATGTGACTAGTAGCTACGAAAAGCAAACATGTGATCTTGTTCAAAAGTCCTCCACATCCAAGACTGACAATCCTTATTCAAGTAAGTACTCTCAACCAAAGTTCGCTGATCGCTTCATAGATTCCCACACTTTCCGTTGTTGCCCAATTTGTTGGATATTGAGTGGAAATTTTTTCAAAGGGTAGCGAAAGACCACGAAACTATCGCAACTCTCTTTTATATATACTTCTGCGGCCTTTCTCCTTCTCTCTTCTCTATACCCTAAAATTTACGCACACTGTTCTCTCCATATTGCAACACAACTACTGAAACGTTTCGTTCACTCTTCATTCTGTTCCGCGGCCGTCGCCAAAAAAGAATTCCAGTATCCTAGCCTCGGGTAGATCGCATTCGTAACTTCGATACAGCGCGGCAGCAAGATTGGTCGACTTGCTTGCGAGGAAGATCTTCAACTGTTTGTCACAATATTGTACACTACTGCTAACGATGTCCCTATCTGTCGCATCCAGTAATGTGATCTATCGTTGACGATGCAGACTTGGTGGTGAGGAGTACGATGATAGATGCTGCAACGGATTTCCGGTAAGTGAATGGCGGTACTGCACCGCTACCGGAAGAAATTTCAACGTCCTCTCCCTACCCGCTGGGACCAAGGATGAAAATAATCCGTCTCGTCTATACTACTGTCTCGTCCTTGGCATCAACCGGCCTGCTAGCCGTCCTATCTGACCGAAATGAGCGGCTAGGAACACTGCTGGTTCTCCACGCCCGCAAGAACCCCCATGTTTGGAGCCTTGGTAGAATAGTCGACCTAGTGCTCAGGATTATCACGTCGACTGCTGTATTCATACCACTTGGTTGATGGAGTTTTCTGATGTTTGCTTTTATCTAGAGTTTTATAGAATGCTATACTATAGGGCGCTAGTGTTTGCAAGCGGTTAAATGGGCGCGGCATCATAGAAGCCGGGCCGGTTTACGAGATTTGGAGAAGCCACCGGGCCGGCCAAAGAATTGCCGGCTTTTTGATAGGGAATTTATAAACGCTGCAAATGCCGGCGGGCACTGCAAATACTGGTGACACTTGTAAATATTCACCGGCATTTATGGATACCTGCAGGCACTGATTGCATTTGTAAATATTCACCGGCATTTCCAAATAAATATTCACCGGCATTTGCAAATATTCACCAGCATTTATGAATACCTGCAGGCCCTGACGGCATTTTTACCTATTAACAGTTATTCATAAACGCTGCTAGCATTTGCAAAATATCGCAGGCACCGGCCAGCTACTCATAAATACCGCCGGCTTGTGTAATAGGAGCCGGGCCGCCGCCGGCAATTTTGAGCACCGATCGGATTTAGCCCGTTTGTGGCCTGCAAATCGCCGGGCGACATGCCGGGCCGTTTGGGAACACTGCGGAGCGAAAAGTCATTGCTTAGGGTGGGGATAGGCTTATTGATACAGCGACCGAGTTGCCCGTGTTGATTTAAAGAAGTATCAACAAGTCAATAGCACCGTAGCTTGCAACTGATGGCAACTGATTTTCAATCGCATGTAGAGTTCTGAGAGATACTGTTTCATGCCACCAAAGGTCAAATGCACCTGAGATCTAAGTTTAAGCTGAACCCGTCTTAAGTCTACGTCTACTTGTGAATGCACAAATACCTGTATTAGCATAAGCACTAAGTCAAAGTGCAACTCGTAAACCGGCTGCAACAGATGTCATCTGACAGTGAAGCAGTGTTCCTAAGCGGCCAGGCCGGGCCTGGCCGGCCTTAGCGGCGGCTTTCAAATGAGGGCCGGGCCGGGCCTGGCGGCTTTTCTTGGCGGACTAAGCCTAAACAGAATATTTTGTTCGAAAGATTCTCTGCTGCTTTTACTAAGAAAGTCTCCAAAGTACGAAACATAAACCATATCCAACTCAATCATCGTAGCCCTGCCATTGCCGTATTCCATCCATCAACCAGACCAAGGCTTATGCAGGCCGATGCAGGCTTTTAAATCACGTGCAGGCCGGGCGGCTTCTGACCCAGGCCGGGCCGGGCCGCCCTTAGCGCAGGCTTTCAGAATGGAGGCCGGGCCGCTTAGGAACACTGCAGTGAAGAGAAGGCTTGGAAGTAACCTCACGACAGTCATTCAATACGCTGCTGTCACAGCGCGCCGGATTTTTATATGGTAAATAATACTACCTCATCAGTCGTTTGCATCAATGAATGAGATACTGCTCGCATGGCGGGCGCACGGGACGCGGTTGCTATGATCAATGATCGGCAGGAGCTACAATTGACGACAAGTGGAAGCTATGATTGGTGGCGAGATTGAGCGACTTTCACAGCGAATACCTGACAACTCATGATAATTTTCCTAGTGATACTGGGTGAGATGATGGTGCGGAAATTGTTGGTTGGAGCAGGGTTCTCAATAACGCGTTGCGCCCGGGCAGCAGCGTGCCCTATTCTGGATTATTATTTTCTAGGCGGGAGTTCTTTAGACTAAGAGAAAACTTGGCCCTCAGATTTGTCGAGCGATGGGAACATGAAGCGAGTCATGGCTAAGTGATTTGGCAACAGCCAAGCTTCACGTCACAGAGCTTAGCACCTCATGCATACATCCCAGGCGCCGTATTAGAGGCGTGGGCACGCCCAGCGCCCACACCTAACAAGCTGCTAGCGGGACACCTTGCAAATCCCGGAATGTTTTTCAAAATTGCAAATGCTCAACAATCACACAATGGAGAAAATATCAGAGACAGCAGTATAATAAAAAACTCCAAGGCCTGCATGTCAATCCAAAAATCAAGTCAAATGGTCCAATTTTGAGCAAGATGAAAATGTGAGTGAGAGTCCATGAAGCTGGCCGATTTTTGCCCACCTTCTAACCCTCCCTGTTTCATCACCAATTGTAAATTGAATTCACTGGTAATACTATCTGAGCATATATTGTATGCTAGCTGTCAATTAATATGAGTCTTGGCAGATTTAAGCTGGTGGCTGTTGAGATAGGTACTATTTCTGAGTTGCTGAAGTGGAAGACCCTCTATAGTATCATAACTCAGGTAATTTTTACCCAGTGACATTTCATTGTCCCTAGAAACAGCCAAGCAGCACCCTAGCAGTCTAGTAGCATGCTAAAGAGACTCAGACAGCAAGTGCAATGAATTCCAACCAGAAGTGGTGGAGAAATCATATGGGGTAGATAGCTCTCCTTTTCCTTTTCCTCCCTTAGCAGTCAACCTATAAGTCCACCAATCCTTGGTCAAATTCAAAGCTGGCACAAAGCAGCTATACTATGTAGAGATGGATTCTGCATTACCATTGGCTTGGTACTGATACTGGTTGTAAACTGGTTGGTCTCTATATTTGAGTCATAAGCTGTTACTCATTATAGATGAACCTTACAGTCAGGTAGAAAAGATTCACCAGATGGTATATGACATCTATCGAAGTGTCAGGTACAAATAATTTACCTGATGGTATAGGACATGTATCTAAGCGTCAGGTAGAAATAATTTACCTGATGCAAAATACCAGCAGTGTTAAGCAGTTCTTAGTAGCATTAATAGTACTAAGCTCACATGCCAGCCCGTCCTGGTGTGGGAATGAATACCCACTTCAAGTAGGGGCTGGACAACTTAGTCATTGGTGTTACTCTCAGGTTCGGACAGGCAACAAGCTCCCGAACACATCACCGAAAATCAAAAATAAAACCCCCATGGATTGGGCAGGGTCTGGTATACGAGCTTACAACAGTTCTAAGTATAGTCTAAGCTACTGTACTTGATCATCAACCACTCCTTGAATATTAGAGGAAACTAAAATAGGAGACAAGTAAGTGGAAGAGCATTGTGTTAACTACATTTCATATATAAACAATATCTTGGCCAAAGTAAAACTCATAGAGTTAACTGAGCTCAAACTTAGATAGATATGGGAGCGGAGAGCTGAGGGTGGGAGCATGGCTACGAGGTGCCCCGCTAGCGGCTTATTAATTGTTGCCACCGGACGCGCCCATGCCCCTAATAAGGCGCCTGGGCCGTATGCATGAGGTGGTAGGGTTTGAGGCAGCAAGAACGAGGCTTGGCCCGAACTCATTAAATGCCTAGACTGCTTAGGAACATTGACAACTCATCTATTTCTACATAGCTGACGCTGATATACGATCATGAATCCAATTTACAGTGGGAAAGATGACTAACGAAGTATACGGATATGCTATCAACACCATTCGAATTATGCATTTAAGAAGCATACTCAAATGCTAGTAGTATAATTTAAATTAAGACATAGGGAAATGTTGTAATTTTTCAATGGAAATTCAAATCCAAAACTACTATATATGGCAAGTAATTAGCCAAATCCAGGTTGTATAATACACACTAGCCAAGTATGAGTATAATATGAGTATACCTCTTAAGTGAACAAATACGGCACTCCTCACCGGTATCAGATAATAGTGCTGTCCTATACATGGCGTACCATACTAGGTTGGTATCTCAAAAGTTAGTTCCGTCTGGCCAACGCTTTGCTAGGGTCTAGGCTATGATTTTCAGGTAGAGAATGCTAGACCGTTTGAGACCAGTGCAAAATGTTCAAAGACTGTATACATACAGAGCGCTATATTTTCTATAGCATCATAACATACAGAAGTGAACGTTGGGAAGCGATGGAAATCGTGTTATTTTATACTATATTTCGTATTCAGGCCTACCACCGCTAGTTTTAAGGCTAACGCTAACATGTTTAAGGTTGGACGGCTAGCTTCATAGCCTATTACCGGTATCACGGCATTCTCCGCAGCTGCCCATAGCCGGAATCACCACCAGATGGCAACTTCCGGCAGTCGCCAGTCACCTCTACCTGCACGGGGCCCTAGGGAACCAAAACCTGACCCGAACGGGCTACTCCAGAGAAACCATATCTGAGACGGGACAGTCATGCTGGGCCCCAGATGACTATAGTCGTTTTGGACGTTGGGACTCTTCCGGGCCTTGCCATACTACAACATACACATTCGCCTATATACAAGTAATCTAATTCCACATGTTACTCTACTGCAACATTAGATCATAATGTTAATAAAAGAGCCATTGGAACGCGGTAAGAGCTCAAAAACAGTGGTGCAGAAGGCGAAACACAAAAAGTTGACGATTACCAGTGTTCCAGGGTTTGTTTGGTGTGTTCCATCAATTGGTTATTGGCGTTCCTTCTTTATTTTAAGGACGCCTTTGACTGGACGCCTTTGACGATGGAAAAGAGAGTTTGTTTGTATTAGACCATAGTTCTCCCAGTGTTAATTGAGAGAGCTCTAACGGAGTAGTAAATGTGCTTTTCATGCCATTTTCCGATACAAATGAAGACTGGAAAGGTACCAATTGTATGGTAAAAATGGCACCAGGAGGTACTCGAACTCATTTTCGTGCCTTTTTGAAAGTCCTTGTGCCTTTTATTGCGTGCCATTTCGGCTTCTGACTTCTTGACAATGCTGGACTCCCACCAAGGGTACGTTAAATCCACAACAGTGCTTTTCAAATGGTGCATTTCTAAAATCCAGAACCCACCGGCAGTGCCTTTATTTGTACCTCCTTCTGTGTGTACCTTTCTTCCACTAAGCGGTAGCCACACATGATAGATTTTCGTTGTTCTCAATCGGCTGCGCACCTTCCTTCCATTTACAACATCCATTACCACCTCCACTGCCCACACTATCTGTATACCACTCACCACCACCCTGTCTCCGGACTGCTACCACTACCGCTCTCAAGCCACCCTAGATTGCACCACCACTGGAGACATCAACGACAGAATCGGGCGCAGCGGGCAAAAGCTACAACCCGTGAATTGGCAATGACAAGTGTGTTAAGAAGCTGGGTAGGTTGAGGAGGGCAGAAGAGTCAGTGCTCACACTAGTGGTTAGTGTCTTTAGTCACCACCTTTGGAAGGACGAGAGCCTTTACTGATTTGAAGTGCATGAAGGTAAAATGCACAAAAATGTGCAGAGGATAGGTGCGGATATGAAGCATAGAAGGGAAAGGCACAGAGGAGAAAAGGCACACAGGAGAAAAGGCGCAGAGGACAAAGGACACAGGGGAGAAAAGGGACCAAGAGAAAAGGCCCGGAGAAAAGGCACAAGTGAAATGGCATGGAGAAAAATGGCACTCTTAGAAAAGCATTACCTAGACCCATGCCAGTGCTATTCATACGGTGCCTTTTACAGCTATACAAAAGAACCCCTAATCCAATTCTTGCACTTAAATGCCTTTAATTTTAGGTGTAAGAAATGGCACTGTTCTGTGCCTTTTCCGGTGCCTTTGAAGAAGCACATTCCGACTCCCTTAGAGGCTACGAATTTGTACTGCGAAAGAATTGGCTCGATATAGATACCGCAAAAACCGCGGTGCGGAGAGTTCTCAAATCTCTCTACTATTAACCTAGTGCTGTGTGGCACAGAGTATACACGACTAATATTATTTCTGCGGGCATGCTGGGGGTCATCACTCGGTCTCATTCCATCACTCGTAACATGGTTGCATCTTTTCCATCATGATGCCATCACTCGACACACCGCGGCACTAGCAGCCCTACAGTCAACAGGTTCGCTGGACAACAAATCATAGCCCGGCGGTGGGAGAGGTCTTGCCCGGACTTAGGGGGCATGGTTCCAGGTGCTAGCAGAGCCTCCCTAGCCATCATATAGGCACACCCCACTATTTTGCAGATTTGCCTCCTTATCGTTTCACAGCACTAGAACAGGATGACTACCGCTCTTAGATAATTGTTCATATAGCAGATTCGCTATCACCGTCTCCTACGAGGTGATTAGGTGTCCCGATAGTCCGTCACGTTTGGGTAAGGTTATGTTCGGGATGGTGCAAATATATTCGGGGTAGCAAATTGAGAACTGCGGAGGATCTGACTTCCCCATATTGTAACTGGCCCGGTTGTGAATCGAGTGATTTCACGATGATCGAGTCATGGCTTATGATTAGGTGCTAAGTTTATGGTTAGAATATAACCTCCTAGTACAGTATCAACAACTTTACGGGTGCAAATACGCCACAGCGGCTACTCAAATATGGCCATATACCTCCAGGGTCTGACATGAAGCCGCACTGATGTTATCCCTAACAAAAATGTAGTGACAGGCAGGTTCCGATAGGCGACGACAGTCTGCGTGGCAGGTGACAAGGACTGGACACCGCAGTCTATCAGTGAATTGCACAGTGATGTCGGGCCTTATATGGACTGGAAGACGGACGGACCGTTCCCACCCTTACCCCACATATACCTCTTCCATACTTTGAGGCCTTGCGCGGCGATGCGATCTACATCCCCAACACATTTTGAAAGGAAGGCCTTTACCGTAGACAAGAGGGAGATACAGAAACACAAGGGAAGGTTGAATGCTAGGGGAAAATTAGTTGCCAAAGCAACTTGTAAACACGAGATATAGAAAGGAAAGAAAGGTTGAATGCGAGAGAAAGTTTGTAAGAAGCCCCACTGCGCCCAAAAATTTCACTGCACCCACCGCGTAAGTCCATCCCGCCAATCACTGCCGCCGTACGGGGGAGAACGCTGAACGAAGGAGTCGAATGGAGGAGAGCGTTTAACGATGCATGCCAATTGTTGCAATTGGGAGCCGCGAAAGCTTCACGCCAAATCGACAACATACGTTGTGTCATACTCTTCAATATCATCGCACTTGGCTCACCTCCTCTTCTACCTAATCAATCGAAATACCGTGGTGATTATACACCGTACGGAGGAGAGCGTCATTCGGAGGGTCATAGCTTTGAATGGAGGGATGTTTTCATCAAACGGAGAAGAGAGTCGAATGAAGAAGATCGACCGAAGGGAGATGAGCGTCAAATGGGATTTCAGGCTGGAGAGCAGAAGGTTACTTGGAGCTAGAGGTTGTACCGTACGGGCATCCCGTCATTCGGGAGCTGACTGGAGATGGTTGTAGTATGATCTCTAGAAGGGATTTGAGGGGGAAACAGAGTAACATTCGTGAATGAAAACACACCGGAACCCTGCGGTACAATAGCTGAATCAGGACGACGATACCGGCGAGTCTAAGACGCATCGAAGTTGCGGATTCGGACCTTGAAACAATTACTGTATCTGTCACCGAGGACAGCACACCATTGGCAGCTTGCACGAAAATTTATTGGTATGGAGGTGTCCACATCCGATCTTTAAGTTTTCGGATACCCCTGTCATTAATTGAGTAACTCTGATTCCATTACATATTAGGGGTCGTCATCGAACATTGATGTGTTGTCATCCACATTTAATGCATCCCCAAGGGCGTTTACAATGGGTTTGTCTGGAGACTTAAAAACTGAACGAGTAAATTATGCCGGCTGTGTACGTGTAGTGCACACATCAGCCGCCTATCTGAACCGGAGACGGGAGGCACCGGATCTCGGATACAGGCCTGTGATGTCATGCGAATTTTAAGCTAACCGGAAATGGTGGATCTAACATGTCAGACAAAGTGAGGTGAACAGTGTGACATGTGCAGTCCATGGCTAGTTGCCGTTTAAAGAGCACACGCTTGCCATTCTTGTAGGCGAAGTCCAACGCTCACTACCGTAAGTTTCCACTCAAAGAACTAGATAGCGAGCACTAGCGTTGTATGACCATCCCAACGGAGTTCTTAGAGGCGGCACGGCCGGCAATAGCCGATGGTGTGCGACTGAGCCTCATCCCAGAATACTACGGAGGAAACGGGCAAAAAGAGATAGGAAAGTCGAGGGGCGCAAGAGTTCCTGAAATTCCGCGCTTAATTTTCAAACTATTTCATAATTTTAAACACCTTACGACTGTGAAGCTCGCCACGAGTGACCGCGTAGATAGATCCACCGCCCTTACGAAAGTACTTACAAGCGCAAATCAGACGGCACACCAAGTCACCCAGTAGAGAGAAGAGAAAGTGCACTTACAACAGCATCCAATCAAGTCGAAATGAGGCTAATAAAACTCGCCAAGTCGAGTATTTTCTCCCGTGAAGGCTAGATTCCGGTGAAAATTGGCTGACGGGTCATGATTTTGTAGAGCGAGGAGCCTTGTAGCCACATGGTATTAGATCTACAGTAGCCTGATTAATGCGGCTAAATAGAACTCTATCTGACGAGCACTTCCGCCCATACAAACGCTGAATTCAGGAAAAATCTAAGGGAGTTTGACGGAGGGTCTAGTGGGTTGCAGTAGAGTCTTGCCAAGTCGTTCGATGAATATTAGAGCAATTACAATGTGGTCACTGTGACATAGTAGCGGTTGTTAAGGTGAGTATTCTCGCACATATAAATACCGGGAACCGGTGAGAATTGGGGAGATATAGGGGAATTGTTTTTAACACCTACCGGTGGTGCCGGTGAAGGCGCTATTCTTGGCTTAACGAGATATGGCCCGCTGATTATGATTATATATTACTTTGGTAGAAGTTAAATGCTATTGCGCGGCACTGTGAGTAGGAATATCTGCGCTAGCAGAAGCACAAAGCCGAAGTCCAACACCGCGATATGAAGTAAGTTATACCGGCAGTAGTACGTCTGATGGAAAGGCCAGTGGGGTAGACTACTAGGCTTTCTGCACCATAGGCTGTTAAGAAGACCCGGGCCTCGTCTGTGCTATGGGCGGCTAGCAACGGTCGGCCTAGTCGGCCTGATCTGTGGATGAATGCGGTACCGTTCACCGGTATGCTGGATGTATTATAGTGAAAGTTACAATCGATAACAATCAGAAGCTACGATTGGCAATGGTAGCAAAGCTACGGTCGATGACGAATGCTGTCAACTTCCAACGCAAATTACCTAGCAAGCGACAGCGATATCTACAAAGATAACCCTTGTAGAAAATTAGAACCCTAAACCTCAAGTGCGCCACCAGCACCTGAGAGCGTCGCCGGAGACACTCGAAACTGCCGAACATACCCAATTGCTAGCTCCGATGCAGAACTAACAGATTACTCCGCCCCATACCCTACATTTCGGGCTGAAGTACTTACGCTGTTCTCCTATAAAGGATGCTGTGCGACCCCCGAATCGTGTTCTACTCCAAAAGTAGTAATTGTTTTGTGTTAGGTAAGGTAAGGCTCACATCATGTCCAATGACGAGATATGGTGGGGATACGAGAAATGCCGATACGAGGAGAAATGAAACTGTTGAGATCTATCGAGCACGAATAGAGATATTGAATTGACTATCGTACAAAAGTGATTGTCTAAAGAGCAAAGAGAGAGAAAGAGAAAGAGATAGACATATATATGAGAAAGGAGAGAGCATACTCGGCGAAGCCGAGTATCACATCCGGAGACCGATGCCGAGAATCACTCCCGGGCTACACCAACTCCTCGGCATGGGGGGCTGGTGGCGGCCCTTGGTGGCTATAACCCACCGGCCTCATGCCCGCAGCCTTAGGCCAATGGTGGCTGTAAGCCCCCGAACGCCACACAAACCATCAGGCCAAATCCCATGCCAACAGAAACGCTTGTTGACTTCGCTCACCATTCTCCTCCTTAGCCTCCCGCTCGCCCTGCATCTGACTCATACTGACTGTTACGATGTGGAAGTTGGGGAGAACCGTGTGCGCGTATTCTATGGTACAGAGAAGAGAGAAGGAGAGAGACTCAAGTTATATACAGGAGACATCAGCCTCTACAGCAGTGACCGTGTATCAGACCTGTAACATATCTCCGGCACAAGTACACCTGTAACACTGGCCATGTATCACTTATCGGAAGATTAGAATGATATAGAGGGCTTGTAAGTTGTAACCGGATCAAACAGATAAGGACATTCGTATGAGTTCTCAGATGAATCAATCAATGCTCGTCCGGCATGCTTACAATCTCATACATTTCTTAATATACTCGAAAACGCCATAATACCGGTACCCTGTAAAAAAAATCTACGACTTCTTACGACTACAACAACATCGCCATGGACCACATCTTCTACTGCCTCCATCCAGTGTTCCTAAGCGGCCCGGCCTCCATTCTGAAAGCCTGCGCTAGCGGCGGCCCGGCCCGGCCTGGGTCAAAAGCCGCCCGGCCTGCACGTGATTTAAAAAGCCTGCATCGGCCTGCATCGGCCTGCATAAGCCTTGGTCTGGTTGATGGATGGAATACGGCAATGGCAGGGCTACGATGATTGAGTTGGATATGGTTTATGTTTCGTACTTTGGAGACTTTCTCAGTATAGGCAGCAGAGAATCTTCCAAACAAAATATTCTGTTTAGGCTTAGTCCGCGAAGAAAAGCCGCCCGGCCGCCAAGAAAAGCCGCCAGGCCGGCCGGAAAAGCCTGCAGGCCCGGCCCGGCCCTCATTTGAAAGCCGCCGCTAAGGCCGGCTAGGCCCGGCCTGGCCGCTTAGGAACACTGCCTCCATCCCACCCTACAGACACCTCCTATCATTGCCAAATTCTCTATATTCAAACCCAATTCCAAGCGTCAACAATCAATACAGGACAACAAATAATATCGGCACAATTTATCGTACAAAAGAGATTAATAATTCAAAATTGAGCATTATTCCGTCTAAGTCAGATTTAGCTAACATGCAATATCGTTGGATGATCACCGCTTCTGAGATGCACAGACTGAGTTCCACAGCCATATCCTGTGATACTATTTGGTTTTCTATAGTGTAATTCCTACCTTCCAAAACTACCATCAAGTTGGCTGTCCATCTTGCGCTCCACCTGCCCATGCCCTCAAAGCGTTCATTGAATTTTGCGTGTTCGGATGATCTTCGCCGAGTATGCGAGACATGAGCGAGGCTGTTTTTTCCATCAGCTCAATAGCTTCATCAACGCGACCTTGTGATTTGCAGGTATATGCGAGGTTGGCGATGCTAGTCAAGGTAGAGGGATGCTCCAGGCCGAGCACCCTCGAACTCGTCTCCATGACCTGCACTTCCAGCTGCTCTGCCTCCTTCCACCTCCCCTGGTTCCTGTATGTCGATGCGAGGTTGGCGATGCTGTTCAAGGTATCTGGATGCTCCAGGCCGAGCACCCTCTTTCTCGTCTCCATGACCTGCACTTCCAGCTGCTCTGCCTCCTTCCACCTCCCCTGGTTCCAAAATGTCGATGCGAGGTTGGCGATGCTGGTCAAGGTATCTGGATGCTCCAGGCCGAGCACCCTCTTTCTCGTCTCCATGACCTGCACTTCCAGCTGCTCTGCCTCCTTCCACCTCCCCTGGTTCCTGTATGTCGATGCGAGGTTGGCGATGCTGTTCAAGGTATCTGGATGCTCCAGGCCGAGCACCCTCGAACTCGTCTCCATGACCTGCACAAACAGCTGCTCTGCCTCGTTCCACCTCCCTTCGTTCATGTATGCCCTAGCGAGATTTGACCGACTAGCCAAGGTATCACGATCCTCGCAACCAAGCAACTCCGCTCGCACCTTAACGGAATTTTGAGCTGCTTGTTCTGCTTCATTATAACGACCTGCTACCAAAAAGTACGAAGACATGCGAAACGATACTGCTGCAGTCTTTATCGATTTGTTTTGTTGGCCTTTTGTTAACGCTGAAGCGTGAGGGAGATACACGCTCCACACAGGCCAATTCTCAACGTTCCCATTGGGCAGGATTCCAGCTAGTACATTAGCTGTTGCTTCTGTAACAGTCTTGATCTCTTGTGGTGATAAGAATGCTTCAATTGAAACGTAGACAAGGGAATGTATCTCATATGTTCTCTCGTGCCCAATACTAGGGGTAATGAGGGAAAAGTTGATCAGTTTGTTGATAGCCTCGAGGAGGAAAAATTCGTCATCACTGCCCTCTAATCCACTACGGGCTAGCAACTCATGTGGGATACCCTGGCGATCAACGCAAGCCATCATTTTCAAAAGGGAACTTCCAAGAGGAGATTGTTCCTGGATTTGTCGAAATGTGATCGAAAACGTTGCCAAGATAGTTTCGGTATTGGCATATCTTCGGATATCGTTGAATTGCGTAGACAAAAGATCTTTTTGGGAATCTTTCGTACTTTTGAATCGCTTGAGGTAATCGGATGGTGAAAGTAGTCTGTTTTGGCGTAAAAACGATGCAACTTGTACGATTGCAAGCGGTAAGTACTGCAATTCTTTGAGTAACAATGAGATAGATCGACCGTGTTCTTCGTGGTCAGCGACTCCAGGATAGTGGTGCTCAAACAGTTGCTTCGCTTCCTCCAGACCCAGCACCTCCTTACATAATGTGTTTGTGCTAGCTAGCAGGTCTGCTACTTCATAATCTCTTGTAGTTATAATGATAGTTCCTTTCGAGCCTCGAGGAATATATTGTGCCAAACCGTCGCCTTCCGTACTTTGATCGGTACTATTCGTTATATCAAGAGATAATTCAGGAAAGAAAACGAATTTATCGTCGGCATTATCCAAAACAAGTATCCAGTGACTGCTTTCTGGACGCTCGAACCAGTTCTTAACTATTGGCCGGATATCTTGCTTGAGATCGTCCCACCCCGGTAGCTTCACCAGTTCAGCCAGCTTGCGGTAATCCTGTTCAAATCGCAGAGCACTTCCAGCGTGAACCCAGAAAACAGACCTCGAGACTCGTGATCGTGGGCCCTTGAATTCGTAAACAAAATTAAGAACGTCTTGGGTCTTTCTGTACTGCGTCAGAACATTTGCCTTTGACCCTGAATCATAGATTCAACATACCCGGCCCCGCCTAGACCCCACAGTGCTAGGCGTTGGTGGCCTCCAGCATTATTCCCGCTTAGTTGGTCCTTTAATTTCTGAGATGTCCCAATATAGTCCGAATTTTGAGAAAAGGGAACCATGAAGTGCACTGAGGTCACAGGGCCTAACAATATCAACCTCCACTTATCAGTCTTTGCATCATCAAAATCTCCTTCATCTTGACTTTAGTTACATACAATTTTCTGAACGGAGGCGGATTATTTCGGGAGCGCTGTTAACCAGCTCTCTCAGCTTCAAAGAAACCGCCCGGTAGTTATGATCAGCTCGGCTAGTAAATTTCACAAGTTGTGAATGATCTGCACTGATAGGAATCTGATTGTGGACCTCCTCTTTCGGCATGAACCAGGTGGCAGACTCCTTGGTCACCATACGGACAGGTCTGCCAGTTCGCCTCCATACTCCTCCCTCGTTTCCTGTCATGTGGGTTAATAAGACTATGATACTCATCTAGGGACAATACTGACGAATTGTTTTTGTATCTTTCATTTCATAGAAAGACGCTACGAAGCAGGATTTCATGTCATTCTCGTAACTTCGCAAGAAAGCAATGTGAAGGACCTCGAGTAGCTCCGAGCCTTGCATCAAGTTGGCTACGAACGGCGCGCTTTTCTTTTCCTTCATCAAGGACAACAAATTCTCATTATTCAGTCCTCGATTAGGGACGCCGAAGAGGAAAACCCCAATGCAAGAGTTCAAGATGGCTTTATCGTACGGGGAGCTGCCTTGGGCGGCATCAACCAATGCCTATCCGCATAGTTAGCCTGCAACGATATTGTATCAACACACTACTTACCTGTTTAATAACCAGACCCCCAAGACTATGCCCTACAAATACTATTGGACGATGAATTGGCTACATTCAAGGTCAGAAGTGGTCATCGTAATGTAAATGTAATATGCATGCAAGTATACCATCTCGTTATCATCGGGGCCTGGCTCACGAGCTGTTCCAATGGCAATTACGAGCTGTCTGGCGAAGTCTACGATACCCATAGTTGCTACAGCGCTATCTAGGCCAGACTCGTAACCCCAAGCAAGGACCCTAAAAGCTGGGAAATCTTTTGGAATGAAGTCTCGCAACCACATTATGTGTGACTGTTGAGGCGATTTCCATGATCCAAAGGCATGCGAAGCAAGCCCAGATACAGCGATCAAACTGTAACAGGTATTAGCCAGATTCTGTAAAAATGCTACTGAACTCACTCATATTTGGGCTCCGACACAGGATGGTAAAGCGGGGTTATGCCGTAAAAGTCACAATCAATAGTAATGGTAGCTCCACACAACCCAGAAGGAAGCTGCATAGACAGCTGGCATTTGGGGCGACATTTCATAAAAATCAACGGCTCGTTCTGAAATGTAACTGTTGCTACCAACCAGTCGATGTATGGTGCTAGAGTAAACACCAAGATGTTCAGTGTTCGAACCCCATTTTCGCATTCTAGGCCTCCAAGGTATTGCCGAAGGCCATCCTTATCGATATTTGTAGGAATTTCAGAGAGCCGAAATGTGCGGGGGTGCGGTGGCGAAGCATTTGCGGGCGTGTAGACAGTGCGTGTACTCGGTCGCTCAGTGGGGGTTTTGGGTACGGTTTTTCGGGTCAACTACTGCTAGGTCAGTGATTCTTTAGCTTGCAGATTGAACGATGGTGGCTTGCTGCTTCTTTAAGTCTTTTCAGTAAGCTACTTTCGGAGCTTGGGTGCCCTTTGAGTTTGTTTCTCGTATTCGGAGGCATCGTATGGTGTAAAATAAAGCGGAATATCGGCAACGGTGGGTAAATTCAGCTAGTAGATAAGTGCGTACTCAATCTTGAGTAATCGTAAGCGTCGTGCCAGACCCTCCGTCTGTGGAACGTTTGGTATATTTTAGGCAGGCTGAAGATTAGGGAATACGCTGTAGTTTCAAGATATGGCTCTCTCGTTACACCTCAGGAGAAGCTGGGATAGATTGCGCGAAAAAGTACTCGTAAAATATCTGCGATAAAGTTTTTAAGTAGGGAATAAATGAGGACAGAGGAAGCCGAGAAGAGATAGAAATAGTAGAGGTAAGGCATGGAGTCAAACGTCACTAACGACTTTTTTACTTCATTTTAGAGTTATGTATTTTACCAAACATCGCTTGGGGTTCGAGGCGCGGTGCGTTGTTCGATTGTCCATGCATGTGCCGTATGATGTTGGCCTTGCACACCTGCGAATCCGAACCAATAAAGGGCGCTAACGTGTGTGGTTGCCCCCTGCAACCTGTAGTAAAATAGCCTAGGAACCTACGTATGGTAGCCACCACACCGTCCATATATGCAATAGTATATGTTTTTGTAGACAAGCAGAGCTTAAAATAGTCGTTTGAAACTTCTAAAAAGCAAATTGTTGACATTCCCAGTGATGCTCCGCACCGCCACGTATTTCTTATCGCCATTGGTCATATGCGCGCCAGGATCCTGAACAGATAATTCGCAGCCCTTCGAGGTTACTGGACGACCTTTACACCCACCCACAGACACAGTTGTGCGGCTCCGGCACAGTAAGAATTTTCGGCTGAAAGGCGGGCGCAAATATTCGCAAGTTCCGTCGATCCATAAATTGTCATGAACTAAAGTACCGTAGTCGGGTTCAATTGGTGCCGACAAGGCTATCCAGCACCATTCTACCTTCCCTTCCCTCTTATTTCACTAAATGTTGCAACGCATATGTAGAAAATTATGTGTGCCTTACCACACCTCCGCCAGGTAGATTCCATGGTACAAGGGGACACAAAAGTCGGAGCAGAATGCCGATCGATCCATACTATTTTGTGTCAGAACAGGCATATGACTGCTTCGAGTATTTGTGTTGCGAGTTACACGGCAGTATGCACGGAAGTGTATGGATACTAGCACACATGCACAAGTAGACGCCGTCATTAGCATGTGCTTATCTGGCTTGGCAGTGTTGCCGGCTCACCATGTCTTACGTCATTGACTAATGACTGGTCAGTCTCAACGTCAATTTAAGACGTCCTCGTGCGCAAGCCAGCGGCATTAGGTGTTATTGCGCTTGCTAATACACTAGTGTAAATCCCGGTATTTTTTCGAAATTGCAAATCACTCAACCACATAATGGAAACAAGATTAAAGACTGCAATCTAATAGCTAACTCCAATAACTACATGGCAATTACAAAAATCAAGTCGATTGGACCAATTTTAAGTGTTGAAATAGTGATGCTAGAGAAGCTTGATTGTATATTATCTAAGAGTGCCACAAGGCCATATATATACGAGTACAAGTGTGAATGCGTGCGTACGCATCTATGTATAGACCCTTCAGGCCGACAGCAATCTCCGGTCATACGAGAGTCATCTCCGGCCATAAGATGGCAGAGACCTATCATGCAATACTCCCCCTCTTGCTATACACCGTAAAGCAAGAAACAAATGAAAAGATGAAACAAAGTGATTCCCATAGTAGCCTCCTTAAAACCCTGCGAAAGTGAGCAGGGAAAGAGTACTACCGTAGCCTGAGGATGGCCATCCATAAAACAAAGAAATCCATCTATCCAAAAGCAAAGTGAAACAACCATAAATCCAACCATAAATCAACCTTCCGTGATGGTAGGGCTTCCGCTCGTGACTCGGTATCGATGGGAGCTTCTGCTCTTGATTTGGCATTGAGGAGAGCTTCTGCTCTTGACTTATCATTGGTGGGAGGGTTGGCTACCGGCATATTTCATAGCCGTCGGTGATCGTCAATCGTACACGGCATATCTATCATGTCAGCATCTCAGAAGGTGGCTATACTCACTATGTATTTCAGTGCGCTTGTGCTCTTCCGAGCCCTCGTACAGTGCTTCCGCATGCTTCATACAATATCGGTAATCATCGGTGACCTTCCAGTTGACTTCTTGGTAGACATCTCGGTAGACTGCTTCTCGGTGGGCAACTCTGTGGGCACCTCGGTGGATATCTTGGTTGACTTCTCGCTTCTCCCATGATCTTTTCCTGTAATCTTTCTCCCCCTGATCCTTCTCCCCCGATGAAAGTCTTCAGGCGGAGGCTGATTCCAGTAGCGGCGGTGTTTCAGTGGATCTTGGTCAACTTGGTAGACTTTGCCGGTCAACTTCGCTGTAGACTTCTTGGTCGACTTCTCGGTAGGCAGCTTCGGTAGAATATCCATTGGTTGCTTGGTAGTCCTTTGGTAGGCCTCCGGCAAGGTGATTCGGCATTACGTTTGGTATGCCGTTCGGCCATAGCGTCTTGATCCTTCGGTATGCCGTTCGGCCATAGTTTCTTGATCCTTCGGTATGATATTCCGTAAACATCTCCAGCAGTGGCGTTATCTGGTTGGGATCCCGGTAATTCTCTCATTTGATCTCCATGTGAAGTCTTCCGGAAGTGATATCCATCGCTGTGAGATCTCGGTGGTCATTTTCGATCTCCTTCGGTACCAATTCGGTAGCCATATCGCAGTCGTTCGGTATCTTGTTCGGTACCTCGTTCGGTATCTTGTTCAGAACTGCT
>Ga0307512_10001038_pt1 | contig 40680 bp, 36 predicted proteins | sample 14_EM_MG_FD_200267 | JGI IMG/M metagenome (GOLD analysis project Ga0307512, IMG submission 200267) | Populus trichocarpa ectomycorrhiza microbial communities from riparian zone in the Pacific Northwest, United States - 14_EM | ecosystem: Host-associated > Plants > Roots > Unclassified | place...
GAGTGTAACACACGTGTCGTTCTGATGGTGCGTATACGTCACCAAAAAGTAAAGGAGGTAGGTGTGCAATGCGACCCGTCGCCTGGGCGACGTGTAGCGTGTAATTCTCCGCGAGAGGGTACGAGGTTCCGTCAGAGCCGTCAGAGGCGTCCGGAACACCCGGGTGTTTCTGACGGAAACTAGGGTCGTTGCTGATGCTGCTAATCACCATAGGGTCGGAGTGTTAATCATTAACATTGTGATCGATTTGTACCCAGTTCGGTATTAATTCCGGCGATGAATTCAAACACAGTCTTGCGGCTATCACTAAGAGTGCTGCGAGATCGCTTTCTCTGGGCGTCGTTTCAGCCACATTTTGAGGCATTCAGTATTCTTCATGATCCATGGACAAATCATATCAATCATAAGAAGATTGACCAGATCTCGAAGCCCTTGCAGAGGAGAAGAGATTGTTGCTTGTTATGATTTTGGGTTCAAGGATGGGCAAACGTCTATGTTTGGCACAGTATTCATTCTCCACATACCTCAGAAATGCCTCTCAGTATTGGGTAGTATAAGAAGTCTCATCCTTAGTATTGATATCCATTCCGTTGTCCCACTTCCTGAACGATTGCAACTTCTGGACACGACTGAGGATATGTGCTCGGATGAGAAGCATACCCGTCGTTGGAATTACTTTAGCATAACATTTGGACAGCATCCATCCAGTAAACTTCATGGTGAAGTAAAAGTCTCCCTTCCATTGACTCTTCTCCTTAGCTAAAGCTCGCATAACGACAGCCGTGTGATCAAACATGACATTGTACACAGTGATAACATGATGCCGAGTAACTGTATATGTTCTCAACATCCACAGAGTCCAGTACTAGAGTGGCCCTAAACCTTCCATGATTTACTTGACGATGGTCCATTTATCCTGAGTTATGAAGTGTCGGTGGTAATCACTGCATTGTGGATGCTTGAGTCACTCCTAGGTGAATTCTTGGAATCAGAAGTCTCACTCAAGCAACTCCAGTATTGAATTCCACCTTCTCTGCACATCCATAATATGTTGTACTGCGATTCATACATTGGCTTGTTGTCAGCAAATGAACTCATTTAGACGACCAGGTCTCGGTGTAATGAATACAGCAAGCATTTGCCGTTATCCAAAAGTCAGTTTCAGGACTTTCAAAATATTTTGAAATATGTACTCTCTCAATTTCATTTGCTAAACCTGGTCTCATGGCCGACACCTTGTTGATTCTGGCATTGCCCTCTTTACAAAGTCTTTGACTCTTTCCTATGTCTTTGCTATCATTCTCTCCAAATTGCTGATCGCGCTCATGGGCTTCCCAATACTTGGTACGGCCTTTTACACCCAGACTGCTGATGGACGCCCCTAATGGAAGCTAAATGACATTCGCCAGGCATGGTATGTGGCTGCTCAAAGCAGGCCACTTGATTCCGGAGGCCTCAAGGGTTGATGGATATCGACTATTCATCGAGTAATTCGAGAAAGCGTTATGAGTGCAAATTCCAATTAAACAGCCGTCGGTAAGCTCACAATAATCTAGAACTCCTTTCAAATGTATGGCCAGCCGTGCTCCAGTATGTTGACCCTGAACATATGATCCTTAAATAGCTTTCAAAATCTGGAAAAGATTAGGCTATCAAGCTCATCGAATGTGAGTTGTACTTCTCGCAGTGGCCGATTTTGGTCCTTATGGTAAGCAATGACCGTCATTATGGCTAATTTGTTTGTTGATGTCCACCTGTCTAGAGCTACATTAACTTTATTTCTTGACAGCAATTTCTTCTTAAATGCATCCACTATCAGGGTGTATTCCCAGCGGCAAATGTTACTCAGCATGCTGGCGGATGGCAGCACAAACTTGCTTCTTAATGCTTTATATGACCGTCTTGGCCCAAGATGTGATATAGCATTCTGTGGACCGTGAGCTGAAACAAATCGTAAAATGAGGTAGCCATAGCAGGTGCCTTGGTGAATTTCGGCGGTTTGGAAGTCCTTCACTGCCAGTTTGGAGAGTTTCATCTTTTAGTTCAGTTAATATAGATGAAACCTAAATGTGAAATCTGAATATGCTTTGCAAACTTACAATTGTAATTGGTCGACTACCTTGCCACTTCACTATGGCTAAAGCTGCTTCATCGACCTTTGAACTACTCAATTCAGTAACTTACAACGGTATAAATTTGTTTAACCTTGCGATGTTCGATTTTGCCAGCAAGTGTTTCCCCATTGAGCTGTTCCCATGTTCTGATGGATGACGAAGAACTTGATGACAGAGGATACATATAATGCTATGGCTTCCATTCTGCTGCATTCCGCAGTGTAAATTGAATCAGCAGGATGGCGCATGCCTAGATTTATTTCAAGCAACAGGACACTCCGAGCCTATATTCATTGAAGCCAACCAAGCATCAAATGTGATTTGCAATGTACAGTCACTCAAATCGCGAATAAAGACATGTTCATTTTTCGGAAGAAATCATTACCTCCAGCAATAAGGTTTTTAAAGATTTTGAATCCGACATTGTGATTGAAATTCAACAGCTGGGTAGTTCGGCTCATGAGACTGTCCAAAGTAAAGTTATAGTACAGTAGGAATCTGGTTCTTAAATCTTGACTCTAGAGCTACAACCAAGAGAAAAGTCAGACCTGCAAGACATTGCATGCATATTTGTGAAGTGGAATACAGAGACATATTGAAAAGACTGACCATTAGTAACTCAATTTAGGTACAATGCGGTGCAGTTCGTTGCTGTGTAGCTTACTGAGCACCCACAAAATCTGTTGACACTCCTTTGGCTCTCAATTTCAGCAGGCAATTGCAATACCATCATTACTACTTCGGCCCATCAAGGCTGCCGATAGTTTGATTATTGGTCAATACCGTTGGATAGGCATTTGATTATCCAATATGGAAGACCAATAATCGTTGACGCTCAGTTGACGCTCATTTTTAGGAGGTAGTAGCGATATCCTCACTATCATTTTTGCCCATAAAGGCGGCCCATACTGTGATTATGGGTTGACATCATTCCATTGCCATTTGAGTATCCCAGATGTAAGGGGAACAATCGTTAATGCTTCGTTGACTCTCATGTTTCAGAGGTTTTAGCGATATTATCACTATCATATTCGCTCATGAGGCTGGCCGATACAATGATTATGGGTTAATGCCATCGCGCAGCCTATTGATTATTGCAGATGCAAGCCCAACCTTCTTTGACGATGAATTGCCACTGATTGCTACGATGGCGCAGCCAGCGTGGTGCATTCCGTTTTAGCTATAATGACGACCAATACTTCCTCTTTGGCAGAAATTGATCTTGCAGCCCTTAGATTGCCAAAGGGGTAAGACTAACAATTTTTGACACTTCGTTGACATTCACCTGAAAGACATACTAACAGTCATCGGATGCTTAACAATTGTATGCAAACTGCATTCAGTCATTATTGCCAGCCAATATATTGTTTCTATGTATTATCATTTCCATCAAAATGCTTTCTGGCCTCTCAGTGTCTGAGCCATCACTATACATGTTATCTGAGCAATGAATGACGTAGGCATATCGCGTTCCAGCGGTTTGGCCGGCAATTCCCGCCAAATTGATGCATCCACCAATTTTTGACATCGATGACCCCACATCCTCACGTTTCCGTATCCAGCTCCTTCTGCTTGATTTCCATGACGAGCCACAAGCAATTTTCAACGTCTCGACCATTTGCAGTGAGATTGAGTGGAAAGAGATACAGTTGGATGGAAGGATTTATGCACCATGATGGGTGTCATTCGTCCGGTTTCGTGTTGCGCATTGACCACTCCTTCTCTGAGTTGTATGATATCACAGACTCAAATATCATTAGTCAATTTCAACTCTAGTATAGGTTCTGCTTTCCCACTTATCCATAACAGGCTGGACGATATCCAGTTTGTTGGTAGACTATGAACTTGATTTGGAGTTTAGAACTTGCGCATGGCCCATACAACCCTAGCACTTGCACTGAGACATTATCATGTCACACAATTCGGTCACTCAAATCCGGAAAGTGCTGGCACGTAGCAACAGCGGTACACGAATTGCTTTTCACCTCGAAACTTGGTCAAATCTAAATATTTGACTGTCCAGTTCTCTGGCGACGCTGGAGCTGTCACCATTTCTTCGTCTGAACCCGATTTCTGTATGGTACCAAGATAGAGACACTATATGCAGGGATACAAGCTTAAGGGTTCAACACACTTCCAATTCTTGTTTGATGATGAAATGTGCACCGCATCATGCAGGAGAGACGCTATGTGTTTGGATGTCTGAGGTTTGTCACAACCCTGCCTCATTTGACTACATCCTGGTTGAGGAGTCCCTTGCGGTATTTGTGATTGTCCGGGGACATTATCATGAGTCTGCGAATGCTCTCCAATTGTTGTTGGTGGTAGTGTAGCTCCAGTCGTGTGCGTTTTGGGGTTGAGAACAGCCCGAACCCTCAATTGGGCTGTCCCGTACATCATACATCTCTCACAGAAGTGGTCAGCCACGTCTCCCAATCCCAGTTGTGTCAATTCATCAAGCCTCATCTGGTTGTGCCAAATTCTCTCCCTGCATTGCTGTACCATTGTCGAGATTGTGCCCATCACCAAGCCTAGTTCGTCATCTTCACTCCGGTTACTCAGTTCTGTATCTTATTGATTATCTGCTTCGTATTCCCCATACTGCTCATCGTCGGAACTGGCAAGATCGCTCAGACTGTATCCAATAGCATATGACATCTCCTCAAATGGTTTTTCAGGTTTTCTGGTTGTTGATCTTGCCTTTTCAGCATTTCTCATATCTTCCTGCATTTGCATAATTGATGACTCTGCGTCTTGAACTCGCATTCTTGCCACAGTGGCTTCTCTATCCACATATTCCTTGATCTATTTCACTTTCTCTTTATTATTCAAAAAGTGGATTTCTCATCTTTTCCCCGCTGAGAATGTGTTTTTAGACCATGATCTGTGCAGTTCTCGCAATGCTTGGACCCTTTTGGCCTCCAAGCCGCTCTTGCCTTCATTCACTTGATGATATCATTCTGTGGATAGCTTGGTCCATTTCCCATATTTGCCCACTGGAAGTGGCAAAAGGTTCTTTTTTGGAGTATTGACCATTGTATTATGAGTTGACTTTGTTGTTGGGCGAGATGTTGGATGTCGCAAGATATTGACCACATGGGGACAAGCTGTGTCTTTATGTCAAGTTTGGTATGTTTGATCGACTTGAACAAGGCAAAATCTGCGTTTTGACCGTCACTTCTATGGGAATAGTGATGCTAACTCTCAACCATGACCTGTCGATTGGAATCTGTTTGATGTAAGAGCCGGGGGATATCTTGAGACAATCATGACGAGACGTCCTTTCCGTCAAAGAATGTCTCCTTTATATCTATCAAACATGAGATTTCAGCTGTCATTCGCCAGAATATATCCCTGTAAACGAACAAACAACATTCGAAAGACTAACTGCAAATTTTGCGAAGGTCAGAAACCCCTGCATCCTGCAGCTATACCCTGTCGAATCCCTGTTGGGTAGAACATGCAAGTAGGCTGCCACTCTCTCCATTTTGACATGAAGCGAACTATATTTTCCTCAAGACTTCGCACTTCATTTCGTTATCATCTTCCTCACCTTTTCCACAACAGCAAACCATGGCTCCACACACCTCTGCCTGCTGTGAGCGGATCCTAATCGAGCCGAACGACGGCTGCTTCATTCAATGCGCCGCCTGCTGAGACGTGACCACAATGCAGATACAATGAAATCAACCATGGCGCTGCCTATTCAGCCACCGAACATCTGACCGCAGACACATAGTTCAAAATTGTCCTTCAATCCGGAATCAGCAAGAATATAATGCAGCACGTGATCGGATGTGAGTATATCCATATCCTAGTACATGGGCATTACCTGACACTATAATGTAGTGCTGGTGTATGCAGAGACCTACATGACCAATTTTTTGCTGCCCATATCGGGAAACCTCCATGGTCGACCAACAAATTTGACCACACAGCCTGGGGAATACGCCTTGACGATGTCATCAGTTCTATTATTTTCGCGCATATATCTTGGGATAAGCATCCCCGACAGTGCCCGAAACAGGCTTCAAAGACCTCAGAGGAGGCTGCTGAGTTATATATGGTTGACGTAATAGCCGAATCTCACGTTTTGAAGAAGCAACTAGTTTCTTGCAGGTTTTCCACACATCTGCAACTGTGGCAAGGCAAGGATGTAGTGTGCAGCAAGAACAGTCCGACATGTGCTTTGCGTTAAATATGGCCGAAATGGCCAAAGCAGGATTTTCACGTGCTGCAATGGGGGAAATGCAAAACCTGTTCGAGAAATGTCGCGCCGATGTCTGAGAAGAGAAGATGTGGGGAGTTGAGTTCGGTGGGCATTGAAAGGTGAAGGTTGCAATGGTTTGACACCCGGCAATGGTTTGTCAAAATCACACTGATGTCTGCCTCCCTTGCCAATCTGGCATAGCAAGCAATCCGCAGACATGGTTGAGGTGCGAAGGAAGGGGTCCACCACCTCCAGTACCGGTGATTCCTCTGCCCGGAATGCCACCTTCACCAGCTGGGGACTCTGAAGGAGCTCAATGTTCAGAAATCGAAGGAATGCCACCTGGATATGTGTATATACATACTCCTCTTCCCAATACCGAATTGTGAAATCCTGATGCATTTGCCAAGGATCCCAAGCGCGATACAGATTTTATTCCAGATTTGCCGACTGATGATTGAAAATCCACTGGTTAGTACACAATCTGCAGCAAGGCGATGGAGCTGACATCCATTTTGAAAAAGAGAGCAGCCTATTGATTGAAATGAATGGCATTTTTGAGAATTATTATTATCTACAATTGGCAGACACTTTAAAGCATATTTTACAGGATATATTTATATGCATAATTAAAGAACAATGTAGTGATAAAGGAAAAAGTACATGAAGACGATTGAATGGCTGTTTGGCCTTTGAAGGGGGCCAATATTGTGATTATGTTTAACAATGACCAAATCACACTTCAATTATCTGACTTACAAGATAGAAAATCGTTGACACTCCATTGATGCGCATTATTAGAAGATAGTAGCGATGTTGTAACTAGCATTTTTGCCCACTAAGGCGGCCAATATGGTCATTACGCATTACAATGACCAAGTCTCTGATTAAATACATCACTTGCAAGACCAACAATGGTTGATGCTCTGTTAACATTCATTTTCAGACTCACGCAGGGACCGTGTCGCTTTCTCTGCTGCCTATCAATGCAGTCTTTACCTCCTGTATGGATGTGTGCAACCAATCACCACTCAGATTTCCCAAGATGCAAGACTAAAAATCGTTTACACTCCATTGCCTGTCATTTTCTCGTTAGGGTAGGGAGCGTATCACACTTGTTTTTCATTTTTATGGCAGCCAATACATTCAAAGAAGACAATGACATACCAACGTCAGTTTTTCGCGATTAGCAGTTGGATACCTGCATGCTACCATTGATAGATAACCCAAAAACTAGAACTGGAGATCGGAACTGACAGGTCTAACCAAACTGCACAAACTCCCTGGGTTGATAGGTAGAGGTCAGGGTTTGGCCCGCCAAGTACTATCCGGTCGGGTTTTTGGACAGGTCTGCAACTCAACCAACCTGTCATTTCAGTCCAAACCCGGATAGCTGGGTTACCCAGACCCGTTGCTAACAGTACTGGCGGCCATAACAAATCTCAGTTATTGTAATGGTAAAGCTTTCACAATGGTAACTACACTGAAACTGGACAGAACAGGCGGTAATCTCACAGCACCGATTATTGGGATATAACCTAGCAGTTCATTATATAGAACGCGCAGCACCAGGCATTTGCACGGGTTGTCCCATTGCAGAAGAATGCAGTACTAGGCTCATGGATATTTGACTCCGATCCTGGCGGCAATGATATCAAGGTGAGTAATCTCCACCAACAGTCTGGAGTAGTGGAAATGACAGGCCACAATAGCATAATGAGTCGAATGAACATCACAAGATCAATCAGCAGCCCGATTCTTGAGGCCAGTCAGGCCCCTACCGAGTGGCTGACATAGAGCTACGATAGATTGCAGTCAGATCAAGGTCATGAACAATAGTCTCAAGTTATCACAATGGTGAAATTGAGATACCCCTCGCCAAACATTCAAACAGGACAATCTCATCCACTGACTGGAATAGTTAAACTGCATGATTTGTAAGGTACTTCTGTACCTAAATGTATCATTTCTAAGTTGTTTTAAAGTGTACTATGTGTTATAATTGTTATTGTTTCTGAATATAGAATTTTCTTGAGTGGGATTACATTCGTAATCTTGGTTATTTAGTTACAAATTCAACGTGATGTCAATGACCCATTCTTACCCTGCGATGCGAAATGGTGTGGTTGTTCATGCGCCAATCAAATAGTAGAATGTCATGGGAAAGCATTTTTGCAGGCACTACTTGACTGATTTATCCTGCACTGGGTATTATCTTGTTCATTGTCTGTATGCTTAAAATATGCCAAACCACAGTCTACAATATGGAGTTCCAGGCTCTCCTTATCTTAATAGAATCGGTCAGGGTGGAGTTATGATATTTGAGGTTGCAAACGGATTTGAATAATCCAACAATGGCCAATTTGACTTAGATAGGAATCTTGCTGGCAAGCCTATGAAATTCAAAATTGAAACAATCACACTGGTGGCTCTCTCAGATGTACCAGAGAATCCAGCATAGGTCTTAAATCTCGTTAAGTCAGATATGCACTGCATTCTTGCGAATGACAACAGCAAAAATGACAGTCTCTGTGACATCGGGTGCCGGTATTGGAATATAGGGCATTCTGTTTGTGTTGGTGGGATATCTGCAGCTATTACTGGCCTATGATTGAATTTGAGGCACAGCTGACAAATCTGGAAGCCACAGAGTCAGATTATCAGACATGTCTTGGCTTTTCATGGCTAAGCCCATCGCCTTTGCTGGCAGGTATTTCCTGGCCAATGATTGAAGTTCAGGGATACCTGAGGTCAGTAATACAGAAAAGTATGACAATTTTTTTTTGTATAAAGCCAACTATGACAAGATGCAATTCATTAGTGATGTATCATTTCAACCAAGGCACGCCTCAGCACTAGTGTGAGTTACCGATGCTCATGTCCCCAAGATTATCGTGGACATCGAATCTTTCATTTGCTTTATTCGCAATATATTCTCTTTAACTTTAAATTCTGTTGAATCGGTGGAAGCAGTGCACAAAGATCATCATCAATTAAAGACCCTCCATACCTAAGCACAGGCGACTCAACCTGCTCAGTCAGGTGAACATATGAATCTATGCATAATTGGAATCTGAATACTGTCGCAGGAATGCCTCGAACTGTCAGCGCCATATCAACTGTCTGTTGGAGGAAGCTATCCAGCACACACTCAACCTGAGATGTCCAGCTTGGGCCGATTAGTAAACTCAATAAACTGGAGATTGAGAAGGTAGTATGTTTCGACCAATGCTTTGAAATCCTACAATAGCCTCTGCAGGTACAGGCTCTGTCCAAAGTGCTGGAGCATCAGAGCAAGAATCTCAACCAAAAGGTTTTGCTCTGCCACTCTTCTGATGCCCAGCCATTCCCACTTACTTCATGTACAGTATATGCTCAAAGGAGCCTGAGTTATAGATGCCGTTGAGCAGATATAACTGGTTTCCGACCAAATATATATTTCTATCACCATATCTTGCATCGTATAATAGAGTATGTGATCTGATATTGATCAACACAGTTTGAAGAGGCAACATCTGGGTTGGCAGACCCCACTCAGTGACAAAAGTAGTTGACTGGTAACATCTCATGTAGTGCATATGTTGGAAGGCTTTTCTGCATAACAAATTCTAAACTGACTTATCAAATTGCTGCCAACTTTCCACATTCCAAGATTGTATCAATATGATGTTGCCATAAACGCTTTAGTAAAGAAAAGACAACTCTGAAGAGTGCTATTCTCTGCCAAAGTAAGATGAGTCTGCAATCCCAGCTACTGCATTGAATCCTGGATAACAAGTTGAGTCTTGGTATACTGCCATTGCTGTAATTATTGGTGACACTTTTGCCAGTAATCTTGGCATTGATGAGAGCATGAATCAATAAGATTACCCCTGAATCATCCATTATAGCTTACCATTCTTTCTCTATGCTTGTATCTCTGTGCTTTGCACCCAAGTTCGCTCGCTCTCTCCTAGTAGCTGCAATAATATTGCGAAGGTATTTGGCAGACATAACCCAGATGAACACATGAATGTGATGTTTTGCCTACAATATTGCCTTATCAACCACTAATATTGCTGCAGCATCATAATACAACAGAGTGTCATGAAAATAATTGTGTCCTTGCAACAGATATTCCCTATACAGAGACTTATATTTCTGCCTTATCACTAATACACTAAGTTTCATCCCTGGTAACTCACTGGACAATCATAAGGTCCCAAATCTATTGTCTTCTACACGTTCTCTATGCTGCGATAGTTGTATGCCATGCAGTCAACCCAAATGCTCGAAATATGATTAATAATTGCTTCATTTGGACTCGTTATCTGTTGGGACACTGGTTATCATTCATGTTCTTGGCGTGTGATTTAGCCAGCACCAATCATTAGCAAATGTTGTAATAATGGTAATGTTACAAGTTCTTCAGGTGTGTCTTTTTCAATTTTACTTATGTTGGCCTAAACCAACCTCCAATTTATGCATCCATAGCATTGTCGATAGAAGTGGTAACATTCAGCATTGCGCATGAGGAACCCTCTGATTCCAGTGCACCTGACATATCACAAATAACCACACTGGATTCACCATCCTGAAGATAAATATGAAATATTGATTTCTTCAGTTGTGAATCCTGTGAAGGAGCAGATAGAATCACATTCTTCTCGACCCAGTTCAACTTCTTGCACCACTCTGCCCATTGCTCCATTTCTCTTAATCTTATATCTAATGCTCATACACTGTCTCTGTCTTCTATACATATCCAACCTCCTATCTTCAATTTCATCAACATCAAACCTATGCCCAGAAGGTGGAGGAATGACTGTTGACAGAAGAATCGAAAAGTACTCCTTGAGAGAGTACTCACATTTGCATTCAAGAAATCAAGAAATCCTTATTGTCTGTCTAACATTTCTCTTCCAACACGGCCCCGGTTCATGATGTTGGAGATGGATAATCTCTCCGACTTGGTGAATGCAGCGTGATCATGCTACGACTTCGGAGATTGGCGATGACCAAAGTGAGGACACCGGAGAGTCCACATTGTCATCTAACATTGAAGGAGACAATTCAGATTAAAATCAACCGGAGGGCCTGCTTAAAAGCCAGCGGGACCGGAACAATTGGTTACAACCTGCAAGTGATTCACTGTTGAAGACACAGAGCTGAGCTGATACTGTCATTAAATGCCCTCTGCTTCCAAAGGCCAGAATTCCAGGTGGAGCAATGCAACCACCATTGCTTAAACGCGAAAAGTTCACCATCCTCAATTAATTATATGAGTCTGATCATGTGCCTGCCTAGGTGCTCCTGCAACCCAAATCTATTAGAGACCAGTATTTGACACACTTTGAGGGCAGTGGTGATCAGAACTTTCCAGAATACCGAAGGGCAGTTATTGAGATCGCAAAAATGTTTACGAAGGCAGTCGTATGTGAGAAGACTGCTAGGCCATTAGATTTCCATCAGACTTCCTCAATGGTTGACAAAGCTTGAGAACTAGCCATTGAAGCTCAGGATTATCAGTGGGCAATAGCAGGTGCTCTGGTAGGTATTCAATCTGTATATCAATTACCTGGCAGTCCATCTCTCAATATATATCAGCAAATACCAGAAGCTGGAAGTTTCAGATTATGTTATTAGCTCCTCTATCAAATTTAAGAATATTGACTATGCTCTGAAAAATATACAGTAAAAACAGAAGATTTGTACAATTCAAGGACGGTTGGCAGATGGGGCTCATGGAACTGTTGACAGCTGTTACATGTAGGTCACATGCTCGGAGACTGAGCTTCAGATTCAGTTTCAGAAGCTCCTGTTTGACGATGCTTATCTCTCAAAGTTGGTGGATGAGATACAATAATTGCTACCCTGAATGGAAAATCTGGATTAAACTTACAATCAATTCTTCTTCGCCACCAATAGCATGGGGTGCAAGCCAACTTCATTGCGGTTCATTCACTGAATTGCAATGTAGATTATTTCACCAGCAGCCACAGCTATTTTTGGTACAATGTCTGCATACGCCTCTAGAAAGATGGGTACAGTTGTATTTCCTAAAAATCAATACTGAGGTAAATTTAGCCCTACTCCTGTGATCAATTTTACTATGGAAGCCACTGCTCTTGTCATTGACCATGTTACTGGAACACTTCATCCACTTCCTTCAGTGCAACTCTGATCCCATGGGGGTTCCTCAAATACCCGTCCACACTCCTCTGCCTAATGCTGCTCTATTTTATTTGGTTGTCAATTCTTCATATGGCAGTTCTTCTTTGTTGGGATGGGCACTCCTCAATCCCCATCGGCACTCCTGTGATCCAATAGGTGGTCCATACCCCTTCCTGTTATTCAGTGCTCGTCCACATGGATGGGTACTCCTCAATTCCTTTCGGCATTTGCAGGATTCATTTTCCCCCCCTTGCCTTCCCACCTTTAAAGCAGTTCTCTGCTGGGATAGAGACTTCTCAATCCCTATCAGTGCTCCTCTACCTGGATTGCCCCTCCACAGTATCCAATTGGACTCGAAATCCTCATTTTCGGTACTTCTCTGATTGTCTGGGTGCTCCCCCACTGTGAAGGACTCTTCTTAATCCCCATTGGCTTTTCTCATCCTGGATTAGCCCACTTCTAGTTTATTCCATACTGCTTCAGTACCACCTATATATTCCTCCTTTCCACCAGATATTCCCAATCTTGGTGCACCTCCTTTTGTGGTAGTTGCTCCCCTGTGTGACAAGAATATATCATATTGAGTTTCAAACCCCAGTAAGATGTGCAGCTACCAAACAACACCTTTGTTGGATATTACAAATCCAGCATAATGACATTGGAATTCAATTGTACTCACTCACCAGGTTTGAACTAGCAGTAATTACATCTTGTATGTCCAGATCCATTTCACAATTGAAGCATCCTGATTGCTTGCTTTCACTGCCTCTGATGAGATGTGAGATGTATTCAATGACATTGACAGCAGGGTTGATCAATGTCATTCGATCTCTGAGCTTGCTAATTTGTTTAGTGCACCTGCCTCTATATTTGAATGACTCCCCATTTTCTTTGGTTGCCTAAAGTAGCTTTGCGGAAATCGAACATTGAAGAAAATGTTGGCTACTACAAGTATGATTTTGAACTGATCATGATATAGAAGTGATTGTGAATAATAATCTATGTATCATAATTGCTTTGAAGGGTGTTCTATTGCTTGTGTATAGCCAGAAAGTCTCAGTTAACACCAGCAGTCCTTTCAATGAACATCTATAAGACCAGGTATCTCTCAGAGTTTGTTTGCAAACTCTGCATTGGTTGGGAGACTCTCCTAGATTCCACTAAGTTTCTCTCTGACACTGCTCCAATGTGCGCTCAAATAAATTGCATTCTTACACATGGTACACCAGTACCTATCCTCAGAGATTCAGAAACACTCCGAAGGTCGGTCCGGATACCCTTCCATGGTATGAATACCTTCTGACATTGCCCATTTTACGTTGGTACTCTGCCTCCTCCCACACACTCCTGGAGGCTCCCAGTGAATAAATTTCATTTTGCTGATGGAGCCATGTTTCTTACAACCATATTGATTGTAGCCAGAATCGTTAGAGACAATGTCAGAGCACACTTTCATAGCCGGGATTATCAGAGACCATGCAATAGTCACGGTTGCCAGAGTTGCATAAATCTGAGCTGGAACTTTCAGCGACTATGTGACAGAATCCTGTGATAGCCTGAATTATCAGGAACTATGCCGGAGCCACACTTTTCAGAGCGATATCAATCAGACTGGTATTGGCAGATCATTTCATAGCTGCACATGTGACAGTACAGTGGCAATACATGACAAGTAGTATGACAGCACCAATTTCAATAGTAGCGGTTGGGAGGTTCGAACTTAAATATTAGTCACAAATCCACAATTTCTTAAGGGAATGGTAGCAATCACAGCTAGTGTTAGCAACGGTTCCATTTTGGGAGTGTTTCCACTATAGCGGGTTGAAGGTAACCCAGAACCGGCTGGCTTGTTCCCAGTTTCCGGCAATGGTTCCCTTGATTAAGTCCAACCATATTGATCACAGAATTCAGTGCTTGGTATGTGAATTATGCAGCTTTGCATAGTGCATCTCTTGGTGGTCTCCGGTTTTCGATATCTTCAAAACTCAGCAAGCGGCTTTGAAAATACAGTGATTTTTCGCCCAAAAACCATGTTTTTGCGCCATCACTTGCCACGTTTTGAAGATATTGAAAATTGGAGACCACCAAATGATGCGCCATGGAAAGTTGCATAATTCACTTACCAAGCTGTAAATTCTCTGATCAATATTGGTGGACTTAATTGGGCAGTTCGCATGAAAGATCGTCTATTTTTGATGTGGTAAGGCCATTGCGATGCAGACCTATAAAACCAGCCGGGTCCAAATACGGATCCATTGCTAACACTAATCACAGCGGGATCTAATGATGGATATGGAAATCGATTACAGTTGTTCACAAATGAAACTGTCCCATCTCTGCCGATGATATTCTGCAAATAATACAAATGAGTATTCCATGGAGCATAATCTGCATAACTGAGTTTGTGAAGAAAACTTACCATATGGTGACTTTGTTGGTTTATCCCTCCCCCACATTTGGTGGGGTGTAATGTGGCTGTGAAAGTGACATATTAACCTGAGATTGCTCCCTTCTGAACAAATAGCCCCCAGGCTCATATCCAACGTCAAACTATCACCATCTGAACTGATCATCCAAACTTATCCAAATACATACACTGACAATTTATCAAATCGGGTCAACAGTTGCCGGAAATATGTTAAATGCAATATCTGGCAACGGATATACCTTGATGATTACTGGCTGGAGGCTTACATTCCGAATTATCACCCAATGTCAAAAATTGATGGGCAATCACTTGACAGAATTCTATATTGCGCAAAATGAAATCCACCTAAGTGTTCACAGTTTGATTTTGCTAGGTGTACCTTACTGGCCATCAATGAGCAGTTCAACAAATGATCTACCAAGAAATACTGTATCTGGTGGACAACAGGCAGGTGATACTCCTGATAAAGAAGCCATAGACCTGAAGTCTGATTTGAGATGTACCCCTGATCCAACAAAGACAATAACTCTTAGGAAAATAGTTGGAGTGGAAAATGTGGAAGGGAATGTGTACAGTAAAGCAACAGAATTGTATAATAAGCATTGCAAGTAATGAGAACATTGGAATGCTTGGCATCAATTTTGGTCTGCACATGACTGTCAACTGGCTACATTGTTACAAGCATTAGCTTTACATTAACCGATGGTTGTTATGTCCTGTAGTGCAGTACTATGACCGGTGATTGATATTTCCAGCGTGCCATGGGACATTATGGGTGTATTGCCATGAGTTACGGGATTTTGTAGTATGTTCACTTACATTTTTACAGTTTTCAACATAGTATGGCATCTTGTGAGTTTGAACCTGAACAAATGGATATGATGTTTAAAACCGATTCAGATACCGACAAGCGGGTGTTCACATACAAATACTGATAAGACACGATTGTGTATTATATCAGAGCCATCATGTCATTAATCAAGATATATGCTATATTTTTGGTGTAGCATCTTATTTAGCAAAATGTATACACAAAGCTCGCCAACTCTTTCATCACTGCTGCAAGTAACACTCACCACTCCGGCAAAGCAATCTTGAAGTATCACAGTTGATGGCTATTGTTTAACTCAGAATGCATGTTGGTGTGGAATAAGTGGACACTGGAGACATAATCGTCAACTAATCGCAATGTGCACGTACTGTGGATAACCAGGTTTGACTTGTATATCAGCAGTAACCGACCATCCTGAGATGATTGCTATCTTGCAGGTGAGATTGGTACTGCAACACTACTGGGTATTCATCCCCACTCATCTGAGACAAGTACGGCTCTGATATGGTCAGATAATCCTGGTCAGATTAATGTGGCTCAAACAAATGTGGCTCTGACATAGTCTCTGATAATCATAGCTATGAAAGTAGGCGCTGACATAGTCTCTGACTATACTACCTCTGCTAATGTGGCACTGACAAGTGTGGCTCTGACAAGTGTGGCTCTGACATGGTCTCTGACAATCCTGGGTCTGATTAACATGGCTCTGACAATTGTGCTCTGATATGATTTGACAATCATGGCTGCATTAAATGTAATTGACCAGTGCGACTCCGACATGGACTCTGGCTCTGACATGGTGCAAAAAGCAGTGCTAATGTGTGCTGCCTTTGGATACCAGGCATTCCGATTGAGATCAACATATCCGGGCCAACCAGTATGTGGTGTTATATTGTTCCAAAGATGCGGACTGTTCGAGTAGGAATCAGTTATCATCATTCCTTGGAAATCATTGGACGGGTGTAGCAACCAAAGAATCGTCTACAATATGTCCTACTCTGTGCGCCACTTCTTGACAAATTATCTTGCGGTTAGTTCCATCAGCAAAAGATATATTCCGTCTGGGCGGGGTGGCTCCGTCAGAGTGGACCCTCTCCGTCAAAGGCATCAGAGACATCCCAGTGGCGGCTGACAATGCACCTGGCGTCAAAACCACGCGGCCTGTTGCATATCACCCTCCGATAGCAGTTTCACCATATCTGCTCGCTCTGTCAGTCTCCGATTGTAAACGATCACTCTGGCGTTGTGGCCAACCATGAGCATATGTCAAAATAGGTTCATTGGGTACGCACTTGTGGCAGGATTGCAATGTGATGGGTGACGCTACGAAAACCTCTCCTTGCGTTCCTTCTACCAGCGTGCACAATGCAATTCTCTCGTTACTATTTATACACATCATTCCGAGTCGCAGGATCTATTTGGCTATTGACAATCCATCCCTCCTTCGGTCCGTCTACTGTCTTACTGTGTTACTAGTAGTAGCTATCTGTGGAAGTACGTGCATGCAGCCATCAATGTTACCCACACTAAAGACTTGCAAACCAATGGCTGCCAGTGCTTTTCTCACTTGTACAAATCTCGAGATTGGATCCAAGTTACCAGAGTTATCAGGTATTGCAGTGAGCGCCAGGGCTAACTAGTACTCAACAAAAGCTCCAATCTTGTTCAGGAACTGGATTTTGAATAGTCATTGCGGTTGCGATGGGAGACGACCATTCAGTGTGCCATAACACCTCCCTGGGCATTGATTCACGCACACCCAGTCATTCGGTCGGGCCCCTCCGCGCCAGCTCTGGCTTCCTGTGCATCGACAAATCTGAGATATGTGTTCACCATCTAAACTCTCAACTTCAACTTTAATACAATGGTAAATACAGAGCTCCATTGCATGCAGTTGTTCATCTGATATATACGTCTTGTTACGACTCATATGCTTGATAACCTCCTGCATGCCATTGAATATTGGCACGCTGTGGGTTGTTTCTTGTGTATTGTCGAGCAATGCTCTGAAGTCTTTAATCATAGCGGCAGGATGCTGTCCATCATGGCAGTTATGGGGTCCGATGAATTCGGGCTTCGCAAATGACTGGGAGCGAAGGGGGGCAGCCTGATCAGCAGCAGAAGGGAGGACTTTGCAGGTGCCGGCGCTGTGCTCCTGACGCTTAGCGAGGGCGTGCAGATTGAGCTCTCTAATGTCGAAGGAGAGAATGCAACTCTGACAGGTGAATACTTGTAGCAGGTAGTTGAGATTGGGATTGGTGGCGTTCCAACTGTTCTTGAGGTTCGTTTAATGTGCTTGTTCATGTCTCTTGGCAGAATACTGTTGCAAGGCTCCATAATGATCAATCTGTTTGACCCAGTGAGACATCAAGTGGATCTTGGCAAAGTTGAAGTCAGCATCTAACTCCTTGGAAACATCTATCTGGTAGCTGATATTATCCCACCAAGCATTCATTTCGCGTCTCATCTTGGACAGCATCCAAATTTCAACATTCCTTTCCTCATTAACCTTTCGCCTCTTCATGAGTTCCGTTCCAAGGGCATTAGCTTTGGCCTTCACCTTTTTGCCGGCTTGACCGAGAAAGGATACATCTTTGAAGGTGTGAAAACGACGCAACTCGTCTTCCATGTAGCTCAATGTTGCATCATCGTGAGATGTATATGGAGCAGACAGATAAAATTCCAACTCTGCCTGTGTGCACTCAATCACGTGATTGAATATGGGACTCTGAGCAGGGCTTCTGCCACATAGAGTCTGGGTTACAACTCCACCCAGGTAGTGGCTCATTTCCTACATCTCCTTTCCATTCCATTGAGAAACTTCCTCATATGACTTATTTTTTGGTGTGAGATCATGTTAAACTGGCACAGATAACCAGATCACGTTGTACACATCCAGCTGTTCGTGCGTCTTCATTAAGTGGAAAATCCATTTGTGGAGGTGCTCAAGCATGCTGATCTAGGTTGTATACAGGAGGTCTCGCTTCGGGCAGTCGCTGACAATACAAGGGAAATGTCAAAACACGTTGAATCCTCAGTGAACATAGTGCGAGAACGGTTTGGCAACAGCTACCTTGGTTTCCAGATCGCTGAGCATTCTATATAGGTTATGATCCTGCCGGGGGTGATGATTGTCAGGAGAGACATGATCTCCAAGTTCGTTCTTTTGACATTCATAGTGTTAGCAACAGTTACGTTTTCGGACCGTTTCTAATATAGCCGTTCTGAGTAACCCCGGCCCCAGGTGGTGCGGTCCGGGTTTGTGCGAAACGGTTCCCTCAATCAAGTCCATGAATATTCATCACATAATATAGTGTTTGGTACATGAAATATGCTGCGTTGGACAGCGCATCTTTTAGTGGTCTCCAATGTTTGATATCCTCAAAACTCAGCAAGCTGTTTTGAAATTATTGCCATTTTCGGCCCAAAAACGAGGTTTTTGGGCTACCACTTGCTGAGATTTGAAGATATCGAAATTCGGAGACAGCCAAAAGATGCGCCGTGCGGAGCTACATATTTTACTTACCAAATACTGAACTCTCTGATCAATATTTGAGGCCTTAATGTGATGGTTCGCTTAAAGATCGTCAATGTTTGCAGGTGTAAGGCCGTTGCCACGCAGACCTATAAAACTGGCCGGGTCCAAATCTGGAACCGTTGCTAACGCTAGACACTCACACCAACAACAGAGATGCCACTCAAAATGATGTAGGTTGCTCTACTCAGGGCAATCTGCAAGCCACACTGCTAAAACCGGTTTGCAATACGTGGAGTTGCCATCTGTACAGAGAGAATTGAAATACCCGCTCCCGGTGCTAGGATGTGTTTCAAAGGGGAAAGGCTGGAGAACCTGTCCGGGTACCTCGTTCAGCACCTCTCAGTTCGTTTGCCGCTGCTCATCCACCCACTTTTCAGGAATATTGCGGTTCCCGATTGGAATCGGCGGGAGAGCGACCTCTATGATGCTGTGCATTGAGGGCATCTTGCGGATCTTCGAAGATAGATTGCCAATTGTCATATATACAGGCCACTCTGTCTTGTCTCCAACAAAATTCAAGAGATGTGTTCCGTCGGACATGAAGATCAAGGGAACCAATGTATCCTTCGCTCTAAGTGTTGACATAACATCGATTAGCACATCATCATCCTTGGTTGTCTCTCCTTGACTGTGTCTCCCAACACCTGTCCGCTCTGTGCATTTCAGTATATACACGTTTCGGTGACGTATCGCTGTTAAAGCGACGTGGTGGGGCGTAAATACGATGCTTGGCGTGGGCTGGCTGCCGCATCAACCATCTCATGCATGTGATGATGTCTCGACTCCAGTATATGATATGGCGTTGGTGATTGTCATTCCATCTCATATCCTCCAGAGTGTGTACTTCCCACTCCCCGAGAGCCTGATCATCAGGCATGCTACTCAGGAGTTTCTGGACACCATCCCCGGTGTTGAAGCTGAGGAAACGCAGAGCGGTGTTGTCTTCCTTCAGCACGTTGTCATCATACGTCTTCATGACATTCTTCTGGATCACACACTGGATTCATTTGTACTCTCCACACATTGCAAACGGGTAGTAGGGATTGTTTTGTAGGGTCATCTCCAGGCAACCCTGAGCATTGCGTTCCCATCGCTCAGCAATGTAATCACTAAGCAGAGAACTGGTGCTGGGGTATGTTGCCATCAGAGCAAGAGGAGGTGGCGGTGATTGAGACTCCGCGTCTGTGATGCTTTAAAGGTGTTGGAGGTAAAGAAACGCGTCCATGTCGTCGACTGATTCATTGTCACTGCTGGATTGATGACGCTGAGCAGGTTCAACGCGTCAGGGCACGCTGCAAATAGTCAGATTCTTCCCGCGTGTAACTTGATGGTGTTCAGGATGGTGTAATTTGATACTTTCAAGTCGCCAGCTGTCTGAGGTGAACTCCTTTCGGCATGAAAATTCGGGGTAATGGACTGGTGTCTTCCCTGGCATCGTCAACAAGATGCGACAAGCGGAGTATTCGCTTTGGAATGGGACGAAAGTAGGTGCTGGGCCTGAGCCGGCTGGTGTGGGTGTAAGCTCACAATATTTTCAGCCAACTTGAGAGATTTATCGATCCTTGACACCATTACAAGGACGTTCCTTCCATGCCAGGAGTTGCAAAAATGCTGCATGCGTGAAGTCCCATGATAGTGTGAATAAAATGAAAAATTAACCCTGGGCAATCTAGAAACCTCATGATGTGTGTGATAATCAACGCCTGAGATAAATAGATTTGAACAAAGGAAATAACCAAGCCCACAACCCCTACCCCAAACGAGCTGGAAAACACAAACACTTTTAGCAAAAGAAACACCTCCACACATGCCTCAATCAGTACCTGAGATGAATATATTACAGCACATGAAACTCACAGAACATGAACCCAACCCTGACCTGCACGCAACAACCATCGCCTCTCCCACGCGAGGAGCAGTTTACTTTTCGCCTACTGACTCATCTGAGCGTGCCTAAGGCCGAAGGACATTGGGGCGACTGACAACAGGGAGTCTGTCCCCACCTGCCGATTCGCCGAGTAGCGGCCGATCGACATCTACATCCGTGGTGTTTTCAGCTGCCTCAGCTTCCCGCAGAGTTGGCGCCACTGGGCGAGGTTTTTGTGTCATCAGAAGCCCCAAGATCTCCAGCAGACTGAGGGGTTGGGTCTCTGGAGTTTGTGGGCATGGGCGAGCCTCCTGGGTTGATGGCCATGGGGCAGGTGCCGGAGGTTGCGGCCATGGGGTATGCTTGCACATCTCCTGGCCGTCCTGCGGTAGCACGATTGGCTGATCGTCTGCTGTCCTATCTCCATCGTCAGCCAATGAATATAACATCTCTCCCTGGCCAATCGTCCGAGGTTCTTTTCCATCATCCTCATCCTCATCCACATCCTCCTCCTCCTTGTCCTCCTCCTCCTCCACATCTTCCTGCTCTTCATCTTGCTCCGCACCATCGTCACCGTCCCTTTCCATATCCACATCGCCATCCAGATCGACACCATACAGTGCGTACACATCATCCTCCATGCGCATATCCACATCACATTCATGTTCTGAGTTATATTCGCCGTCCGGCCCATGAGTAGAGTAGGTATCATCATGTGAGGACATTGACACCTCAGGTAATGCTTCCGGCTCTAAATATACCTGCACCAGTTTGCCCTCCATGTCTAATTGCCCTTGCTCCCTGTAGCCTTCCCACTGCTCTGCGTGCTTTCTCCCCCTGGTGTTTGTTTATCAATACCTTTCCCTTTCCTGTTCCCCATTCCATTCCCCATCCCCTTCCCATCCTTCGTTGCCTATCCCTTGTCCTTCCCATCCTCAGTCGCCTGCCGTTTCCACTTCCCATCCTTCGTGACCTTCCTTCTCCCGGTTCCTTTATCACCGCCCTGCGTGTCCTCTTCACCCTCTCCATCGCTATTACCATTGCCATCGCCCGGACGGCTCCGTCAACCACACAGCCCCACAGGATCTTCCCAGTTCTCATCATCATCATTCTCGTTGATTATCTCATCCCAATTCAGTTGTCTAATGGCCAGAATGTCGCCTGGCTTGTACTGCTGGCAGCTTGGCAGCTCGATCTGTGCCCTGAGATCATGGCTACCCTACCAAGAGAAACGGTCCCAAGTGTGATTCGCCTTCCCTGAGCTGGTTGTCTGCGGGTTGGAGCGATGGATATGATCCCCGAAGGCAAGGGGGTTTTCCCACCTCCAGATGTTCATTTGGTAGCCAGTTGTGTCAAACATTTGCCCCATATATGAGCGGAAGGCAGCCCACCAGTCCCGAAAAGGCGAACACCTGCTTCGGTGGTGCGGCCACATCAGCTAGAATTGTGAAAAGTTGCAAGTCGTGACTGGATCAAGAAAGATTACATCCGAAGAGAGGTCCAATACCCTCTCATCCTTGATGCCTCAAACATTGAATATCTGGATGAGTCGAAGGATCTGTTCCGAGTTGAATCCCTTTATACGGTCCAGATTCAACGACAGCTGTCAATTTATAACCCATGTTGGCATCTTTGCTCTAGTGTTCCCCTTTCCTTTGCCTCTTGCTGCCATCTCTGTGAGGTGAAACTGAATCAACATCCAAGGCGTAAGCAGTATAATACAGTTGCATGTAGCGGAAGGAAACCCAGAGTGAGTGTACAAAGCTGTGTAGGTTATCAGGTGTGTTTTGGAACAAGAGGCATTGTTTTGCGCAAGTCACATGATGTCGAGATAGCTCAGGATGCTGGAAGTGTGTTCCATACAAGAGGAAAACAGAAAGGAGGTGTAGGCAGAAAGAAGGGATATATGAACTCGAGTTCCTGGAAGTTCTTGTTTCAACCTGTGAGATATGATAGTTATGATTCGAATCCTGCATTATGTTGGTTAACAAACACAAAATGGTCCAGCATTCATCTTGCACAGCCACCAGCCACCTCTTAAAAGAGATGCTTCCAGGCAAGGTTTAGTGCTCACGGTGAGGAACGTTTACCACGCCTGGCATTGCATTTCCATCATACACTACTTCCACTGCTCAGACCTCATGCTTCTCGCAGCAAACTGAGTAGTTCTCAGGTTGTCCCAACTGTGCAACCATCCAACACAGCAACCAACATGCCTAGCGGTGGATAAAGGACATGCAACTGATTTCATAGGATAGAGAATACCTGATTTTTCACTTGGCAATGCATTTCGGTCTGCCAAAGGGGGATTTTGACTGGGAAGCTGAAGATATACACCATCGATAGTTACAAGTATTGTGCCAAGAACCAGTGCAATACTATGATACTTGCGCCAAGAAGGCATAAACACCCTTTGAGTGGTGCAAATTGACCATCAGACATTGCCGTAACAGTGAATATCAATGCTGAGCTCAATCGGAGTTCAATCTTATGGCGGATAACCCCATAATCGAGTGCGTTTCAAGAGATCTCGTCCCCGAGTATCATGACGGGCGATAGTGATTCAGAGTCTAGCGCGGTTTCCACTGCGCTTCCCATTTTCTTCAAATCCCGCGCTGGTTGATTAAATTGGAGTCCACCTCGCCTCCCGTTGCATATGCTTGGAGAGGAAATGATACCTACATTCGGAAAGTCGAACATGCATATCAGACTATTCCGTCTTGAAGCCCTCACCCTGTCAAGACTCCGCTCATAAGAAATGTTCAGAAACCACAACAATGTAGGCCTTCAGGCAATTCCCAGCTTCCCCCTGCTGAGAGATGCATTTCCACACCAGCTGGCAAGAGGGATTCCTCTCAAGGAGTGAGTTCCGTAGCTACTACAATCGATGGTCGGAACTCCACCCTCTCATCTTCGCTGAACAATTCTCATGTTACAGATATCACACAATGAGTGACTTCCACCCCGTCCACTACACACCGAATGTCATTTAATACTCCAACCACGATGCCCGGTACAAGCTCACTACCACCTGGAGGAACCTCAGAGACAGACGCATTGTGTTGTGTTGTATCCAGCCCCCCATCCAGCATTGCTAGCACTCCCACTCGTCTCAGCGGTCTTGAAAATGTGCCTACCCCCATGCCAAATCCAGAACCCCGCGCAAGCATTACGAATCCACCGCGAACGCGAGCTACAGAAAGCAATGACAGACACAAGTTGTGGCAATTGCAACCGCAGGTGGTGTCTGCACCTCGATCAGTGATCTCCGGCTGTTGCAGCATCCATCGATTTGGTCACTCAGACATGAGGTGTGTTGTATTTCCAATGGGCAGACTCATGGAGCACTCCATGAGGAACAGACAGCCATTGATGAGTGCAAGCGACTTGGAGATGGTTAGTTATGCAATGTGCCCCGTTGCAAAAGTATTAGCTGAAGCCCCACACAGGCAGATAATAGAGAAGTACTGTAACACCGCTATGCAGCAAAACAACATTTGGTCGATAACATTTGAGGCATGCACAAAGGAGATCTTGAAACAGGTATGTTCAAGGGACGGCCCACGTTGGATATTAAATGCTCAAACCGGTACCAGGTTCGAGCACAAGTCGAGAAAGTCATATCCCATTTTATTCAATCACCAACGGACAACATAGCAAAGCTTTATGTTCTCCACCATTTTGAATCCAACGCAGAGCGTTTGGAATTCGTTGATTCTCTTCTGGCAGACAATAATCATCTGTTTCCTGTAGCAGAGGGTGTGGAAGGTGGTGTACGCGGTCAAAATCCAACCCCAAGAGTGTCGAAAGCTGCTAACAAATGGCCAGCATGCACTTTACTCCCTGGCAGAAGCAATCAAGGGCTATATCTAGATCAAATTTTATCATCGGGCGAATGACCGCGGTAAGTATGCTGATGGATTATATTATTTCATGATTGATGACAAGGACGGTCATATACCTTCGCCACAGATCATGTCTACTTGCACTGCTTTGTGCCATGATCTCCTGGAGTGGCAAAAGAACAAAGGTGGTAAGCACGGATCCTGCTGCGCTGCAACGGGGTGCAAGTTGTTAACCTAGCCTGGCGTTGCAGACATGTATACATTCTTGATGAATCCCTGGAACACACTCCTGGAGAGCTACCAACAGAAGATGTATAGAAACACTCTTGCTACAGTCAAGCATCGGATCCAAGAGGCGGAGAACCCTAAGCCTGCCGACGTCCTCAGGACAGAAATAGTGAGTGTTAACAATGGTATTCTTCTTGACTGTTTGACTTCCGAAGTGGCGCTTGAGAAGCCTCGAATCAGATGTACTGAACCAGATATCCCGATGGACAACAATCGTCCAGATGACGAACTGCATTTCAGGATGCCAGGGGGCAGCGAGGATTACGATGATGTAGGTGATGAAATCGACAAGAGTGATGTCATCCCCACCACCAGTTGGCGATGACAGCCCGCTACTGGACTCGAGAGGTTTGCCCTGGGAACCCATGAGGTTGACGAGCGTGAGGGCAACAATGGCGACGATGCGGATGAGGATGGGGAGAAAGAAGAATTGCAAGCCGATGATGGATTAACGCAGAATTTGGAGGACTGAGGGCACAGAACTAGAGACTGAAGGCATAGTCCAAGAGAGTGTAAAGATTGGACAGTATATATGAGACCTGCAAAATATGATAATGGCCAAGATGATGCAACAGTAAGTGATATGTCCGAAGCGATTACTGTATTGTAATAAGTGACAACATCGTAAAGTTGAACATACATATGGGGAGACTGCTGCATCCGATAAATAGAAATAGCGGAGAGGTACAATGTGGCACTCGGCCGGAGCAAGGCATAAACAGTGCTACGCGTTGGGTAAACGGGCACAGTTTAACTGGAGCCCTCGCGAAGTGTGTAACACATAGGTCATTCGGAGGGTGCGTGTACTTCAGTTCTGTCCGGACGCAAAGTAATTGAAGTGTCACGCCGGGGCGGCAAGTGTCCACAGGGTAATGTACACAGCGATGCGTCGCGCGACGTGGAGATATAGTATAATAGCCGCCACAGGCTGAGTATGCAATGTGACCCGTTACCTGTGATTCTCCGTCACAGGGTACGAGGTTCCGTCAGAGCCATCAGAGCCGTCACAAACACCGGGTGTTCCTGACGAAAACTAGATTTGTTGCTGATGTCTGTTTGGCATTGCAGACAATCTATACTTGAAATCCTTAACTAGCAATTGGTTGTGTTATACCATCTGCCATATTACGCTCCCACTAGTGTTGGCTTCCCCAGCATTGTTTCAATTGCAAAATCAAAAAGTGAATTGCAGTTTTGCTGGAAAACATCCTTGTTGACATACCCAACTATTGATGAGGGGGCTCCATCTCCTTTTATCAAAATATTGTTGAATCGATTTCCTTGTCTGCGCCACTTCTCCATACACCTTGACTTTTGAACTACAACTGCATCTGGATTGTTGAGCTGCAGAAACATCAGTGTGATGCTGGTCCGTCATTGTATCTGTTGACCAAGAGTCCATCATGCATGGGATCACTGGGGTCATAGGTCCAGACTGGTGATCGTATCAGCCCGAACTGTCGAAAATCCCATGTAAGAGTGTTATGACACTCTGACATGCTCATACACTGTAAAAATGTCAGAGTTTCAATCTTGCTGCATTTGCGCATAACTCCATTGATGCAAAGTATCAAAATAGGTAATAATATGTTGGATGCCAGAGAATCCCCCACAAGAAGGGTTGTGCATATATCTGGCTTCGGTGAGAGGGGATCTAATTTCACTATATGCAGTAGGATACCCACTATTTACTTGATAAGAAATAGGCACATTTCCCATCGTAAAATCTGCACACTATAGTTAGCCTTGTTGCAAGAAAAGGTGCTATCCTTGATGATGTTTTATGAGCGACTTCAGATGTTTCAGTGTCACTGTTATTGGTGTAGCCCATTTCCCTAATACCTTCAATATAGTGGAGCAGGGAATAAATTTGTGTATATTGCTCATACTGTGGCTCCTGCAGTATGGTAGGAAGAGGTGGATGTTCCTGCTGATGCCATTAAGCACATCCTGAAGGGATTTGAGTGGAGTTTTGTTATGGGAGTGGTAGCTGCCAATCAATATGAAGTAAGCGACAGATTTGATGAACTTAAGAAGGTTGGGATGCCCTTTCAGAAGATGGCCAAGTACTGGAAGCCAGAACTTCACCATGTCCTTGAACTCAGCACTGGTCCATTGTTTCATATGGGTAAGTTTGTCTCCAACACAGATGTAGGTCAGAGAAGTGAGGAATTAGGGAGAATTGTTCATCAATCGGGTCCACACCCTGTCCTGGCCATAAATATCTTTCAGAAAACCAACAATCCAGTCCCAGGTGTGATCCTTAAACAAGCCCTTCAGTAGCTGGTGTAACCAGGCAATATTCATGCAACTATATATATTACAACCTGCATGGGCATCAGTAAAATGTGGACAGTCGGCAAACTTCCACAGCCCCATCTCCTCAGCAGCCATTGCTGCCAAATCAAAATATTGTTGGGGATGGCAGAGCCTGGGACTGTGGGCTGTACCTGGCTTTTCATCTGGGCATATCTCGCATCGAGGGCACCGACTATTTTTCACTGTAGTACTGGTACACTGCTCTGGTTTGTCTGGAAGAATTGATGCAATTCAGCAAAATGCGTGATGAGTGCTACTGTCTGCACAGTGGGCTGCTATTCGGCTCTTCGCCGGCTCCTCTAAAGCACACAATGTCATTGCAATCGATTCCTAACAGGCGAACCTATTGCTGTGGACTTAAGGTCCATTGCAACTTGTTTGTAAATGCCTGATTAGTATTAATCCGTTTGTCTTAACCGATCGTCCCTTTGCCTTTGAGAGGTCGCCGATCCCGTGATACCCTGGCCAAGCGGTTGTGTTGCCACTGAGCGTAGACAGCGTAGATTTGTCACTGCCGAGTATAATGGTGACAACTTTTGATCCATCTGGCAAAGATTCCTAGGATGTGATAGCAATGCATAATGAGGTTCTAATATCTAGAAAAATGCTGTCAACACTGGCACTGATACTGATGACATGCAACCCACTCCGACATATTGAAACTCCGACACACCATCACCATCTCAGCGCAGCTAGCGAGTGAGACTAGAAGATGTTCGAAGGACAAGGCTTGGGAATGATGTGGTGTTGCGGAATGGCGGACACATTGTAGAATGCAGTGTAGTATGGTTTGTTGGTGTGATGGTGGTGATATTATTTGTGAAAATGGAAAGTGGTCTGAGGTGTTGCGACTTGGGGCGATGTGATGTGGTTGTGTTGATAAGCAATTATGTTCGTGATGTGTATGATGATGGGAAGGGATTTGGATTGTACATTGAATGATACGGTATGATTTGGTTGTAACGGACGAACTGTATGTACAGAGTTGTTGTTTTCTGTGGGAGGATATCCTTTTCTTCTCTCTTTACTCGTTCTCTTGTATCGCAAAGCAACATACGACTTTGAACCACTTTCGGATCTTGTCTTGTGTTACTTTCCTTGATATGAACTTCAGGTCCATTTGTCCTGTCCCAGCATTACATCATTGTGACCAATATCACCTACATCCGACCCCACCCATTACACTCTCTGCCAATCTGTCTGACGCTCTCCGAGCAGTGTTAGCAACGGGTCTGGGTGACCGGCCAGCTGTCCAGGTTTGGACAGGAAAAACAGTTCTGTTCTGTTCCAGACCAGTCCAAGAACCCAACCCACTGCGTCTTGGTGGGCCAAACCAGTGCCTGTACCTATCAACCTTTGGATTTTGCCGGGTTTCGCTAGACCCGTCGGTTCCAATCGCCGGTTCTTGTTCTCGGGTTTTCCTATTTATGGCGGCATCCAGATATCCTGCTGCTGTTTACCAAATATTCACTTCGGTACATTATTGTCTTTGTTTGATGTATTGGCCGCCTTTAAAATCAAAAAAAAGAGAGACACACTCCCTGCCCCATCCTGAAAATGAGCTTCAACAGAGCGTCCACGATCTTCGCTCTTGCATCATGGGTAAGATTAGAAGTACTGGCCAGCTGCATTGAATGTTCTGGCAGAGGTTAAGCCACAAACTGATAAGTTTGCAACTGCACCTACACTGACAACATTTGGACCACTTATGCAGACACTTGATATCATCCCTAGAAAACTGAAAATGCCGCAAGGGGCTTCTCGGTAAGGAAGTAGTCATGTGACACCAGGTTCTGCGAAACCACACTTTCACGTATGCACAGATTCTCTCCCGCCTGATGCTGTGCCTGATTTGGCACCGATTAAAATGTTGAATCCTGTAACACCCTTAAGCTTGTTACCCAACATACAGCCTCCCTACCTAATTGCAATACAGGAATCGGATTCAGATGGAGATATTGTAACGACTCTTGCATCATCTGCAGATCTGATGTGGAAATTGCGATTTCTGATGACTTATCTCCATGAAAAGTAGTAGGTGTACCAATTTTGCTACATGATAGCTTTTGCTTGTTTTCAGTGACCAAATTGTGAGACATGATAATTCATCGGTGAATGTGCAGGTGTCATACGGGTGATACGATAGTTCTAGACTCCAAACCGAGTTGATTCACAATGAAACAGATTGATATCATCTTGCCTGTTACGGTTAAGCAAGAACGCAAAAAATAAATTAGAAACAAAATTTCCCAACGCAATTTGAGTCAGTGATGTCATACGAGTTATAGAAGGAGCCGTCAATGCACAATGCGAATCTTTATCAATGACCACCGTCATGCTGCATTCATCCATACATCCAACTGCATAACTCTGCGCTCAGACCTGGTGTACATGGTCAAGATTTTGAAAATTGCATATATTAGGTCATGGAAATCGAGCAGAAGGTGCTGGATAAGGAAAGGGGGGGAAGTTGGGGTGTATTACATCAGCAAAATGGGAATCAGTCCGGAAGTCACACGCAGAGCACCCAGACACTCCAGTCATCCTCACCAGTGCTCCAGAATACTTCCATATGCTCCGAGGCCCCCCTGGAGCCAAGCAGAGTACTCTCAGACTCTGCAAGCGCACTCTCCGGTGCTCCTGGAAGCACCAGCATTTAGGGAGGGGCATTCAGGATGCTACAAGATTTGACTTATAGAATAGTCAGATTTTAAGCAGTTGAAACCTCTACGCAGGTCTGCAGGAGACTTCGAGTGTAGCCTAGACCTCCGCGCAGGTCTGAGGGAGACTTCGAGAGCTGCTGAGACCTCTGCAGAGCTCTGTGGGAGACTTGGTGCCTCATTCTCACAGCCATGGTTCTTAGCGTTCCATAACCACAAGGGATTTTGTCTATCATATTGGTCTTTGTGACTGTCACCAGATTCACTGAATAACAATATGGCATGTATTACAAAAGTGTCTCTATATATATACATACGGTCAATCCGGCTGCAGACGGCACTTGAGCTCAATCAGAGGAGCACCTGGTGAGGCCAATTGAGAGAACTTTGAGATGCACTTGGAGGCTACTGTGGCGGATAACTCCTTGACGCACCACCACCATTCAGTTTGGCTGGGGGAAGGTGGTGGGGGGGGTACAGACATAGTGGGATAACCGACACGGACTGAGTGACAGGGAGTATATAGTTGGCAGACACCGGGGTAAATAGACATCGTCTCATTTGACGAAATATACACTCGATCATTCCCAGCTCTTGGTCCCATGCACTGTTGCCGAGCGTTCATAGATCCACGCAATTTGTGTGGTTTCTGACGTACTGTCTCCAAGCATTGATAGATCCACGTAATTTCTGTGGTTCATCATGGCCAGGTACCTCTTGATATCCTCTCACCACATTCCTATGAACCTCAAGCGAGAACCGCTATTTCTCAAGAATTCTGTTTGGACACCATGCGAGGTCCGGCGGAATCTTGATGATGGGCTGGCGGCCGTCTAGCTCCACTGTTTCGGCATGTCGTGATCGAGTGAACATAGTGTCAGACTCCGAGGCGGTGATTCAGAAAGTCTGGAGATGCACTTGGAGGCTGTGATGGAGCGAGTTTGAAGATGTACTTTGAGGCCATCATCGAGCAAGTTTGGATATGCACTTGGAGAGGTCAATTGAGCGTATTTGGAGATACACTTCGAGGCAATGATCAGGTGAACGTAGAGATTCGCTCCGAGACCATGATCGAGGGAGTGTGGAGATGTACCTTGAGACCATGATCGAGCGAGAGTAGAGGAGTATTTGGATGCGGTTAATCCGGTGGTGGTGGTTTGGGAGGGAGGCGCGACAGGAGCTGAGACTCTATTCATACTTAACTCGTAATTGTGAGAATGTAAAGAATTGAGTACAACATGGTCTGCCCAGAGACGAGGGACTGGCTGCGAGCGGGAAATGGACGATATTGGGATGATGCTGTACTCGGTATATTTTGTACTCGGTGTATGCTGTACTTGGTGTATGCTGTACTTGGTGTATGCTGTACTTGGTGTATGCTGTACTCAGTGTTAACTCTTGATCATGGCATGGAGAGATAGAGAGGGATGACTTAACTTCGAGTTCTTAGGTGATGGTAGAGTTGAGGACGAGAAACAGAGAGATGAGAGGAGATGGGACAAATAATCATCAGAAACTGGAACATAACAGAATTTCGTGTGCAAGTCAATTTCTTATCCCAGATCTAGTGGGGACAAGTTCCAATCTGCTGTGTAATAATACCGAGACAAGGTCTTCCAAACCCATTCAGGCCAGTTGTACACCTGCTTTCTCGTATCCGCTCGTATCCTCCATAACATTCTCAACTTCACCCCCCTCCCGCTCTCTCTCATCCACAATTCAACCATCATCGCAGAACACAACGTTAGGTCATCTCTTGCTATCTCTCCTTGCCATGATGATGAGTGGACACCGAGTACAGCATACACCGAGTACAGCATCCACCCAGGATTGTTTGTCATCCCTACATTCTCATTATTACGAGTTGACCCCTCAACGTAGCTTCAGCTTCCGGTGTGCCTCCCTGCACCATCGACCTCTATCAGCCAGCTCTGCATGAGAGCTCAAAGGTAAATTCACCTTGTCACCTTACCACAGTGGTGAGTTGACAAACTGATAAATACAGTCTAAGCAGCCGGCACGCCGTTTATCGAGCTCCTCCAGGTCCTCATCCAAACTCGCTCGATCATGGACTGCATGTGTATCTCCAAACATGCACAATCACGGCCTCCAAGTGAGTCTAGAAACTCACTTGATCACAATCGTGGAGTGCATCTCTAAGTTGACTCGATGATGGCCGCCAAGTGTATCACCACATACGCTCGATTACCGCCTCCAAGTGCATCTCCAAACTCGCTCGATCACGGCCTCCAAGTGCATCCCCAAACTCGCATGACCACAGCCTCCAAGTGTATCTCGAAACTCGCTTGATCACTGCCTCGGAGCATATCTCTGGGTTGACCAGATCCTCATTTTCAGGCGCACCTCGAATTGCTCTCAACCACCGCCCACAGCCAGTCCAGATATACCGTGTGTAGATGGGTAACTTTATAGATAGATAGATGAGAATACAAACTGAATACATGAGTGTTAATAATCGTTGAACAATAAGTAGTAGCCATGATTTCCAGGTGCTCCAGCAGCGTTCCCAAAGAAGTTGTTGTTTTTCCCAGACTGCTCAACTGTGATTCGAGGTGCTCCCAGGCATATCTGCAGCGCTCGCAGGCTTGTCACTGGCGCTCTCAGGTGCTCCCAGGTGCACCCAATGTTCTCTCCGGCACTCCAAGGCGTTCCCAAACCTATCACAATCACTCCCATTGTACTCATGTACCAGTCATCAGAGATCCTAGTTACTCTTAAGGCCGGCAGGAATGCCCTCCTGGGGTCTGATGCTCTCCTGAAATTGACGCATCTAAGTTTACACTCCATATCCTCTCAGACACTCCTGGAGGCTTCCAGTGACTAAAAGACATTTTGCTAATGTAATCAAGATTAGTGGATGGATCCACATGTGGTAAATTGCCGGCCGAAATTGCTGGAATGTGACAGCGCTATCTCATCCATCGTTCAGATAATGATTGTAGCAGTGAATCCGAAAATGTGAGGCCACAAAGCATTTCGATGCAACTGAGTATTCGTACAAATGATTCATTGGCTGTCAATAATCACTCTATGCTTATGTATATACAATTGTTGACCACACAACAACTGTTAGGATGTGTTCATAGTGAGTGTCAATGGACTGTCCACAACTTTCCATCGTGCATGTTCGGCAATCAAAGGACTACATCGTCACATCCTTCCAAAGTGAAAATATTGGTTGTCTTAGTGGGTTCAAAGGGAAGTGACACGCTCGTTACCCCATCCTTGAAATGAGCATCACCGATTTCTGTTCTTGCATGGTGCATAATCCAAGGGCTGTGCAATGGGAGTAACCCATAATCGAAGCATTGGCCGCCATTATTGGAAATATTGTTTGTGACAATGCCGCTACCACCTAAACTCAGTGTCAACAGAACCTAATCTATTTTTGGTCTTGTAAGTATTGTAGTTGGGCTGTGATTTGGTTGCTGTTATGCATAACCAACATATTGGCAGCCATTAAGGGCAAAACATAATCCGACACGGTCGCTGCTACATTCTAAAAATGAGCGTCAACGGAGCATCAACAATTCATGGTCTTGCATCTTACATAATCCAAGGGGTGTGCAACGGAAGTAACCTATAATCGAAGTAGTGGCCTCCTATATTTGCAATATTGTTAGTGACAATGACACTACCACCCAAAATGAGCGTCAATGGAGCATCAACGATTTATGTTCTTCCATCTTGAATAATCCAAGGGCTGTGCAACAGGTGTAACCCATGATCGAAGTATTGGCCACCTTCATAGGCAATAGTGTTCGTGAGGATGCAGCTACCACCTAGAATGAACGTCCACTGAGCGTCATCAATTTTTGGTCTTGTAAGTAAGGTAATTGGGCAGTGATTTGCTCGCTGTTATGCATAACCAATGTATTGGCAGCCTTTATAGGCATAACAGAAACCGACACAGTAGCTTCCACGTTCTGGAAATGAGCGTCAACAGAGCGTCAACAATTTATGGTCTTGCATCTTGCATGATCCAAGTGCTGTGCAACAACATTAAGCCATAATCAAATTATCTGCTGCCTTTATTGCCAATGTTGTTAGTGACGATGTCGCTACCACCTAAAATGAGGGTGAAAGAAGCATCAACGATTTTGGGTCTTGCATAATGCAAAATACAAGTGCTGTGCAACGGGAGTAACCCATAATCGAATCCTTGGACGCCTTTGTTGGCAGTATTGTTTGTGATGAAGCCGCTACCACCTAACATGAGCGTCAAACAAGTGTCAACAATTTTTGGTCATGTAAGTAAGGTAATTGGGCAGTGATTTGCTTGCTGTTATGCATAACCAACGTATTGGCAGCCTTAATAGGCAAATATCAAAGCGACACAGTCACTGCCATGTTATGAAAATCAGCATCAAAGGAGCGTCCACGATTTAGGTTCTTGCATCTGGCATAATCCAAGGGCTGTGTGACAACAATAACCCATAGTCGAAGTATTAGCTGCCTTTTTTGGCAATATTGTTAGTGACAATGTCGCAACCACCTAAAGTAATCATCCACGGAGCGTCAACAATCTTCGGTCTTGTATCCTGCACAATCAGAGGGCTGTGCAATGGGAATAACCTATAATCGATGTATTGGCCGCGTATATGGGCAATACTGTTAGTGATGATGTCACTACCACATGAAATCACCATCAGCGGAGCGGCAACCATTCTTCGTCTTCTATCTTGCACAATCCAAGGGCTGTGCAACAACATTAACCCAGAATTGAAGTATTGGCAGCCTGAATTGGCAATATTGTTACTGACGATGCCGCTACCACCTAAAATGAGCGTCAACGTAGCGTCAACGATTTCAGGTCTTGTAAGTAAGGTAATTGGGCAGTGATTTGCTAGCTGTTAAGCATAACCGACGTATTGGCAGCCTTTATAGGCAAAAGATAAAGCGACACAGTCCCTGCCACGATCTGAAAATGAGCATCAATGGAGCGTCAATGATTTTTAGTCTTGTACGTATGGTAATTGAATGGTGATTTGGTCACTACTATGCATAACCGACATATTGGCAGCTTTTGTAGGCAAAGAGACAGCAACACAGTCACTGCCCCATTCAGAGTATGAGCCTCAATGGACCATCAAAGATTTTTGGTCTTGTAAATACGGTAATTGAATAGTGATTTGGTCGCTGTTATTCATAACCAACATATTGGCAGCTTTGATAGGCCAAAGAGACAGCAACACGGTCAATGCCACATTCTCAGCATGAGCCTCAACGGAGCGTTAATGATTGTTAGCTTCCTATATTGGGTAATGTAAGTTCCAATTGGTTGCAGACATCCATTGATGAGATATTGGCAGCCTTTAGGGACAAAAACAACAGCAACACGCTCCCTGCCACATTCTGAAAATGAGCGTCAACGGAGCGTCAACAATTGTTGTTCTTGCATTGAAGGCCATCAAGGAATCGTGCAGATATTCGAGCACATAACAACACTAATGACCGCCTTGATAGGCATAAATTCAATATATCAAACGAAAAACATGGATTCCAAAATAGTCGATATCGCAAACTGCAAAACATGCAAAAACACATTATTGGCTGTTGAATATGGGATTTTGATAAGCTACTATTATCAAACTGCACCAACAAGAGCCTAATGTGAATCTATAGATGGACCCACTGGGCGACCCGCGTACAACCCGGCCAATTCAGACAGGTTGGGAGATTTCCATCGAGCCATACCAGGATTGACGGTTCGGCTGTATTGAAAACCAGGACCGCCAGTTTGGCAACGGTTCAGTATGGACCTGGACCCGGACCCGAAGTGACACTCTGGAACCGTTGCTAACACTATCTCTGACATACTTTCGGACATGCTTTGAGACATGCTCTCTTTGACAATCTGACTCTGACACTCTCTGACATGTTCTCCCTCTGACATACTCTCTCTGAAATGTTCTCTCTCACACACTCTCCGTGGAAACAATCTCTGACAACATCAGGAAAGTCGACTGTGGTTTCCACCACCAATCTATGGTCCACATCTCAGCATAAAAAAGTTCCCAATTAGAATGCATTTATTTGACCGGTGAGTACAAGAGATGGTCCTTGAACAGGGGATGTCCTAGGGTATATCGTACCTCAGCAATGGGGTTCAAATACCAGAATGGGATAGCCTTTCCTTCAATATTCGTAGATCTCTCCTCCCATCTGCATACAAGTCCATCCATTTCTTCCATGTCTACAATGACTTGATAGAGCTGATCAGGGTTTTTGGCAATGGCATTAGGCACAATAAGTGTTCATTTGCAGATGTTGTTGAGTTTCATCTTACCAAGGTTATTATCCATAATAGGACAATGAAGTTACAATGGTTGGGGTGCAGCAAACAGAGCAAGGGGGACCCATTCAGCATGGTTAAAAGAACTGAACTCGTACTGTGTCATCGATTGGGGCTGCTGCATTGGTGACTATCCCAATCTCAGGTTGCTGGCTTTGAGTCTAGTATTCTCTTTGGGGAATGTCTTCGGCTAGTTTATAGTCTAACCCATCTGACGCGAAATGAATGTGGGAATTTGCATGAAGACGCACATGTGTTGAATGGTGGTGATGAGTGAGAGTACTTTGTAGGGAAACACCTAGCCACATGAAGTGCAAATAGCGAAATGGATTGGTGAAGGTGAACGGATGTGATTGAGCACAACTGCACATGGAAGTGATCATGGTGAGGCTCCCATCACGTGTCCCAATGTTGTGTATTCTGCCGACAATAAACACACCTCACCTATTGACTCAGATTGGTCAACATTGACATGGCGACTGTCATATCTACTCAGCCATCCTCGTATCCACTTAGTGACACTCATATCCACCCTACAACCATCATGATGGTTCCACCACAAGTCCCACTGAGATAGCCTATGAGTGATTTGAACTGGACCACAGCAATCTGTGCCTCCATGCTGAAGAAGATGATGCAGGACATAGATGCTGTTAGTAGACTGTCTGCATTCACTGAATGTCTTGCAGCAGTTCTGGAGAAGAATACACAACACGACAAATCCACAATCCGTTCGTAAAACAATATCCAACCATACACCCAGGTGTGAGGGATAGCAAAGATGTGGGTCCAGGTTAGTAAATCCGACTCCGACATCAAATCCCTATTATTGGGTGTCTGAGATTGACTGTCACAGATTGACTGTTTGACACCAACTGTCAGACATTGACTGTCTGACCTCGACTGTCTGACATTCAGTCTCTGACATTGAGTCTCTGACATTGAGTCTCTCCCATTGAGTCTCTGACATTGAGTCTCTGACATTGAGTCTCTGACTTTGTGTCTCGAACATTGAGTCTCTGACATTGAGGCTCTACCATCGAGTCTCTGAAATGGAGTCTCTAACATCAAGTTTCTGACATCGAGTCTCGAACATCCAGTTCCTGACATCGTGTCTCTGACATCAAGTCCCTGTCATCGACTTACATCGACCTGACAAATAGCAGTTTACTGACTTCTGCATGATGCTTCCTGAAAACTCTCGACATTTGCTGAGAGATTCACTGAATGCAAAGATGAAGGATGATGATGTACTTACACTGCAAAGACTCATCTCATCCTTACAGAGAAGAGTCATCTGAAAGGCCACCACTACACTCAGCAGTGCCCAAGCATGCTCCACTGGAAAGTCAAAGACAGCAACGAGCCTTGCCACACAGCCAAAAACCCCATCAAGCCCCTTGCCATAGATGATGATCACATCAGCTCCTTTGTTACGCCATAGTCTGGCCAGTTATAATACACTGATCAATCTTACTTCAGTTGTTGGTATAGGGTCTACTACACCAGCAATTTGAAGCTGATCCTGTTTGCAGCCAAGGGATGATTCGGCAGCACGGCACAGGAGTATCACCAGTAAAGGCACTACACATTTGGTGGTCTCGTCTGGTATACCACCTGCAACAGTTTCGGCGTTTTCAGGGGATGCTCAGTCGCCTCGATTCAACCATTCTCAAATCATTAGATGTGGCAGAGCACTCCAGCGACTCTTCTTCGGACAGAATAATGCACGTGATCCCTTGTCACTTTCATTTGTGGATGTAAATAGCAGGAGGCTCAAACGTAATGCAAGCAGCTCACCAGCTCACTGTTAGGGGAGGCACCTCACCTGGAAATCAATCCCAATAAGCCAGAGAAGACCACATTGATCTTGTTATCATGTAGATGGAAGTTGATCACCTGGTAGATACTGCAGAAAAGTTGAAGAGGCCTAGATTTGTGTGAGACTTCACAATGAAGTGTGATGCGCTGCAGTGTGATCACCAACTTGTTGCCTGGATCACTCAGCAATAAGAGCTGCGAATGTACATTGAGGCTGTTGACTCCTGTTTGGCAAGCACAAAGTCCACTCACAGTGATAGTCCATGGACCAGATTTGCACTGATTGACAGTTGATTGAATGAATCCAGCTGGGACAACTGTCGGATCCTCACCCAAATTGAAGAGTGTCTGATGGCAATATTTGTTGCCATCAAGATGACAGTCATGGTTGACTACACTGACAATGAAATCCGGTACATCAAGACTAACCCCCTGAACCCAGAATCGGCATCAACCATTAGGGTGAAACAATAGGTGGCAGATGCTAAACCCATACTGATTGACTTACTAGACAGTCCCAATTACGACATCAGTGGTGATGACTTGGATAATGTGGAGGAGGAGGCTGTGGAGGAGGAGGCTGTGGAGGAGGAGGCTGTGGAGGAGGAGTCTTTGGAGGAGGAGGATGAAGTAAAGCAAGAGGTACCGGGGATGCCAGGGGTCAATTCCAAACCAGCCAACCTGCCCATTACCAACAGTGCAGCAACCAGAGATTCCCCCAACTATACTGTCGAACTGGATGACCAACATCTCAAGATTCAATATGCTGAAGAACTGAGTCTGATAGATGCTGAAATCAACAATGTTGGACTTACGGAACTAGAGGGAGCCAACAACCTCAATGTGTAAGCACAAATGGAAGACCAGGCGGATAATACCGATGTAGACTGGTGAGTCACTCTCCTTGTCAGAGCTGTTTACCTACTGTCAGACCTCAGCCGCTGTCAGAGCTACTGTCAGAGTCATTGTCAGAGCTCAGTCACTGTAGGAGCTGCTGTCAGAGCTGCTGTCAGAGCTGCTGTCAGAGCTCAGCCACTGTCAGCTGTTCTGAGACCTAATGTCAGGGCTGTTGTCAGAGCTCAACCACTGTCAGAGCTGCTATCTGAGCTGCTGTCCAAGCTGCTGTCAGAGCTGTTGTCAGACCTACTGTAACGGCTGGTGTCAAAGCTCAGCCACTATCAGAAAGTTAGCATGAAGCTAATTTTCACCAGCAGGTTAGCGGAGCTGCTGGATAACCTTGAATTTTAGAGAGAATCCTTGGAGTAGTCAGTAGCAGAATTAGCTATCACTATGGAGACCAGAACTTTTGATCCGCTCCACAAACTCACAGATTTACAACCTCACCAAATTATTGCAGTGAATTGGATGGCAGAGAAGGGGAATAGCATAGCGAAAGGTGGTTTATTCGCTGCTGACTACAGTACTGCCAAGGTCAGATCCTGCTGTGCTTATGATATACTGTTTACCACACTAACAATCATCGGACTCCGACAGCACTGGCTGTAATATGTCACCGGGTTAATTTCTATGATCAAAAAATGAAGAATTCACCTCCTGCAGTTGACAAATAAGAGATCGACATGAACGAATACAACATGAAGGTAAAACGCATTTAGGACATTGGAGGTGAGCCACGCCTACTATTGTGGGAGGTCCAGATTGTAACTATTATTCTATGGTATGCCCACAATACATACCACTATCGTGACATCAAGCTTGGGTTGAAATAGCCCTGACCAGATGGTGGCAGGATGGGAAGCTGCAGTGACTACATTCACTGATTTAACTCCACATCTCCATCACAGTGCTTCTTCCTGGACAAGGACATCTCATCGAGCTGCGCTGCAGGGCCTACCATGCAGCATGGTTGTGATCTTGACCATTGAGACTTTCGAGCAGCAGTTTATCCAAGAGGAAGCCAACAGTTTGAAATATTGGGGCCCTGCTATATTGGATCAGGTTATTACGGTTAAGGCCCACAGGTAAAGAACGAGTGGGACCCCAATTGGAAGGTATAGGAAGGGTGATGGCATGATGGTCTAAATGGACTCCCGTCATTACAATATGCATATTGCACCCTATGCACACAGTCTGGAGCAGCAATACCACTAGGTGTTAACAGCAACCCCATTGGTTAATTGCATCGGTGTAACGGGCGGGGTCGGGCGCAGGTGATATGGATGTTGTGGAACTGAGCTCGAAGTGCGTATCGAGGGAACAAGAATCAAAATATCTTTCAAAGTCGTACTGCTGCTTGCTATACAAGAGAACGAGTAAAGAGAGAAGAAA
>Ga0307512_10001039_pt1 | contig 40670 bp, 43 predicted proteins | sample 14_EM_MG_FD_200267 | JGI IMG/M metagenome (GOLD analysis project Ga0307512, IMG submission 200267) | Populus trichocarpa ectomycorrhiza microbial communities from riparian zone in the Pacific Northwest, United States - 14_EM | ecosystem: Host-associated > Plants > Roots > Unclassified | place...
GTTTTGTTGAATGCAGCATGATGTATAGTATCAAGCGCACATAATCGCATGCGTATCATAGTAATCTAGTCAACGCGCAGGTCCATAGGACCTCATAGTGCCACGCGTCAAATATGCTATGGATTACCGTCCCAGAAACAGCTTCTCTATGAGTTACGCGTCGCGTAAGGTCATTTTCCCGGTGCAGGGTGACAGCATGCGCAGCCTCTGGCAGGATCACAGCAACTACTCTGACATCTGACCATGAGTTCTAACAAGACAGTGCAATTGCCCAAGTAGCATCTGCCAAAACGACCCATAGTGCAGATCTGGCATACTTGATTACACCATGTCATGCACAAACACTCTCGCTATCACCTCAAGAGCACTTAGTTAGTACACCAAAGTAAAGGGGTAAGGTAGAAATACTACCATAAGCTTACCATGTGTTATGCGTTTGGTATCCACATTACATATAATGGCTTATGGCTGAATTCCATTATCTGCCGTTATGGCTGTTATGGGAGACTACCAGAGGGTATATAGCTTAAGGTAAATTACACGTGGCGAAATGATTTTTTCCCGACGTAGAGTATCTTTCAGTATTGTAACTTCAAAATTGTATCTATCTCAACAATTACCCATTCAAATAAGCCAATACCAGTACCAATTAGCAGCCAGCATGCTATATATACTCTGATATCATCACTAGCAAATTTGATTTACAAATTGGTGATGAAACAGGAAAGTCAAAAGAAACACAAAAAATCCGCCCGCTTCATGAACTCTCACTCATTTTTTTCAACTTGCTCAATATTGCATGATAGGTCTCTGCCTTTTTATGGCCGGAGATGAGTCTCGTATGACCGGAGATTGCTGTCGGCCTGAAGGGTCTATACATAGATGCGTACGCACGCATTCACACTTGTACTCTTATATATATATGGCCTTGTGGCTCTCTTAGATAATACACAATTAAGCTTCTCTATCATTACTATTTTAATACTCAAAATTGGTCTATTCGACTTAATTTTTGAATACATATGTTGGCCTTGCAGTTGCCTATCATACTACAGTCTCCGATCTTCTCTCCATTATATTATTATTGAGTAACTTGCAATTTTAAAAAAATACCGGGATTTCTTAATTCAGTGCAAGGTGCTCCGCTAGCGGCTTGTTAGATGTGGCTGCTGGGCGTGCCCACGCCCCTAATAAGGTGCCTGGGCTGTATGCATGAGGTGTTAGATTCTCTCTCAATTATTGTGGTGGAGGTGTAGAATTTCCGCATTTTATGGGCGCCCGACGTCGACTGGTATCTCCCTCGTACAAGTTGCATGTGCCACCACTTGTAACATGTCGAAAGTGTAATAAGCCATGTTCCTATAGACTCGGATGTGAAACCTTCCTTCGACATCATAGGGTATCACTCACAACTCTGAGGATGCCAGTGTTGTAATGGGAAGAACCATATACATAATACGGTACAGTGAGGAGAGTGGTTCTAGAGTAGTATGCTGTCGGTCCAGCTATATGGTCAGCACAACCATGTGCGCACATACGCGTACACCAGGGCTACTGGCGGTTCTTTTGTTGGGGTTTGATGGGGCTCTTGTTATTGGAAGAAGCAGGGGGGGAAATATGTGCCATAGCCGCAAGCGGCTGAATGCAATATGATTACAAACAAACACCAGGGCTACTAATTAAGTAAGTACTCTTGCATGGTCAGCTTTGACCGCAAGCATTAACAGCAAAACTTCTCCAGCGTCTATGAATCTCTTGTACTACAGTTTACCCTTGCTATAACAGACGCCAAAAATCTGGCCTTTATTGTCCGGCACAACAAGGTTCCGGTATATAGATTAATTAATAAGCAGTTAAGTCACGTGTGTTGACAAATTTGGTATATCCAGACAAAAATTAGCTCGCCAGGGATTAGAAAACAAGGGGATTTTGCCCGCCAGGGTTCCGAGACTAGGGGATTTTCAGTATCACAAGGACCCAATTTGGTATAAGTCACCTTGGCACCTGGTAGAGCAAATTTTATGTGTAGGAGCAGAGGTAAAAAATTTTCGACAATCCCATTCGGTCCGCTATAGGCCTGAATCCAGTATAACAAGTGAGTTATTGGTGGCAAGCGAACTTGCTCTCTGAGAATCCGATACAGCAAGGTATCCGGTAGAAGGGGGTCCGTTATACCAAGGGTAGACTGTAGTCTTAGTTAGCCGATAAAGCGACAATTTTCATCACAGCTTGTTACCCTCGCGTCTAACCGGGAATATTATTGAACCCCCCGCTTCATCTTCTGCTTCACCATGTACTTGTAAAGTGCTGGCGTTTAACCCGAGCACATCTTTTGAGATCCATTAACTCCAATCATCGCGATCGTTTAGCCTCTCGTTTAACTACAGTAACTGTTTGGCCATGGACTGTTTGACTCAAACACTCCCGTAGTATCCGGAGGATATAAAATGAATGAATAAATGAAACAAATCCCACGTGCACGATATCGATATCAACGAAAGCGCTAATGCCAAGCCACAATCTTATCAGTTCTTTAATCAGCTAACCACACATCCATCACATCATCCATCACATCATCCATCTTCTCCATCTCCAGAGTAACTGGCGTAGGTCAGTCGCGTGTAACTAGGCGTTTAAATTCTTACCGTTCAAGCATAAAGTACTGGTCTCGCTTGGCTAGACACTGTTAAATTTTTTTCGCTCAAGCACGTTTCGCCGAGATTTTGGGGACGCAAGCAATAAAGTTCCTTTCAGCTGTTGTCTAACTTTAAAAAAACTAGTGGACTACTGTACCATAGAGTTCTGAGATTTCCATCATCTCCTGCTAACTATTGCTTCCAATACAAAACCCCCCCTATACAACCACTAAATCTGAGCTGTAGCGCCTTCCAACTAGGCGTATCAACATTAATAGATATGGGGTATATTAAATCCAATAGACCTACCTTTGACGCAAGTGGTATTGATACTATGTCGTCACCCGTCCGAGTGAATGTTTATACTAGTCCAGCCTAGTGCGAGGATTTTATGGACTAGAGCTTGACCAGTACGAAATGTTTTTGCAGACGGGCCTAGTCAGTCTGGACTGGTCCAGACTACATAGTTTTTAGCCGGGGCTCGAGGAGAGCTCAGAATAAGGAGAACCACGAGGTCTTACCACCGCAATGGTAACTCTGAGGCCCAAGGAGAGCTTGGAAATGAGTAAAATCACGAAGTTTTGCCACCACTATACTAACTCCAAGGTTGTTGTTGTTGTTTAATCATACTGTATTCACTCTAATTAGAGTATGACAGGACCTTAATAACCCCCTCCGCCTCCGGGCGAGCCGGCTAGATGGCGGAGCTCCCCCCCCGCTACCCTTCGTCCCCGCAACTAACTCCAAGGTTGAAGGAGAGCTCGGAAATGGAACGAAAGCTATGGAATGTATGAAGTCTTGGGATAATTTGCATATCGGACTTCCGCAGGTGGTTGTGACAAGTCCTGTGCTGACAGTGGAGGAAAGCCCGGGTCCACAGAGTAAAGATAAAATTGAGATGAGTGTTGAGAACGAGATGATAGAGTTAGATAATATGTAACCTTTCATTACCGCTGTAGCAAGTGCCATATAATAGCTTTCTAGGACTGGTCTAGACTGAAATAGTTCAGTACAAGACTGGCAGTCTGTGGTCCAGTCTAGTCTGACATCCCCACAGGACTGGATCGTACTAAACCATCCTACAGACCGGGTCGGACCGGTCTGGTGAAAACATTAATTGATACTGGTAACGGGACGCACACTATAAAGAGCATACCAACCTTCTACGCAGCATCGGGTCACAATTAGTTCCCGTTTCCCGGCACATTATATACAGGGTACGACGCTCGGGAGTCGAAAAAGAGGCCAGGCTAAACGCTGGCGTTCGGGCAGACTGATCATTGGGTTGTAACTAACTGCCGCAATTGAAGGATTTGAGGGCTCTAAGTGTTGCAGAGCAGGTAAAACGCAACTCAAGAACGGTGAAAGATATTTTACAGCCGCCTTTTTCTAAAGTTTACGGTGAAATAAAATTAGTTAATTGCAAAAGTTTTGCAGATCAACATATTCAGAATCTGCCACCAGCACTAGTTGCTGGATTATTCCAAGATCTCAAGTCTTCCGTTAGAGAATAGGGTTATTCCGTCGGGTTTTTCAGTTCATTTCATTTAGTTTGTTTGTTTGTTTGTAATCATATTGCATTCGGCTGCTGGTGGCCATGGCATATCCCGTACACATTTCCTCCCCCCTTCTTCCGTAACATAAAAAAACAAAAGCAAAGTTGCGAGTCCTCTTCCCCACTTAACAAAAGAAACCGCCACAAAAAACATGAACTTTTTACACCCCCCCATCACTCGACTCCTTGTGATCTGAGTTCTCTGCCTCCTCCACCACTCCACTAATTCTGCCGACATCTGTACAGGATAAAAAATCCATCAACGCCTGCGAACATTTTTCTTCTGTAAAAACAAGAGACATTGGCAATGAAATCTTTGGCTTCTTCAAAGCCTTTTCGACACCCTCGTACCCATTTTCCCCCTCTTGCCCATCAACCCAAAGCCTTTTTTGTTCTTGTTTCCATCTTTTGCACCACTTAAAAAGGTGGTCTCTTGTCTGATATTCATGCCCACACCACCAGCATTTCATATCTCTTCTTTTTCCAATCCGCAATAGGTATTTCGCTATCAGTGCATGTCCTGACTTAAGCTGATAAAACCTCGCCGCAATCGTCTTTTTGGCTTCCATCACTGCACTGTTACCTCCCCTCTTCACCAAATCATACCGATAACTGTGCTTTGACTTCTTCCCCAACTCTTTTATTTCTTTCTTACTTTCTTCCCACTTCACCTCAATCAACCTTCGGCTGACATGGGAGAAAGAAACATAATCTAAAAACGGTAGCGGATTTTGCGTTTCGGTATAACTTCCGCAATGCTTATATGCCGCCTTTGTTGCCTGTTGATCCGCTTCTTCATTGCCTTCTATCCCCTTATGAGCAGGTACCCATCGGTACTCCACCTGGATATTTTTTCTGGCTAATGCATCGGTCCAGTTCATCATTCGTAACACTAGTACCTGTCCTGGTCCTGGCTCGTCGGATTGTATTCTTCTTAAAGTTGCCTGGGAGTCCGTGAAAACCGTAACCCTGATAACCTCCTTTCTTTCTGCCATCTCATCCGCAACCTTCATTGCTTCCGACATCGCATACATTTCAGCATCAAATGCTTCTTTCTGTCGACCTAGGTGTATCCTCCTCTTATTCCACCTCCCCCCTAAAACAAGGGCGTATGATCCTTTACTCCCAGACTCGAGTACACACCAAGACTTTTTTAAAACTACTTAAGTTGTTGGCATGAGATTTGGCCCGGTGGCTTGCAGCCCCCATGGGCCTCGTCTGCCCCCATGCCGAGGAGGAGGCCTAGCTCCGGCACTGGTACTCGGCTTCGGGCTCTAGTTGTGATACTCGGCTTCGCCGAGTATGGTCTTTTCTCTGTATATAAGTCTAGTGTTTTCCTTCTCTTGTATCGATAGACAATTGAGCTTCTTCGTTCTTCCTCTTTTGCTCTCAACATAAGTAATCTTGGCACTATAGTATATGGAGGAAATTTGAACTGTAGCTCGAATTTTGGCAGCATGAAGGTCTTTACTGTTAAAGTTGTGCATGCAGCAACAATGCCATTAGCTTACTGCGGCCACCTGTACCTGTGCTGTTCTGCGTCGTACATGAGTGACAACGAGAAGCAGAGAAATAACTGTTCATATAATCTTATGATGTGGATGCTGAAAAAACCCCCTCCGCTTTGTATACCTGGTTTTTAATTACCAGACTAGGGATTAGTCCTTACTCATAATGGGCAATTGTAACTAGTTTGTGACCGGCTAACCTTCTGATACAATGTCTTTTTACTCTAGTAGGCTCACGTTTCTCTGTCTGCTAAAATGTGAGCAAGAACCAAAAATACTGCTATACCAACCCCTACCCAGGTAAAGTGTGAGTTTAAATCCTTGTGTTTGCACATCCGTATGTAAGCGTTGCTGTAGGGTGTGACCACACATATTCTCCCCCATTCGATTACTTGCATGTGTATGTACGGGATTACCGTCGCTCGGGTGTGCAACCCTATCTAAAACGATGCAGGGTATGATATTGAACCCGCGATACACGGAGTTGACTGGCAAACCAACGCCTAAAATCATAATGTGGGATAGATAAACCCCCTGAAGTACTGGAATCGAGACCTGCAATATATATTTCTCGGATGCACATCTGACCTATTGCCGGCATCGACTGGCGAACTATATCCCGCAAAGCCTTCCTATACTCGTATATAAACCACTCCCTCCTCCACTCCCTCCTCCATGCCCTTCCTCCAACCAAAATGTCATTCACAATCCCCAAAACAACTCTCAAAACCACCTTCCCCTTCACAACACACATCTACTCCCCGCCCGGCACCTCCCTAGACCTGTACCTCCCCGTCTCCCCCTCCCCACCGCACAAAACCCTAATCTACTTCCACGGCGGCGGTCTCGCCACGGGGACCCGCGACGCCTTCCTCCCAGACCCAATATGCACCTCCCTCCTCTCCAGTTCCTGGGCGGTGATATCAGCAGACTATTCCCTCCTCCCGCAAGCCACCGCGGCGGATATCCTTTCCGACCTCCTCGCTCTCGAGGCCTGGATTCTCGCCCACCCCGACATCAACACTGAACACATAGCACTCGGTGGGTCCAGTGCAGGGGGCTATGTAGCGTCCCTCGCAGCCGGGAACTGGACGCAGGTGAAGCCTCGGGCGCTGCTGGATTTATTTGGGGTGGTCGATGTGACGGGTGAGCACTGGGCGCAGCGGAAAGAGGTAGCGCCGGTGGTGTTTAAGAGTCCAACGGCAGACCTGGAGGAGGCGGGGTTTGCGGAGTTGTTGGGAAGTAAGGAAATATTGAGTTGTCATGAGCTTACGCTCGATCAGCCGCCGAAGAAGGGTGGGAGGGCGTCGTGGGTATTGTGGTGTATTAAAGAAGGTACCTGCCCTTGCACGGACTAGGATGGTGAGGTGGTTGCTGACAGGGGGAGGGATTTTCCTGGATTTTCTGCTGGGAAGGCATCCGAGTCAGCAGGGACGGAATACGGTGAAGAAAGGGGAGGAGGGGAAGTATTTACCCGTGCAGCTGGCGGCGAAGGGAGGGTTCCCGCCGACGTTCGTGGTGCATGGGGATGCAGATGACATAGTGCCGATCAGGGATTCGGAGGTGTTAGTGGAAGTGTTGAGGAGGAAGGGGGTGGAGGTGGAGTTTAGGGTTGTGGAGGGGGGCGGACATGGGCTGTTTCCGCTTGATCAGCAGGAGGTGGTGTATGCGGCGGCGACGAAGTTTATGGTGAAGGCCGTGGGGTGAGGGGGGGACTTGTTAGGTTGGATCTATTTGGTCCATCCGCACGGCAGCGTAGAACGGCCTTTCTCTAATGTTGCGTCGAGGGTGCAATTAGGCGAGTACGGCAATGCTTTTGATCTTTTGATGCAAAAACTCAAGCGTTTAGGCTGGCGGCCGAATAGACACTAGCAGTCATTTATACTCTCCTTGGATTCCAAAAGCACCACCCACCTGGTATAAACCCACCACCCACCCCAAACTCCAAAAAAATACAATCTTTACAATTCGTCGTCGTCGTCGTCGTCGTCGTCGTCGTCGCTCAACTCGATCGCCTCCTCCCTCCCCGTACTCTCCTCCTGGCACACCCCCTTCCCCTTTGTCCCCTCCTCCGCATCCTCCATCTTCACATCCGCCTCCATCTTCACATCCACATCTACCTCCACCTCCACCTCCACCTCCACCTCCACCTCCACCATCCTCCATATCCAGCTCCTCCTTCCCCTCAAGTCTCATCTGATAGAATCTCTCCAGCGCCGTCCGTCTTTGTTCTGGCGACCACCTCTCAACAATGAGCACAAACTCTCATGGGTCCTTAAACCCGAACATCTTCGCCATAGTTACAAATTGTCGCTTTCTTACGTCCTGAGGAGGACGAAATTTGTACCCCATTCTCTGCTCTACAGTTTCATCGAAAGCTTTTCTCTTGCCAGTACTCGTGTCTTCTGTGCTCTCAAGCGCCCGGCGCGAAATTTGCGCCTCGACTTTGCTCGTCCCAATGACTTCACTGTTTTTATGGGTATAAGATACACCAGCCTCTGCGAGAATGGCGGCGACGATGTTGCTATTCGAAGGCTGAGGAACTTCCTTTTTCTTGGTGGCGATGGGGAGGTCGTCTGCCAGCTGCGAGAGCGCGTGAAGGACCCCGCCTTCCTCTTCATCTTCTGATAGGATATTGTTGTCCTCTTCCTTGTTGTCGACGTCGATATCTGCGACCATAACCCCAGCCCGCCGTTCCGCCACATTAGTTTTATTCACGATTTCTTGCAAAATAGTATACTCTTGAAAACTAAAGAGATTCTTAAGTCCGAATAATTCTCCCTTGTTATCCTTATCCCCCATCACACCCATGAAGTATCTTCGCTCCTCGCTGGCGCCGTAACCAATATTTGCTTGCTGCTGCTTATAGATCTGGCGGGCGTACACAATCTCCTCGATAGTTCCTGATGAGATGAGACGGAAGACGTCGACGTCTCTAGTCTGGCCGATGCGGTAAGCGCGGTCTTGTGCTTGCAGGTCGTAGGAGGGATTCCAGTTTGGGTCGAAGATGACGACCTTGTTCGCGGCGGTGATGTTAAGTCCGACGCCACCCGCTTTGGTGGAGATCAAAAATACGAATTGGTCTGGGTCATTGTTGAAGTCATCGACTGCCTTTGCGCGCTCCTGAAGTGGCATCTGCCCGTCGAGGTAGCAAACGTTGTATTCCGTATTCCGGAAGAGGGAGTGGAGGATGTAGAGGAGGTTGAGGGAGTAGCTGAAGATGAGAACCTTATCTCTATTCTGGTGCCAGAACTGTAGAAGTCGTTGTAGCACGGTCCATTTCCCGCACATCTGTGGGTCCATGTAGTTGTAGATGCGCTCTCTTGTCGACAGTTCTCGCCACCTGTTTGGAAGACATGTTTGCAGTAGTTCTATTTTTTGGGCACGGACATCGGAAGGGTCGGTATTGTCTGGGATCCAATTTGCGAGGTGGTTTGACAGCTTTTGAACCCACATGATGGCTGGGAATACGAGCTCATTGACTTTCCGACCCTCAGCGTCAGTCCTGTAGCAGCAGCTTCTCCTCTTTTTTCCTGAGCCGCAGTCGCACTCGTCGCTACCATCACGGATGAGTTGGACAACAGGGCTGTCGAGATACGCTTCATATGCTTCACGTTGGGTTTCTGTAAGAGGGCAGAATACCACGTTGTCGGCCTTCTTGGGGAGCTGGTGTGCAATCAAAGTTTTCATCCGTCGTAGAAACATGCGGGGTAGAAGGTTGTTGACTAGCATCGTAGCTACCTTTCTAGCCTTTCCGATCTGTGCGAATGTTGCGTCGTGCTTTTGGCCTATACGAAGGGGACCAGCAATTATGCGTTCCCATTCTAGGACAGTGCCGATTGAGCCCGGCCGGCACCAGTTGAGGAGGGTCCACAGCTCTTCGTAGTTGTTTTGGATTGCGGTTCCGGTGAGGCCGATACGGCAGAGAGCGTTGATTTCATTCATTCGCTGCGTTGTTTCCGAGGATCTTTCTGTGGCATTTCAGCATCATCCATCAACATTAGCAATCGCGGGCATCAATACACACCCTTAATTTTATGGCACTCATCCGCGATCACACAGTCCCATTCCACCATGTTGATATCCGCGTGCCGCATTCGATATGTTTCATAATTCGTAATCATAATCTCCAAGCTTCCCTTTTTTGCCGCCTGGAGTGCTATCTCTTTCTCTTCCTTGCTTCCATGATAAACATAAACATTCCACCACCCCCACGTCTTTAGTTCGCTCTCCCAGTTCTTGATCAACGAGCTCGGACATATCACCAGAGCCTTTGGATACCATCTGTCCTCGCCTGTTCGCTGCCGGAATTGCCGTATCTTCCGCATGCGCTTCCCGTCACGCTCGTCTCCGGTTTTTCCAAACGCTACGGTGAGAAATGCAATCACCTGGACTGTTTTCCCGAGACCCATATCGTCACCTAATTCTAAGGGTTAGACAAACCTAACGTCAATATCACAAGTGTTACCGAACTGACCTAATATGCATCCCTCTTGGAAAACAAAGTTTCTGTGTAGGAACCTGGCACCGTCGACCTGATAGCTTCGAAGGTATTGCGCGATTGAACACGGTATCACTCCTAACGATTCTTCCAGGTAAATATCGGCGTACGGCGCGGACGGAGTACTATCAAACTTTGGCTTCGACTCCAAATACTCCTGCTAAACCCATCAGCCCTCTCCACACAATCACCGCCACCTAGACACAAACCAGCCGTTCATCATCACTAAACTCAATATTATCATAACAAGGCGGCACCTTAAAAGCAGCCAACACATCCTCTCCCTTCTTGAGTTCCTTCTTCGCACGATCCAAGTGCGCCTTTTTCCCCTGTAAATACGACGGCAAAGCCTTCCGCTCGTTCTGTGTACCATCCACCTCGCGCTCGTCATCTGAATGTTTCCATGTCTGCACCCGCTTCGATTTCGGAGGATTCTTTGAGGTTGAAATAAATTTTACCCGTTTTGTGGTTGTACTGGAAGAGGTCTTGGCTTTGGTATTGCGTTTCTTGCTGTTGCTGCCTTTTGAGAGGCGCTCGTCACGTCGCCGCTTCCAGTCTGCGAGCACTTCGTCGTCGCTGGAGGCATCGGTCATGACGATACGTTCGCCACCACCGCCGGAGGGGTGCAGGGTTGTGCGGACTGGTTCTTCTCCATCCTCTTCCTCTCCTTCCGATTCGCTGTACTGGTTTTTTGGCTTGGCCTTGCGGGTTCGCATATTGGCGGCCTGCGGTGAGGCGTCTTGCGATGAGGCAGTATCTCTGTGCATTTTGATCGAAGGGATGTAGTCTAGGTCGTCATCTTCTTCGCTTGCGGTAACATCATCGGTAGCAGCGGCGGCGGATTTATTAGGATGCGGGGAAGAAGCGGATGACTGAATCCCTAGCTCGTGGCCAACGGAGTATGTTATATCTAGGTCAAAGTCGTCGTCGTCCGACATTGGATTGTAGTGGGTTGCGTAGTGGTGTTGATGTGAGGTTTGATGGGAAAACGTGAAGTTTGGGTAACGCGACAGCCGAGGCCACGTGATATTCATTTCTTTGTGCACGAAAAGTGAAAGAAAAGATGTGATTCAGTTCTCACGTATATACAATCCACCAATTAAGTGAAGAATAAGCAGAGTAGAGAATAAAACAGACATCGGTACTCAGAAACGTACACCCCAGAAGCCCTCCCAAACGCCCATCCGAAAGCAAAGTCCTCCTCTCCTACTAATTACCGGTTGTTCTGGCGATTGCCCAAAATCTGCACCAGCCTAATAAAGATATTGATGAAGTCCAACTCGAGTTTGACGCTCTCATTAACCGTATCTTTCTTTATAAGGCCTCGTTCCGCAAGTCTTGCGTGATGCTGTACCTTCTGCACATCGTAGAGCGTAAATCCTCCAAACAGCGCGAGTCCACCATAAAGACTGACAGCCTCGGCTCCCGCTAATGCCGCAGTACCTACGGGCAAAACCATTGGCGCAAAACTGGCTAACACAACAACGGCGCAGCCAGCTAGCAACGGGCCGCCGAGCCAGAGATATTTATCCTATCACTCGTCAGAACGCCTACCACCTCGATAACACACATCAACTCACTTCCTTCGCTGTAGCAGCCACGTAGCTGATGCTCCCCATAATTCCAACGGTGTACAACCCGGCCCTAGCGAGGATTGCCGGATTATAGAAAAATAGAGGTGCCAGCGTAACCGCCTGGGTCAGATTGAACGCGGTCCAGAAAGCATGTTTCTGGATGTAGTTATCAGGGTCCGTATAGAGAGTTCCAAACATTGTTCCGAGACTTCCGACGAGACCAACTCCGAGGACAACCCATGGGTTTGCAGCCATGATGCGATACGACCATCCCACGTTGTGTAGCGTCTTCGCCGCGACACCGATCATGCCGATTCCCATTCCTGTGTAGGTGAATGTTTCCTTAAGGTATCGGTGCTCGAACTCAGGGATGCCACCGAAACGCTTCTCGCCGTTGAAGAGGATGTTGATACCGAGAAGAGTGCCGCCGAAGACACCCGCTCCATACAGTAGCTTCTTGTAGGCTTCGGACTTAGTGGGACGCACAATGATAGCTGGTTCGGCTGTGAAGAGCCGTTTTGTGGCGGGTGTGGAGAAGGCATTAGGGCGGAGAGGAAGGCGGCGGAGGACGGTGGGGCGGACGGAGGTGGTGAGAGTTCGGGATACGAAGAATTTCGTGATGGGAGTGAAGGCCGCAGGGCGACGAAGTGCGGATAGAAGCAGTGGCTGCATGGTATTGTTGTTGTATGAGATGAGTGAAGTGGTGTTAGAAGGTGGCCGGTGTCGAGGTTGAGGTGGGTTTTGAAGGGTAAGATGGTGGCGGTATTAAAAATACGATGACGTTTACCGCCTAACGTCATTGGCTAGAATATTCTATATCTGGCATTGGTACTACCGTCATATGCAATCCGCCCTGCAACTCCAAAACAATGTTATCGCGCCAATCATTCGAATATCATTGATACTCAATCCTCGAGACCTATAACCCTTTAAGCTTATTTTATAGGTGTATCCCTTTCCCTAGCGTATATCCATTCTAGATTAAGCATTAACAATGAGCCAGTAGGTAGTACGCACCGAAACAGCAGAGCCAACTGCACCCAGTTTAGCCAACGCTCTACCATCCACAAATAAATCACTTTATCAAAATGTTCCTTAAGATCAAAACTTCTCGAGGAGCCAACTGTACTAAGCCGGAACCATCACTATAATATCAATATGCGACTGCTGTAATGAGAAATCGTTCCTCGGGTCGTCCATCTTCCTACACCCAAGTTAGATATATCATCTCACACGATTTCTACGACAAATTCATGACGAGGATCCAAATGTCAACGTTCCTAAATGACCAAGCCACTTGCCCGGCCTTTGCAACACACACTCTTCAAAATATGTCCTTGCCAGTCCTGTGCTCAGGCAGCCAACAACACAGGGGCTGGGCCGGGGCCGATCTGCAGGTTGCCAGAAATCCCGAGTACCGCGTCCATACTCCGAAATTAAAACCCGGTAAAGCCTCGCGACTCGATACCACGGTATGTCAAAATTGTCTTAGTACCACCGACGAAACTAGAGATCAAGGGGACTCGCACAAACATACACAGCCGTTTTTGAATCTTAAATGGTTTGCCCTGCAGGGCCATATTAAATGTTACAAACATAACGCCAAAACGTATTACAGCTTTCAGGGCTAATATCATCCTAGCTGCGGAGGTAGCACGACGGGAGGCGCCCTGTTAATGTTACGATATGGGAAGAACCGTATGCATAGACTAGGTGCGATGACTGTCTAGGTACAGGTCTAAAGATCCAAGATGCGTAGGGAAGGGAAGAGTAAAGTGTGAAGTCTAAAAGGGCAGTCACGAACCTTAGGGTTCTATCGACATCCGGCTCATGTACATCTGTAACAGTTAACATTTGACCATGTGTTTGTGAGATGTTGTGATCGTGGTGCGTGCTTGTGGGGAAAACGCCTAAACTGATTGATAGTGATATAAAACTAACCTTTTATTCTTAGCCAATTGATTTTTTGTACACTGGAACACACGGGGCGGCTGTATTTGAGAACGACGGTAGTGATCATCAAGTTGTCTTATGTCCAGCCGCCAGAAGTTCACCCGCATGCCTACCTACTCGAGAAGCGAGCTTGAGAGTGTTGCTCATTACCTCCACGTAACAAATTGCATATAGAGTAACTTGAATCGTCCCAGATGACCATGCACGTTTGGGGCGCGTCAGAGCATTCCTTTCTCTACCTAGCCTCCTCTGCTTTACGTTAACTAGTTGGTTCTAATTGAAGGATTTTACGAGAATTTCCCTCAGTCTTGCGCTCCTAAACTTTAGTTCCTAGTTCGAAATAGTGGAGCACAGAGTGGGGTCAGTTAGAAAAGCGTGGTCGCGGCAGCCATTAGGCGGAGGTTAAAAACCCTAAACCAAAATAACCCCGCCTCTACTCTACCTCGCACTTGTCAAATTGGGACCAAGTACAAAATCTGCATGTTGCATGCTGCTGTGCAACCTCTACATATGAAGTAGCTCATAAGTGTCATGCACTGGTATCTGCTGTCAGGAGCTCCGCAGTGCAACATCGCGGATCCAGCGTACCAAATCCCTCTACAAACGACGTTCGAACTTTCCACCAGCCATGCCAGATACAGACTCGGAACAGATCGCTGTGCAGCTCACCATCTGTCCCTACGGGGACATGAACCTCGTGCTAGAAACCCCCGCCATCAACGCAACGTATCTCGTGTCCTCGCATCTACTATGTTCCGCATCACCCGTCTTCCGGGCCAGTCTCGGCCCACATTCCCAATTTCGCGAGGCTGCGGAACTCCAGAGTTCCCATAAATTGTACCAAATGCCCATCGGCGAAGACCTAGGGTTTGATCCCACGGCGATGGCGGTGGTACTCTGTGTCTTACACGGTCGGGCTTCGTACATTCCGGACACTATCGACTTCGAGAATCTTCTCGAAATTGCTATCATCTGCGATTACTACGATTGCGCCGCAGCCATGAATCCGTGGGATAAGACTTGGATGCAACCACTCCAGAAACTATCAACGGAGTCGGGATACGAGGATTGGCTATTTTTGGCATGGGTGTTTGAGAATCAGGAGGTGTTTGAACAGATGACGAAAACTTTTGCCAGGAATGGGGTAAAGACGAAGGATGGAGAGTTCGGGGTTGTGGTTCGTGGTGAGGTTAAAAGAATGCATACTCACCTCCCGGAATGCATTACACGTACGCGTCCTAAACCGCAGATCGGGAGTATATATGCTCACATTAGTTGGTATCATAGGTGATATGGCGGCCCAACACACAAGAGTCAGCGGAGATATCCTCCGTTGGTGTCATGAAATCTACGACAAATACGATAACGGCACTACGGTGAAATGTGTGAAAGGCGCCAAGTACTGCGACTACATTGTATTTGCCGCCTTGCACACGGGTCTTAAAGCATTGAATTTGCTGGAGGATGAGATGTATGAACGCTCAGACGGTGGTGCAAGCTGCACGTTAGACAGAGCTATTGGAGGAGTCTTAAAATTGATTAACAAGACTCGTCGTAATCTTGAGAGGATTTCTATTAAGGGTAGTTACCATCCGGATTGCATCACGACCAGTGTGGTGCCAGAGAGCCTCAAAGCTTGCATGGATAATATCTCATGTCTCTCCTTAACATCGTATTCGAAAAGTTCAAAGCAGGTCGAAGAGCCTACGTGGAACACGGTAGCGGTGGAAAACGAGGGGCTAAGAATTAGAAAAGACGACGTCTACCTTGAGGTTTGTCCATATGGAGATATCGAAGTTGTTCTTTCGAAAGCGACCTTCAATGCTACATTCCTTGTTTCCTCTCATGCACTACGCACAGGATCTTCGGTTTTTCGAGAGCTTCTTGGTCCGGAGTCAGCCTTTGCGGGGCACAATAGGGGTTACAGGGCATTGAGAATGCATGCAGGGCATGCGGAGAGTAGTTCGCATGCTGAACGGTTTCAACTTGTGGTCGAGAAGACTTACAACCCTACAGCATTCGCAATAGTCTTGTATGCCTTGCATGCATGCGGGGCGAACATACCCTCGAGCATTAACTTTAATAAGCTCCTCAAGCTTGCAGTAGTGTGTGAGGAATATAACTGCGCTTCAGTCATGTTGCCCTGGTGTGAGAAATGGATAGAAGAGTGGAGATGGGCGGTAGGAACGCCGGGGTATGAAGGTTGGCTGTTTGTGGCGTGGGTTTTTGGTATCAATGATATCTTTCGGACTTTGACCAAGGTCTTTGCTGGAGGTGTTATTGCTGAAGACTGCGGGCGGAGGGTCGTTGTAAACGAAGGGATACAAAAACTCGGCGAATACATTCCTCAGAGAATTATGGGTATGTGTTTTTCCTAGCTACTTGCGACCCGGACTGACATGTAGATTATGCAGATGAAGTCGTCGCCCAAAATAGTTACGCTCAGGAGAAGATAGTTTGGGCCTGTCAAAACCTCTATGAGCACTATGGAAATATGAATGCGCAATGTCACGCATACCCGAATTCTAGCTACACCGCCAGTTTATGCGGCCACTTCATCTTTGGGGGTCTACACTTAGGGTTCAAGAACGCAGGGATACTCAAGAACGAAATCATTGAGATCCCATCCACCATCCCGCTCATTTCTGCGGTGCAAGATATCACCAAAGTGCTGAGGGACATTGCAGCAAGCGTCCAAATTGCCCGGGTCGCAGGCCTCGCCCACTCTGCTTGTGCCGCCGTTATTGAGGGGGTGAGTAGGGTGGTTCAGTCTGCTCTCGACGACATTGAGTCACTCGATTTGGCCTTGTTTAGGCGGGAAGAACAATCAAAACACTTACCCGAGTGGAGGCAAGTTTTGCAGGAGGTAAGCCAAGCAACATACTTGGAAGCACTCATAAATCGACTGCACGAGACGCGGATTATGCCCAGAGGCCCCAGACCAGCTGCAGGCGAATCCCTCCGAACAACATCCCCCTATACAACATCACCCCATGCAACACCCTCGAAGAAACATCCATTGAAGCAATCATAGAGAAATATAGTACTCTTTGTCGAAATCGTTAGCCGCAACGGAACCACGGGCTTGACTCTAGGAGATGAGATGGCGATCTATTTTTAAATAGCGGGTGCCATGTTGTGCAAGAAGTTCAGAAGCAATACATATCATTGCCTATGGCAGGCCAAAATGGACAAAAGTGTTCAACATGTTATGTTGTCAAATTTGCCGACGTGACAAACGTTGAAACTTGGAACACTTAATGACGTACATCGATGTACCTCTAGATACATCGGCGTACGTCCAATTTGTAAGTTCAAGTTTCAAACATTTGTATAGTTTATCACTCACACCGGTATTCGATCTTGAGAAATGTTGAAATTGAAGTCCTTAAATCAGGCGTACGCCAGGGTACCTAGACGTACAACATTTAGTGCTAAGGTTTGAACATTTGTTGTGCAATCAACTTGAAAGTTCGACAGAAATGTTGAAACTTGAACCTGCAAATGGCGTACGCCATGGTACGTCAGAGTACATATAGGTACATCGATGTACTTCATTAAGTGTTTCAAGTTTCAACATTTGTCATGTCGGCAAATTTGACAACATAGCATGTTGAACATTTTTTGTCCACTTTGGCCTACTATAATTGCCTATATACAGGTCATGCTTATAGAGAGGGGCGGGAAGGAATTGGCTGCTTCGGATGCTGGTCGAGCAGTATTTGCAATACAATTACCACCGTCGTTCCCGGAGTTTTTACCGCCCGCAAACTTAAATGAAGCAGCTGGTTTACAACTGCGGATCCATTTTCTTACATCTGTGATCCCAAGTCATTCATATAGTGCAATTATGAGATATCTCATTGATATGTACCTGGTTGAAGCTCTACAGTCTCTACTCTTGATATATCAGTACTCCCAGCACTCTTAATAAAATAACAATTCCCGCCCCTCTTCATGCTCACACCAGAAGAAAAAAGAATAAGTAGGTAATTGTGTCATGATAGAATTACACTTCCTCTCATCGAGCATCTACACCACACCAGCGTCATATAAAAACAACCCAAAACCACCATAAACCATCCCACCCCAATATTGTAACTACCAAAATCCAAACGAGTAAAAGGAGTACGAAGAAGGTATACAACAAACAGCCTTAACATAAGAAGCACAAAAGAAAAACTGGAAAAGAAAAGAAAATCCGCAAAGGTAGTTGTCGGAAACTCTCTTTATGCCAAAAAATAATAATATCCTAGTCTCCCCACCCCCACTCCCAAAAACCCCCAGTTAACATTCCCACCACCTATTTCCAGCTCAACCCCTCTTCGGACCAACACCAGCACCCAGCAGTGCTGGTAATCCCGCCTGCGTCAGCGCACTAAGCCCCTGTACCCCCGCCGGATTCACCGTCATTCGCCTAGCAGCCGCCTTAATACCCGTACTTCTCGGACTCAGGACAGTGGTTACAGATCCGTTCTCTTTCTCACCTTTAGAGGGCAGCCTCTTTATATAGCCGGTTTTCCACAAACTCGCGCCCTCGGGGCTGGTTTGGCTAGAGTTGCTTGGTGATCGCCGCTTAACCTGTCGCGAGGGCATGCCTCCGGCCACACTCTTGCGCAATGCGGCCCGGCTGATGGCGGGCTTGTTGCGCCATTGTTGTTCATCAGAGATGTCAGCGTTGAGGCGGTTTATGACCTGGTCCACGGCGTCAAATGAGTGCAACGGCGAGTTATCCACAGAGTTGTTCTGGGAGTTATCGGAGAGCTGGGGCGAAGGATCCTTCTTCGTGCCTAGGGGTTCGAGCATTTTGTTCCTTGGCCTGATTGGCGGTGCACTGACTCCTTGGGGAATGGCAACATATGCAGGCTCTGCTGGGGGCGAATATGCGCGGGCTGCCGGCTGGAAAGATGGTTGAGGTGGCGGTAGTGCCATGTCCTCGTCCGCTGCTGGAACGCCAGAAAAGTACGAGTCGTCAATAACGACACGTCGCTTACTGTCTTCCGAGACGGGGTCTTCGAGCTCTTCATTCCACCGCACACGCTTCTTTTCGCCAACTTTCTTGTTAAACAGAACACCTTTCTTTGGCGACTTAGCCTTTATAGGTCTAGGAGAGCGCATTGGGGATACAGGAGGAGGAATCGATAGGACATGATTGGTTTTGAATGGTGAATATCCAGCGCCATATCCAGTGTGCTTCTTTTTGGGAGATTTGTAAACTGATGGCTGATAGGCCTCTTGTGACACTAGTTCGCCTGAGGGTTTGATGATATGGGAAACAGCATCTCCAGCACCTTTCTGTATGTCGAACAGTGACTTTCGTGCCTCCTCCAACGCCTCACCCCCCGAAATATCGGTATTCATGATCTTGTAGATTGTTGCATACGTTTCAAAATGTGCTTTGGCGAGGGAATGCATCGACTTCGAGAAATCAATGTCGGCAATTGTTATCGCGTGTAATACATCTCTCTCTCCCGTCATCCTTAGAAGATTAGCCTCCGTATTTAAAGCTGCAATATCACCCTCTGTCACGCCCTCAATTGACTGCAGGTTGCGCACGCTGTTTTGCAACGCCGTGTCAATGGCTTTTTCCCAGCTGAGGCCAGCTACTCGTTGTTTGATCAGCTGCTCGTTGTTGGCCAATTCTCGCAAAACCTTTTCTGCCTCGGATCGCATCTGGAAAAGAATGACCGGAGGCTCTTCATGCTGTCGGCCCTCAAAAACTTGATCGAAGGCTTCCAACCATGCCGTAACTAACGTAACCCGGTGTTCAATCAACCGCAGGTTTAGCAATAGTGAAGTTTTTTCGGCCCTTGCCTCCTTTGTTTGTTCGTATGACGCCTTTAGTCGTCTCATTCCATCCTTCATTGACACGTCCTTCGCCGCACGCTGTTTGTTGATCTTATCCATAGCCTCTTTTGTGGAATCCTTTAGTCGATTCTTGAGGGAATCAACCTCCTGGCGAAGGTCGTAGATAGCCTTGACATATTGGCTTACGTGCCTATTCACGTTGATAATATTTCTGGAAACTTTGGTCTTGATATTCTTAGCTCGGTTCGCGTATTTCAAAGTATTGTGAGTTTCATCATAGTGCTGACTCGATGGACTGACACAAACGATCATGACCGTCTTGCAGTTGCCTCCCAAAGAAAACTTGAGCAGCCTTGTAAGTTTGGAATCTCGGTACGGAACATGGTTACTGCTTCTGGGGTCGCAAAGTGAATTGATACAGTTTCCGAGAGCTATGGGTTGTCAGTTAAATGTAAATCAATCACCGATCATGAACAAGTACCCAACAAAGATCGATTGATATTTGCTCCCTCCAAAAGTCGTTCTCCCCGGTTCTTAGTAACTGACGCTCTCTCGCTTCCGGCAAGATCGATAATCGATAGTGTAGACGCCATATGGTTCTCTGATACTCCTGCAGTCCTTGGTTTCTGGGCAACGTTGATTTGAAGAACCGCATGCGAACGAGACGAAGTCGCATTGGCTTCGGTTGGTGACTGAGTCCGATTCGCATTGCCCATCACAATGATATCCATCACCTCCTCCACGGTCGCCGGCACACGTTGGGACAGACCCGATACTGATATATTCTGATTGTTGTCTTCTCGCAGCTGTAGCCCAAGCTTGCTACCACCAGGTACCAACAGGTCACGAATCGTCTCGTTGTAAATCTCAAGGTATGAGAGGGTAAGACTGATTTCCTTCTCGTCGTGCAGCGCCTCTATTCGCTCGAAAAGTTCCGCGCAGGTGAGGAATATTATCCCGGGGTGTTGTGGATTTCCACTATAAAAGATTAGCGACAGTCTACCGCACAATCCCGTCTTTCTACTAACCTGATTGTATGCGTCTTTCCACATCCTGTGGCGCCGTAAGCAAACACTGTAGCATTAAACCCATCAAGCACACTGTCTAGCAGCGACTTGGTTGTCGCCTCGTATACATCTTGCTGTGAGCAAGTCTCGTCAAACACCCGGTCAAAGCCAAAGCGCATATCTTTGACCCGTTTCCCTTGCGGCAGGATCGTCTTTTGATACCGAGCCATAGGGTTTTCTTCTGCCGGATCGAAAATCCTACTCGCGTTAGAGAGACGTCAATAATAATCGGTCGGCGGTAGCTCGAGCTCACAGCATCCGCTCATCTACTACTTTCACTACTCTACGAACACCCTTGCCGTTGAGTGTAGGTTTGGGGGTGCTAGCAAAGGATCCATCGCCAAAAAACCCAGCTGAGTCGTCTATTCGTGATCTAGATCATGTAGAGTGTCAGTCTTGGCCATTGCTTCATTGTTGTCATGCAGGGATAGTTTGGTAAACGAACAGTTGAGCCGCTTCGCGGATGCTGAACGGCCGAACCCGGACTGAAAGAATTAGCATTCGCTCTTGGATATACGCTGGGCGTACGTGAACTCACCAACGACTGAAATGGATGAGCTTGAAGACATGTTGAGAGATCACGACACAATGAAACTCAGAAACACAACAATGCAAAGTTAGGTCGATCAAAAGAGAGCGGCTCTGCGACGGCGGTGGTGGATGATTTCCGGTTTCGTTAATGGGATCCTATTGAAGAGGCGTCGTTGTAGTCGTGGAAGTCAGCGTCGTGAGCTGTTGTCGATTAGTAGAGGTGTCGGTCGGGGAAAGGGAGGATTCGATGTTGGTCGGAGAAGCAGAAGGTTTTTTTGGTGTTTCAGTGTTTGTTGTCAACGCAGCTAGTTCCAGGGACCTGTTGCTGTAGCAACCTGTACGAGTGACGTGTTAACGGAAACTGCCGTTATCCATCACTGTCACAAGAGCACCTGAAATAATCAAATACCTCATCAAAGACCTGCTCTGTAAGGGAAAAAGTTTGTCTCAAATGTATAATCGCGAGAAGATAAGCTGTTGAGAGGTCATGAAAGGCAACGGTTCGTACCTGTCGGAGTGACGTTTCACGATCACAAATTGAGGCGTTACACAAAGAACGTGAAACATCAGTGTTAACGCAAAATGCTCCACCTTCTCATCATTGCAATAGACAGCAGTAGCATCCGGGAACTACTTCAATCGACTTGAATAAAACTTGAAATTTTTATCGTATGTATTTTCAACTGTGTCACACCAACCCTACAACACATCAATTACAGCCGTAATTCATAACTTGGGTTATCAAATTTCTAAACTCGCGAGCTCGGGCTTCAGGGGCTGCACCATTGCAATTCGCTTAATTACAGTTGACGGATGCCTCTATCCCAAGGTCTTCTTTTAAATCTAAACCCATCTGACGTTACAGAACTTGTTTACACGTTGTTACCTAGTAGGACCCTGGGCAAACAGTTAGAGCTGCGATACGATCAGGCAGCAGCGAAGGAAAACCGAGTGCGTCCAGCCCTAGAATGAAAGGATTGTCCTTCCACCGATTTCCCCCCTCTAAAGTAGCGTCGAAATCGAGGTCGAGTATACCCTCCTCTTCCGTATTTCTTCTTGTTGAGAGTAGTCCATAATGATGGATCTCCTTACGATCCTCCCCCGGAGAGATCAAGACAGGCGGCAGACTGTGCGGCTCGCTTTGCACATCCACCACCATCCACAACCCACAGTACGCTCCAACAGAGAGCATTCTAACAGCCTTCTTACCTCAGAAGGTAATTCGGGCACATATATCGAGGTCGAGTTTATAGTTTTAAAGGGTAAGAAGAGTTATAGAAGGAAGAGCAATGTGTCAACAAACCCTTAACCCCAAACCCTAACAGTTTCTTCTCATTTCAAACAGCACTACCGCCGGAGAAACAACATTAAGTGATGCCACTGCAAGCGAGCTGAACAAACCTTACACCTCAAGCTTTCTCCTAGGACGATACTAAGGGTTGAAAGGCTTGGCTTGCGCCATTACAAGGAACGTAGGAGTAGGATATACATCCGTTTCAGTATCTCGGTGCGATTTCGGGATTGCGAGGACTTTTTCAGAGCTGCAAACCGAGGTTTCTAGATTAATTGGACCTCCTCTATGGATTCCCTAAAAATTTTTGAACTCGAACGAACATTTCACCATATGAATCATCTCCCATATATTCTCAAGTATGGAAAAAACAAGTGTTTGGTTCTGCACATTAAGACAACGTACCCCCCCATTCTTCGCTACTAACGATCGTAATTCGCCTCCACCGACCCGCACTCTTCCCCATCAAACATAACCCTAAATGTCAACTGAGGGCCCTTCAGAATGATTTCTATCGTAAACTCCGCTGTTCAGAGGCATGTATCAGACAAGTACAACATTGATTTCCTACCATAGCTCATACCTATGAAGTAGTAGAAACTGCCCGGTCTGCTTCGAGTTCGCGTGAACTTAGTTGTCGGCACAGAAGACAGATCTACCCTTAGAAAGCAAACGTTATCGACAGCTGCAATTATAGAGAAAAGTTAACAAGTTGTACAAAGATGACTGAGGAAGGGGGGAGACGTACAGCTATCATGGTATCGTCTAGGAGCATCATTTTCATCGCAGGAAACTAATTGAGCAGCGAAAATCCGAGGCTCGCTCTGCTTGAAGGCACGGAAGCATTCGATAGTAGCACTTTTAGGCTCTGTAGCACTAATAGCCTCACCCTGATTGTAAGGAGTTAGCACGTTTCTCAAAGCAATCTTGTTAAGCGAACTTTTCTGAGGAGCCATTTCATTTGCCCTGCAAGCAAAAATCGGTTAGCTAAGGACATTGACCATGCATTAAGGTTTGGCCGACTTACCACCCGCCATTCTTCGTTGTGTGAGACTGTCGAAATAGGCGTCTTCTTCGTCGTGGATACAAGTATGCCACGGTTCCGAAACTGGTGTGCCATAATACCGGCGGCACTTTCGCAGCTGCACAAGATGGTTTCCATCGGCTTCCATACCTCTCGCAACTGCTCCACGGGCCACAGATGTCCAGCTTATCATGTCAGAGATAAATGGTGACAGAGAAGGACGATATATGGGTCGACATACGGGAATCGTGGCCTTCGGGTCTCAATTCCCCGAGCGTTGGTGAACTCTTGGACTTTTTGGAACATATACTCAGAACTTCCAAAACCTCCTACAAGAAACACGTACTATTTGAGGTTAGGTCTCTATTTCCCCATATACATTGGAAGGCTTACCTTTACTGCCTCGCCGTTAATCGTGACAGCATCCACTTGTTCCTCGATGAGCTCCAGAGTTCTATCGACATGTGGGTCAAACATCTCGCGCAGATCATCAACGGTGACCAAGATTTCCCCATCCTCAATTTGTCGGGATGGGTCGTCATCGATATCCAGCTCCCGCGGAAGGGTCAACCCGATCCCCTGCGGTCCAGTCCCAGTGAACGTCGTCTTGAGTGTCTCGAATTCACTCATAATCTTGCTGCCGGACATGAGCTTTTCTTTCTTAATGCGGTTGTAGTCAGTGGCTCCAAGCTTCTTTTTCAACCAGTCTTTGAAACTGCGATCTATGAAGGTAGAACCACACTTGTCGCCTTTGAAAGGTTAGAAGATCTGCATAATGGGAAAATAGAAGTTTGTAATTCCGGTACCTGTTCCTATGGTTGCTTCCTCTACTTGAAAGTATGGTGACACTGAGCGTACCCTGTACGAGATAATGTCAACTAAAAAGTTAGAAGGACATACAAATGGATGGGAGAGCAAGGTCGTTTATACCCGTTCCTCCGCCTGCGTCGCAGAGTACAAAATGATCTCCGACCTGTCAGAAAGTATTAGCACTAACCACGTATACGTTCCGGTGTTGCAGAATCGCCAACCTGGATATCACTGTCACTTGGTTCATCTCTTCCCGCCTCCTCCGCTTTGAGCGCTTTTAGAGTATAAATTGCTGCCGCCTCCGGCTCTGCAATCATCGAAACCTGGAATTCATATGAACCGAAGCCAGCTTCTTTTACAGCTTTGAAGGTTAGATCTTTAGCCCTGTCACTCCATACTGCGGGAACTGTGACCACGACTTCAAATGCCATAGTTCTTAACAACGATGATGTAAACTGCTGTTCGAGGACTTTAACCACATGGTTATTAACGCTCCTTAGATAATCGGTGATCATATCAACTGGCCGTTTCCCCGGGGGACAAGGCGGATTATCATTGTCTTCTTGACTCCCAATATCTAGACTCTCCATGCCACCATGAAGTAAGCGCCACAATTGCAGCTCATCCAGCAGGATTACTTCGTCAAGTCGCAGCTTCAGCCAGACATGGCGCGGTACGTTAGGGGGGATCGATCCTCCCCAGAGCTCAGTTTCGCCGTCTTGGAAGCTGCCATATGCAATTTGGCTAGGGACTTTCTCTTTAGTCGCATTCCCACTAGGGCCTGGCCAATTGTGGACGATTTGGATGGTGTTCACGTCGTCAGGGTTCACGGTACTATCGCAGTATGCTACGCCTGCGAGGCGTCAGCGACCGATGATATCGGGGAGAAGCAGTTTCATACCAGTGTAGGTTGTGCCATAGTCAAGTCCTATGACTAGACGTCTTTTATCTGAGCTTTCTTGTGCCTGTGTTGCCATGATTCCCGAATAATATTGCGTATCGGTGAGGCAAAATAGTGATGATATCGATGCAACAGCTTGCCCTGGTTTTGAAACCTCGAATGACTGGCTTTTTCATACCCGCCCTTCAACTCACCGGCGGTTAATAAGCAGAGCGGAAAGAATATCAGATGTTCCTGTTGTGGAGGCGCATTGAAGTGGCACAGGACCCATACGTCACCCGAGGATACCGTGGCTCCAATCACATCGATATTTCGGTTTTTCTTTGGCTGGCCTGGACGATCGATGAAGCACTCCCTTGAAAGTCGCACAGTGAGGTGCAGGCCGGAACTAAACAGAATCTCTTCGAAGCTGTAAAAGTGGGGAAAGATTACATTTCGGTGAGTAGGGTGAACCGGCCAGAAATCGATTAGGCAGGAGAGGCTCCTAGTCTCGGAGTAGCGGTTCGAGACTGACAGAGTCCCACCGTGGCCGGTCTCCGAAACTGGAGAAGCGGCAGTGAGTGCTTTATGCCAATGACTGCAAGTTGCTGAACACCAATATTATGAAGACAAAATCAAACGGTTAATTACAATCCTTTTACGAGTTGTTGGTATTACCGGCACTGGGTTTGGAATGCTCTAACAATAAGAGTGCACTTTTGAAGCGCCTCTCTGCATCGACACCATAAGATACTTACTTGATACTTGATTAGTAGCGCCTATATTGACATTCCAACCCTAACGGCAAATAGGCGCCGCCGATGGTTCCGTTTTTAGCGATTACCAGGTGAGGAAAGGCGACGTCATTCCATCTGATTCTGGCAATTGTTATCCTCTCCCTCTGATCATGACCCATGATGCGCCAATGGTTGTTCCTGTACATACAGTCGCGGTAAAAAAGTGAGTGACTACCTGCGAACGCCGATCTCACACAACTTGAAATTATAGTACAAAACAGCCTCACTGTACATTATTTTTTGTGTACTCTCCTTTATTAATTATAGTCTTAATACTCCACTCTTCCTTTGCGGCAATTTTGTGTTGCGGGATCGGCATTCGTAGGTTGCCCACTCACATTCATACCGCGACTGTAGAGTACACTAGGTAGGTACTTAAGGCTATTCGGTAGCCAGGCTTCAGCATTGGTGCGCTTCCCTGCGCTCGAAACCAGTCGTTGCGAGGAGAAAATCTGGGAACGAGAGCAGTGCTTCCCAGCGTTCGAGACTACATTGGTGCAGGGGAGGGATGCAATAACGACCACATCGAGGTCACACCACCATAAGCCACCCACTCACATATCCCGGTTTCGCATGTGAAAAGCAAACATACATACTCGTACACCACACGTATATGGGCAAAGGCTATTGTCGCAAGAGCCTCAGGTGAGACCTACCACTTCGATATCATGACAGCCACCAATTTCACTGCTGGGGAAGCCGTATCCCATGTGTACCCAGCCCAAGCTACTGTGTTCAACAGGGGTTCTAATTATTTATCTAGTTTGTCGATTACAATGAACACAAAAAACACAGAAGAAACGGCCGGCGGAGGGCAAGAACATGAGTACAATTCGCGCAATCTGGGGGACGATGTGGATGCGGACGATGGTAGCAGACATCTACGTGAAAGGGACAATGGAGGGCAAGAATATGAGTACGAATCGGGCCATCCGGACAATATGGATGTAGATGATGGCGGACACCTACATGAAAGAGACAATGGGGACCCTTCAGATTCTGTGAGCCTTACCTTTGCAAGCTGACTAAGGGCTCATAAGCAATTCAGGTATATCAGCAACAGCAACGAGAACCTGTACAGGCTGAAAGGGGTCGTTATGTTCAACAAGGGATATCTCGGGAGCCCAGGCAAGATCATCCATCTCAAACACCATCCAAAGAAAGCTCAAAGCAAATGTCTTCCAGCGAGAACGAAGTACCAACAGGTTCCAGCGCACGACACTCATTACAAGGCCAGTCCAGGTCCCAACACGAGGCGGCCACGAAACAGCGTGACAGTAATCGCGAAAATTCTGGGCGAGGACAAATAATTTACGTCAATGAGAGGCCGTACACTGAGAAGCAGCTGCATTTACATGAGCAGCTCTGGACGGTCAGAGCTCTAGCCCCAGTGACGATAGTCGTCGAGTGATCGTCTTCTGACCAACTATAACAGCTCATCGAAAATGACTATGTTGATAAGGACCAATTCGATAAGCTCAACCACGACTACCAAACGCTCGACAACGACTACCAAATGCTCGACCACGGCTACCAAACACTCGAGCGCCTCTACAAACAGGAAAAGGAATCACTTTGCTCGCTCCAAGAAGATGTGCTCTCTCGTGTCGATCGCTACCAACCAAAATCAGACGCCGAAATCCAGAATGAGTTCAATGACGTCAAGTTAGCGGTTATTAGCTTTTCAAAAAGTCTCGTGTCGGATGTCGCGCCTGAAGTACTGCGCCACTGTCTCGATGGACTGGCGTTGAGTGAAGACATGGACGATGAAGTGTGGAGATTAAACAAAAGGTGGAATTCAAAGCTGCTGGTAGAATCGGTCATTTGGAAGGGACTTTATCGAGGCTTTCTTAAAGACCCGTTTAGAGTTTACGGACTTTTGAACGGCTATACAAATATTTGGAGAAAACTGTTCAAGGAAGGTATACTGAAAGGAGCACCTAGTTACTTACAATACCCCTAGAATTTACTAACTCCGAGCCAACTCCAGGGACAGATAGGATCTACCCAATCCCTAGCGAGATGTCTGAACAATGGCGAGTAATTACCGCTAAGTCGCTAGATGCACTTTGCCACAAAAATCCGAACCGGAGCGATGACGCTGCCATTTGGACGAAACACTATCTGGAACAAATACTGGAACAAATTAGGCATCATCCTGAGCAGCATGAAGATGAACTGAATTACATCATCGCATCAGCACAGAAGCTAGCAAAAACGTTAAGCACGCAAAAGGCCCGCCTACGGCTGTTCGTGCCCGCAATTGGGGAGCGTTATTCGACGAAGAAGGTCTATAATCACAAGTTGGAGCCAGCGAACAAGCATGGCGACGAGTTGGAAAGGGGAGAAGTATTGTTCGTGGTTGTACCCGGGCTGAGGAAATGGGGAGATGGGAATGGACACTCTTTGGAGACTTTTAAGGATGGGATTGCAGCGAAGGTGTTGATTAGTGAGTGAGTGAGGTTCTGAAGCGATGGGATGTTATTGCCTGTTGGAGTCTGATCTCTTTTTGTTATTTTATATACTGAAGTAGGTACTTAAGCATGGGATAGGAAATATCTACGGGCTCACACAATTTATATTAGAGTTGTAGCACCTTCCGCCACCAAAAAGACAACTCACGCTAGGTATCAATATCCATCTATACAGGGCTATACTACCTGTAATTTTACATCGATTCATTTCCCGACACCGTCATTTCTCCGCGGTTCAAAGCTCATCATTTTGAGGGTGACGTTCCAGCCTCATCTGTCCGTACAGTAATCGTAACTCCTCAAGGGGGCAATGTGGGACCGTACTCCAGCGGACCCGGCACTACATCATAACCGCAAATCGACCAAAACCAACGATATCTGTACCTATTCTTGTCCGTTCACAAATCCAGACAATTGTCTAACCCGCCTGCTTGCACAATGTATCCAGAGTGCCCCTGGACAGAGACTATTGCAATCATTGTTAACCCCAGATATAAAGTTGCTCATGTAAACCAGCTGTCCAAAATTTGCCAAATAGTATCCAATGGGAAGCAATTGACACGATAGTTAGTATGTGGGTAAAACGATCCATACATGTCCGTTTTTGGGTGGGTTTGATTTCGTTGACTTTATGCTTTCCGATGCATTCACAGCTCAAATTCGTAGGTTCATTTGTGTTCTGTTAAAAAAATCCGGGTTAGAAGAAGGAAATTCGAATTTGCCCTAAGGAAAGAAACACCCAGCCTATTTTTGCTTGATCCAACCCAATTCCCATCCCAAGCAACGAACAGAAAAACACCATAACTTAAGGCACCACAGTTTAACGGTAAGCTATACGATTGCGTCAGCGAATGCGGTGGAGAGAATAGAAAAGCGGAGGACGAACGCTAGTATTGTTCAGTGTTGAGACGCTTCCAGGAGTATATCCCCCGTAGCAACGACTTTTCGCTGTGCAAGGTGGCTAAGGGATCCGGGCTCGCCTGTTATACGACGTGCCCGGGTATTTGATGTCAACATGACGAGACTGGATGTACAATACCTAACTACTATTACATAAGTCTTCTCTCTTTACATCCCCACAATTGCGAGTTAACGAGTCTCAGCTCCCGGTCACCGTCTCCGACCATCTACCGAGCACCGCCTGCAGCCAGCCCTGATCGACTGCTTCCAAGTACACCTCCAAGTGGGCTTAATCACTGTCTCCAAGTGCACCCAAATGCCACCTTCAAAGTGCACCTCCAATGTGCTTGAAAACCGTCTTTAAGTCCACGTTAGTTCCGTCTCCCCTCAGCCCAGATCGACTGTAGAGTATGTGTAGTACATATATGGATAGACATAGATAGTTAGAGAATAGATGCCTTATTATCATTTAATAAATGCTTCATGATCATGAAATTGGAACTACAAAATCGAGTACAAGTGCAAACGAGACGAATTAGTCTGACACAAATAAGTCTGAGCGAGACGAATAAGTGTGAGCGAGGTAAACAAGTCTGAGCGCAGGATGAGCGGAAAATCTTCGCTCGAGCGTACTGGTGGCTCCGCTCGAGTGTGAACTTATTTTTCTAGCTTAAAACCCTACGATGATTTTCTGTTGATGTTGAATACAAGCTACCTTGAATGCAGCAGGCACTTCTCATTGGGATTGGGGTTGATTGAAAGGAGCGGGATAGTTATATCTCTGAGTTAGTTTTCAATTTACACGATTTTGCAGCCGCGTCGGAAATTGGGGTATGTGGTATGTGTGTGAGTGAGGTGTGGGATGCGCTCGGAATGGGTGATGGCAAAGGTGAGGTGAGGGCGATGACAGAGATAGTGTTGGTGGTAATGACGATTGTGGAATTTTAACACTTAGCTTCACTGTGCTTACTGAACTCTCCGTTGCGGCCATGCCTTCGGCTGCTGCTTTCAATTGCTTGTGAGACTCGCAGAGCTGTAATCTGTCCACGGACTTGCAAACATCTTAAGTATTCCAGCAGCAAAATCATAGGATATTAGAGATACAGTAATAGAGAAGCAGGTGCCAAAGTGGAAAAACTTAACAATCAAGCGGTACAGTTGTGTGTGAAACCATAAATCTGCCCGGATCTTCCTCCCATAGTCGTGTAGGGCGACAAAAAAGAGAACAGCAGGCTCTATAAACATTCAGTTGTATCCCGTCGCTTCATAATCACTCGTTAATCAACACCTTCGCTGCAATCTGATCATTAAAAGTCTCCAAAGAGCGCCCATCCCCATCACCCCACTTCCTCAGCCCGGGCACAACCACAAATGATACCTCTCCACTCTCCAAGTCCTCACCATGCTTATTCGCTGGCTCCAATTTGCAATTGTAAACCTTCTTTGCCGAAAAACGCTCCCCAACCTCAGGCACAAACAACCTCAGACGGGCCTTTTGTGTACTCAGCGTTTTTGCAAGCTTCTGTGCCGATGTGATGATATAATTAATGTCCTCTTCATGCTGCTCAGGTTGATACCCAATTGACATCAACCTTTGTTCCAGACCACGCCTTGTTTCCGTGGTAGCGTCTAAGCGAAGTGCATCTAGCGCTTTAACGGTGATTACTCGCCATTGTTCGGATGTCTCGCTAGGGTGTGGGTAAAGGTCTCCGTCAGGCCCTGGTTGAGTCAGTAAGCTCCAATGATGGATGCCCCGAACTGGATAGGACTCTCTTAAACGTACCACTCTCGAACAGTTCTTTCCAGGCAGCCATGTAATCGTTAGAAGACCCGTATACTCTAAACGGATTCTCGAACAGGCTTTGATATAGTCCCCTCCAAATGACCGATTCTACCAGCAGTTTTGCATTCCACCTCTTGTTTAACCCCCACACTTCTTCATCCATATCGGAACTCAACGCCAGTCCACTCAGGCTCTCACGTAGCACATCGGGCCCGGCTTTCGACACAAGACCTTTCGAAAATCCAACAACTGCCAGCTTGAGAATGTCGAACTCTTTCTGAATTTGGGCGTCTGGTACGGGTTGGTAGCGATCGACACGTGAAAGTGCATCTTCTTGGAGTGAAAAAAGCATTTCCTTGTTTTGTTTGTAAAGGTGGTCGAGCTTTTCAAAACGATCCTTACGAACGTAGTTATTCTCAATCTCTTGCTATTGATGGTTAGTGAGCGATTATTTGATAATGATCTGTTGTGAGACCAGTGCTTGTGACTACCTGGTAACGTCGTTCGACGGAAGACACTCGTTCTAGGCGCTCCTTAGGTGGTGTTTGTGGTGATTGCTCCTGAGGCTCTTCTTGAATACCGTTTTGCCTTTCAGACTGCGCCTGCGTCTGTTGCGGAAGGCGTTCCTTGGGTGGTGTTTGTGGTGATTGCTCCTGAGGTTCTTCTTGAATACCATTTTGCCTTTCAGACTGCGCCTGCGGAAAGCGTTCCTTGGGTGGTGTTTGTGGTGATTGCTCCTGAGGTTCTTCTTGAATATCGTTTTGCCTTTCAGACTGCGCCTGCGTCTGTTGTGGAAGGCGTTCCTTGGGTGGTGTTTGTGGTGGTTGCTCCTGAGGTTCTTGAATACCATTTTGCCTTTCAGGCTGCGCCTGCGTCTGTTGCGGATCGTGCTGTACCTACTATTATAAGCCCGTCGACTCACTTACAGAAGCAGTAACTCACGGCAGCTGAAGAGTCTCCATTTTCTATTCCGTTTTTGTTCCCCAAACTGCCCCCTATATCCACATCCACCTTGTTCTTCGCGTGGTGAGACTTCCACAACCCTCTCAGCCTTCGGGTGCGACTTGGCTTCTTTCCCTGTTCTTGGCCTCGAGAAGCTGTTTTATCTTTTGCTTTCGAAAATCTAGACACAAACTTAGCGATCCATTTGGCCATGGTTGCTGGCTGTGTGCTCCTATGGGTTACCACTGAGTTGGTGGTAGAGGATTCAATTCCGTGCCGCACGGTTTGTATTCTAATGCTTACTTTTTACTCGGGGCAGGCAATAAAGATTCGGACACACCTGTTCCGGCAGTAACCACACGGATCTGGCAATAATTGAGAACGCCACATGCAATTTGGGTAAAACACGGTTTGAATTCACCAGAAACAGCATAAGCATAGTACGTGTGCACTGACTTCAAAAAGGTGTGTCCGAAACTTTATTGCCTGCCTCGAGTACATGAGCAGCCAGGGATGTGCTGCTGCACGTGCAAATTCAACCGAGAATATGAAACAAAACAACAATCCGTCGCCCAATCCCCGGCTCCCACGAACCCTTGTACTTGTCTCGTACCCATCCGGTAGTGCCAAGAAATAAATCTCGTCGGCTACCGATGGGTTGCGTCGATGGCGGCTAAGGTTAGTCAGCCAATCAAATTCGGCGGCTAGGCTCGAGACAACCCTTGTACTCACATCTTCATTCCTTTTCTTTTTGGTCCAATTGATTTTCTGAGTTTTTACGATGAGATACCACTTCTTTCTTCTCCTCACCAATGGCTGAGCTTTTATACTTGGTAAGTTACCATTCACATTTGTGCCGCACCGTGAAGCCAAAAAGGAACCTGCTTCGGAGTTCTGGAGCAATGCATGTTGTGCTATACTGCATTCACTCTATCTAGAGTACGTATGGCAGTGCCCGATTCCCCTCCCCTTCGGTACCCGGCTAGGTGGGAGAGCTCTCCCCTCCTTCTACTCTTATTCCCCTTTGCTGTGCTACTGTTTCTGTGCCGCATGCTTATCCCAATCCTTGATACCTCTTATCGATCACCTATGACTTCACAAATCCAAGCGAAAAGCCAGTGGTTCGGAGCTTCAAAACCAGGACAGTTTTCTGTTTCACCACTTGCCTCACTAACTCCCCACCTTCACCTGGCATCACTCGGTAATTATGGCGGAACACAAACACTCAGACAATACCCGTTTAATTATAGGCCTTGATTTCGGTACAACCTACACTGGTATGAAATTGCGTCTTCTCCTCGGTACTCTCGATCGTTGACACTCCACAGGCGTGGCATTTTGCGATAGCAGCGTGGACCCCAATGACGTAAATTCCATCACAGTCGTGCACAATTGGCCAGGTACCAGTGGGAATGCGACTAAAGAGAAAGTCCCTAGCGAAATTGCATACGGCAACTTCAAAGATGGCGAAACTGAGCTTTGGGGAGGATCGATTCCACCTAACGCAGCGCGCCATGTCTGGTTGAAACTACGACTCGACGAAGCAACTCAGAGGGAAGAGCTAGGTTTGTTTGACCAACTTTCGCATCACATAGAGATTTTAGATATCGAGAATCAAGACCCATGCGATGATAATCCGCCCGATCCACCGGGGAAACAGCCAGTTGATATGATAACCGATTACCTGAGGGGCGTCAATTCCCACGTGCTCAGAGTTCTCAACCAACGACATACACCATCGCTATTGAGATCGATGGCGTTCGAAGTCGTGGTCACAGTTCCTGCGGTATGGAGTGACAGGGCCAAGGACCTAACGTTCAAAGCCGTGACAAGGGCTGGATTCGGGGAACATGAATTCCAGATTTCGATGGTCGCAGAGCCAGAGGCGGCAGCGATTTATGTTATGAAGGACCTCGGGATGGGGGTGAGGGGGGGTGGTATCCAAGTTCGTGATATCGCGACTCCGAAATGGAGATGTTACTAATGATTTCGGGTAGGTTGGGGATCACTTTGTGCTCTGTGATGCAGGCGGAGGAACGGGTACAAATCGGCTTGCTCTTCTACCCATTTAGTAGTCTTCTGACTTTTTAGTTGACATTATCTCGTACAAAGTCTGTTCAGTGTCCCCACACCTCCAGATAGAAGAAGCAGCCGTCGGAACAGGTACCAAAACCCAGATAAAAACTCCAGTTTTGTCATTGCGGGCCTTCTGACCTCTTATAGGCGCCAAGTGTGGTTCCACCTTTGTGGACCGCAAATTCAAGGCATGGTTGAAAAAGAAGCTTGGGACTACACTCTACAATAAAATTAAGAAAGAAAAACTCATGACCGGCAGCAAGATTATGAACGAGTTTGAGAAGCTCAAGACGTCATTTACTGGGACTAGACCAAACGGCATCGGGCTGACACTTCCCCGGGAGGTTGGGATCGATGAAGACCCATCCCGGCAAATCGAGGATGGCGAGATCTTGGTCATGGCTAATGATTTGCGCGAGATGTTTGATCCACAGATCAACAAGACGCTGGAGCTTATCAATGGACAGGTGTCAACTGTCATGGCCAAGGGCGGAAAAGTGAAGGTAAGCCGCTTCTATTCCGTACGGAGATATAGAATCCTTACCAAAAATAGTACATTTTTCTTGTAGGAGGTTTTGGGAATTCTGATTATATGTTTCAAAAAGTCCAAGAGTACTGTACTGCTAGGGGATTCGAGACTCGGAGGCCATCATTTCCGTGCGTTCATTCCCTAATTCTTAGCGCTATGTATACTGACGTGACAAGCTGGTCATCTGTGGCCCGAGGAGCAGTAGCTAGAGGTATGGAAGCCGTAGGAAATAATCCTGTGCGCTTGCGTCTCTGCCGCCGGCATTATGGGGTGAGAGTTTTACAGCGGTGGGATCCTTCTATACACCACCACTCTGATGATATCTACACCCACGAGGTCACAAACGAAAAAATGGCGGCTGGTAAGTCAGGCAACTCTCGCTACTTGGCAAATTCCTCAGCTAACCGACTTTTGCAGGCCAAATGCGATGGGTCCTCGGAAAAGTTTGCTCCTATAAGATTCCCCAAGTCTGGGAAATGCACTAACTTTCTGCGTCCAGGGAGATTCTCTCAATATTACAGACCCAAAACGAGTGACCATAGAATTCTGCCGCAAATTCGAGCTGGACGGTCCCCGGATTTTCGACGTCCAATTGGCTGCCTGTGAAAAGGATGATGCACCTAGGCGGTACGGAGATAAATGTATGTTTTCTCCCAGCCGTCCTCGACATAGCTTACTAAACCTTTAGCTGTTGAAAAGGTCTGCATGTTGAATGCGAATCTGTCAGATGTGCCGGATAGTAAGTTTCAGCGGGCCTGGAGTTCGCAAAGTGATAACTACTACATCATAGGTATGAGTCCCCCATTACAGGAAAAGGAAAAGAAATTATAGTATTTGTTCTGATATGTTATGTACCTTGTGAACAGCGAAGTTTCAGATAGAAATAATTGCGCATAAGACTATGTTGAATTTCAGGCTGGTGTTTGATGGAAAGGAGTACGACTCAGTCAAGGCAAACTATGGGCCTAATATTTGGTGAATTCATACGCTAGCTAAGTTTGTTTGGCAGAGATAAACAATTACTTTCCCTTCGTATACTTGAGAATACCGTAGCCACATACGAGAGGTGATTTATCAGTCAACTGTTTATTTGTTCAAGCTTAGATAAATTCAGACGAACCCAACCAATTTGTCACCCGAAAGAAGCTTGGGGGAGTTACTTCTTTTTACTGGTACCTACTTAAGTAAGTACTTAAGTATGCAGCACTGCAAATACCACAGAACTCCGGGTCACACAGACATATGTCCGCCGTATCTAGTGTTAAGTACTAGAAAGCAAAGTCCGGGCTCGGGCAGAGTGTTGTCCAGCCTGCCTACAACTACGAGAATCTAGTAGAATGCAAAATGCAGTACCGCGTGAATTTGGATAATCTCTCTGGGGGCTCTGGGTGTCTATACAACACTTTAATCTGGCAACGCAAATCATCCAGTGTTTCAATACGAGGTGAGATATCCTAGAACTCGAAATTCCGTAAGCGTGATTTCAATCGGTATTCTAAATCTAAGAGAGATCTGTGTAGTATCTAAAGGAGAGCAATCGACAGTCAGGCAGTTGTTGAAAAGGCAAGACGACGACCCATACATGTCCATTTTAGAAGGGCTTGATTTCGTTGATTTTAAGCCAAATGTCACTGCAACTTGAACGCGTAGGCCCACACTGATGTTCTGCTCAAAAAGTTCGGGTTGGAAGAAGGAAATTCGCATATATTGAAATTCGAATTTGCCCTAAAGAGAGAAACACCCAGCCTATTTTTGCTTGATCCAACCCAATTCCCATCCCAAACAACGAACAGAAAAACACCATAACATAAGGCACCGCAGTTTAACGGTAACCTATACGACTGCATCAGCGAATGCGGTGGAGAGAATAGAAAAGCGGAGAACAAACGCCAGTATTGTTCGGTGTTGAGACGCTTCCAGGTGTGTCTCCTGCCCGCAGTAGTCTTGTTGTAACGATGTCCTTTGTTCAAACCGCGAGACTTCTTGCCAGTTGCGGTCAGACCGCGGCATTCGCGGTGCTTGTGAACCGGCTTGACGATCCAGTTGATTCTGGCGTCGCGACGGATGGCCTTGTGCTGGGGGTCAACGAGGATGACCTCAAAGTACTTGTAAGTAGCGTCCTGGTTGATCCAGTAAGAGTCTATTTACACCACTCCATTAGCATCTTCCTTCTGTCAATTCCTTCCAATTCCGTCTCCCCGAGTAGTAAAAACTTACTCAACACTCTCAAGTTGGAACATCGTCTTCCAACACGCTCCTCGGCAGTGGCGCGGAGAGACCTCTGGTACTTGAGCTGGTTGACACCCTGGTTGGTGGGCTTTCCGTAGGTAGCACCCTTAGGGACGGGCTTCTTTCGGTTTCCACGGCGGACACGGATACGGTAGATAACATAACCCTGCTTGGCCTTGTATCCGAGACGACGAGCCTTGTCGGGGCGTGACGGACGCGAAGCACGGTGGATCACATTAAGGGAGCGGTATTCCCAGCAGCGGACACGGAGCAAGAACCGAAGGATGTCGGACTGCTTCTTCTTCTGGATTTCTTCGACGTACTTTAGGGCTCCCATCTATGCGGTAAAAAGTTAATCTTTCGTTCGGTTTGGAAGTTTCGGAATTTGAGATTTCGGGGGCAGCGTAGAGAATCGGGGAAGATCGTATCGCGATGAAGATGTACCTTGGCGGTCTGCTCCGGGATTTACTGGTTGTCGTGGGCGGGTCGTTGGGCGTATAGGTTGATTGAGATCCGAAATCGCCAAACTCTCTGCAGTGTTCTGGAATTTGTTGTGGAGTGACGGCGTTAGGGCACGCCCTGTTGAGCAGCCGCGCAATGGCTTGGCAGACCTTTGAGCCGCATGTCCCACAGTGCATATCTCATACTGTGCATATCCTTCTAAACTCAATCAACCATGGTGATACTCTCTATCCACAGTCGATCCATTCTGGCAACTCCTGTATCGTACTCTATGCTATACAACTCTTCTGAAGCTGTGGTTGGGATCATGCATGTCGCACGTGTATGGGGTGGATCGGGATTCAGCAGCATTGCCGGCATATCGGCTGTAGCCATTTTGAGCGTACGCGTACACTAGCTGAAACTTTTAGTATAGAAAGCGAACAAAGGATCAGCTCGCCTTGTTTAGAACTCCCGAGATGTTTTATGTTTACTACCAAGCTCTCCCTCATTGTCACCATCAGCAACAAGTGTCGTAGTGATGGTTACGAACTGCAGGATGGACGTATGGCAGGTATGTATTGTTCATTCACCCGCTCGGGTCAATGAAACTCCGCTCCCTGCCCTACGCTAATCAACAATATCGTAAGTGTCATCTCCTCACTTGCTTGTCTATTATCGATAGCTCTCGCGTGAGGGCCAGCGACACGACCATCAGTCTTCATCTACCACTCCGCCGTAGCTTCGGCACTGGCCATGCAGAACCAACCCACATCGCCTGTCTTGTCACCCCAGACTCCAGACATCGCTAAACCCTCGTCTGCGGCATCATCGCATCGCGCATTCGCTCAACCTCATTCACCATTTCAGTCCTCGCTTCGTCAAAGGACACCTCCGAGCCCATACCCATCACACGCTCAGTCTCAACACGGCCAGCAGCACTACCCTCACCCGCCTCTGGTACCGCAAAGCTCAGCTTCGCCGACGCCTACACAGCTCAGTCCACCGACCTCCATTAGCGCGTCACTAAAGCCATCTCATGACCACAAGCGGCCCCGAGCTTGCGAGTCCTGTCGCGCTCTCAAAGTCAAATGTGAGCCCAGTGATAAAGCCGGCCCTTCGTGCCGGCGATGTGCCAAAGCCAATCGAGAATGTATCTTCACGGTCCCTACACGGAAGCGGCAGAAGAAGGCCGATTCTAAGGTTGTAGAGTTGGAATCCAAGATTGACGCGTTAACTGCCCGTCTCAATGCTACAAGACAGGGGAGATCTCAACATAGCGACGACGACGACGACGACGACGAAGATATGGAAACTGCGTCCGGTAGTGAGCATCATACTCGTTCTCCGGGCGGCTTCAGGCACCAGAACAAGCATCCAAGGGTTGGCGGCGGCGGTTGCGACGACGAGAACAATTTAGATCGACGAGTATTTCCAGAAGATATAAAAGATTTCTTACCCCATGGTACCAAACTTGCAATACCCAGCGGGGATAACCCCGCCATTCCATACCTCCAATATGTGGATGTGATTGACCAGCAACTACTGAGTTTGGATATGGCCACGGAGTTGTTTAACTTCTACAAGGAGCAGATTGCTCCACACTTTCCGGCGATTGTTTTCCCTCCTGGAGCTACAGTTTCGGAGGTTCGTGTGACAAAGCCTACTCTTTTCTTAGCTATACTCGCTACAGCAAGTGCAAAGTCCCATCCAGATCTCCGCCGTGCATTGCAGAAGGAAACAGTGAAGGCATATGCTGAGCGGGTTTTGATCAAGTCGGAAAAGTCGTTGGAGTTAGTCCAAGCGCTATTGTTAACCTCTATTTATTACTATCCGCCTGACGTCTACGAGGAGCTTTCGTTCTATATCACTATCCATATGGCTGCTTCCATGGCATTAGATATAGGGCTGGGCAGGAAGCCAACGAGTCGTGGGGCCCATCATCTAAGGGGACCCATCATCTCCCCTCACACTAACTTTGCGCATCCGCTTGGAAAAAACTACGACGTCACAGAATCATTCAACGCATTATCGACGAAAGAAAAGGAACTACCTTCAGGCATTCACAGTCTGGGAATGCCATTTAGTATGAATGGCCCACGTCCTCCCCAGTGGCCAAGGCCTAAAAATCCTTTCCCCGATCCAGCAACAATCGAATCACGACGGACGCTTCTTGCCTGTTACTGGACCTGTTCCAATGTTGCGATTGCCCTTCGGCGACCTAATATGCTGAAGGTTACAAGCTTTATAAGAGAGTCTATACAGGTTTTGGAAACGAGTTCTCAGGCTGTACCTTCGGACAAAGAATTTTGTCAATGGATCAAGTTACAGATAATCGCCGACGAATTGGCAGTGGCGTTTGAGCTCGACGATCCTAGTTCAAATCTTTCCATCGAGGACCCCCGGATGCAACTAGCCGTTAGGGGATTTGCTAGGCGTCTTCAGGAATGGAGACAAACAGTTGATCCTGCAATTGTAACTAGTATGTCCCAATTCCACTCTGTCACTCGGAAGTTTAACAGTATTGCAGAGTCTCTGGAACTTAACTATCACTTGCTCAGGATCTATGCCCACGAGATTGCATTACATGTGGATCACAACATCGAAGACTTCCGACCTCCCTTTGTGGAACGCCTAGTCCGAGAACCAATGCTAAAACACAGCGCCCCGATTCCACCCTATCACCTCGACTCCATCTCTGCCTGCGTCGGCGCCTCCCAAGATCTACTAAATACCTTCTGCACGTATTCAACCGAAGAGCTCTCCTGCATCTCCATCATCATGTTTGTCCGCTGCGTCTACGCATGTATGATCCTCATCAAAGTCTCCGCCACAGCCGCAATCCCTGGCAACGAGCTGGGCAAAGTCATCGACAAGGATGAACTACGAGTAGATGACTATATCAACCGCACACTTGGTCTCCTCGCCCATGCCGCGAAGGGGGATCGAAATCGAACGGCGGGGAAATTCACTATGATCCTGATTATGCTGCGGAGTTGGTACCAGCGGCACTTGGCAGACTTGGAAACGCGCGGGCGACAGCAGGATGACGACACCCCGATGCTTTCAACGGAGACTCCATCTACACCACCAGAATCGCAGAGGCCGGAGGACCCGCAGACTCCCCTTCATCTCCTCGCTGAACAAGCCATGTTCCAGCAGCCGGTGCAACAGGAGTACACCGCTGATATGGGGTTCCAGGGGTATCCACCCATTGATGTGGATGCAATGGGGTTTGTCGAATTCCAGGCGGGCGATGTTGCATTGGGATTTGGAGGTGCGGGGAGAGAGGCATTTGCGGATGATAGTTTTTGGGGGATGATGGGACCGGGGATTGGGTGGCCAGGAGTGGGGGAGGGGT
>Ga0307512_10001040_pt1 | contig 40667 bp, 51 predicted proteins | sample 14_EM_MG_FD_200267 | JGI IMG/M metagenome (GOLD analysis project Ga0307512, IMG submission 200267) | Populus trichocarpa ectomycorrhiza microbial communities from riparian zone in the Pacific Northwest, United States - 14_EM | ecosystem: Host-associated > Plants > Roots > Unclassified | place...
AGGACCTGGCAGTCAACGACTACTCCTCGCTGGTCGCGGCGGTGGCCCGACACCGGGTCAACACCCCTCACCTGGAGGTGGACCAACCCGATGTGTACTGGCGGGCCGCCGCGCTACTCGACACGATCGTGCTGCAGCGTCCCCTGCCCGCCCGCAACGAGCTGTACGGCTACGCCGTTGCCCTCGCCTACGTCCAAGCGTCCGGGGAGACCGTCGAAGCGCCCCGGGAGCAGTGGATCCAGCTCATCGACGACATCCGCGCTCTACGGCTGGACGTGTATGACATTGCCGCCCGCCTCCGGTCCTGGCGGAGTGTGTAGATCGTCGGCAATCGACGCCTTTGGGGGATGCGAAGCCGACCCGCCGGTCAGTCCCTTTTCGCTGTGCTCGCTCGACGGTGCCGACCGGAGTTCGCCTGCGACCCCACGCGGTCGCGGTAGGTGCGCTCCTCGCGGGCGGGCGACTTCGATTCCTACTGGAGCCACCACACCGCGCGTGAGCATCAGCGTCTGTATCCGGCACCCGACCAGCAGGAATTCGTCCTTGCTGCTTGATCGCGGGGCCATCTTGCGAACAGACTGCACCGGTGAGCTCCGACCTTCCTGCGTTCCGCTATCACCCCGATCCGCTCGCCAGCGGGTCCATCCGTGAGAGCGCCGAGGCATGTGTGTGCTGCAGCCGCACCATGGGGTGGATCTACACCGCGACCTTCTACACCGCCCAAGAGGTCAGCGGACGCTTCTGCCCCTGGTGCATCGCAGACGGCAGTGCGGCTGAGCGGTTCGCCGGCGAGTTCATGGACTCCTACGGACTCGACGGCGTCAGCGAGGAGACCCTGCACGAGGTGACCCGCCGCACTCCCGGCTTCCATGCCTGGCAGGATCCGCACTGGCTCATGCACTGTCACGACGCCGCAGCCTTCATCGGCGAGGTCGGATACAGCGAACTGGCAGCTCACCCCGAGGCCCTTGACCAGCTCAGGCAAGACCTGCGGATGGGCGGCTGGCACGACGCAGCCCAACTCGAGCAGTTCCTGACCCACCTCGGTGAAGGGGCCACGGCCATGCTCTTCCGCTGCACCATCTGCGGCACCCACCTCGCCTACGCCGACGCCTCGTAACCGCCACTCCGCCCGAACAGCCCGCGAGATCGATCCGATCATCCCTTCAAAGGAACCGCACCCTACGGAGTTCCGCAGACCTCTACGCTGGGTCGGTTGGCCCTTGGCGGGCAATCACATGTCGGGAGGGAGCCGATGACCGACCAGGCAGCCACGGCCGTTGCGGGCAGGGCAGACCCCGGAGCATTGGTTGAGGAATTCATCGACATGACCGGCAGCGTCCTGGTGGTCGACGAGCTCGACCTGGCCGCGCCCTGGGATGAACCCTGGATCGTCGCCGGCCTGGCCGCCAGCGCCATCGGCCGGCTCACGGACAACCAGTTCGCCGTCGTCTTCCCTCGCGCCACGCCTGGTGCCGCTCTCCTCGCGGAAGCCGCCACCCTGCTGAGCGCCGAACCCTTCTCCGACGACCTGCTGATCATCGACACCGCGCTTGCGGCCTCCGAAGAGGTCGCGCACCGTGTGCGCGAACACCTGCGCTCCCACGCCCGCTACGGCGGAACCGACCCGTTGAGCGAGGAGTGGGACGAGGGCGACGACGAGGGGGAGACGATCCTCAGCACATGCACGCGAGCGGTGCTGCATCTGGCCCTTCAACAACTGTCGGATCAGGCGTGGCAGGAGGTGTCCACGCTGGCTGATCGACCCGTCCGGCGGGCTGCCGGCGGAGTCTTCGGCTCGCTGCCGCGGGTGACCTGGCGCCAAGACGGTCCCTGGCGGCGGCAGATGGCCCGGGCCTTCGACGACCTGGCCGCCGACTGTTCGTCAGGCGCCCAGGTCGAACCGCGCAGCACGGGCGAGGAGATGGCCCTGCACCTCGGTATCGCCCGCGCCCAGGACTTGACGCGCAACCGGCCGCGGCTCGTGCGGGCCACGGTGGCCGATCTGCCGGAAGACCGAGCGGACTTCGACTGGGACGCCTGTTCCGATGTACGCCGCCCCACCCCTACAACGACTGGTCGCACCGGCTGATCGGCGAGCAGCTGTCGGACACGAGCACCTCTGCCTACTAGGTTGGGCGGATTCTCGCTGCGCTCCAGGTCAAGCTCCATCGGGTCCGCGACTGGCTGACCCGCCCCGCCGACCCTCACTTCTTCACGAAGGCGGCCGAGGTGTGCGCCCTTTACCGCAGCTGCCCACCGCGCTCGGTGGTGGTGTCGGTGGACGAGAAGACCGTGATGGCCGCCTGTTCCCGCAAGCATCCCGACCGGTTGCCTGGCCGGGGACGGGTGCGCCTGCGGGAGTTGGAGTACTTCCGTCACGGCACCGTCTCGGTCACCGCCGCGCTCGATGCGCATCCCGAAGCGAGCCGAGGTGGACTGCCTTCGCAAATACTTGGCTAGCCACATGATTGCTGTTACCTTGATTATGTGGCCAGCCACTCTTTTGGTGGCCGAAGGGAATGGAGTCATCATGAAAGCCATCGTTTTCGACCAGTTCGGCGGCCCGGACGTGCTGCACGAGGCGGACATCGAGGTCCCGCAGCCCGGCCCCGGCCAGGTCCGGGTGCGCGTGAAGGCCGCCGGGCTGAACGCGCTGGACGGCAAGATCCGCGCCGGGATGCTGGAGGCCGTTCGCCCGATGGCCCTCCCCGCCGTCCCCGGTGGCGAGCTCGCCGGCGTGGTCGACGCCCTGGGTGAGGGCGTGAGCGACGTGCAGGTCGGTGATGAGGTGCTGGGCTGGTCGGACACCGGCTCGTACGCCCAGTACGCGCTGGCCACCACCGTGGCCCCCAAGCCCGCCGGCCTCGACTGGCAGCACGCGGTCGCGCTGCCGGTGGCCAGCGAGACGGCCGAGCGGGTCCTGAACCTGCTAGGGGTCGACGCCGGGGAGACCGTGCTGATGCACGGCGCGTCCGGAGCGGTCGGCACTGTGGCGATCCAGCTCGCCACGGCCCGCGGAGCACGCGTGATTGCCACCGCGGGCCCCTCCAACCAGGACTACCTCACCTCGCTCGGCGCCACCGCGACCGTGTACGGCGACGGTCTGGTCGAGCGGGTGCGAGCGCTGGCCCCTGACGGCGTGGACGCGGTGTTCGACCTGGCCGGGAAGGGAGCCCTGGAGGACTCCATCACCCTGCGGGGCGGCACCGAGCGCATCGTCACCATCGCCGACTTCGGTGCACGGCAGCTGGGCATCACCTTCTCCCAGGGGTCCCAGGAACGCTCGACCTCCCGCTTGGCCGCCCTGGCCCAGGATGCCGCGGCCGGCAAGCTCGTCACCACCGTCACCGTCTACCCGCTCGACCAGGCGGCCACGGCCCAGCAGGTCAGCGACGCCGGGCACGTGCGGGGCAAGCTCGTCCTGAGCGTCGACTGAGCACGCCCGCCCACCGCCTCCCCACGACCACGCTGCCTTTACGGTGACCCGCCGGTCACCGCCCTATCGAAGGACCCCTCATGCTGGATTCCCTGTGGACGCCGACCACTCTTGGCGGCATATCTTTGCCGCACCGCCTGCTCATGGCCCCCATGACCCGTGACCGCTCCACGCCAGAAGGCGTACCGACCGAGCTGAACGCCGAGTACTACGCCCAGCGGGCCTCGCATGCGCTCGTCATCACCGAGGGAACCCAGCCCTCCGCCGACGGCCAGGGCTACCTCCTGACCCCCGGCATCCACAATGACGAGCAGATCGCCGGGTGGCGCAAGGTCACCGACGCCGTGCACGCGGCCGGCGGCCGGATCGTCATCCAGCTGATGCATACCGGACGCATCGCCCACCCCGACAACACCCCCCACGGCCGTCGGCCGGTCGCCCCTTCGGCCATCCAGGCGCAGGGCGCGATGTTCACCGCGTCGGGGCCCCAGGAGATGCCGACCCCCCGTGCTCTGTCGACGCAGGAGGTCGCGGCGACCGTCGACGACTTCCGCCGTGCCGCAGCGGCTGCCGTCGCGGCAGGCGCCGACGGCGTGGAGATCCACGGCGCCAACGGCTACCTGGTGCACCAGTTCCTGTCCGACAACACCAATCAGCGCACCGATGGCTACGGCGGCTCGATCGAGGGCCGCATCCGCTTCGCCGTCGAGGTCGCCGCCGCGGTGGCCGACGAGATCGGCGCCGAGCGCACCGGCATCCGTATCTCCCCTGGCAACCCCTACAACGACATCGCCGAGTCCGACACCGCCGAGCTGTATCCGGCGCTCCTGGACGCCCTGCGCCCCCTGGACCTGGCCTACCTCCACGTGATGCACGCGGGCGACGAGGAGCTGCTGGGCATTCTGCGCGCGCTGTGGCCGACCACGCTGATCCTCAACCGGGGCGGCGCCGACCTGCCCGCCCGTGCCAAGGACATCGACAACGGCACGGCCGACCTCGTCTCCGTCGGCGCCCTCGCGCTCGCCAACCCGGACCTGGTCGAGCGGCTGCGCGCCGGCGCGCCGCTGAACACTCCCGACCCGGCGACCTTCTACGGCGGCGGAGCGGCCGGCTACATCGACTACCCCACCCACACCGGCTGAGGAGCCGAACCATGCCCACCCCCGAACCCCGCATCCCCACGACGGCCGGCACAGGACCGATGAGCTACGCGATCTTCCAACTCGCCCGCGCCCACCGCGCCTATGCCGCCGCCATGCTCCGCGAGATGGATCTGCATCTCGGACAGGAGCTGCTGCTGATGCAACTCCTGGACCGGGACGGCCAGACCCAGTCTGAGCTGCTCGAAAGCGTCGGCCTGGACCACTCCACCGTCTCCAAGTCCCTTCGCCGCATGCAGGACGCCGGCCTGCTCATCCGGGAGCCGGCCGCACATGACCGGCGCGTCATGGTGGTCCACCTCACCGACAAGGGCCGGGGCATGCGCGAGCCCCTGGCAGCCATGTGGCGGGCCCTGGAGGAGACCTCCGCACGGGACCTCTCGGCGCAGCAGGCGGAGTCCTTCGTCCGTATCGCCTACGCCATCGCCGACGCGATCAACAGCCGCGCGCTGCCACGGGAAGAGTCTGAGTAACTCCCCTCGGCTTGCACCCCGGTTCCGGCCTGAAGTGCAAATCGGTTCCGGCGTTCTCGCGAAGTGGACAGTGCTGCAGCGCACTCAGCTGCACGAAGGCCCGTGCTGAACGGAGCCAGGCTCCGCGACTGTCGGAAAAAGCCCGGTGAGCCGAGCCGGCGGATGTGGCGCGACCCCCGCTCACCCCGGTACGTCAGGGAGAACGGGCCGAGCGGGTCCTCAGCGTCAGGGGCAGGCGCGAGCTGTCCCGGTGCAGGCAGGCGGAACTCGTCCGGGGGGGAAGGGCAACACCCCTGCCACGGGGATGTCGAGCCCTTCCCCGTCGCCAGCCAGGCTGAGGACGGCCGCATCACCCGCGTCCCGTTCACCGTCGACCCCCGCAAGCTCCTGCGGACCGGCGGTGACCCGCGCCGCAGATCCGCCCATCACAGACCCGCCCCTTGAGCGACCCGGGCCGACGGCGCCCACGTCTGCGCCACCTAATCCCCCCACTCCTGACCTGATGGAAAGTGAGACCCCCATGACCACCACCCTCCCCGTCCTCGTCGTCGGCGCGACCGGCTCCCTCGGCGGCAAGGTCGTCGACGAACTGCTCAAGCGCGGCAAGAACGTCCGCGCCCTGGTCCGGCCGACCACCGACGCGAGCAGGCTCGAAAGCCGGGGTGTCGAGATCGCCCGCGGCGACATGCTCGACCTCGACTCGCTCGTGGCCGCCATGAACGGCGCCGATGCCGTCATCACCACCGCCGCCGGCTACACCCGCGGCGGCAAGAACGCCCACGACATCGACACCACCGGCAACGCCAACCTCGCCGAGGCCGCCCACCGCACCGGCATCCGGCGGTTCGTCCTGACCAGCATCCTCACCAGCGACCAGACGCCCCAAGTCCCGCACTTCTGGCACAAGAAGCTCGCCGAGGACAAGCTCGACCAGCTCGGCGTCCCGTTCGTCGCCCTGCGCCCGGGGGCGTTCCTCGACCAGGTCGCGAGCATGGCGGGCGACCCGCTCGACAAGGGCCGCATGGTGTGGATCGGCAAGGCCACCGTCCCGCTGACCTTCGTTCACACCTCCGATCTCGCGGCGTACCTGGCAGCCGCCGTCGACGCCGAGGCCGGGGCCGGTGAGCGGATCGACATCGGTTGGGACCGTCCGGTCAGCATGCGAGAGGTGGCTGACGTGATGGGCCGCCGGGCCGGAAAGAAGATCAAGGTGGTGGCCGTCCCGTCCGCCGTCGCCCGCGCCGCAGGAGCCGTCGCCGGCCGCTTCATGCCCCTGATCAAGGACCTGGCTGCGATGTTCCGCTGGTTCGAGACCGGCCGCTACGTCGCCGACCCCCGCCGCCATGAGCAGCTGTTCGGCCCCGTTCCCAGGGCCGAGGAGGCCCTCGCCCGGTTCACTGACGAGCTGCGCACCGCACAGCACCGGTGACAGGCCCGCGTCCCATCCCTCGCCGCCCGGCGGCCTGACCAGCACGCCTCGGGCCCATCCCTCCCAGACCAGACCCGAGGAAGGAAGCACTCATGAACGGATCGACCCTGCAGACGTTCGCCGCCGAGTGCGCGGAGGAACTCCCGGGAGCCCAGCTGGAGCATCCCTTCGGCCCCGACTGGGAGGTCTACAAGGCGCGCGGCAAGGTGTTCATGCTGATGACCGACGTCCAGGGGCGGCCCGTCGTGATCCTCAAGGCAGACCCCGGCGAGTCCTACGCCCTGCGGGAGCAATACAGCCACATCACCCCCGGCTACCACATGAACAAGAAGCACTGGATCACCCTGGAGAGCGGAGAAGGCGTCGACAAGGAGCTCGTCAGGGAGCTCGTCACTGACTCCTACCGGCTCGTCGTCGCCCACCTGCCTAAAGCGGTGTGGGTTACGTCCTGTCGTGGCGGCCTCGGCGTGGCCTCGGCGTGAGCAAACCTCGCCAGCACCTCCGGACCCGACCGGACGGCGTCCGGGAGACCTGCAATTTGTGCAGCGATTGGGAACTGGAGGGCACTTCGGCGTGCTCGTTCAGGGTCGTTGCGGGTCGCGCCGCGGTGGGATGCGTGCTGTGCTGGAAGCGTCTGCAGGAGTACATGCCGATGCGTCACAGCCGGACTTCCGCCTTTGCAACCGCCCGGTCGCCCGCGCCGACCGGGGCGGGCGGAGGTTTGCTGCCGGCGCGGGATCTCGCGGCAGCCTGGTTCCTGGTCGTCCTGATTGCGGTGCCGGCCTGGGTGCTGACGATCGGGCAGGCCGGGGACATGGGGGTCGAGCCCGGCACGATGGGGATGGCGCTGCCGCTGTTCCTGCTGCTGTGGGTGACGATGATGGCGGCCATGATGCTGCCTTCCATGGCGCCGGTGGCCATCACGTGGGTGCGGGGGATCGGCCGTCAGTCCTCAGGCTGGAGGCGGACCGTGCGCACCGTCGAGTTCGTGGGCGGGTATCTGCTGGTGTGGACCGCCTTCGGGCTGCTCGCCTATGCGGCCCTCGTACTCTCCGGCGGCCTGGTGGACGACCATCCGACCGCCGGACGCTGGATCGGCGCGGTGGCCTTCCTGCTCGCGGGCCTGTATCAGCTCGGCCCCCTCAAGTACGTCTGTCTGCGGCACTGCCGCGACCCCATGAGCCACCTGGTGCGCTACGCCGGGTTCCGGCAGCCGGCCCGCGACCTTCGGGTGGGCGTCCATCACGGCGCCTACTGTGTCGGCTGCTGCGCGGGACTGATGGTCGTCCTGGTCCCGCTCGGCGTGATGAACGTGGCGGCGATGGCCGGACTGGCCGTGGTGATCTTCGTGGAGAAGCTGTGGTCCCGTGGCCCGCTGCTCGCCCGGGTCGTGGGCGTCGCGTTTCTCGTGCTCGCCGTGCTCGCGCCGTTCCAGGACTGGCTGCTGCCGGGGCTGCAGGGGTCGATGCCGTCGATGGACGGCATGTGACTCACCTGGCCCCCGAAGACCGTACGGTCCGTCAGGCGGCCCGCCGGCAGCTGAAGAAGCCCGCGCTGGACACACAGAACGGCACCAGGTAGTTGAACAGCACCCGCAATCAGGTCGCGGCCGTGGCGCCGCCGGACGCGGCCGCCTCGTCGTCCTGCTCGTACGCGGCCGTGGCGCTGGCCCGTTCGCTGTTCCGCAAGGGCGCGAACCTCACGGCGGCGATGGGGTTCGAGATCGCCTCCACCAACCTGGTGGTGGAGCTCGGCGTGATCCTCGCGCTGTTGATGGGCTGGCACTTCACGGCGCTGAGTTCGCGGGCGGCCGATCATGATCGTCGTACTCGCTGTGCTGTTCCGCCTCTTTCTGCGTGAGCGGCTGCTGAACCGGGCACGGGAGCAGGCCGGGCGGGGGATCGCGGGATCGATGGAGGGCCACGCGGCGATGGGCATGTCAATGCAGGGGGAGGGCGGCTTCGTTCGCCGTTTGTCCTCCCATAACGGCTTCACGGCCGTGTCGCACATCTTCGTCATGGAGTGGGCTGCGATTGTGCGGGACCTGGTGGCGGGACTGCTGATCGCGGGGGCGATCGCGGCCTGGGTGCCGGACGACCTCTGGCGCACGTTCTTCCTGAAGGACCATCCGCTCGCCGCCAAGCTGATCGGCCCGCTGGTCGGGCCACTGGTGGCGATCGCCACCTTGGTCTGCTCGATCGGCAACGTGCCGCTGGCCGTGGTGCTGTGGAAGGGCGGGATCAGCTTCGGCGGCGTGATCGCCTTCATCTTCGCGGACCTGCTGATCCTGCCGATCCTGAACATCTACCGGAAGTACTACGGCGCTCGGATGGCCGTCTTCCTGCTGGTCACATCCTTCGCCGCGATGGCCGTCGCCGGACACGCCGTCGAGTTCGCCATCGGCGGGCTGGGGCTGATTCCCGACCAGGCCAATGCCACGATCCCCGAGGAGGGGATCACCTGGAACTACATGACCTGGCTCAACATCGCCTTCCTGCTGCTGGCCCCAGCTCTGCTCCTACGGTTCTGGCGCACCGGCGGCCATGCTGCGGATGATGGGTGGCCCACCCGAAGGCGGTGAACAGGGGCACGGGCACGCCCAAACCCCCCACGGACAGCACCACTGAGCCCACTTCTCACCCTCGGCCAGCACGAGGCGCGGCAGCGGGACCACTTCGCCGTGCCGGGCACGCCCGCATCCCTGACCTGCTCCCGCCGAGCCGCCCACCTCTTCAGTTCGGGCCGCTCCAGTCGAACGGGAAGTGCTTGCTCGACTTCCCCGAGCGTTCCCAGGAGAAACCGAAAGCCTCGGCGCGGTCGACAGTGGCCCGTCCCCAGGTGGCGACCTGGCCCGGCCCGACCTCGGCCCCCGGGGCGTTATGAACCTGGACGCGTGCGCCGTCCGCAGTCGTCGGGCCGGTGAGTGCCTCGGCGGCAGCCGTGACCCGGCCGGGAATCTCCGCTCGCCAGGTGGCGAGGTCCTCGTCAATCTCCACGTGGATGGGAGCGAAGTCCATGCCACGCATCTCGGGGTGCAACATCGCCCCGAACTGCGCCGGCCATCCGCCCGCCTCACCTCCGAAGATGGCCCCCAGCGCGCCACGCTGCTGCTCGTCGGCGCGCTCGTCGAGGAAGACCGCGGCGTACGCGTCGGTGTGCGTGCCGGCCCAGACATTGCCGACGAAGGAGCCGAGCATCAGGACGTTGAGATCATCGAGCCGCACGTCGCCGAAGCTGCCTTCCCGGATGTGCCAGACCAGCACGCCTTCGCAGTCGCCGTAGGTCGGGGGCTGTGCAAACGTGCAGGGGCACGGTATCGCGCACTTGCACACATCGAACCAATCACCGGCCAGGCGCCAACGCGTACCGGTAGTGACCTGCTCAGTCATCTCGCTTCCCTCCTGCCGAGCTCAAGGGAGCTCACTCGGAGTGGCGAGACCGCGTGTCCCAAGCCCGCTCCCGGGATCGCGAGGCGGCCTCCATTCCAGCTTGCACCCCACGTCCCGGCAGGGGAAACCCGGCCATCGCGGCGCTCACGTGCAAGGTCTGTTCCGAGCACACCCCACTTGGCCAACGGGGGGTTGTAACTGCGCTTCCGTGATGGCCACGGCTGGAGGAGGACGCGGTCCGTGAGCAGGGTCGTCTGCCGTTTGGGTGTGTCCTGAACGCCGAGGGGCTCATGCCGGCTGCGGCAAACGTCGCCGCCCCGCACCTCGTCCTCCCTTCTGCCGTCCCGGGGCGACCTCCCGCACACCCCGGACGCCGGAGAGGACGAACGGCGCGGAGACCTCGGTGAGGGGAAGACACGAGGTTCCCGTGTCGGCGGTAGCCGCCGACGTATCCCGGCGGTAGCCGCCGTCCATAGCAGCTCAAACCCTCGCCCGTGGGGCTTCGGCGTCCTCCCGCAAAGGCCGACGACAGCCAACGGAGCCCTGCTACGCCTGTCAGGCCCGGGCCGAGCCTCGTTGAGAGCCGCGCGCAGCGCCACCTACGCGGGCATGCCGGGGTCCCTCACATACCCCTTCCATCAGGACATCGGCCCGCCAGTGTTCCGCCTCGCGCACCGCCAGCACGATCTCCGCGATGGCTTCCGCCTATGCAGCGGGGGGCGAAGCCTCCAGAAGGCCCCTGTCCACGACGCTGGGACCCGGAGGGGTCCCTCACCAAGTGTCCTCGCCGTGCCCCGACAAGGCGCCGCCCGCACGCGGCCGAGACACCTTCAACATGCAATCAGGACACCTCGGCAAGGTTCAGGGCCAGGTTTTGACCAACACCGGTCCGTGACCCAGGTTCGGGGGTGTGGCCGCCTATGTCGGCGACGGAACGAACCGCTGGCCCGCCGTGCATCGGCTCGACGCGGCGCGCCTGTTCCGGCTGGCCGTGGAAGCTGCCTCGGGCGGCTTGCCTCTGCACGTGACCGGCGAGGAGGGCGTGCCGCGTCGCGACATCGCGGAGGCGGTCGGCCACCGACTGACCCTGCCGGCCGTCAGCATCGCCTGCGAGCACGGGTTGATCGGTTCGCGCATCGGGGTAGTGAGCGTGCATGGATGAGATCCTGGTGGAAGAGGACTTCGCGCATATAGACGGCCGCGACATGAACGTCATCCTCGACCTCCTCGACGAGCTGAACCTCGAAGCCGAGCCCACCGCACCGCGCAGCAGCGGCAGGGGCCGCCACTGGGAGCTGACCATGTACTGGCAGCCGGCCCGATCAATCCCGGAGAGTACCGAGGTGGGACTGTCCGACACGGCTGCCAAGATCAGGGACCACTTCGTCACCGCCGGGAAGCTCCCGCCATCGAGGGTCGCCGTCTACGGTCGGGATGGATTGGTGCTCTGGACCCTCCAACTCGACGCGGCGTAGGCGATCGGTCATGGGACGGAGGTGGCATAGAGCCGCGAGCCCACCGTGATGACGCTGCTGCCCCGGTGGCCGTGGGAATCTCTCGGAGGCTGTGCGGCGCGTGCGCCGCGCACTGCCACGGTGACCGACCTCCCCCTATCGAAGCGGGTCACTTCCAGCCGGCCGACAGCCGGCGACCGCACGGAGGCATCTTCCCGCCTACCCTTGCCGCGGGTTCGGCTTGAGCACCGCGAAGACCGCGCCCGAGCTGTCCGCCAGCCACGCGATCGTGTCGACGTCCGGCACGGCCGCCGCCGGCCTCAGCACCGAGCCACCGTTCTCCTACGTCTTCCGCACGATCTCGTCGGCGTCCGCGACGGCGAAGTTGGGCACCCAGCTTGCCCCGTTGCCGCCCTGCGGGAGCGGGGCCACCCCGCCGAAGGACTTGGGCTGCTGGTCTGCGTCCCTGAGGCTGAGCACTCGGTACGTCATCCCGGGCGGCTGCCTCTCCTGCGAGCGCCAGCCGAAGAGTCCGCGGTAAAAGCCGATCCCTGCCACCGGGTCGGGTACGTGGAGGTCCACCCACAGCAGGGTGTTGCCCTCGGACGTCGTCCCCAGCCCGCCCGGCGTCGTGCCTGGCTGCAACACCGCGACCGGGCCCCGCGCTGGGCGGTGAGCTGGGCCATCCGTCCCTCGTCCATGACGTCCATGAAGGGGGTGTCGCTGGCAATGCTGAGCGGTGGGCGGATCCGGCTTGGTGCGGGGAATGTGCGAGTCTGGCAGCCGGTGGAGATGGGCTGAGGACTGGACGGTGAGGACCCGGTGCGGGAGGCGTACCACCACGAGTTGGAGTCGACCAGTGAGGCTCTGGTGGAGAAGGCGAATCTGGTCGGTTCGGCCATGGGCCGGGCCACCGGCGCTCTGCTGGATGCCGATCTTCAGCTTGCGGAGGCCGTGATCTCCACCGAAGACCGGGTCGAGGACATGCAGCGGGATCTGGAGAACCGGGCGATCGCGGTGCTGGCGCGGCAGCAGCCGGTCGCCACGGACCTGCGGGTGGTGGTCACCTCGTTGCGGATGAGCGCGGACCTCGAGCGCTGCGGGGTTTTGGCCCAGCATGTGGCCACGGTGGCCCGGCGGCGCTCTCCCGAGCACGCCGTGCCGCGGGATCTGCGCCGCACGATCCTGGAGATGGGCCAGCTGGCGCAGCGGCTGATGGCACAGGCGGCCGAAGTGCTCCTCACCCAGGATGTCGATGCTGCGTTGCAGCTGGAGCAGGACGACGACCGGATGGATGAGCTGCACCGCATGATCTTCCAGCACCTGATGGACGACCGCTGGCATCACGGAGTGGAGACGGCCGTCGACGTCACGCTGATCGGCCGCTACTACGAACGCTTCGCCGACCATGCCGTGTCGGTCGCGCGCCGCGTGGTCTACCTGGTCACGGGCGAGCACGCGGACGACCTGGCCACTGATCCGCCCGTGACTGCGTGATCTTGCGCAGGGCTTTCGGCAGGGGCCGGTGGGCTGTGCACCTGGATGCCGTTGCTGATGCCCCGGGCGGACAGTGGGGAGACCTTCCAGTGTGCTGGAAGGTCTAGCCTCGGCGCAGCGACCTGACGTGGGAGGACGATGCCATGCGCATCACCGTGCTGAGCGTCCCCGACTGCCCCAACGCACCCGTGATTGAGGAACGGATCATCCGCGCGCTCGACGGCCGCAGCGCGGACCTGGAGCTGATCGAGGTCGCCGACCAGGAGCAGGCCGCCCGGCTGGGGATGACCGGCTCGCCCACCGTCCTGATCGACGGCACCGACCCCTTCGCTGTCCCCGGCGCCCCGGCCTGTGTCTCCTGCCGCCTCTACCGGGGCCCGGACGGGAGGGCCGAGGGGGCGCCGAGCGTCGCCGATCTGCAGCGCGCCCTGTACGTCGCCGAGGCCACCGGGGAGGGAGCGTGCCCGCCGTCGGACGACGCGGTCGGCCGTGGCGGGCGGGGCCGCCTCGCGCCGTAGCCGATGGGCTGCGCGCTGTTCAGCAGGCGGTGCTGCACCACTTCGCGGCCACCGATACCCCGCCCGAGCCGGCCGACCTGGAAGCCGCATACGGCCGTCGTGCCGCCGACGTCCTGGCCAATCTGGCGGCCGAGGACTTCGGTCCGCGGCTTGGGAACTGCCGTGGACCGCCACGGATCACCCGGCTACCTGGGGATGGATCCGCGTTCCTTGAGCAGGTCAGCCATGAGCTGCATCTCCGACTGCTGGGCGTCGACCATGCCCTGGGCCAGTTTCTGCTCCTGGGGGACCACACACTGCTGGGCACAGGCGCGGGCCATGTCGATGCCGCCCATGTGGTGGTCGTACATCAGCTGGTGGTAGAGGATCTCTGCCTGCTTGCCCGTGAGCTTCCCGAGTTGGTCAAGTTGGGTGTTGGTGGCCATGCCCGGCATGAGGGAGCCGTCCGTGGTCTGGTGGCCCATGTGGCCGCCTTGCATCCAGGTCATGTAGCCGTCGGGGGACGTCACGGTGATGCTAAGTGCCACTTGTGAACATATTTTCGGCCCGGTTCATGCGGTCAGTGCTCATGGCCCTCTTCTTCTTCCGCCTCCGGGTAGACGAAAGTGCGGGTGACCAGGTGGTTGGGCGCGGTCAGCGTCTCGTGGACGATCCGGCCGGTCTCGTCGAGGGTGAGATCCAGCTGCGTGTGCTCGGCCGGGTAGGCCAGGGCGAGACGGCGCTGGCCGTTCTCGTCGGGCAGCCGGCTGGTGACCGCAGCGGTGCCGCTGCCGTACGGCTCGGCAGCGAGGAACTCCTTGCCGGTGAGGGGCAGTTGCTTGAGGTCGCCCAGTCCGCGCGCGGTGTTGCTCGTGACCAGCTCGTGCAGGGTGAAGCGGGGGGCCTTCTTCATCGCGGCGACCGTCTCGCCCAGCAGCGCCGCGTCCGGGTGGGCGGGCCAGGTGAGGGCCAGGCCCGCGCGTCCGCCTGCCCATTCCTCGCCCGCCGAGGCGGTCAGGGTCAGGTGGCTGGTGCCCTTACGCCAGGTCAGCGGGGTGTAGAAGCAGCCGATGCCGCAGCCGCGGAGCTTCAGGGCCCGGCGGGTGCCGCGCGGGTCGGCGAGGGTGGCGGACAGGCCGTACGACTGCTTCGAGGCGTCGCCGACCTGGGGTGCGGTCAACTCGATGATGAGCTGGCCGGTGCTGGCGCGGGCGCTGATGCCGATCTCCCCGGCGCGGGTGCCGGCGGGCACGACCCGACCGGTGGTCGGGGGTGCGAAGGACAGCGGACGGTTGGTGTCCGCGGGCGCGTGCAGGATGGTGAGGGTGGCGGACAGGGCAAGGACCACGGCCAGCACGGAAGCTTCGAGGCGCGCCGGGCGGTACGGGAGCCTGCCGGTCCTGCGGTGCAGGCGGCGCCGAGCCGTGTAAGCGAGGGCGGCGACCAGCGCGACCACACCGATTTTGACGAGGAGGACCTGGCCGTAGGCGGTGGTGAAGACGTCGTCGAGCGGGACCAGCAGCAGGGCAGCGATGACGCCGGTGGCTACGACGGCCGCGAACAGCCATGCGGCGAGCCGCGCATACGCGAGCAGCAGCTTGCGGGAGGCGCCGCGCTCGCCCCGCCAGGCCACCATCGTGCGCAACACCTGTACCAGGGAGCCCACCCACAGGGCGGCGGCCGTGAGATGGACGAAGGTCAGCACCGGTCCGGCGACGGCCTGTTCGGCCTGCGGGTGCCCGCGCAGCGCCTCCGCGACGACCACCGCGGCCAGCGGGGCGACAGCCCACGCCCGCCGGTGTACGACGACGGCCACGGCCGCCAGGGCGAAGCCGGCCACCTCGATCAGCGACAGCACGCCGGGGCGGGTGCCGGTCGCGGACCGCAGGGAGCCGTCGCCGATCACCAGCGCGGTCAGGCCGAGCGCGGCGGCCCAGCCGACGAGGGCGGCGGGCAGCGACCAGGAGCGCGCTCGCCGCGACGGGGCATCGGGGACAGGGGCGGCGAGTCGGCTGAGCGTGGCCTCGCCGAGGAGCAGGGCCAGGGCGGTGAACAGCAACCAGCGCAGGATCGTGGTGGGGAGGGGGTCCTTGGCGGTCGTGCTCTGGCCGGAGGTGAGGGCGACGGAGCGCGGTCCGATGGCGAAGCGGTAGCTGCCGGTCATGATGTCGCCGTCTTCGGCGGTGACCTGCCAATCGACGGTGTGGACGCCCTCGGCGAGCTTGCCCTGCACCGGGAGAGTGACCGTCCGTCCGCCCTGGCTGCGGGTCGGCTTGCCGAGCCCGGCGGCGGGCGTGAGGCGCACGGCGGAGCTGCCGGCGCCGACCGGCTGGTCGAAGACGAGGACCAGCGAGGACGGGGAGTCCGGGACCGTGGCGTCTGCGGCCGGGCTGGTGAACAGCAGGGTGGCGTGCGCGGAGGCAGGAGCGCCGGTGCCCAGCAGGAGGGCCAGGACGAGCGATGCCACCGTGACAAGCGCGGCGGCGGGGCGCCGGAAGGCTGGTGCGAGAGCGGTCACCGGTCGAGGATCTCCGGTCGGTCGGGGCGTACGGCGGGCGGGGTGGCATCGTCGCGCAGTCGCTGGAGTTCGTCGCGGGCGCGGCGCAGTTCCTTGTGCAGTTCCGCGTCGGGGGTGGTTGCGCAGCAGGAGCGGTTCTGGGCCATCGGGCGGATGCAGCACCACCACGTCAGGGCAGCGGCGAGGACCGTTGCCGCGAGCGGGAGCCAGATGTCGGTCACGATGGGCGGTCCTGCACATCAGTGCGCTCGGTCCGTAGGGCGTCGATCTCCTTGCGCAGGCGCAGCAGTTCCTGCTGGTCGGCGGTGGGAGCGGTCTGGCCACTGCGCCCCGGGCGCATCATGAGCCACATCATCAGGCCCATGCCGACCGGGCAGGCGAGGGCGGGGAGCAGGTAGAGCAGCTTGTCCATGACGGGGACTCCTTGTCAGCTCTGGGAGATGCGATCGAGTTCGCGGCGCAGGGCGCGCTCGGAGATTCGCCCGTAGGCGATGAGGCGGTCGCCGTGGACGAGGCCGGGGGCGAACAACAGGCGGTGGCGGGCGGCCAGTTCACGGCCTTCGCCGGTGTCGAGCGACACCTCGGTGACCTCGACCTGCGCGTCGGTCTCGGCCAGGAGCTTCTTCGCCCGCTCGCACCAGGCGCAGTCGGCCTGGGTGAGCAGGGTCAGCGCGATCACGACTTCACTCCGGCCTTGAGGTCGGCGAGGAGTTTGTCGACGGCGACGTACATCGTGTAGTCGGGGGCGCCGCCGTAGTCGGCACGCCAGCGGATCGTGCCATCAGGGCCGACCAGCAGGAAGCTGTGGCCGTCGCGAGAGCTGCCCATCATCCCGTACTGGTTGGCCCCGTACTCCTTGGAGACCTTCAGGCCCGGATCGGACAACACCGGCGTGGTCAGGCTCATGTCGTGGGTCTTGCGGGTGATCAGGTCGGCGGGGTCGGTGGTGATGGACACGACCTGGTCGATGCCGGCGGCCTTCACCTTGGCGGTGGACTTCTCCAGGGCGGTGAGCTGGTCCCAGCAGGGCTGACAGGTCAGGCCCTCCTGGAAGTAGAGGAGCACGCTCTTGCCGCGGAAGTCGCTCAGGCTGACCTGCTTGCCGGTGGACGCGGCAAGGGTGAAGGCCGGTGCGGACTTGCCGATGCCGGGGCTGCCGACGTCGTACGACGTCCCACTGCCGGCGGTGTTCTTGGCGGGCGAGGTGGAGAAGACCGCGTACAGCACGACCAGCGCGATCACGGCGACCGCTGAGCTGATGATCCACGTCAGGCGGCGCCGCTTCTCCTGCTGCGCGGTGGCGAGCACGGCGTCGGGACGGCGCAGCGGTGGCCTCTTCTTGCTGGTGGTGCTCATGCGGGGCGGTCCTCTCCGGCGGTGACGGTGGTGACAGGCGGCTGCGGCTCGGATACGTCGCAGCACTCGGTGGGGGAAGCCCCCGCCTCGGCGCCGGGGGAATGCCGGGCGGGGGCGGCCAGATGGGCGCGGGCCTGCCGGATCAGGAAGGCGGCGAGTGAGAGCAGGACGACGGCCAGGGCCCAACCGGGCATCCAGCCAAGGGCCTTGGTGACCAAGGACGCGGCGTGCTGCAGGTCGGCGGCGACCCGTACCCGCCAGCCGCCGGAGGCCATGTCGGGGCCGCGTACGGCCTGGACGAGGGTGAGGACGCCCATCGCGATCAGGAGGATCCCGGAGGCAGCACTGCCCAGCGGCATCCGCCGCCGCAACCGGCCCAGGCGCAGAGTGACTTGGCGGCCCTGGAGCAGCCTGCCGGCGCTCCAGTCGCGACGGTCCCAGACCAGGGCGATCAGACAGAGCGGCGCGACCATTCCGGCCACGTACGTCAGCGAGACTGTGAGCGCGGCGGGGAAGGAGGCGGCGGCGCCGGAGAGCACGGCGACCCCGGCGAGTACCGGGGCGCAGCAGGAGCTTGCCGCGCCGGAGAAGACGCCGAGCCCGTAGACCGAGCCGAAGCCGTGCCCGGACGGGGCGCGGCCCGCGATCATCGGCAGTTGCGGCTTCCAGCCGGCCAGCAGGGCGATCCCGCCCGCCGCCATCGCCGCACCGCCGATCGAGAAGACCAGCAGGTGGTGGCCTGAGATCAGCGAGACGAGGGCGGTGGCGCCGAGCCCGATCGGCACGATCACTGTGGCCACCCCGGCGGCGAAGACCAGTGTCGCGGCGAGGATCCCCGTACGGCGGCGGAAGCCGGTCGCCAGGTACGCGGGCAGCATCACTGACACACAGCAGGGCGCCAGCAGCGCCACCACTCCGCCGAGGAACGACGCCAGCAGCGTGGTGCCGAACAGCAGTTCTCCCATGCGGACGCGCCCTTCCTCGATCCGAAACCTGAACTCCTAAGGAGATTAGGTCAACGGGGGCTGCGGTGTCCAGGCAGAGGCTTGGTGTGCTGGTCAGTGCATGGTGGTGACCTGGGCGACGGGCGTGCCGTTGGGGCAGTAGTTCAGCTGTGTCGCGGCCGCCGCAGGGCCGCCGACGACCAGCAGTGGCACGGCGAGCGCCAGGGCCGCCGTCAGCGAACCCGCCGCGATGCGCAGGCGGCTCAGCGGCCGGTGCGGCTCGATCAGGCGGCGTACCCGCCGTGCGGCGGTGGAGCCGCCGGCCGCGAGCGCCACGGCCGGGGCGCGCCCGCCCGCGACCGCGAGCAGTGCGGCGGCGGTGGTCAGCCGCCCGGAGCGGTCGGCGGCCACGTCGTCGGCGCGCATCTCCACCAGCCGGGCGATCTCCGCCTCGGCGGTAGGGAACAGGGGGATGCGGGGGAAGGCGCGGGTCAGCGTCTGAGCCCAGGCCAGTACGGCATCGTGCCGCTCGGCCTGGTGGGCGTGTTCGTGCGCGAGGACGGCCGCGAGCTGGCCGTCGTCCAGGGTGCCCAGGGCGCCGGTGGTGATTACGGTGCGGCGGTGGCGGCCGGGCAAGCAGTAGGCGGCGGGCTCGTCGTGGTCGAGGACGACCACCCCGCGTACGGGATCGGCGCGGCCGACCATGTCGAGGACCGTGCGGTGTTCCCGGCGCTCGCTGCGGATGCGCAGGAGGGCCGCGCCCGTGCACCAGGTCACCCGTCCCAGCACGGCGAGGGCGAGGACTGCTCCGGCCGCCCCGGCGGCGGCCCCGCCCGGCGAGGCGTACTGCGCGGTCAGCGCCATCACGCACGCCTGCAGCAGCTGCGCGAGGTCGGCGCTGACCCGCACGGTCGGTACGGTCAGCGCGAGCCCCGCCAGGACCGCAGCGGTGAGCGCCGCGGCGCACAGCACCTGCCAGACCACGATTCCCAGCCGGGGCGCCCGCTCCGCCCAGCCCGCCCCGCGCAGCAGCCGGGGCGCCAGGGTGCACAGAAGGGCGGCGTACGCGAACAGGACGGCGGCGACGATCACTGCGACGCCTCCCTGGCCACGGCCTGTCCGAGCAGGCGGTGCAGTTCCTCGGCCTCGCCGGGCTGCATCTGCTGCACGAAGCGGGCCAGCGTCGCGGTGCGGTCCCCGGCCACGGACAGGGCGTCGCCCATCAGCCCGGCGACGTACTCCTCGCGGCTCTTGGTGGCGCCGTAGCGGTAGGCCCGGCCGTCCTTCTCCTTCGACAGCCAGCCCTTGCGGTAGAGGATCTCGGTGACCGTGTGCACCGTGTTGTAGGCAGGCTCCGGGTCCCGGTCGAGGCTGTCGAGCACCTCGCGCACGCGCAGTGGCTTGCCCGCGTCCCACACCGCGTCCATGATCGCGGCCTCCAGCTCTCCGAACTGCGCCATGCGTCCTCCTCCCGGACCGAGCCTCTGCCCTGCGGACATCCTAAGCGGCCTAGGTGGACGGCCGTGCGGTCCCGATGATCGACGGTGAACCGGGATTGGCCCGGCCGTTGATCCGGAAGACGAAGCGGCGGATCTCCTTGAGCGTGAAGCCCGCTGCCTGGATGGCCCGTTCGGTGTCGCGGGTGACGTTGCAGCCGCCGCCCAGGGTGCGCCACAGCGGGTTGATGATCCGCTGCATCCGCAAGAAGCGCGGGTTGTCGGAGCGCACGTGCTCGTAGAAGCGCAGCTCCCCGCCCGGCTTGAGGACCCGCCGGGCCTCGGCGAGCGCGGCCGGCACGTCCGTGATGGTGCACAGCACCAGTGAGAACACCGCCACGTCGAAGCTGTCGTCGTCCGCCGGCAGCTCCTCGGCGCGGCCCGCTCGCACCTCCACCGCCACAGCGGCCTGCGCGGCGGCCTGCTCGGCGACCGCGCGCAGCCTCGCCTCCGGCTCGACCGCGACGACCTGCTCCACCTCCGCCGGGTAGTGGACGAAGTTCGAGCCCAGGCCCGCGCCGATCTCGATCACCCGCCCGTGGATGCCGGCCAGCATCTCCTGACGGTGCTCGACGGAGCCGTGCGCCTCGGCGAAGGCGTTGATGCGCGGGTAGATCCGGGCGAACAGCGGGTGCGACACGGCTTTGGCCATGACGTCCTCCTCGGTCGCGGATAGGGGCCCCTCCAACTCACCTTGTCGTTCACCACCGGCAGTGCCGGGCGCGGCGCCCTGCTCGCCTTCGTCTACAGCGTCGGCCTGGGCCTGCCGTTCCTCGTCGCCGCGCTCGGTTTCCGCCGCGCGCTGCGGGCGTTCGGGTTCGCGCGCCGCAACGCCCGTACGGTGATGCGGTTCGGCGGGGTGATGCTGGTGATCGTCGGCATTCTGCAGGTCAGCGGCGTGTGGGCGTACTTCACCGGGCTGCTGCGCTATTGGGTGGCGGGTTACCAGCCGGCGTTGTGACCCGCGCAATGCCGAGGTTGGGGCGTCGGGGCGGGCTAGCATCCCGTGCCATGGCCGGGACGCGTGTGCAGCCGCTGTCGGCCCGGCGATGGGCCGGGCTGCTGACGGTTCTTGCTCTGGCCCTGTGCACCACGGGGCTTGCGGAGCCCGCCATGGCTGTTCCCATGGACGCGATGCCCATGTCTTCGGCGCCATCAGCGCCGTCATCGTTGTCGACGGACCGAGCGGACGTCCAGGAGATGGCCGAGCCGTCGTGTCCCATGGACGACATGGTCATGGACTGCCGGCCGTTCGCTCAACACCGTTCCTCCGGCGCTCCGGTGCCACTGGCCGTACGCATCCCCTCGACGGCCGCCGACGAGACGGCCGGACGGGCCGGCGTCCAGCGGGCGCCGCCGTCCCCGGCCTCCCGTGAGGGACCCGATCTTGACAGGCTGTGCGTGAGCCGGACCTGATCGCACCTCCACTCCCGCTGGTCACCAACCAGCGGGCCCCGGATGTCCGATCCGCCCGGCACGCCGTCACGCACGCGTGCCCTCCTGCCGATTCCCGATGGAGAACCCCACGCAGCGCCTCGACTCTCACCCTGTTCCTCACCAGCGCCGGCACCGGTCTGCTGGCCGGGGGCGCCTCCTGCGCCGCCGTACAAGGCGGCCTGCTGGCAGGCGCCCTCGGCCGCCGCACCGCACTGCAGGCCCCGCGGCCCGCACGCGGCACTTCCCGGCAGCGCGCCACGGAACCCCTGGCCCCGGTCGGCGCCTTCCTCGCCGGAAAGCTCCTCTCGCACACCCTCCTCGGAGCCCTGCTCGGCATCTTCGGCGCCGCGCTGCAGCCCAGTCCCCGTACCCGGGCGGTCCTGCTCCTGGCCGCCGCCGTCCTGATGGTGCTGTTCGCTTTGGACCTGATGGGAGTCAAGGCGGTGTCCCGGCTGGTGCCCCGGCCACCTGCCGCCTTCGGGCAGCTCGTGCGCCACAGGTCCAAGTCCGGGGCCAAACTCGCCCCCGCCCTGCTCGGCTTCGCCACCGTCCTCATCCCCTGTGGAGTGACGCTCTCCGTCGAACTGGTCGCGATCACGTCCGGCTCCGCGGTCGCCGGTGCCGCGGTGATGGCCGGGTTCGTCCTGGGCACGGCACCGCTGTTCGCCGTCCTCGGCTACGTCTTCCGCCAGGCCGGCCAGGCGTTCTCCGGGCGGCTCGGCGCTGTGACCGGCCTGGTGGTGCTCGCCGTCGCGGCCTGGACGATGGTCTCCGGACTCCAGGCCGGAGGCTGGTATTCGATGGTGGACACCACTACCCCCGCCGCCGCGGCGGAACCGCGGCCCGGCACGTCCGCCAAGCCCAACACGCCTGCCCTGCAAGGCCCGGTCACCGTCGGCGCCGCCGGGAAGCAGACCATCGTGCTGACCGTCACCGACTTCTACGAGCCCACCGCCTTCACCGCCCGGGCCGGTGCACCCACCACCCTGATCCTGCGGGGCAAGGACTCCGGCGGCTGTGCCCGCGCCTTCACCATCCCCGAGCTCGGCGTCCAGGAGATCGCCAAGCGCGACGGCGACATCCGCATCGACCTGGGCACCCGCAAGCCCGGCAAGCTCCTGTTCTCTTGCGCCATGGGCATGCAGGGCGGCGCGATCGACTTCAAGGAGGGCGCGGCGTGAAATGGCTGCGCGGCAAGGCCGGTTCGGAGCAGACCGGTCCCCAAGTCGTCCTCAAGGTCGACGGCATGCACTGCTCCAGCTGCGGCCTGCTCATCGACGACGAGCTGGAAGACGTGCCGGGCGTACGGTCGTCTCGTACCGACGTGCGCAAGGGCCGCTCCACCGTCCACCTCGCCGATGAGGGCTCCCCGGACGCTTCGACGTTGATCGCGGCTGTCGAGCGTGCGGGCTACCAGGCCACTGTGCTCGACTGAAGCCCGAGCACGCCGTGAGGGGCGGCCGGCCCACATGCCGGTTGCCCCTCACGCGCCTGACGTCACCGCAGCGGCCGGAAACGACGCAGCCGCAGGCTGTTGGAGACGACGAAGACCGACGAGAACGCCATCGCCCCGCCCGCGATCATCGGGTTGAGCAGGCCGAGCGCGGCCAGCGGCAGCGCGGCCACGTTGTAGGCGAACGCCCAGAACAGATTGGCCTTGATCGTATGGAGGGTGCGCCGGGCCAGCCGGATGGCGTCCGCCGCCGCCCGCAAGTCCCCTCGCACCAGCGTCAGATCGGACGCGGCGATCGCCGCATCGGTGCCCGTGCCCATGGCCAGGCCCAGGTCGGCCTGGGCGAGCGCGGCCGCGTCGTTGACGCCGTCGCCGACCATCGCCACCACCCGGCCCTGTTGCTGGAGGCGTTCGACCTCGGCGACCTTGTCCTCGGGATGGACCTCGGCGATCACCTTCTCGATGCCCACCTCGGCCGCGACCGCGCGGGCGGCGGCGGTGTTGTCGCCGGTCAGCAGCACCGGGGTCAGGCCCAGCCGTTTCAGGTCGGCCACCGCCTCGGCGCTGGTCGCCTTCACGGTGTCGGCGACCACCAGCGCGCCGCGCACCTTCCCCTCCCAGGCGGCGAAGACGACCGTACGGCCCTCGCCCTCGGCCTCCTTCCGGGCCCGGGCCAACTCCTCAGGCAGGCCCTGCCTGTGTTCCTCCAGCCAGGCGGCGCGCCCTGCGCGGACCGTGTGTCCCTCGACCTGCCCGGTGACGCCCCGGCCCTGGGTGTTGGCGAAGCCGCTCACGTCGGGAAGTGGGTGGCCCAGGCGCTCGCGCGCGGCGTTTGCGATGGCGGCGGCGATGGGGTGCTCGCTGGCGTGCTCCAGCCCGCCGGCCAGGCGCAGCACGTCCTCCTCGTCCTCGCCGTCGGCCGGTACGACGCCGACCAGCCGCATCCGGCCCTCGGTGACGGTGCCGGTCTTGTCCAGCACGACGGTGTCGATCCGCCGGGTGGACTCCAGCACCTCCGGGCCACGGATCAGCAGCCCGAGCTGGGCGCCGCGGCCGGTACCGACCATCAGCGCGGTGGGCGTGGCCAGCCCGAGCGCACACGGGCAGGCGATGATCACCACGGCGATCGCGGCGGTGAGGGCGGTCGCCGCCGGGGCCCCGGTCAGCAGCCACACCCCGAACGTGCCCGCCGCCAGTGCGATCACCACGGGCACGAACACCGCCGAGATCCGGTCCGCCAGCCGCTGCACCTGAGCCTTGCCGGTCTGCGCCCGTTCCACCAGTGCCGCGATCTGCGCGAGCTTGGTGTCCGCGCCGACCCGCGTCGCCCGTACGAGCAGTCGGCCGTGGCTGTTGACGGTCGCGCCGGTGACCTGCGAGCCCGGCTCGACCTCCACGGGGACGCTCTCACCGGTCAGCAGCGACTCGTCCACCGCCGAGGCGCCCTCGGTGACCTCCCCGTCCGTGGCGATCTTCTCCCCGGGGCGCGCGACGAACAGATCCCCGACCGCCAACTCCTCGACGGGGATGCGTATTTCGGTGCCGTCGCGCAGTACTGCGACGTCCTTGGCGCCCAGGTCCATCAGTGCCCGGATCGCCTCCCCGGCCCGCCGCTTGGCCCGCGCTTCGAAGAACCGCCCGGCCAACAAGAACGCCGTCAGGACGACGGCGACCTCCAGGTACAGGTGCTCCCCGCCCACGGCCAGGGCGCCCGCGCTCCACAGATACGCGGCCGACACACCCAGCGAGACGAGGGTGTCCATGGTGGCCGAGCCGTGCCGCAGATTGAGCGCCGTCGCCCGGTGGAACGGCCACGCGCCCCAGGCCACCACTGGCGTGGCCAGTGCGAGCGCGACCCACTCCCACCCGGCGAAGTGCAGCGCGGAGATCATCGATATGACCACCACGGGCAGCCCGAGCAGCGCCGAGCCGACCAGGCGACGGCGCAGTCCGGCGACATGCGCCTGCTCGGCATCGACAGCCTCGGCCTCCTCCGGCATGCCGCTTACGGCCACCTCGGCGCCGTAGCCGATGGCCTCCATCGCCAAGACCAGCTCCGCCACCTCAACCGCCGGGTCCTCGCGGCTGACGTGCGCGGTCGCCGTCGCCAGATTCACGGTGGCGCTCACTCCAGGCAGCCTGCCCAGCTTCCGCTCGACCCGGGCCACGCACGAGGCGCAGGTCATTCCTGTGATCGTCAGCTCTATGGGGCCGGCATCGGTGGTGGACACAGTGGTGGATCCTTCCCTGTTCATTCTCGGCCCGCCGGGGTGACCACGGCGAAGCCCTGCCCGGCGGCGGGCCGCCGGCCCAACTCACCGGCGTACAAACGACGCAGTACGTCAGGCGGCTGGTGGTAGCAGAAGACCGATATCCCGGCGTCGACGATGGACGGGGTGTCCAGGAACAGCGGCAGCTCGGCCAGGAAGTAGCGCACCGCCTGCTCAACCTGCTCCGCGTCCGGCCGTTGCCCGGCGGGCAGTTTCCCGGCCAGCACCCACCCGGATGCCTCCCGGCACGCGTCCCGGAACTGAGCGTCCTCGGCGTAGCGCCGCAGCCCGTCCTCGTGGAGCCGCCCGAAGGCCGCGTTGCCCTCCAGCTCGGCCCAGCCCAGCACCCGCGCCCCGTCCTCGGCGACGCCGAGCGAACCCAGCGCCGTGGAGATCCTGTTGCGGGTGTACTGCCCCTGCCTGCGTGCCTTCCACGCGGCCTTCTCCGGCTCGTACCCCAACGCCTCGAAGGTGAAGGCACTGGGCGCGTCCGGCACGAAGAAATCCACCCGCTCGAAGCGGGCCAGTCCCCACGCCGCCAGGTCCCGGATCCGCTCGGTGGAGAAGTAGCTGTTGAACGGGCTGATCCCGAAGCAGGCGTGCTCACCCCGCTCCACCACGGCCGCGCACCCGTCGCTCAGCGGCTCCACCGTCATCACAGGACAGCCGTCCCCTTGATCCGTGCTCATGCCCGGACGCTAAAACCTTGCCCTTAGGGCAAGGTCAAGCCAACACTGGAGACACGCCCCACGAACGGAGCCCCACCATGCTCACCGTCGGCCGCATCGCCGCCGCCACCGGGCTCAGCCCCAAGGCCGTACGCCTCTACGAGTCCCACGGCCTCATCGACCCGCCCGAGCGCACCGCCGCCGGCTACCGCAGCTACACCGACGACGCCGTTCCCGTCCTCGGCTTCATCCGCCAGGCCCAGGCCCTCGGCCTCAGCCTCAAGGAGATCAAGGACATCCTCGACCTCCAGCGCAGCGGCGAACAGCCCTGCGGCCTCGTCACCGACCTCCTCGACAAGCACCTCGCCGACATAGACCGCCGCATCGCCGACCTCGAAGCCCTCCGCGCGACCCTCCAGCAGGCTCGCGCCCAGGCCGACCAGGCCGCAGACCGCGGGGACGAGGCCCTGGTGTGCCGGATCATCGAGAGCGCGGCCCCGGCCGCCCGCTGACGATCCACGCCTTCCTGAATTCATGTTTCTCTGTACAGTCGTGGTGTGCTGACCATCGCCACCGACATCGAAGTGCTGGCGCGATTCGGACGGGCCCTCGCCGACCCCATCCGCTGCCGCGTCCTGCTCGCCCTGCGCGAGGCCCCGGCCTACCCCGCCGACCTCGCCGCGGGGCTCCAGATCTCCCGCACCCGGCTGTCCAACCACCTGGCCTGCCTGCGCGACTGCGGCCTGGTCGTCACCGTGCCCGACGGCCGGCGCACCCGCTACGAACTGGCCGACGAACGGCTTGGGCACGCGCTGGACGACCTCCGGGCCGCCGTGGTCGCCGTGGCGGCGGACCGCACCTGCGTGGACGCCGACGAGAAGGGCTGCTGCTGAGTGAGCGCGATATCCCTCGGCCCCAGCCCGGCCCGCCGTGACGCGCTCGCCCGGCGCGTACGCCTGCTGGTCGCCGCGACGATCACCTACAACGTCATCGAGGCCGCCGTCGCCCTCACCGCGGGCACCCTCGCCTCCTCCACCGCCCTGATCGGCTTCGGGCTCGACTCCGTCATCGAGGTCTCCTCCGCCGCGGCCGTCGCCTGGCAGTTCTCCGCGCGCGACCACGCCGTCCGGGAGGCCCGGGAGAAGAAGACGCTGCGGATCATCGCCTTCTCCTTCTTCGCCCTCGCGCTCTACGTTGCCGTCGACTCCACACGCGCACTGACCGGCACCGGCGAAGCCGGCCACTCAGTGCCCGGCATCATCCTTGCCGCCCTCTCCCTGGCCGTCATGCCGTTCCTGTCCGCAGCCCAGCGCAAGGCGGGCCGCGAACTCGGCTCCGCGTCCGCCGTCGCCGACTCCAAGCAGACCCTGCTGTGCACCTACCTCTCCGCCGTACTCCTGGCCGGCCTGCTGGCCAACCTGCTGTTCGGCTGGACCTGGGCCGACCCGATCGCCGCCCTGGTCATCGCCGCCATCGCGGTCAAGGAAGGCCGTGACGCCTGGCAGGGCAAGGGATGCTGCGCTCCCGCCGCCGGTCACACGCCCACCGGGGCCGAACCGGACGTGTGCGGTTGCGCCCCTGGCTGCGGTTGCTGCTGACCGTGCTCGCTGCCGAGTCGGATGTGGCCTGGTTGGCACATGACCTCCACGCCGTCAGTCTGCTGAACTCACGCTTGCTCGGGTGAGTTGCGCTGGCGACCGGTGCTGCCTTCGGTGCGCCCGAGCAAGGGCTCGAACGCTCTCTCAGTTCCAGCCCCTGCTCGTTGCGTCAGATTGTGCCGAGGAGGACGGCATCAGCCCAGTTGGAGAGGCCGTCGCTCGCGCCTCCTGCTAGGCGTCGATCTCGGCGATCAGGGCTTCGATGCGCTTCTGGATCTCGTCGCGGATCGGACGTACGGCCTCGACGCCCTTGCCCGCCGGGTCCTCCAGGACCCAGTCGAGGTACTTCTTGCCGGGGAAGATCGGGCAGGCGTCGCCGCAGCCCATGGTGATGACGTAGTCGGACGCCTGGACGGCCTCGGTGGTGAGGATCTTCGGCTTGGCGTCGGCGATGTCGATGCCGACCTCCTTCATGGCCTCGACCGCGGAGGGGTTGACCTGGTCGCCGGGGATGGACCCGGCGGAGCGGACCTCGATCCGGTCGCTGGCGAGGTGACTGAGGAAACCGGCGGCCATCTGCGACCGGCCGGCGTTGTGGACACAGACGAACAGCACGGAGGCGAGCGGGCTGGAGGACATCGGTTCTTCCTTCGTAAGTGGATCAAGAGAGGCGTAAGGCAGCCGGGTTCAAACGCTCGGCAGGGAGTCGAGCAGCTCGGTGATGTGGGCGTCGATCTCGTCGCGGATGCCACGGACGACGGCGAGCGGGGCGCCCTCGGGGTCCGTGACCGGCCAATCCAGGTAGCGGCGGCCCGGCAGTACGGGGCAGGCGTCCCCGCATCCCATGGTGATGACGATGTCGGCGGCCTGCACGACCTCGTCGGTCAGCGGCTTGGGGAACGCGTCCGTGAGGTCCACGCCGGTCTCGGTCAGCCCCTGCGTGACCACCGGCTCGACCTCCCCGGCAGGATGCGGGCCCGCGGACGAGACGACGACGTGTCCGCCCGCGCGGTGCGCAAGGAGTGCGGCGGCCATCTGGGATCGGCCGGCGATGGGGGTCCCCCCGCGCGAGGTTGTTCGAGCGTGGGGGAGGCTGCACACGAACAGCACGCGGGGCAGGCCGCTACCCGGGGCGCCCTCGATGTGCGCGAGTGCGTCGAGGCGCTCGGTGGCCAGGTGCTCGGCCAGCACGACCAGGTGGGTGGGGACGCGGGCGTGCTCAGCGAGGCGATCGTAGGAGTCGATGACCAGGCGCTGGATGGTCTCGGCGGAGAAGCGCCCGCGGTGGCGCAGGACCAGGCGGGCGATGCCGGACGCGAGGCGCTCGTCGGGAAGGACAGGGGGCGGGGATGCGGTCATGAATCCCCCTTCGGGGCATGGGTCCTCACGCGGTGTGGGGATGCGGGTCCCAGGGATCATCCCAAGCTGGTATCAGCCCGGAGTGATGTGAGAGTATCAGCCCATGCTGAAGTCAGTTGACACTGATCTGATGCGGGTTCTCGCGGACCCGCTCCGCCTCCAGATCGTCACCCTGCTCGCCAAGGAGACGCTCTGCAGCACGCACCTGATCGAGGAGACGGGGGCCAGACAGACCAACCTCTCCAACCATCTGAAGGTGCTGCGCGAGGCCGGGGTCGTGGAGACCGAGCCGTGCGGCCGGTTCACCTACTACCGGCTCAAGCCCGACGTCATCGCTGCCCTCGCGGGCCTGTTCGCCGACCTGGCGGAGACCGCGCGCGCCACCGCCGAGAACAACGTCAAGCGGTCCTGCCCCTGATCCCCGCCCCTTGCGGCGACCTGCACCGAGGAGTCCTGTTGACCGCCACCGAGGCCACCGAGCACGACAGAGCCGGGGAGTCCGCCATAGCGCCCGGCGCCCAGCCGCAGCCCGCCCCGGGCGCCACCCTTCCCCAGGCATCCCCGCTGATCGCCAAGGCCGCCGCCGAACTGATCGGCACCGCTGCCCTGGTGGCGGTGGTGGTCGGCTCCGGCATCCAGGCCACCGAACTGACCCGGGACGTCGGCCTGCAGCTGCTCGCGAACTCCACGGCCACCGTCTTCGGCCTCGGCATCCTGATCCTTCTGCTCGGCCCGGTCTCCGGCGCGCACTTCAACCCGGCCGTCACCCTCGCCGAGTGGTGGAGTGCCCGACGCGGCGGCGCGGGCGTCTCCCTGCGTGAGGCGGCCGTCTACGTTCCCGCCCAGATTGCCGGCGCGATCGCAGGTGCGATCCTGGCGGATGCGATGTTCGGCGAACCGCTGGTGAAGTGGTCCACCCACGACCGCTCCGCCGGGCATCTGCTGCTCGGTGAGGTCGTCGCGACGGCGGGTCTGATCCTGCTGATCTTCGGCCTGGCCCGCACCGACCGCCTGCGCTTCGCGCCCGTGGCCGTCGCCTCCTACATCGGTGCCGCCTACTGGTTCACCTCGTCCACGTCCTTCGCCAATCCGGCGGTGACCATCGGCCGGGCCTTCACCGACACCTTCGCCGGTATCGCGCCCGGGTCGGTTCTGGGCTTCATCGGCATGCAGCTCGTCGGCGCGGTGATTGGGCTGGCCCTGGTCGCGCTCGTCTTCGTGCCTGGACGATCGGCCGAATAAGCCACAGCACGCAGGTGGTGGTGATCGGCGGCGGCCAGGCCGGGCTCGCCGCCGGCCACCACCTGCGCCGCCTCGGCCTCGACTTCGTCATCCTCGACGCCCAGACCACGCCGGGCGGTGCCTGGCAACACGCCCGGGACTCCCTGCACTTGTTCTCCCCGGCCGCGTACTCCTCGCTGCCTGGGCGCTCCATGCCTGTGCAACTCGGCGAGACCTACCCGGACGCAGAGCACGTGGTCGGCTACCTCGCCGACTACGAGAAGCGATACGAACTGCCCGTTGAGCGGCCCGTACGCGTCCTCGGTGTGCATCGGGATGGTGGGCTCCTGCGCGTGGAGTCGGACTCCGGCGCCTGGCATGCCGGGCGGTGATCAGCGCAACTGGCACTTGGTGGCGGCCCTTCCTGCCCGCCGTCCCGGGCCGCGCAGACTTCAAAGGACGCCAGCTGCACACGATGGAGTACGGCAGTCCTGCTGACTTCGCAGGTCAGCGAGTGCTGGTCGTGGGCGGCGGCAACTCCGGCGCCCAGATCGCCGCCGACCTCGCCTACGACACCCAACTCACCTGGGTCACCCAACGCCCGCCCCGCTTCCTGGCCGACGACATCGACGGCCGCGCCCTGTTCGACGCGGCCACCGCCCGCCGCCGCGCCCTCCACGAAGGACGCACGGACACCGGCGGGGTCGCCTCGCTCGGCGACATCGTCGCCGTCCCGCCCGTGCGCGAGGCCCCCGACCGCGGCCTGCTCAAGACGCGTCCGATGTTCACCCGACTTGTCCCCGGCGGCGTCGAGTGGGCGGACGGCACCCGCGCCGAGGCCGGCGCGATCATCTGGTGTACCGGGTTCCGGCCCGCCCTGGCCCATCTCGCCCCGCTCCAACTCCGCGGCCGACGCGGCCACATCGCCACCGCCGGCACCCGCTCGGCGGACGAGCGACGACTGCGTCTGCTCGGCTACGGCGACTGGACCGGGCCCGCCTCCGCCACCCTCATCAGGGTCGGTCGCCCCGCCCGCGACGCCGCCCGCGAGATCAGCGCGCTTGTTTCAACCAGGACGCGATGACTGCGGTCGGCGCCTTTCCCCGTCAACGGTCCTCGTCGGCCAGGGTGAGCTGCCGGCAGTGGAAGTCGAAGTGCTGGGTCGGGTAACGGTAGAGGTCAGCGACGGTCATGAGGTCACGGAAGAACGGGTCCCAGCGGGTCGGGTAGTGCATGCCCAAAGCAAGGCCGGCGTCCCGCTCAGCGTCCAGGCGGCGGTGTAGGTAGGCGATCACCTGGTCGAACGCGGTTCCCATCCGACGGCGTCCGAAGACCCTCGCACCGCCGAGCGGGCCGAGGTAGTTGACGACGTCGAAGGGCCGGGTACCGGCGTTGAGGAATCGGGCGAAGGACCCGCTGGCACCGCGCGGCAGCCGTCCGAAGATGCGCATCAGAACCAGTAGCGGCCGGATCAGGATGTAGCCGAAGAGCATGTGGAACAGCAGCTGCTCGTTGGTCCACCGGGTGCCGTCGGTGGGCCGGCGCAGGTCGGCCTCGGTCGCGTCGTCGAGGAGCCGGTGGAATGCCGTACGGGCGCGCTCCAGCTCTTCGTGGATCGCCTGACGGTCCACCGACGGTTCATCCATCGGACTCACCCGCTCCCTGCGTGATCCGTGCTGTCGGCTCAGCCGAGGGAGCCGAGCATCTTTCCCATCGCGGCGACCACCGACGGCTCCACCCGGTAGTACACCCATGTGCCGCGCCGCTCGGAGGTGAGCAGGCCGGCCTCCTTGAGCTTCTTCAGGTGGTGGGACACGGTCGGCTGGGAGACACCGACGTCGGAGATGTCGCACACGCACGCCTCGCCGCCCTCGTGCGAGGCCACCGCGGAAAACAGCCGCAGCCGCACCGGGTCGCCCAGCGCCTTGAACATCCGGGCCGTCTTCTCGGCCTCCTCGGCGGTCAGCGGTCGTTCGGTGAGTGGCGGGCAGCACGGCGCTACGGCCTCGGGGACCTCTGGTTCCAGCAGCGGCAGCGCCCTCGTATTCGACATGCATCTATGTTGACATACGTCGAACCAGTGAGCGAGGGGTGGCGGCGGTATCGCATCCCGAGTTCATCGACTATCGTCGATGATCGATGAGAGAATTTCTGGAACGTGCCGATGCCGAGCAGTACGCCAGCTGGTTCAAGGCGCTGGCCGACGCCACGCGCATTCAGATCGTGACGCTGCTGGCGCGCAGCGGTGAACCTCTGACGGTGGGACAGATCGTCGAGGCCGTGGGAGTGGGACAGTCGACGGTCTCGCATCACCTCAAGGGGCTGGCGGAGGTGGGCTTCGTGCTGGTCAGGCGAGAGGGTGCGTCCAGCTGGTACCGGCTGAACGAGGAGTGCGTCGACGCCTTCCCCTCAGCTGCCGATGTCGTCATGGGGCGCCCCGCGCCCACCCAGAACGCAAGCAGTGCGGCGCGCGGGCGCCGGTACAGCGGCCCATGACCATCGCTGCCGGGCAGGCGGAGCGGGCGCCGATGCGTTCCGGGGCGGTCTATGCCCTGCTGTTGGGGCTGGGTGCGCTGGATGCGGCCGGCTACAGCCTGATCGCGCCGGTGCTTCCCGGTCTGGCCGCACAGAGCGGGGCCAGTGCCACGGCGGTGGGGATGCTGGTCGCGACGTTCCCACTGGGGATGGTCGCGGGTTTCGTACTGGGCGGGTCCGTCATCCGGCGCAGCAGCCCGGCACGGCTGCTGCTGTTGGGACTGCTGCTGGTCGCGGCGGGCAGTCTCGGGTTCGTCTTCGGCACGGATCTGGCCGTCTTCGCCGTCTCCCGGCTGGTGATGGGACTGGGCTCCGGGTGCCTGTGGCTGGGGATCACCTTCGCCACCCTGGCCGCCTGGCCCGGCCAGGAGTACCTGTGCATGAGCCGCATCTACGCCGCCTACTCCGCGGGCGGACTTCTGGGCCCGCTGCTCGGGACGATCCACGGGGTGCGCGGCCCCTTCGCCGCCTACCTCGCCCTCGCCCTCCTCGCGATCGTCCCGGTGCTGACGCTCCGGCTTCCTGCGACGGCGGGCGAGTTCGCCCCCGACCGGCGCGCTCTGCGCTCGCCCGGGTTCCGGGCGGCGGCCGTGGCCATCGCCTTCGCCGTCCTCTCGCTCGGCATGCTCGAAGGGGTGCTGCCGCTCCACTTCGGCATCAAACTGGGCCAGCCCCAGATCGGAGTGCTGTATGCGGCGACGTCGGTCGTGGTGGCGGTCGCGGGAGCGGTGGCGGCCCGGTGGCCGCCGCGGAGGATGCTCCTGGTCTCCACCGTGCTGGTGGTCACCGGCTTGGCCATCGCCGGAGCTAGTACGGCCGTAGCCGTGTGGATCGGCGCACTCGCCATCGCCGGGGCCGGCATCGGCCTGGCCAACACCGGAGCGACCGGCCTGCTCCTCGAGGCCGTGCCTGCACAGTGCATCGTGACGGCCATGGTGCTGTGGTCCCAGATCGGCATCCTGGGCTACCTGGCCGCTCCCCTGATCGGCGGCCCCGTAGCCGACGCTTTCGGCTACGGGGCGCTCGCCGCCGTCGTCGCGCTGACCGCCATGGCACTGGCCACGATGCTCGCCCGGCGCACCCGATCATGAATCACCAGCTCGGCACGGCGACTTCTGCTCTGAGGATGCCTTCGAGCAGCGGACAGATCTCAATCAGCTCGTCCCGTTCTCGGTCCTGCTTCACCGAAGGGCGTGAGGTGGGCTGCGACGCGACGAGCTGCCCGAACGGCGTCGCGGCCCACTCCGCGCAGGGAGTTCGACGACAAACTGCGCTGCCACTCAAGGCCGACGTAGACCAGTCCCAGGTGCGTGAGCGAGACGCCCTCGCGGTGGCGGGGACGCCCGGATACGTCGAGGGCGCCGAGCGGAGCGAGGTAGCCCAGGTCGGGCCGGTAGCCGGTGGCCAGCAGGATCGCGTCGGCCTTCTCGACGCTGCCGTCGGCCCAGATGACCTTGGTTTCGCTGATGCCGGTGAACAGCGGGCGCCAGTCCGGTCGCCCGGCGGAGACCGCGGCTCGACAGCGGCCGTCGTCGATGACCAGCTGGGTCGGCGGGGTGCGCAGGAACCGGCCGATGGGCAGCGTGTCGAGGCCCGTGCGGGTCAGCCACCAGTGCAGATCCCGCCCCAGCGTGTCCCGGCGAGCGAACCGCACCGGATGCCGCGCCGCCAGCGTCACGAGGGCCCGCCCGGCGACCTCGGCGGCGATCTGCACCGCGGAGTTCCCTGCACCGACGACCACGACGCGCTGCCCGGTGAAGGGCTCGGGCGTGCGGTAGTCGGCCGCGTGCAGCACAGTGCCGGCGTAGCTCTCCAGGCCCGGAAGGTCAGGGAGGTGGGGGGCGCCCGAAGGTGCCGGTTGCCGCGATCACGGCCCGGGCCTCCGACTGGCCGTCGCCCTCCAGGCTCAGCCTGAACACCCCATCGCCGTAGCAGACTTCGAGTACTCGCGTTCGGGTGCGGATGTCGGCGTCCAGCCGGTCGGCGTACCGCAGCAGGTAGGCGATCACCTCGTCCCGGTGCGGGTAGCGATCCGGGTCCCCGTCGAAGGGCATCCCGGGCAGCGAGCTGTATCCGGCGGGAGAGAAGAGCGTGAGGCTGTCGTAGTAGCGCGGCCACGATCCGGCGGGCCGGTCGGACGCCTCCAGAACCACCGGCTCCAGCCGCTGTCGGCGCAGGGCATGCGCCGCGGTCAGTCCGGACTGACCGCCCCCGATCACCGCTACGTCCACCAGTTCCATGGACCGATCTCCAGATTAGATGAATGTCTATGTTGACGCTTATCGATACAGGTGCCATGCTTGGCGACGCAAGAGATCGACGGATGTCGAAACAAAGGGGAATCTCGTGGCTGCGTCCATTAACAGCGTGCTCACCACCGACCAGCTGCCCGTCGTGATCATCGGAGCCGGCCCCATCGGCCTGGCCGCCGCCGCCCATCTCGTCGAGCGCGGCATCGAACCCCTGGTCCTGGAGGCCGGCCCCGCTGCTGGCAGCGCCGTACGTGACTGGTCCCACGTCCGACTGTTCTCGCCTTGGGGCGAGGTCGTCGACCCGGCCGCCGACAAGCTCCTCGCCCCCACCGGCTGGGTCCGCCCCGACACCTCCGCCTACCCGACCGGCGGCGACTGGGCCGAGCGCTACTTGCAGCCCCTCGCCGACGTTCTCGGCGACAAGGTCCGCTACGGCACCACGGTGACCGGCGTGGCCCGCGCCGGACGTGACCGCATCGTCGACGCCGGCCGCGATGAGCAGCCCTTCACCGTGCACATCCAGTCCGCCGACGGACACGAGGAGCGGATCACCGCCCGTGCCGTCATCGACGCCTCCGGCACCTGGTCCGTCCCGAGCCCGATGGGCGCGGACGGCCTGCCCGCCCTCGGCGAGAAGTCGGCCGCCAGCCGCATCTCCTACCGGGTCCCGGACCTGAAGGACCCGGCCGTACGCGCCCGTTACGCGGGCATGCGCACCGCTGTCGTCGGCTCAGGTGCATCCGCCTTCACCGCCCTCGCGCTCCTCGCCGACCTCGCGAAGGAGGCGGACGGCACGCACGCGGTGTGGATCCTGCGCCGTGGCATCGGCGCGAACACCTACGGCGGCGGCGAGGCCGACCAGCTCCCCGCCCGAGGCGCCCTCGGCCTGCGGGCGAAGGCGGCCGTCGAGACCGGCCACGCGAGTGCGGTCACCGGCTTCCGTACACAGGCTGTGGAGCGGGAGGACGACCGGCTGGTCCTCGTCGCGGAGGACGGCCGCCGCCTGGACCCGGTCGACGAGGTCATCGTCCTGACCGGCTTCCGCCCCGACCTGACCTTCCTCTCCGAACTCCGCCTTGGCCTCGACGAGCGCCTCCAGGCGCCCACCGCGCTGGCCCCGCTGATCGACCCGAACGTCCACTCCTGCGGCACCGTCTACCCGCACGGCGTCAACGAGCTCTCCCACCCCGAACAGGGCGTCTACCTGGTCGGCATGAAGTCCTACGGCCGCGCCCCGACGTTCCTCGCCATGACCGGGTACGAGCAGGTCCGCTCCATCACCGCCGCCATCGCAGGCGACCAGGAAGCCGCCGAGCGCGTCGAACTCACCCTCCCGGAGACCGGCGTCTGCGGCGGTGCGGGCCTGTTCGACGAGCCCGAGGCAGCCCAGAGCAGCGACGGCGGCGGCTGCTGCGCGGCCCCGGCCACCCTGCAGATCGGTATCGGCGCACCCGCCGCGTCCGGCGGCTGCTGAACTCCCCACCCACCCAAGGAGGTTCGCCATGACGTCCCGCGTACAACTCGCCCTCCGCGTTCCCGACCTCGACGCGTCCATCGCCTTCTACACGAAGCTCTTCGGCACCGAGCCCGCCAAACTCCGCGACGGCTACGCCAACTTCACCATCGCCGAGCCCCCGCTCAAGCTCGTCCTCATCGAAGGCACCGCAGGCGAGGCGACCCGCATGGATCACCTCGGCGTCGAGGTCGACACGACCGAAGCGGTCCACGCCGCCACCACCCGCCTGGGCGAGGCAGGTCTGGCCACCGACGTGGAGAACGACACCACCTGTTGCTACGCCCTCCAGGACAAGGTCTGGGTCCACGGCCCCGGCCAGGAACCCTGGGAGGTGTACGTCGTCAAGGCCGACGCCGACTCCCTGGCCAAGCAGCAGGGCAGCACCTGCTGCGCCGGCCCGGCCGAGGCCGACATCAGCTCGAAAGAACCGGCCGTCGCGGGCGGCTGCTGCTGATCCGCCGATGACCAACCCCCACACCAGCGAGGCCGTGACCGGCGCGGGGGACCGGTCACGGCCTCGCGCCGCCCTGCCCGCCACCCAGATCACCAGCTGGGGGATCGTCTACTACGCCTTCCCCGTCCTGAATCCGCAGATCACCAGCGCCACAGGCTGGTCGGCGACCGCAACCACCGCCGCCTTTTCGGGTGCGTTGCTGGTCTCCGCCCTCGCTGGGATCCCTGTCGGTCGTATCCTCGATCGCCGCGGCCCGCGCGCCGTGATGACCACCGGCTCCGTACTCGGGGTCGCCGCGGTGCTGGCCATCGCCTGGGCGCCCAACCTCGCTGCCTTCACGGCCGCCTGGCTGCTCGCCGGGGTTGCCATGGCCGCCACGTTCTACCAGCCCGCCTTCGCCGCTCTCACGCGCTGGTGGGGTACGGACCGCGTCCGTGCCCTCACCGTCGTGACGCTGGCTGGCGGCCTGGCCTCCACCGTCTTCGCCCCGCTGACCGCCGCGCTCGCCGAGCACTTGAGCTGGCGCACCACCTACGCGATCTTGGCCGTGCTCCTGGCCCTTGTGACCATTCCCGCCCACGCCTTCGCGCTGCGGGCTCCCTGGCCGCCCGCGCCAACGCCGCTCGCCCGACGGGCCACCGACCACGGGTCGGTGCCCCGCAGCCGCCCGTTCCTGATGCTCGCCACCGCGCTGACGCTGAACAGCTTCGCCATGTACGCGGTTGTCATCGCCCTCGTGCCTCTGTTGATCGCACGCGGCGCGAGCCCCACGGCCGCCGCCTGGGTCCTCGGTCTGGGCGGCGCCGGACAGACCCTCGGCCGCACTCTGTACGCAACCCTCGCCAACCGCACCGGCGTCACCACCCGCACCATCGCCCTGATCACGCTCGGCGGGACAACGACCGCCGCCTTCGCGATGGTCTCCGGCCCCTTCCCTCTGCTCGTGGGCATTGCGGTCGCAGCCGGCATGGTGCGCGGCAACCTCACACTGCTCCAGGCCACTGCCGTCACCGACCGCTGGGGCACTGCCCACTACGGCCGCCTCTCGGGGCTCTTGGCCGCTCCGGCCACTATTGCCTCGGCGCTCGCGCCGTTCGCCGGAGCTGCGCTGGCCGGTCCGCTCGGCGGCTACCCAGGCTTGTTCTCCGCGCTCGCTCTCGCCTCCATCGCGGCGGCGTTGTTCGCGATGGGAGGCACACCCAGCCGCCCGCAACTCCACTCCGACAACCCTTGATGCTCTCGAACGCTGTCTTGGGTCCCGAACCGTGGGAGCTGGCGTCAGCGCAGTGACTGAACGGCGTACAGAACACCCAGGGCAGCGGCCAGAGCGCCGAGCATCAGGCGCAAAGCCGTCTCGGGCAGGCGAGGTTGGAAGTGCGCACCAAAGTAGCCGCCCACCAACCCGCCAAGTCCGCAGGCCACGCCGAGATACCAGTCCGGCGCGATGTCGCCGGAGCCGGCCAGGGAGAGCAGAGCGAAGGCCGCAGCTCCGACCAGGGAGGTGGCGAAGGTGGAGGCCAGAGCGGCCGGCGCAACTTGCGTGACGGGCATCCCCCGACCGACCAGGAGCGGGCCGAGAATGGAGCCGCCGCCGATTCCGTAGATCCCGCCGACGATCCCCACTACGAGGGCCAGGCCGGTGATAGTGCGAGGCGAGGGTTGCACTGCTGGGAGGTGCTGGTCAGGCCGCCGGAGCGTGCGGGCGATGAGCCACAGACCCAGCGGCATCAGCAAACAGGCAACCAGGAGGCGGAAGACAGCCGCCCCGGGAACGGCGAAGACTCGCACCACGGCGCCGATGACCACGCCCGGCAAGGTACCCGCCACCAGGCGGCGGGCCAGTGAGCTGCACAGCATGCCCTCGCGGCGGTAGCGGAGCAGAGCACCCGGTCCGGCCACGACGTTGAACAACAGGTTCGTGGGCGTGACCGCAGGGCTGGGAACACCGAGCACGCTCAACTGGACGGGCAACAGGAACACCGCACCCGAGACCCCCACCGGCGCAGTCACCGCCGCAATCAACAGGCCAGCGGCCAGTCCGGCCAGCACCATCGACCATGTCACCGCGGCCCCCGAACATTTGAACGTCCGCCCAGTATCACCGCCCTACCGATGCCGTCGTGATCGCCTTCCTAAAGGCCGGGCCCGTAACAAGGGCTCCTACTGATCTCTCCGGGTTGTTGTCGGGGGCTGATCCCTGCGGTACGCCGGGGGTATGCGATACGCGCAGGGTGGCGGACAGACCACGGAGCGGCGGCGGTTTCGCGAGCTGATCCGGTACGAGGCCGGCGAACGGTTTGAGCGCGGTGACAAGACCGCGGTGATCGCGAGGGATCTGCGGGTGAGCGAGCGGTCGGTGGAACGCTGGCAGCGTGCCTGGCGGGAGGGCGGGATGGACGCCCTCGCCTCCACGGGACCTGCGAAACTGCCCAAGCTGTCCGACGGCCAGTTCGCCGAGTTGGAGAAGGAGTTGGCCCTGGGACCGGCCGAGCACGGCTGGGAGGACCAGCGGTGGACCGTGGCGCGGATCAGAGCGGTGATCGCGTTCAAGTTCCGGCTCGACTGTTCGATGGCGGCGGTGTGGCGGCTGCTGCACCGGCACGGCTGGTCCTGGCAGAGTCCCGCCCGCCGCGCGCTGGAACGCGACGAGCACGCGGTCGAGCTGTGGAAGAAGGACGTGTGGCCGCAGGTGGAATGACTGCGGCGGCGCTCGGAGCCTTCGTCGTCTTTGAGGACGAGGCCGGGTTCTCGATGACACCCCCGCAGGCCCGCACCTGGGGCCGGCGCGGGCTCACGCCCGTCGTGCGGGTCCGAGGCCGCTCCTGGCGCCGCTGGTTGATCGCCGCGATGTGCTGCTACCGGCCGGGGGACTCCTCCCGGCTGATCTACCGGCCGCGCCGGCACCGGAAGTTCAAGGGCAAGCGACGAGACAGCTTCGCCTGGAGCGACTACCGCGACCTGGTCGTCCGCGCTGGGCATCTGGTCACTGTTACGGCGTGGCCCGCTGGCCAACGTTGCCTTCACCGACGACGAGCATCTCGAGCGCACCCTTCGCCGGGGCTTACGTCATATCCAGCTCCGGCCCGACCTGATCGATGGCTGCCTTGCCGGCACCAGGCTCACCCTCGCCCAGCAGCCGACAACAACCCGAGGACGTCAGTAACCACCGCCTCGGGGCTAATCATCTGGAAAAGGACGGTGATGCGGTCGCCGGTGCCGGGGCGGGGGCGGTCAGGATCCGCTGGAGCTCGGCTGTACCCAGTCGGCCAGGTTCTGGCGCTGACGATCGCCACCACGGGTCCTGGTTGCCGCTGCGGTCTTTGCACCAGCGCCAGCGACCACGGCCAGCCCCGCAAGGTGCCATTGCCGCCCCGCTCCCGCGCCACCTTCAAGAGGCGAGCAAACTGCGTCACTTGCAGCCCCATAAATGTCTCCAATCACACCCGCTCGGCCTTTACCCCCAGCCATACAAGGAAAATGTCCAGCTCATAGACTTGTGCAACACCCTTTAGAGGCTAACGGAACATCTCATTCCACTGAGGAGCTACCCGAAGATCCGGGCATTGATTTTGTTTGACTTGGGTAGACCTACGACTAGATTTCCATCGATTCTATCGAAGGCAATTGAATACACCTGTCCCGTCGGCTCTCCTGGGCACTGCGATCCACCGGAAGGATGGAAGACGATGGATAACTCGACGATCAACACACTGATCGGTGCAGCCATTTCTATCGCCACCCTTATTGCCGTATCGCGAATCAACCGCAAATTTAGCAAGAGGGATAAGCGGGAGGAGGAGGTCGAAGAAAAAGAGCGCAAACATCATGACCGTATATTCAATCATATGGTGATCCTGAGGGAAGAAACTCGTAACCAAATCCGCAGGCTTGAAGAGATCGAACAGAAGATTCGCGATGGTGGCGACCCGGGGCAGGAGTTCGACGAAGCAGTCTTCGCAATACGCCAGCCCAGTTCAAAGCACTGGGACGTAGTTCTGGAGGTTTCCCTTTTTCATCCAGACGTGCGCCACAAATGGCTTGCGTTCGCGAGTGAACGCAGTGGCTACATAGACAGACTTGCAGGGGCTCTGCCTGACAGGAACGCGCACCCCAGCCTAGAAGATGATACTGCAATCGACAGATTGAGAATAGCGCGCGGCAATTTCATTGACACCATTAAAATTGCTGCAGCGGAAATTGGATTCCCACTCCTCATGCGGGATGTCAGCCTCGATAGTACCGAAGAAGGGTC